>JAAIGF010153042.1_pt1 | contig 10178 bp, 9 predicted proteins | sample 6487441 | NCBI WGS metagenome assembly JAAIGF01 (sample SAMN13974129, study PRJNA590717) | phyllosphere metagenome | biome: pepper field; feature: multiple bacterial spot infested pepper fields; material: pepper leaves; isolation source: leaves from pepper fields | host: Capsicum annuum ...
GGCCGCGGCAGCCGCGACGCCGACGCTGCGCTGGCCGCGGCGGCGGCCGAGGTATGCATCGTGGCGCCGCCCATGCCGTATGACCCGGCCGCCGGGTTGCCGATGGAGGCGCCGCGTGCGGTGCCTGCGGATGCGCGATGCCCCGTGTGCGGCATGTTCCCGGCGCGCTCGCCCCAGTGGGCTGCCCAGCTGATCTATGCCGATGGCGCTGCCCACTTCTTCGACTCGCCGCTCAGCCTGTTCCAGTTTCTGGCGGCCCAGTCGCTCTACCAGGACGGGCGTTGGTCGCTGCGGGTGTGTGCCGCCTATGTGCGCGACATGGGCGGAAGCGGGTGGGTTGCTGCGGCGCAGGCTACCTACGTGGCAGGCTCGTCCCTGCTCGGGCCGATGCGCAATGGCAACTATCCTTCCTTCGCCAGCCCCGAGGCGGCCCGCAGCTTCGCACGTCAACGCGGCGGGGAGACCATGGCGGCGTCGTTGCTGGCAGACCACGTGCGCGCCACGGTGCCCGCCGTGGGCCATCGCCACGCCGCCTGACCCGGCGCGCGCCGGTCAGAGCCGCCGCAGTTGTTGCTGCAGGCGCGAGCGCTGAAGGGCCGCAAGTTCCACCAAGCCGATGACGAGGCCGCAGAGCACGGCGGTCGCGGTGAACATCTTGCGAAGCAGGCCGGATCTGCGGCGTTGAAGCGGAAGGTGCAACATGCTGCGGGATGAAGTGGGATGCCGGGGCTGCCAGCGTAGACGCGGCATGTGTCAGTGGTGTGTCTTGTGCGGCGAAAGGGCGGGGCTTTGCCGGCACAGGTGCGCACGCACAGACTCGCCGCTATCCTGCGCCGGTGCATCCGGCGATCGCCCTGCCGCTTTGTCTTCTTCTTTCCACCCGTCGTGACCACCTCCGTCCTGCCCGAGCTGCTGGCGCTCGAACGCATCCTTGAGCAGGGTGCACCGCATCTGCAGGTGCGTGTACTGCGGCGTATCACCCTGCCCAAGGGGCCGGATCTGCCGGTGTATGCGATCAGCCTGGGCAGTGCGCAGCCCGACGTGCCTGCCGTCGGCTTCTTCGGCGGCGTCCACGGGCTCGAGCGCATTGGGGCGCAGGTGGTGATCGCCTACCTGCAGAACGTGGTCAACCGCCTGCGCTGGGACCGTCTGCTGCACCAGCAGCTTGAGCAGGTGCGGCTGGTCTTCATGCCGCTCATCAATCCGGGGGGCATGCAGCTGTCCACACGCGCCAATCCGCAAGGCGTGGACCTGATGCGCAACGCGCCCATCGACGCCGATGACAAGGTGCCCTTCTTGATTGGCGGCCAGCGCTACAGCGACCGGCTGCCGTGGTTCCGTGGCCTGGAGCACGCGCCCATGCAGGAGGAGAGCGCCGCGCTGTGCGAGCTGGTCGAGAACGAATTGCTGTCTCGGCAGTTCAGCATCGCACTGGACTGCCATTCCGGCTTCGGGCTCAGCGACCGGCTGTGGTTTCCCTTCGCCCACACGCGGCGGCCGATCAAGCACCTGGGCGAACTGCATGCGCTGCAGGAAATCTTCGTGCAGGCGTACAGCAACCACCGTTACGTGATGGAGCCGCAGAGCCTGCACTACCTGGCCCATGGCGATCTGTGGGACCACCTGTACATCCGCGCCTGCGAGGAGCCGGGCCGCATCTTTCTGCCGCTCACGCTCGAGATGGGATCGTGGTTGTGGATCAAGAAGAACCCGCGGCAGCTGTTCTCCCGCTCGGGCATCTTCAACCCGCTGATCGACCACCGCCAGCAGCGGGTGTTGCGCCAGCATCTGGCGCTGCTGGACTTTCTCTCGCGCGCTGCCAGCAGCTACCGCGACTGGATACCGCCCGCGCACCTGCAGGAGCAGCGGCGCCACGCGGCCGTGGCGGCTTGGTATTGATGCGCCGTATGGTCGAGGGTATCTGCACATGACGACCTGGGTGCTGCTGCGCGGGCTGGCGCGCGAGAGCCGCCACTGGGGGCCATTCCCCGGCTTGCTGCAGGCCGCAGTGCAGGCGCAACGCGTGATCCTGCTCGATCTGCCGGGCAACGGCCGCCTGCATGGCCTGCAAAGCCCGGCCACGGTGCCGGGCATGGTGGCGGCGTGCCGGGCGCAATTGCGCCGGCAGGGTGTGTCCGGCCCCGTCCACCTGCTGGCGATGTCGCTGGGCGCGATGGTGGCGGTGCGCTGGGCGCAGCAGGCGTCCCACGAGCTGGCCGGATGCGTGCTCATCAATACCAGCCTGCGGCCCTTCAGCCCGTTCTGGCAGCGCCTGCGACCCCGCAACTATCCAGCCCTGCTGCGCAGCCTGCTGCCGGGGCAGACGGATGCGGACATCGAGCAGCGCATCTGGGCGATGACCAGCAACCACAGGACGCTGACGCATGGCGTGGTGCCTGCGTGGGCGGCGCTGCGACACGAATGCCCGGTGTCCGCGGCCAATGCGGTGCGGCAGCTGTGGGCCGCCGCCCGCTTCCGCGCCGCATGGGCTGCGCCCGAGGTTCCCGTGCTCTTGCTCAGCAGCGTGCAGGACCGGCTGGTGGACGCACGCTGTTCACAGGCGATCGCCCGCGCATGGGATTGCGCCCATGAACAACATCCCTCTGCGGGGCATGACCTGCCGTTGGACGCGCCGCAGTGGGTCGCCGACCAGGCGGCGCAGTGGTGTAGGCGCCACATCGGCGGCTCGTGAGCCACGCCCTGCCGACGTTGTCACCGGACTGCCGCAGAACCGTCACGGATCGGAGATGTGCGCACTGCAGCATGGACAACCATGCAAAGAGACGACGCTCTACTTCGTGCCTGGCGTGACGCCGGGGGGCCGGAATCCCTGCTCGCGGACGATCCGCCCGCGCGGGGCACGCAGCGCTGGCGAACGCTGTGGATCTCGGACCTGCACCTGGGCACGCCCGGCTGCCAGGCCGAGGCACTGCTCGACTTCCTCAAGCACACCGAATGCGACACGCTTTTCTTGGTGGGCGACATCATCGATGGCTGGCAGCTGCGCCGCCGGTGGTACTGGCCCGAGGCGCACAACGACGTGGTGCAGAAGCTGCTGCGCAAGGCCCGCAAGAGCACGCGCGTGATCTTCATCCCGGGCAACCATGACGAGTTCGCGCGCAAATACCTCTCGCTCAACTTCGGCGGCATCACGGTGGCAGAGGACTGGATGCATGCCACGGCGGATGGCCGCAAGCTCTGGATCACCCATGGCGACCTGTTCGACGGCGTGATCCAGTGCGCCAAGTGGCTGGCGTATGTGGGGGACTCTCTGTACGAGTTCACGCTGAAGCTCAACCGGTACCTCAACCGTTTGCGCGCGCGGCTGGGTCTGCCGTACTGGTCGCTTTCGCAGTACCTCAAGCTCAAGGTGAAGCGTGCGGTCAACTATGTGGGCGACTTCGAGCGTGCCGTGGCACGCGAGGCCCAGCGGCGGGGCGCGCAGGGCGTTGTCTGCGGCCATATCCACCACGCGGAGCTGCGCGAGATCGACGGCGTGCTGTACGCCAACGATGGCGACTGGGTGGAGAGCCTCACCGCTCTGGCCGAACGCGCGGACGGCACGCTGGAAATCGTCCGCTGGGCGGAGCAGCTGCCGGCGCGGCGTACCGCGGCCACTGTCGAGCGCAAGCGGGCAGGCGCCACGGTGGCCTGATCCCAGTCGGGATGACGCCCCCGGTCGGTCCCGCTCCGACATGCCGTGTCTGACAGAGCCTGTCAGGCCTGTCCGGCGCGGCACCTGGGTTGGTGGCAGGGATCATGCAGCCAGGCTCTGCCCGTGTGCGGAGCGGATATGCCATCCCATGCCTTCGACTTCTCGCTCCCCTTCCCGCAGCCAGGACACGCCCCCCCCTGTGGTGGCCGACATCGACACCATTCGGAAAACCCTGCGCAAGGTGTTCCGCCTCAAGCAGCTGCGTCCGGGTCAGCTGGACGTGATCCAGCGCGTGCTGCTGGGCAGCAGCACCCTGGCCGTCATGCCCACGGGGGCGGGCAAGTCGCTGTGCTACCAGTTGCCGGCCCTGTTGCTGCCGGGCACGACGGTGGTGGTCTCTCCCTTGGTCGCCCTGATGAAGGACCAGTGCGACGCCTTGCGTGAACTGGGCATCGCAGCCGTGCAGGTCAACAGCGCCATTGGGAGCGAAGAGCTCGCTGCGGCGCGGGAGGCCATCGAGCAGGGCACCGCGCGCATCGTGCTCACCACCCCCGAGCAGATCGCAGACCCGCAGCTGGTGGCTGCGCTGTCGCGCCACTCGGTCAGCCTGCTGGTGGTGGACGAGGCGCATTGCATCTCGGAGTGGGGGCACGACTTCCGTCCGGCGTTCCTGGAGATTCCGCCGGCCGTAAAGGCGCTGGGACAACCGGTGGTGCTGGCGCTGACGGCGACCGCCAAGCCATCGGTGATGCAGGAGATCACGTCGTTACTGGGCATTCGGCGGGATGGGGTGGTGCAATCCGGTGCGTACCGTCCCAATCTGGAGTTGAATGTCGAAGTACTGGGCCGTGCTGCCGACCGCCTGCCGCGCGCTCTGGCGTGGGTTGCCGGGCGCGAGGGTGCGGGCATCGTCTATACCTCCACGGTGAAGTCCGCGGAAGAGGTGTACGCCAAGCTGGCCGCGGACGGCGAGCGCGTGGGCCTGTACCACGGCCGCCTGCCCGCTGCCCAGCGTGCGCAGGCCCAGGATGACTTCATGGACGGCCGCGTGCGCGTGATGGTGGCCACCAACGCCTTCGGACTCGGCATCGACAAAGCGGACATCCGCTTCGTGCTGCACTACCAGATGCCGGCCAGCGTGGATGCGTACTACCAGGAGGCCGGCCGGGCGGGGCGCGATGGTCAGGCGTCGCAGTGCCTGCTGCTGTATGTGCGGCAGGACCGGGCCCTGCAGAAATTCTTCCTCTCCGGCCGCTACCCATCGCCGGAGGATGTGGGTGCCGTGGTGGGCGTGCTGCAGCGGCCGGCACCGGAAGGCGGATGGACGGCCGACGCCGTTGCCGAGGTGGTGGAGCGGCCCCGGGCCAAGGTGCTGGTGGCTCTGAGCGTGCTGCGAAGCCATCGGCAGGTGCGGCGCGACCGTGCGGGCCGTTGCAAGCTGCTGGCCGTGCCGGAAGACGCATCCGTCCTGGCCATGCTGGCGGCCTACCGGGCCCGAAGGGAGCAGGACGGCGACACGCTGGAAGCCATGGTCGCCTATGCACAGGGCGGCGGTTGCCGCTGGCAGGCGGTGCTGGGTGGGCTGGGCGAGACGCCCGCCTTCGATGCCTGCGGCAGCTGCGACAACTGCCGGCGCATCGCTTCGCTGATGTCGCCCTTGCCCCAACCATCCTCCTCGAGTCAGCCGATCGAGGTGTTATCGGCGGCTGCACCGTCAAATGCTCCGCCGCCATTTGCGGGCGGAGATGCGGTGCGGGCGCGCCGCTATGGTGCTGGACGGGTGGTGGAGGCGTGCGCCAACTCGGTCACGGTGGAATTTGCGGACGGAACCCGGCGGACGTTTCTGCCGGACTTCGTACGTGCCGCCCGCAAGGTACCCGCCGCATTGGCGGCGAACTAGCTGGTCCCGCCGCCACGACGCCCTGGCAATTGGGAGCCGTCAATGGGGGAGAAGGGCAGGCGGCGTCAGCGGGTCTGCCGCATGGGCATGCGGTCGATTTCGTCGAAGACCGCCTGCAGGTCGACGGAAGCGTCCTGCCGCATCTTGACCCCGCCGTCCTTGCCGACCAGCACGAATGCGGCGGGTCCTTGGGGGTCGAGCTTCAGCGCTCCCAGCAAGGCGGCCGTCTCCGCGGTATCCAAGGGCTTTCCATTGCGCTCGCCCCGACCTCGCACCACGGTGTAGAGCACCATCTCCCGCTCGCGGAAGGCTTCGCGAGCCGCCGTTTGGCGCAGGGTCGATCGGACGTTCTCCAACAAGGGATCCGTTTCCTGCGGCACGACGACAACGACGGGCCGTGTTTTCCACCGTTCGGCGTCCAGCGGGTTGTCGGCACCTTGGGCGCCTGCAGCGGGTAATGCCACAGCGAGTGCCGCTGCCATAGCCCGACCCAAGGCGGGAACGCGGTGCAGGAGTTTCATGGGAAGGTGCCCTTTGGGCGAGGTCACAGGGAGCACACGGTGACCGTGCCCACCCGCTGCGATGGAACAGGCCTTCCGCATGCATGGCTCGGACGCAAATGGGCCCCATCAAGGCGGCCCTTTGTGGGGATCTTCAGGGCTGGGCGGGCGGTGTCGGTGGCACTGCCGCGGCACGTGCGCCCGAGGTCTTTTGGGCTTGGTATTTCTTCCACAGGTAGCCGGCAATGGCCATCAGAATCATCTTGCGCATGGTTCACTTCTCCAAGGTTTGGGATGCCTAGCATCGCTGCAGTGCGTGCAGTGGCCTGTAGGAGCGATGGGGCGCAGCATGTCGGTGGCCGGAGGGCTCTGCTGGGCACTGGCTTCGCCTTGGATGACAAATGCCTCGGCGGCTAACAGGGTCGTTCCCGCCGTGGGCCGCCGCTCGGGCGCTGCCAAGGAGCGGACCGCGGATCAGCTCAGCCGCTCCAGCGTGAGAGGGTCCCTGTCGCCGTCAAAGTACTTCTCAAGCACCGCATGGAAAATGCTGGGCGGCTCCGACGCTGCGGCAAACAGGGTCATGCTGGAGCGGAGCTTGAGATCATCCGGCGAGCCCAGGATGTCGTGCGCAGAGACGCCCTGCAAACCCAGAAGCAGGTCGCACGCCGTGTGGATACGGCGGCCCAGCACCGGGTGGCGGAGATACGACTGCGCCCCGGCGAGGTCGGGCAGGGCGTAGCGCTGCGCCATCGCGCTGCGCCCCAGGCCCTGGAGCTGCGGAAAGACAAACCACATCCAGTGCGATTGCTTGCGGCCTGCTTCCAGTTCCGAACACACGCGACCCCACACAGGTGCCTGGGCTTGAACGAAGTGGTCGAGGCGGGGTGATAGCGGCATGGGTTCATCGTAGGGGGGCGTGCTCGCAGATGGCAAGGCCTGGTGAAGCATCGAACCAGCCCCGGCCCCACGGCGACGAAACCGCCATTGGATTACAGACAGGCAGCACGCTGCCTATCTACGATGCCCGCTGCTCAACCCCGGCTGAAAGCACCGCCATGACACTTCGCCCCGTTGCCTCTCTCGTCGCCTCCGTGTTCGCCTTGGCCTGTGCCTCTGCCAGCGCACAGACAGCGGCGTCTTCCCACTGCGCTCCGCTGGAGACTCAGCCTGCCAACGCCTCATCGCAGAAGCCCGCGTTCGCGGGGCAGACGCGTGCCTGCGCCGCACCCAAGAGTGCGGCAGTCAACGTGGCGGTGCTGGCGACCGGGCTGGTCAAACCCTGGTCCGTGGAACCCTTGCCCGATGGGGCGCTGCTGGTCACCGAAAAGCCAGGGCGTCTGCGCCTGGTATCCAGCGACGGAAAGCTGGGCGCGCCCATTGCCGGCCTGCCGCCGGTCGATGCGCGCGGGCAGGGCGGTTTGCTGGATGTGGAGCTGAGCCCCGGCTTCGCTTCCGACCGCACGATCTACTGGAGCTTTTCCGAGCCGCGCCAGGGCGGCAACGGAACCAGCGTGGCCAAGGGTATGCTGTCGCAGGACCGCAGCCGCGTGGAGCAGGTCCAGGTGATCCTGCGCACCATGCCCACCTACGATGGCGACAAGCACTATGGCTCTCGCCTGGCCTTCGGGCCCGACGGCATGCTGTATGTGACCACCGGGGAGCGCTCGGACCGGGCCACCCGGCCGCAGGCGCAGCAACTCGACAGCCATCTGGGCAAGGTGCTGCGCATCCGCCCGGATGGCAAGGCCCCGGACGACAACCCCTTTGTGGGCCGCGCGGGTGCGCTTCCGGAAATCTGGTCCATCGGCCAACGCAACATCCAGGCCGCCGCCTTCGACCCGAAGGGCGGACTCTGGGTCGTCGAGATGGGCACCCAGGGCGGCGATGAACTGAACTTCATCGAGAAGGGCAAGAACTACGGCTGGCCTCTCGTTGCCTATGGAGAGGAGTACTCCGGCCAGCCCATCGGCGAGGGCGCCACGGCGCGTGAGGGGCTGACTCAGCCCGTCTACTACTGGGACCCCGTGATCGCTCCTTCCGGCGCCCAGTGGTACACGGGCAATGCCTTTCCGGCATGGAAGGGCAATCTCTTCGTGGGTGGGATGCGGAAGACCGCTCTGGTCCGCCTGGTGATCGAGAACCAGCGCGTAGTGGGCGAAGAGTGGCTTCTCGCCGACCGCGGCAAGCGCATCCGCGATGTGCGCCAAGGGGCGGACGGTGCGCTCTACATCGTGACGGACGAGGAACGGGGCGAACTCTGGAAGGTCACGCCGGCCTCGGTCGCGCGCTGAGCCGGGCAGTACCCATGGCCGGCACGCTATGAAAGGCGTCTGCTGGCAAGCATGGTCTACCGGGGGGCCGGTCAACGCACCACGCCCCCGCTGCGGCGCCCATGTGAGCCCTGATGGTATTGGCGCAGCACTTGCGGCCGGTCCGGGCCCCGAAGCCCCGCACGGCATCCTCTACGTGCGGGGCGGGAGGCGCTCAGGTCAGCCACGGCTCACTGCCGCGGGGCCGCGCTTGCGCTTGAATACCGCGATGAGGACATGGACGCCGATGGCCGCGCCCACCAGGGTCACCGCACCGAGGCCCCAAAGGCCCCAAGCCAGCACTGCGGCGGCTCCCGCCAGGGCGGGCACGGTTTCCAGCATGGCTTGAACCAGCGGAACGGCGGATGTGAGGATGGCCTGGATCAGCCCTTGCAGTTCCACGGGTATCCAGGGTTCCAGCCAGGCGGGCAGCAGCACGGCCTCTCTCACCGCCGAGCCGCCGGCCCAATTCCCGGCGTTGGCGATGAGCCATGCAGCCACCCCGTAGGTGCCCCAGCAGATCAGGGACCACAGCGAAAGCAGGATGAAGGTGAAACTCCAGGTGAGGACGTACAGCATAAAAAGGCCCATTCCATAAGAATGCGCCCAGTGTGGTGGAGGCCCGTTGAAGGAAAAATCATCCGGGGCCGGAGCCATTGTTCGGTTTTTCCGAAATGATGCGGCGGGCTCTTGCGCCCACGGCGTGCGAGCCATTGATGGCCTGTCTGCGGATGTCGTCTACGGCATCTAGATCTCCAAGCCCGCCAGATCTTCTGGGTTGTGGAGGACGGTGATGTGCGCGGCGCGCAGCAAGGACAGGTCCGGCACCGTCGGCAGGCGCCAGCCCTGCGACAGCCCGCAGCGGTACGTGCAGTAGGGGAGCCTCCTCGTTCATCGCTGCAGGTTTGGCGAGCCCGCCGAAGCGGCGCCCTAAACAAGTGGCCAGGATGGCTACGCAGGGGCGGTGGCGGGCCGCCGTATGGGTGGAGTGGCGGGGGCTTCAGTGCGCGATGGGCCGTGGTTCCAACCGCGGTGTGGTGCCCACGGGCGCTGACGCAGCGTCGTCGGGTGCGTTTTCCCCCGCCGGCACATCTCCGCGATCTCGCCGCTGCTTGGCGGGGCCCACCTGAGCGTCCGAAGACAACGGCACGCCGTTCTTCGCCGCCACGACCTCGGCCATGATGGACAGCGCGATCTCGGCGGGTGCCTTGCTGCCGATGTACAGGCCGGCAGGGCAATGCAGCGCATGCAGATCAGAGGCTGTCAGGCCGAAGTGCGCCTGCAGCCGCTCGGCGCGCAATGCCGCGTTGCGGCGGGATCCGATGGCCCCGACGTAGAAGGCCTGGGATTGCAGGGCATCGATGAGGGCCAGGTCATCGAGCTTAGGGTCGTGTGTGAGGGCGACCACGGCGGTGCGCGCATCGGGCTGCAGGCGCAGGATCAGGTCGTCGGGCATCTCGTGGCTCAAGGCGACCCCGGGGACGCTCCAGGTCGCGCGGTGCTCGGCGCGCGGGTCGCACACGATGACCTCGAATCCCAGGCCCAGCGCGATCTGGCACAGGAAGGCCGACAGGTCGCCCGCGCCGATCACGATGATGCGGGCATGTGGCCCGTGGCAGGTGCGCAGTACCTGGTTGTCCAGCAACGGGGCCGATTCGCACGGTGCGGGCCTGAGCGTGACGCCGCCCGTGCGCAGATCCAGAGACCGCTCGGTCGGGACGCGGCGCTGGTAGGCTGACAGCAGCTCGGCGACCCGGCTACGGGCCGACAGCGGCTCCGCCGCCAGCTCCATGGTGCCGCCGCAGGGCAGGCCC
>JAAIGF010143618.1_pt1 | contig 10177 bp, 12 predicted proteins | sample 6487441 | NCBI WGS metagenome assembly JAAIGF01 (sample SAMN13974129, study PRJNA590717) | phyllosphere metagenome | biome: pepper field; feature: multiple bacterial spot infested pepper fields; material: pepper leaves; isolation source: leaves from pepper fields | host: Capsicum annuum ...
CTGTGGAGCCGTCTGCTTTTCGCACTCGGCCCGCAGCAGAGCAGGCGTCGCGGCCTCGGGCTGGTGGTGTATATCGTGTTCCTGATCTGCCTGATTCTCACCGTGGTGCCGATCAGTGCGCTGTTGAAAAAGTTGTTGGCCCCGTTGTTCAAGGCGCGCATCCAGCGTCAAAAGGGCTACTTCGCCGGCCCGTCCGGCGAGTGAAGTGACCGAGGTAATCCCGTGGTAGCACCCGTATTCATCAACCGTATCAGTGCCAGCCTGCCCCATGGTCCGGTCGATAACGAGCAAATGGAAGCACGACTCGGCATGGTCGGTGACAAGCCCTCGCGTGCGCGCAAGCTGGTGTTGCGCCGCAACGGCATCCAGCAGCGCCACTACGTCATCGACCCGCTGACCGGGGAGCCGAGCATGAGCAATGCGCAGCTCAGCGCCGCGGCGATTCGCGGCCTGGTTGGCGACGATTTCGCGCTGGATAGCCTGGATTGCCTGGTCGCCAGCACCTCGTCACCCGATCAGCTGATGCCGGGCCATGCGGTGATGGTGCACGGTGAACTCGGCAATCCGCCTTGCGAAGTCGCCACTACGGCGGGAATCTGCCTGTGCGGGATGACGGCGTTGAAATACGCCTGGATGAGCGTGGCCAGCGGTGAAAGCCGCAACGCAGTGGCCTGCGGCTCTGAGGTCGCGTCGACGCTGATGCAGGCGCGCAACTTCAACGCCGAGTACGAAAGCCGCGTCGAAGAGCTGGAGAACCATCCGGAAATCGCTTTCGAGAAGGACTTCCTGCGCTGGATGCTTTCCGATGGCGCCGGCGCCGTGCTGCTGCAGGATCGAGCCAATGCCCACGGGCTCAGCCTGCGCGTCGACTGGCTGGACATCCTCTCTTTCGCCGACCAGATGCCGACCTGCATGTATGCCGGCGGCGAGATTGTGGATGGCAAGCTGCGCGGCTGGAGCCGCTATGACGCCGACGAGCGGGCCAGGCAGTCGGTGATGGCGGTCAAGCAGGACGTCAAGCTGCTCAACGACAACATCGTCAAGTACACCGTGGAAGAGGCATTGCGGCGCATCATGGCGCGCCGTGAACTACGCGTGGCGGATATCGACTGGTTCCTGCCGCATTACTCCTCGGAGTTCTTTCGCGACCGCCTGGCCGTGGGCCTGACCAATGTCGGCCTGCCGATTCCCCAGGAGCGCTGGTTCACCAACCTCACCAGCAAGGGCAATACCGGAGCGGCGTCGATCTTCATCATCCTTGAAGAACTGTTCAATGGCGGGCGGTTGCGCAGCGGCCAGAAACTGCTCTGCTACGTGCCGGAAAGCGGGCGCTTCTCCAGTGCATTCATGCACCTTACGGTGGTCGGCAATGAAGCTTGACGAGGTTCCGCAGGACCCGGATTCCGCCTACGGCGGGCATAGCAAATTGCTCTACGCCGTGGATGACAAGGGGCATTACCAGGGTGCCCAGAGCGCCGGTTGGGAAGCTGAATCCTTTTCCACCCAGCTGGCTGTGGCCGAGCTGCAGGCGCAGGAAGCCGCGGCCTATGCCGGCTGGCAGCGCGGTGAGCTGTCGCCGCTGAAATGCCTGATGTACCGCTACCGCATGGACGAGCCGGCGCTGGCGCAGATCGCCGGGCTCTGGCAATGGCGCGTGCGGCGACATTTCCGCCCGGAAATCTATCGTCGCCTGAGTGATTCCGTGTTGGGCCGCTATGCCGAGGCCTTCGGCCTGACCGTCGACGAGTTGCGTCGTTATCAGAAGGAACTGCCATGACCGCCTTCGAGCATCGCCAGAGCGCCCATTGCGAAAGCGGCGTGATGGCCAGCCTGCTGACCCACGCCGGCCTGCCGATGAGTGAGCCGATGGCGTTCGGCCTGGCATCTGGCCTGGCATTCGCCTACCTGCCGATCGTCAAGCTCGGCGGCATGCCGCTGATTGCCTACCGCATGCCGCCCAGGCACCTGATCAAGACGCTGAGCAAGCGCCTCGGCGTACGCCTGACCAGCCGCACCTTCAACAGTCCCGAGCAAGGTCGCATCGCGCTCGACGCCGCCCTCGACGGCGGCCGTCTGGCGGGGCTGCAGAGCTCGGTGTTCTGGCTGCCGTACTTTCCGCCGGAGATGCGCTTTCACTTCAACGCCCACAACCTGCTGGCCTATGGGCGCGAGGGCAACGAATACCTGCTCAGCGACCCGGTGTTCGAGGCGCCGGTGCGGTGCGCCGTCGAGGATCTGCAGAAGGCGCGCTTCGCCAAGGGCGCTCTGGCGGCAAAGGGGTTGATGTATTACCTAGACGACGTGTTGCCGGATCAGGACTGGGAAAGGCTGATTCGCAAGAGCGTGCTGTCCACCTCGCGGATTCTCGACGGCATGCCGCTGCCATGGATCGGTATCCGCGGTATCGCCCATCTGGCCAAGCGCGTCGAGGCGCTCGACCCGGCGCAGGCCAAGTACAATCGCCTGTACCTCACCCATATCGTGCGCATGCAGGAAGAAATCGGTACCGGCGGTGCGGGCTTTCGCTTCATGTATGCGAGCTTTCTGCAGGAGGCCGGCGAGAAGATTGGTGATGCCACGCTGCGCGAAGCCTCGATCCGTATGACGGCGGTGGGCGACGACTGGCGCCAGTTCGCTTCAGCGTGCGTGCGTGCCAGTCGCAGCAAGGGCGATGCACCGGACTTCCGGCCGATTGCCGATATGCTGCGGGGAATTGCCGGCCAGGAGCGGGTGCTGATGAAAGAGTTGGGGGCTTGGGCCAAGCGCAAGGGTTGAAGCACAGCAGGCTGCGTAGGGTGGACAACACTCTTTTGTCCACGATTGCGGTCGCAGAGCGCTGGACGGGTTCACCCTGCATGCTGTGGAATTTTCGCGGGCATGGCCCGCTCCCACAAGTTTGGGGCATGGGCCCATTGATTAGGTCAGTTGAACACTCTTAAGAAGCAAGATCGTTTAACGGCGCAAGACCCAAGCGGCCTTCCTGCACGATCCAGTGGGAGCGGGCCATGCCCGCGATTGTTCGTGCCCACGGCGCGGTCCCACAAATACCTCTACAGCTGCAACTGCAGCACATCGATCCCCGCCGTCAGCTCGGCAAAATCAGCTGCCTGACTTGGTCCTTCGATCAGCACTGCCTGGGCCTCGAACTCGCCGTCTTCGTCGATCAGCACCAGCAGCGCCTGGCCGATCAGGCCGTCGGCCAGATCCAGCCCAGCCAGTGCCTGCAGATGTTTCCACACGTACGGGCCGGCGCCGATGAACAGGTTTGGCCCTTCCAGCCCCAGTTGCGCGGCGACGTGAAAACCGGCGGCGTTGCTGACGCTGTTGACGAACTCGAAGGGCTTGGGCTGCAGCTTATGCACGCACGCCGTGTCGAGCAGCGAGCCCATGGTGGCCCTGGCCGGGTGTCGCGAGGCCAGGTACAAGCCGCAGTCGCGGCGAATCCTGGCCCGCAGCGGCGCGGCGCAGAGCAAGGCCTGCAGGATCAGCCGGTCGATACGCCGTGGCGTGGTCGGCAGCCAATTGATCAGCGTGGCCTTAAGGTCTTTGTCGGAATGCTCCGCGTCCCCGCGCACGCTGCAGGCGGCTATGGCATGGCTCATGGTGCGTCTCCCGTGCAGCGTTGCAGCACCAGGCTGGCATTGTTGCCGCCAAAGCCGAAGAAGTTGGCGAGCAGCAGGCTGTCTTCGCCAATGGTCAGGGCCTTGGCAGGCAGCGGCAGCAGCGCTTCAGCAGCGTAGTTGCAGGCCGGCAGGTGCCCGAGGTTTTCCACCAGCAGCAGGGTTTCCGTCAGGCCGCAGGCGCCCAGGGTGTGGCCGAGCCAGGGTTTGAGCACGCACAGCGGTGGCAGCGCCTCGCCGAACAGCAGGCGCACGCCATTGCTTTCGGCGCGGTCATTGGCACCGGTGGCCGTGCCGTGGGGTTTAACCAGGCCGATCTGCTCGGCACTGACCCCGGCACTGCGCAAGGCCTCGCGCATCACCCACTCGATATGGCTGCCGTCTTCGCGCGTATTGGTCAGGCTGCTGGTGTCGCAGGCGCTGAAACCGCCCAGCAGGCGCGCCAGCGGTGCAGGCCCTGGCTGCAGGCTCAGCAGGGCCGCCGCATAGGCCTCACCGAGTACCAGGCCGTCGCGTTGCGGGTGGAAGGGGCGATAGTCGCCACTCGGCGATACCAGCCCCAACGCGCCAAAGCCTTGCTGGGCGATGGCACTGGGTGTTTCGAAGGTCAGTACCAGCACACGGCGATACAGCGCGGTGCCAAGCATGCGGGCGCCATACAGCAAGCCGTTGGCGGCGCTGGTGCAGGCGGTGTTGAGGGTGAAGGCAGCGGCGAAGCCCCAGCGATCACGCAGCTGCTCGGCGATCAGATCCAGCGAAGTCGAGTGGTCGGGATGAAAGCCGCCGCTCCGTTCGGCGAGCGCTTCCAGCTCGTCGATATCCAGGCTGGTGCTGGCGACGATCAGCAGGCAATCGTCCAGTGCGGTCGGTGCTTCGCCCAGGGTCTCGCGGAGCAGCCGGTCGAAGTGCTCATCGCGGCTCTCGCCGCCTGGCACGCTCAGGTAGGGCCGCGGCTCCTGCAGCTCATGGAGCGTGAAGCTGGCCGCATGCGGGCCTACGCCAGTACGCAGGGCCTGATTGGCCGTGCCCAGGTCAGCACCAAGGGCGCTGTGCATGGCGCCTCGCTGCAGGAAGACGGGCGTCACTGTTGTTGCCTGATAAAGGCGGCAATGCTGGCGATGCTGTTGAGGATGCGACGGCCGTCCTTGGCGCCTTCGATACGCACGCCGTACTGCTGCTGCAGAGCCAGCGAGACTTGCAGGGCGTCGAGGCTGTCCATCTGGATACGGCTTTGCTGGCCGAACAGCGGCTCGTCGTTGTCGATGCTTTGCCAGTCGATATCGTCTTCCTTGTCGCACTCGCGAATCAGCATTTGCTTGAGCTTTTCTTCTAGTAGTGTGTGGTCCATTGCGTTTGCTGTACTCGTTTGTGGAACAGGAACAAGCCGCTCGCGCCGGCCAGGATTGCGAACAGCAACAGGCGAGCGCACCACGGGATGACGTCGGCCAGTGAGCCATGGCCCACCAGTAGGGTGAGAAAGGCGTCGAGCGCCCAGCTCATCGGGGAAACTTCCGCCAACTGGCGCATGGCCTCCGGCATCACGCTCTTGGGCACCATGATGCCGCCGATGGCTGCGAGGATGATATTGATCCCACCGCCAAGCAATAGGGCTTGTTCACTACTGCGTGCCAGTGCGGCCAGCAGCAGACCCAGGCTACAGGTCGCCAGGGCGATGCTGGCCGCCAGCAGGGCATAAGCGGGCAGGCTGCCATTGAGCTCCAGCGCCGGCAGGCCGAGCAGCGGCAAACCATGGATGCCGATGCTCAGCAACACCACGAACTGCAGGAGGTTGATGGCCAGGTACGGCAGCAGCTTGCTCAGCGCCAGCGTGCCGAGCCCCAGGCCCAGGCAGCGAAAACGCAGCAGCGCGCCACTTTGCTGTTCGCGCTGAAAGCTGCCGGCCATTGGCAGCACCACGAAGAACATGCCGAAAATCAGCCACGCCGGCACGCTCATCTGCGTGGCGTTGGCCCGGTCGCTCAAGTCGCCGCTGGCCAGGCGCTCGCGTTCGTCGATCTGGCTCTCGGTGCGTTGCTGGATCAGTTCGAGCTGCTCGGCAGGCGTCAGGCCTTCTTGCAGCGCCCCGCTGTCCTGCAGGTAGGCGAGCAGCCGGGTCTGCGCCAAGGCAATGGTCACCGCGGCGTGCAGACGCTGGCGTGAAAGACGGTCGAACTGCGCGGGAAAGCTCAGCGTCGGCCCTTGATGCGGGGTATCCAGCAGCCTTTCGTCGAAGTCGGCAGCCAAGCTGATACGCGCCAGCTCGGCCGGGCCGCTGGCCAGCAAGCTGCTGTCCGGTAGCTGCGCCTGCAAGGCGTTCTGAAAGAAGCGACTGGAATCGCTCTGCTGAGGCGCGTCGATCACCAGCTGTAACGGCGGCAGGCGATCCTGCAGGTAGCTGGACATGGCGCCAGCCATGATCACCAGGAACAGCGTCGGCATGAGGAACAGCACGGCCAGCGCGTGGGGGTCGCGCAGCAGCAGGAGGGTTTCCTTGCGAATCAGGGCGCGCAGTCTCATAACCGGCCTCCATTGAGGCGCAGGTACAGCTGCTCCAGTGACGGGCGGCCGAAGCGCAGCAGGCTCGGCGTTTGCGGCTGTGTGGCGATGAAGCGGGTTATCGCCAGCAGTTGGTCGACGTTCAGCGTGGCGATACGCACGCCGTTGGGCGTGTGTTCGGCGTTCAGGCCCAGTTCGGCGAGTAGCGCTGGCAGTGCGGCGGGGGCGTGCTCGGGCCATTCCAGGAACAGGCCTGGCTGGTCGCCCAGCAACTGGTGCTTGTCGATATCCAGCTGCACGCGGCCTTCGTGAAGCAGCAGGATGCGGTCGGCGACCTTTTCCACTTCATCGAGGTAATGGCTGGTGTAGATCACCGCCTTGCCTTCGCGGGTCAGCAGCCCGACGGCTTCGAGCAGCATCTGCCGGCTGCCGGCATCGACGCCCACGGTGGCTTCGTCGAACAGGTATAGCTCGGCCGGTTGCAGCAGGCCGATGGCGAAGTTCAGGCGCCGCTGCTCGCCGCCGGACAGCCGTTCGGCGCGGCGTTCGAGTTTGTCTGCCAGCGCGGTGCTGGCGATGCAACGGTCCAGCCGCTGACGCCGCTCGGCGCCGCGCAACTCGTACAGGTCGGCGAACAGCTCGAGGTTTTCCCTGACCTTGAGGCCGGCGTAAAACGCCAGTTGCTGGGGCACCAGGCCGAGGCGCCGCTCGCCCTGCCAGACGATCGCTCCGCCTTGCGGCTGCAGCACCCCGCTGAGCAATGACAGTAGCGTGGTCTTGCCCGCGCCGTTGCTGCCCAGCAGGCCCAGGCACTGACCCGCCTGCAACTGCAGGTCGATGCCTTGCAAGGCCTGCTGGGTGGCCTGCGGATAGCGGTAGCTGAGATCGTTGAGCTCAAGCACGGACGAGCACCAGCAACAGTTTGCCGTCGAGCAACAGGCGGTCGTGGATATGGACGCTGAAGCCATAAAGTGCGCCCGCCGGGCTCATCGCCTCCTGGGCCGCGCTGACCAGCAGCGCGCCGCTGCGCTGGGTAGGTTGATAATGCAGCTGCAACTGCGAGAGCTTGCCGACCAGGGCCATTTCGATGGCGCTGTCCTTGCCGTATAAGGCACCATGCGCGGCACACAACTGAGCGGCGGCTTCGAAAAACAGACAGGGAGAGGCGTTCTCGCCGAGATTCTCGAGGTACTGCCAGTCGCTCAGGCCGCGGATACTGCCGGCGTCGTGGTCGAGCAGCGCGTCCAGCCAGAGTGCATTACCCTGATGCGGCAGCAGTGAGTGCAGTTGGGTGCGATCCATGGCGGGCGTCTGAGCGTGCGAGCGCAGCAGTGTAACAGAGGGCAATTAGGGAGGCGTGGGGTGGAGGTCTGGCAATTACTGGTTTTCGTGGGGTTGAGCAGCGCATTGACGGTCGTATCCTGGCGCTCGCTGGGTAACCCGCGCAGCCACGGGTTCTATCGCTTTTTCGCCTGGGAGGTGATGCTGGTGATGCTGGTGCTCAATGGGCCGTTCTGGTTCGAGAACCGCGACGCCGTGCATCAGCAGATTTCCTGGGTGTTGCTGACCACCTCGTTGGCCGTGCTGTTCGCCGGCCTGCACCAGATGCGCCGCTTTGGCCGCGCCACCGAGCAGCGTCAGGATGACGAGCTGTTCGCCTTCGAGCGCACCTCGCAACTGGTCACCAGCGGCATCTTCGCCTACATCCGCCATCCCATGTACTGCTCGCTGCTGCTTTTGGCCTGGGGTATCGCCTGGAAACAGCCGACCACCCTGGTCATGCTGCTGGCCCTGGCCTCCAGTGTGCTGCTGTGGCTCGCCGCGCGCTGCGAGGAGCGCGAGTCGCTGGCCTATTTCGGCGACGCCTACCGCGACTACATGGCCCGTAGCCGGATGTTCGTGCCTTTCATCTTCTGAGAACCTTTTTATAACCTTTAACTACAGGTTCGCCGATTTCGGCAGCTAATTGGCAAGGGCGGCCGTTCTGCCGCTTTGGCTTTTGGTACTCCTCATGCCACCAAATTAGCAGGCGACACCAATCGCCCCTTCAGGAGGCCGAGCGTAATCGTTGTGGAGAGGGTTGAGCGACATGGATGTCGCGAGAGCCGCGATGGGCCAGGGATGGCCCTTCGCGGGGGGCCGCCTAGGTCGGGCCCTCGAAGCAATGATGGAGGGAGGGAACCCCAGCGGAGCTGGGGCCGTATGTCGGGGCTAGACCTTTTGGTTTCTTTTGGCGGGGCCGGCCATCCGGGCGATGCCAAAAGAAACCCGCTCGACAGAGCGGAACCGGACGTATGAGCAACGCGATAGCGCTGTCGAACCACAGTTCACGCTTCGCATGTGGGGCGTAAAGAGCTCGCGGCTAAAGCCGCTCCTACGCAGTCGCTGCGTGTCTGCTTCTGCCTTGTAGTTGCCGCTTCATGCAAAGATCTTGAACAGGTTCTGAGCCGACGCGCCGCGAGGCTGTGCCCGCGGCGCATCTCGGCCTTACTTCACGCGCGCGTACTTAGCCTTCAGCGCAACGCCCGCCATGATGGCGCCGGCGTGGCATTCGTATTTGCTGCTGTCGCGGTATTCCTTGTTCTTGTAGTTGCTGGCCACGTCGACCACGGCGTTGGCGCCGGCGGCTTTGGCCGAGTTTTGCAGCTTGATCAGCGCCGATTGCAGCGCCCAGCTGCAGGCCGCTTCGTCGGTCTTGTTGAAGGCGTTGGTCTTCTGGCTGGTGGTCACGTTGGCATTGATGATCTTGGCGCCAGCCGGGGTCTTGTTCAGGTAGAACTTCACCGAGCCGTCGAGGCGGCCAGCCTGGGTGGCTTCATTGACCACCGACTGGAAGTCCAGGAAGTGGGCGGTGTCACGGGCCTGGCTGACGGCGGGCAGCAGGGCGGCGGTGAGCAGTGCAGCAGCAGTCAAACGTTTCGCGTTCATCGAGTTTCTCCTGGGAAGTCACTGGGGTATTGGAAGGGATGGGCTGCGCAGCTCCTGCTGGATGCTGCGATCCAGGTTCAGGACCCACTTGTTGTAGTTACGGTGGATCTTGCCGTCGCTATAACCGAGGTTGTGGCTGTCCCGATAGCGGATCGAGTAAGTGGACGCGGTGTAAGGAATGGTTATTTGCGCCTCATGGCTGCGGCGTGTAATCGAAGCCAGGATCTGCCCCTGGTCGGCACGCTCGACGGTCCACTGGCGGCGTTGCAGGGCCGTAAGGATTGCCCGGCGCATGTCGTCCTGACTCTTGACCGCGGCCGGTGGCACGCTGCTGGAGATATTCAGCACCGGTTTCGAGGTACAGGCGGTAATGCCCAGAAGCAGCACGGCAAGCAGGGTGAAGCGATTGAAGCGAGACATCATCCATGTTCCTTGTCAGTGAAAATTTCAGCGGTTAACGCCAGCGGCGAAATACCAGCGACGTATTGACCCCGCCAAACGCGAAATTGTTGTTCATCACGTATTCATTGCTCATCTCGCGAAATTCGCCACGCAGATAATCCAGCTCACCACACGCCGGGTCGATGTGGTCGAGGTTGAGCGTGTGCACGTAGTTGTCGCGGTTGAGCATTTCGATGCTGAACCAGGACTCCAGCGCGCCGCAGGCGCCCAGGGTGTGGCCGAAGTAGCTCTTCTGCGAGCTGATCGGCATGCGTGCGCCGAACAGCTCGCTGGTGGCCTGGGTTTCGGCCACGTCGCCCTGTTCGGTAGCGGTGCCGTGGCCGTTGACGTAACCGATGGCATCCGGCGTCAGCGCGGCATCCTCGAGGGCCAGCTCCATGGCACGGCGCATGGTGGCCTGCACCGGTTTGGTGGCGTGCTGGCCGTCGGCGTTGCAGCCGAAGCCGACGATCTCGGCGTGGATGGTGGCGCCACGTGCGAGCGCATGTTCAAGTTCTTCGAGCACCAGCATGCCGGCGCCTTCGCCGATTACCAGGCCGTCACGGCCGCTGTCGTAGGGGCGCGGGCTGGTGTGCGGCGCGTCGTTCTTCAGGCTGGTGGCGTACAGCGCATCGAACACCATCGCTTCGGTCGGGCACAGCTCCTCGGCGCCGCCGGCGAGCATCAGCGGC
>JAAIGF010154515.1_pt1 | contig 10174 bp, 6 predicted proteins | sample 6487441 | NCBI WGS metagenome assembly JAAIGF01 (sample SAMN13974129, study PRJNA590717) | phyllosphere metagenome | biome: pepper field; feature: multiple bacterial spot infested pepper fields; material: pepper leaves; isolation source: leaves from pepper fields | host: Capsicum annuum ...
GCGGAATCACTCTTTTAAAGGTAAGCGGTAAATCCCATGGCGCGATATGTATTCATCACAGGCGGCGTGGTCTCCTCACTTGGTAAGGGCATTGCGGCCGCAGCACTCGGAGCGTTGTTGCAATCCCGTGGTTATCGGGTGCGGCTTCGCAAACTTGACCCCTATCTCAATGTCGACCCCGGCACGATGAGCCCCACCCAGCACGGTGAGGTTTTCGTAACCGATGACGGCGCGGAGACGGACCTCGATCTCGGTCACTACGAACGCTTTACGGGCCGTTCGGCAACCAAGACCGACAACATCACAACGGGTCGTATTTACAAGAACATCATCGATAAGGAACGCCGCGGCGATTATCTCGGCGCGACGGTTCAGGTCATTCCGCACGTCACCAACGAAATCAAGAATTTCGTGACGGAAGGCAATGAAGACTATGATTTCGTGATCTGCGAGATCGGCGGCACCGTGGGCGACATCGAGGCGATGCCTTTCATGGAGGCCATTCGTCAGGCGAAGAACGACCTGCCACGCGGCACGGCCATCTTCGTTCACCTGACACTGATGCCTTACATTCCAGCCGCGGGCGAGTTGAAGACCAAGCCGACGCAGCATTCCGTCAAGGAATTGCAGGCGCTCGGTATTCACCCTGATATCCTGTTGGTGCGCGCAGACCGGGAAATCCCGGATGCGGAGCGCCGCAAGCTTTCGCTGTTCTGCAACGTGCGCGAATCCGCCGTCATTCAGGCTCTGGATGTCGCGAATATCTACGATGTGCCTATGGCCTACCACAAGGAAGGTCTGGACAACGAGGTTTTGGCAGCATTCGGCATCGAGCCTGCGCCGAAGCCACGTCTGGAGCAGTGGGAAGAGGTTTGCGATCGTATCCACACGCCGGAAGGCGAAGTCACGATTGCAATCGTCGGCAAATATACCGGGCTCAAAGACGCCTATAAGTCTCTCATCGAAGCGCTTCATCACGGTGGCATCGCCAACCGCGTGAAGGTCAAGCTGGAATGGATCGAGTCGGAAGTCTTCGAAAAGGAAGATCCAGCGCCGTATCTCGAAAAGGTCAACGCCATTCTGGTTCCCGGCGGCTTTGGCGAGCGCGGTTCGGAAGGCAAGATTCGTGCTGCACAGTTTGCGCGTGAACGTCAGGTTCCGTATTTCGGCATCTGCTTCGGCATGCAGATGGCCGTCGTGGAAGCGGCGCGTCATCTTGCTGGCATCGAGAAGGCATCCTCCACCGAATTCGGCCCGACGCAGGAACCTGTCGTTGGCCTGATGACCGAATGGGTGAAGGGCAACGAGCTCGAAAAGCGCAACTCCAAGGGCGACCTCGGTGGCACGATGCGCCTCGGCGCTTACAAGGCCGCGCTCAAGAAAGACACCAAGATTGCCGAAATCTACGGTTCGACGGATATCTCCGAACGCCACCGCCACCGCTATGAAGTGAACGTGGAATACAAGGACCGTCTGGAAAACTGCGGCCTCGTATTCTCCGGCATGTCCCCGGATGGCCTTCTGCCGGAAACGGTGGAATACCCCGATCACCCATGGTTCATCGGCGTTCAGTACCACCCGGAACTCAAGAGCCGCCCGCTCGACCCACATCCGCTCTTCGCCAGCTTCATTGAAGCTGCGCTTGAGCGGAGCCGGTTGGTTTGATCTGTGCTTACGTGAATTAAAAAGAAGGCCGCAGCGATGCGGCCTTTTTTGCTACTGGAGTTGCGGGTTGAAATGTTGAAGCTGGACCACGTTGCCCTCATCGCCCCATCTCTGGAAGCTGGTGCTGCCTACGTCAAGGAGACGTTGGGTATAGACATGCCCTACGGCGGCAAGCATCCGCAGATGGGAACCCATAATCTTCTCCTACGCCTTGGGACTGACGTTTTCCTGGAAGTGATTGCGGTTGATCCTGAAGCCGATCCGCCGGGCAGGCCTCGCTGGTTTGGTCTGGATGATCGTGCCACTGTTCAATCGGAATGGGATGCTGGACGACGCCTCAGAGGCTGGGTCACGCGGACGGACGACCTTGCTGGGGTGCTGACCCAGCATGCCGATAAGTTCGGGCGGCAGCAGCGCGTTTCCAGAGGGGATCGTCAGTGGCTTTTCGCCTTCACGGAGGATGGCTCGCTTCCCTGTGGTGGAGCGGCACCATGTGTGATGGATTGGGGTCCTAGGGGAAATCCAGCACATTCTATGCCCGATCATGGAATGTCTTTGAAGAGCTTCGAAGTACAGCATCCAGATGTGCCGTGGGTTGAGAAGCTGTACAAGGAAATCGGCATTATTGATCCGCCCAAAGTCATTTGGGGAGAATGCCTGCGGTACAGCGCTGTGATTGAAACACCTGCGGGTGTCGCGACAATCTGTTAGGCTGCTTATTATCGAGGTCGATGTAAAAGGCCGCCTGCAAGACGACCTTTTCCGTTTTCATTCACCGATCCCGCGTGACCGACATCTCGCCGAAGATACGCGCCATTTCCCTTTGCACATCCTGATCGGCAGTCTTGCCGGCCGCGTCAGAGAGTTTTGGCTCTTGCTGCTCATTCTGAGGAGCAGGGTCAAGGTCGATGGCAGGGGCGTCGGCACTGTTGTTTTTGGCGATCTCGGCTTCCAGGAAGCTTTCGAAATCGCTGGTCAACTGGTCGCCGAAAACGGGACCGTTATCGCTTGGGGCGAGCGGCTCCGGCTTGGGTGTGGCGGTGGCTGTAACCGGGGGAGTTGCGCGGTAGGTCGGCAGAACGCGCTCGCGAGCGGCGTCTAGAAAATCGACTGCGCTTTCCTGGCTGATAACGGGCTCCGGCGCTTCCACCGGCTCAGGCTTCACGATGGAGAGCGGTGCTGGGGCGGGCTTGATTTCAACGGGCGGGGGCGTCTGCAAAACCGTAGGCCTTGCGGCGCTTTCCGTCGGTGTTGCCACAAGCGCGGCGGCTGCGGCGGGCGTGATTGCCGGGACGATAGGCGCGACGGGCTCACGGGCGGTGACGCGGGGAGGTGCCGCTTCCAGATTTTCGCGCGCGGGCACGACTGGCGCGGGCGGAACGATGGCGACTGCGGGCGCGGTTGGTGCAGGCTGAGGTCTTGCTGGTGCCGCTTGCAAAGCGTTGGTCGGCTGGACAATCGGCGCTGGCTGCCTTTGTGGAGGCGTTGCTGCGACCGGTCGTGGCGCAGGTGGCACGACGGGAGGTTGCTTCGGTTCGGGCTGTGGTGCCGGAGTGGTTGCTGCCACCGGGGCTACTGGAACCGCCACAGGCCTGATCTCCTCTTGCGGGGAATGGGGCAGGCTCTTCGTTCGCTCGTCGGTCAGAGTGCGTTCCGATGCGAGGGAGGGCAGGGCATCATCCTGCGGATCACGCACGTCCTTGAGAAAGGGAATGGCGCCGATACCGCTTTCGATGACGATATCCGTCGGACCGCCTATCATGACGAGATGTTCGACATTATCGCGACGCACGAGGACGAGACGCCGGCGGGCATCGACAGCGGTTGCATCCAGCACCTGAAGTCGGGGCTGCCTGTTCTTGCCGCCGCGAATGAAAGGAGCGGAGCCGCCGCGCCTGCGAATGAACCAGAGGACGATTGCCAGAAGCAGCAGAGCTACTCCGACGCCCACTACCGCCAGAATGAGGCGGTTTCCGTAAGTGCCGATAAAATCTTCCATAGCAGAGCCAGTCCCTTTAGCCTTTTGCAGCGGAAACGTTCACTGCATTACACTTGTTCACATATCGTGACAGGAAAAGACGATTTTTTTTCGCCAAGTACAAGATTTTATCCCGTTCCTCCACGAATTTGCTGCAAGTTTGGCGAAGGCAACGGCTGTTACATGTGCTTGTTGACAGCAAGTTTCACGGTCTGAGAAGAAATGACATCTATTGGCTGTGCATTCGCAACGGTTATATCACGACGGAGCTTTTTGATATTTCTGCAAGTTGCTACAAGGAAATAGAAGCGATTCCGTTCGAAGCGATTGCTTTTCGCATGTCGCAAGAGCCGGCAAAACTGCAAGGGTTAAAGCCTCGATGACCAAGGTGCGTCAAACCACTGATAACGACTTCCCCTTGGTGGACAGGCGCGCTCGCTCAGGCACGGTGCTGCGCATACTGCTGCTGGCCCTGGTTCTCGTCGCCGCGGCGGTTGCTTTCGTCTATTTCAAGGACTCGCTCGAAAACGAGATCGTGCTCGGCATTCTGGGCGTTCTCGCCATGCTCGGCATCTTCTTTCTCGTCTCGTCCGCCATCGGCTTTATCGAGGTCATGCCGCAGTCGCAGTCGGATGGAATGGCCAGGCGATTTCTCTCCTCCCATCCCGATGGCACGCTGATCACCGATCCCAAGGGTCGGCTGGTCTATGCCAACGCCACCTATTGCCAGATGACGGGTGCCACCAGAGCGACCGAAATCCAGAGCCTCGAAAACCTGCTTTCACGCGATCGCGAATCGACGGAGGCGCTTTATCGGCTGATCAACGGTCTTCGCGAAGGCCGCGATGGTTACGAGGAATTCCGGCTTCTGAAGCCTCTGAGCCAAAATGCATCTCAGGCCGGTCCGCACTGGTACCGTCTGAAGGCGCGTCTTCTGAAAGATGCCAATGGGCAGGATCTGCATGTTTTCCAGATAGCGGATATCACCACCGAGCGTGAAGATCAGGAACGCTTTTTCCGCGAGCTTCAAAACGCCATCGACTACCTCGACCACGCGCCCGCCGGGTTCTTTTCGGCAGGCCGTAAGGGCGAAATCGTCTACCTCAATGCAACGCTTTCGGAGTGGCTGGGCATCGATCTGGCGCAGTTTTCGCCCGGTTCGCTTACTGTCTCGGATATCGTTGCGGGCGAGGGCATGGCGCTGATCCATTCCGTGCAGCCGCAGGCCGGTGGCAACCGCACCGAGATGCTCGATCTCGATATGCGACGCGTCAACGGCCAGAGCATGCCCGCGCGCCTTGTTCATCAGGTAACGGCAGCGCGCGATGGAGCGCCGGGTGAAAGCCGCACGCTTGTTCTCATGCGCCCGAAGGGTCAGGAGAACGCCGAATCCTCATCGGCCATGCGCTTCACGCGCTTCTTCAACAATACGCCGATGGCAATTGCGTCTCTGGATGGAGAGGGGCGCATTCTGCGCACCAATGCGCCATTCCTGAAGCTGTTTTCAGGCGTCGTCAGCCGCGATGATATCGATAATGCAATGCCGTTCGAAGCTGTGCTGCATGATAATGAGAAGTCGAAGCTGGCAAGTGCCATGAGTGCGGCCAAGGATCGGCAGGGAGATATTCCACCGTTCGATTCGCGCCACCCAACGGATGAGACGCGCCATTTCCGCTTCTACGTCAACGCTGTCATCGACCAAAACGACGAAGCGCCGGAAGAGGTGGCGATTGTCTACGCAATTGAGGTGACCGAGCAGAAGGCGCTCGAAACGCAGATGGCGCAGACGCAGAAGATGAACGCCGTGGGTACGCTGGCTGGCGGCATCGCGCACGATTTCAACAACGTGCTGACGGCCATCCTGCTTTCGTCGGACCACCTTCTGCTGCAAGCGCGACCGGCGGATGCGAGTTTCGCCGACCTTATGGAAATCAAGCGCAACGCCAACCGCGCCGCCGTGCTGGTTCGCCAATTGCTTGCCTTCTCCCGCAAGCAGACGATGCGCCCGGCGGTGCTTAATCTGACCGATGTGATCGGCGATCTGCGCATGTTGGTGGATCGTCTGATTTCCGGGACCAATGTGAAGCTGGAAGTGGATTACGGGCGCGATCTCTGGCCTGTAAAAACCGATCTTTCGCAGTTCGAACAGGTGCTGATCAATCTTTGCGTCAACGCCCGCGATGCCATGCCGGATGGCGGCAAGATCAAAGTCACGACGCGCAACATGACGGCTGCCGAAGTTGCCGAACTCGGCAAATCCGATATTCCGTCGGAAGACCTCGTGATGGTCGAAGTTGCCGATACCGGCACGGGTATTCCGCCGGAAATCATGGACAAGATTTTCGAGCCCTTCTTCACCACCAAGGAAGTGGGCAAGGGCACGGGTCTCGGCCTTTCTATGGTATACGGCATCGTCAAACAGTCGGGCGGTTACATCTATCCGGAATCCGAAGTCGGCAAGGGTACGGCGTTCCGCATTTTCCTGCCGCGCCATATCGTCGAGCAGGTTCAACAAGCGCCGTCTGCGGCTGGCGGTAATGCCGAGCAGGCGAGCGATGCAGTCGCCGCCAAGCCGGAAACCAAGGAGGAGCCAGTCGATCTGACCGGCAAGTCCGCAGTGGTTCTTCTGGTGGAAGACGAAGAGGCCGTCCGCCGTGGCGGCAAGCGCATGCTCGAAACGCGCGGATACACCGTTTATGAAGCGGGCTCCGGCACCGAGGCGCTGGATGTGATGGAGGAGCTGGAAGGCAAGGTCGATATCGTCGTTTCCGACGTCGTAATGCCTGAAATGGACGGTCCGTCGCTGCTGCGCGAGTTGCGCAAGTCCTATCCGGACCTCAAGTTCATTTTCGTATCCGGTTACGCGGAAGACGCTTTTGCAAAGAACCTTCCGGCAGAAGCGAAGTTCGGTTTCCTGCCAAAACCATTCTCCCTCAAGCAGCTTGCCGTTGCCGTGCGGGAAATGCTGGATGGAGAAAACTGAAAACCCGTTCACCGTCCGTCTGGACGAAGGGCGGTAGACACCCCGAAAGAATGAACGGTCGCCGGGTGTCGGTTCCTGCTTCATCGTCATAAGGATAAAGAAATCTATCAGCACCTGATCGACAGGATTCAAAGGATCAATACGCTGGATGAAGCTGGCGGTATTCTCGCCGATATCCAGTCTTCATTTGGGTTCCAGAGCTATTTCGTACTTGATATGGCACGGTTGGCTGAGCCGGAGCTGATTGCTTTTCTCTATCCGTCCAACATTCCGGCGGCACTATTCCAGAACTTGGATGAATGCCTGACCGATGTCGCCACACAGCTCTTCATGCAACCTCCAGGCAACTTTGGTCCTGTACGTTGGGATTTGGAGGAGGCCGTTGCGGCTGGCAATGTGGGTGACGATCTGGCGGAACGTCTTCGCGCTTACGGCAACATCATGGGTGCGAGTTTTCCGGCTATCGGGAGTTCGGGTTCCCCCCGACTTATCGGCTTTTCTGGCAGGAGAGCGCATCTCGAACTGGAGGAAATCGAGAAACTGAACCTGCTCATGATCCACATGCATGAGCGGCTCAACATTATCGGCAGGATGCAAGGCGGGCAACGAGAGCCGCTTTCCGATTTGGAGCGGCAGGTTTTGTTCTTGACAGCGGATGGTGAGAGCTTCGAAACCATCTCCGTAAGAATGTCGCTTTCGCCGCGCACGATACAGTATCTGGTGGACTCGATCTGTCGCAAGATGGAAGTGGCGACCATGGAACATGCGGTGGCAATCGCGCTTCGGCGGTCGCTGATCGTGTGAGACACGTTGACCGGGAAAGCGAAGTGGAGCCTACCTCTCTACCGCTTTTGACAGGGACTTCCGTAATCCTTCGAACTTTCGTCGAGAAGAAACGGATTAGTGATTGCAGTGCAGCGCAAGGGGCTTAAAATCGCCGGCTGAAGACCTAAATAAGAAGAGGCGAAATTCTTACTCGCACCCTTCAGCGCTTGCGGGTTTGATTTGGAGAATGATGAAAGATGATCGTTAAGTCGATCTATATGCAGGGCGAGGGCGAAGGGGAAGACGGCGGAACGAACCGCGGTACGTCTGTTATCACCCGCACCAAGCCAAAAACGAAACGGCCGAATTTGTACCGTGTCCTTCTTCTGAACGACGATTACACTCCTATGGAGTTCGTCATTCACATTCTGGAGCGTTTTTTCCAGAAGGACAGGGAAGCCGCCACACGGATCATGCTGCATGTCCATCAGCATGGTGTGGGTGAATGCGGGGTCTTTACTTATGAGGTCGCAGAGACAAAAGTAAGCCAGGTCATGGATTTCGCCCGACAGCACCAGCACCCGCTGCAGTGCGTCATGGAAAAGAAATGAGGATCGCAACGTGCCAACTTTTTCCCCGAGTCTCGAGAAGGCGCTGCACCAGGCACTGACCTTTGCAAATGAGCGTCACCATGAATATGCGACGCTTGAACATCTGCTACTTGCGCTGATCGATGACGTCGATGCCGCCGCCGTTATGGGCGCTTGCAACGTCGACATTCCCGCGTTGCGCAAGACGGTGGTCGATTATGTCGACAACGAACTTTCCAACCTCGTCACAGGATATGACGAGGATTCAAAGCCCACATCCGGTTTCCAGCGCGTCATTCAGCGCGCAGTCATTCACGTTCAGTCATCCGGTCGCGAAGAAGTGACGGGGGCGAATGTGCTTGTGGCAATTTTCGCAGAGCGCGAAAGCCACGCTGCATACTTCCTGCAGGAGCAGGAGATGACCCGCTACGATGCGGTCAACTACATTTCGCATGGCATCGGCAAGCGCCCGGGCTCCTCCCAGACCCGCACGCCGCGCGGCGCGGATGAGAGCGAGAATGAAGCAAAGCCTGCCCGCAATGGCGGCTCCGAGGACGATGGTTCCGGCGCAAAGAAGCAACAGGATGCGCTCAAGGCTTATTGCGTCAACCTCAATGACAAGGCCCGCAACGGTAAGATCGATCCTCTGATCGGTCGTCATGAAGAGGTGAACCGCACGATCCAGGTTCTGTGCCGTCGTTCCAAGAACAACCCGCTTTATGTGGGTGATCCGGGCGTTGGCAAAACTGCGATTGCAGAAGGTCTCGCCAAGCGCATCGTGGAAGGCAAAGTTCCTGAAGCGTTGAAGAACGACACGATCTTTTCGCTGGATATGGGTACGCTGCTTGCGGGCACGCGGTATCGCGGCGATTTCGAAGAACGTTTGAAGCAGGTCGTCAAGGAACTCGAAGAGTTTCCAGGCGCCGTGCTGTTCATCGATGAAATCCACACGGTCATTGGAGCGGGCGCCACATCCGGCGGCGCTATGGATGCATCCAATCTCCTGAAGCCTGCGCTTTCTTCCGGCGCGATCCGTTGCATCGGCTCGACGACCTATAAGGAATACCGCCAGTTCTTCGAGAAGGACCGCGCCCTCGTTCGTCGCTTCCAGAAGATCGACGTCAACGAACCGTCCATTGATGACGCTATCGAAATCATGAAGGGGCTGAAGCCTTACTTCGAGGATTACCATCACCTTCGTTACACCAACGAGGCGATCAAGGCTGCGGTGGAGCTTTCCGCTCGCTATATTTCCGATCGCAAGCTGCCAGATAAGGCCATCGACGTGATCGATGAAACGGGTGCGGCGCAGATGCTGCTTCCGGCTTCCAAGCGCCGCAAGCTGATCACCGAGAAGGAAATCGAAGTCACCATCGCGACCATGGCACGCATTCCGCCAAAGACGGTCTCGAAGGATGACGAGATGGTTCTGGCCAATCTCGAGCAGGAACTTCGCTCGGTGGTTTATGGTCAGGATACCGCCATCGAAGCTCTCTCGACTGCCATCAAGCTGGCGAGAGCTGGCCTGCGCGAGCCGAACAAGCCGATTGGTTCCTACGTTTTCTCAGGCCCGACGGGCGTTGGTAAGACGGAAGTTGCGAAGCAGCTGGCCTCGTCTCTGGGCGTGGAAATGCTGCGCTTCGATATGTCGGAATATATGGAGCGGCATACGGTTTCCCGTCTGCTCGGTGCACCTCCCGGCTATGTCGGCTTCGATCAGGGCGGTCTTCTGACCGATGGCGTCGACCAGCATCCGCATTCCGTGGTGCTGCTGGACGAAATCGAGAAGGCGCATCCGGATATCTACAATATCCTGTTGCAGGTCATGGATCATGGCTCGCTGACGGATCACAACGGCAAGAAGATCGACTTCCGCAATGTCATCCTCATCATGACGACAAATGCGGGCGCGTCCGAAATGGCGAAATCCGCTATTGGTTTCGGTTCGTCCAAGCGTTCGGGAGAAGACGAAGAGGCGTTGAACCGCCTGTTCACACCGGAATTCCGCAACCGTCTGGATGCGATCATTCCGTTCTCGCCGCTGCCGACCGCCGTCATCCACAAGGTCGTTCAGAAGTTCGTCATGCAGCTTGAAACGCAGCTTTCCGAACGGAATGTGACCTTCGATCTGCACGAGGATGCCATCGCCTGGCTTTCCGAGAAGGGCTATGATGAGAAAATGGGTGCGCGTCC
>JAAIGF010218390.1_pt1 | contig 10172 bp, 9 predicted proteins | sample 6487441 | NCBI WGS metagenome assembly JAAIGF01 (sample SAMN13974129, study PRJNA590717) | phyllosphere metagenome | biome: pepper field; feature: multiple bacterial spot infested pepper fields; material: pepper leaves; isolation source: leaves from pepper fields | host: Capsicum annuum ...
CTTGATGATATTGAAAAATCAAATCTTATTTTGTACCCACATCTATCATTAGCAGGAAAAAAATACATTCTGAATATAAGCAAAGACGATGCTGTTAAATTAGGCGTCTTGCCACAACATTATGACGATGCTATGCGCGATTTAGAAACGACTAACGCATTAATTTCCTCCGTGAAAGAGGATGAAAACCATCTGCTGCTTTTATCTGATCCTCAGGAAAACACGGTTGATGACATAGTTGATTTGGGTGATATTGCTCCGCAAAGTCAAGAATTGTTCTTCGTTAGGCCTACAAGTGAAAAACAAAATGGTCGTATTGAAACCTATAATCAAGCGGAAAAAGGTCTTCGTTTTTTTGCTGCTCGCGGAAGTCGTTCCATTAATTACAGTTGCAGAGGTAAAACAGCATTAACACCTGCTTTTACAGTTCGACATAGAGCCTTGGGCAGTTGGAAAGGTATAACTTTTGTTGGATCATCCTTATTTTCGAAACAGGTAAATCTTGGATTGGATGCATCTGCCCTTTATGTTGACATAACATTTCAAACAACTGATGCTAAAGGTGGTACTTGTTTTTGGTCATGTATTTAAAGTTTAAACAACTCTTAGGCCTATCCTTGATAATAGGCATTTCTGCATTATCATGCCAGAACTCCTACGACCATAACTCCTACAGGGATTATAGATTCGTACACACGATTCCGGATTCTTTGAGAACGGATGAAGATAAAGTAATACTTAGAAAGCTAGTGAACATTATAGTTAATGATTATGAAGTCAAAAACAATAACGTAAAACTCAAATCTAGTAAAGATGACTTCAAAAATCAAGGTATTCCAATTGCATATTATTATAAAATAAACGAAGATTTAGACGAGCTCAATAAATACGTTAACGCAATAGACACGCTTGACATGAAAGTCCTTATCGATTCTTTAAAAGAAGACATGAGAAGATTGGTAATCGAATAATTGACGTATTTCGCTATGTTAGATTGTTGAATTGGGCGTTTTCGGTGATGAGGTTGTTCCCTTGCTACAAATCATATCACACACCTACGTTTTCAAAAATTTGCATGTTTCATCGCCTGATCAAACGAAAAAACACCTTTGATTGCTGTTTTTTTTGAACAGGTTACTGAATCCATAAAAAAAACACGAATTGATGTGGAGATAAGAACAAAGGCGACAAAGGATTTCGATCAACTTGCGCTTCGAACATGATACGCTGGCAGCACTGGCCATAACGGGCTCTAGCATCGGCTTAGGTTTTTAATAGATTTCATTTTTAACATTATTTATAGTCATGGGGTTTCTGTATAAGAAGCCCCATTTTTTGTTGACGTTAGTCGCTGTTCTCGTTTTTATCGGGTTTACGCGCTGAAAATCCCTGCGGCAGATGGATCTCCTGTTGCTTGACCGCTAATGGTATGCCATTGGCTTGAAATACCTGGCTTATGGCAACCAGCACGTCACTTTTGATCTGCCCGGCATCTTTCAACGTTTTTACCCAAAAGTAAATGTCGATGCCAACAGACTGGCCAGTTACCTCCACAAACTGAACGACTGTCGTTGGACTGGTCAACACCTGCTCCTGTTTATCAAAAAGACCAAATAATAGCCGCTTGATCTGCTCAAGATCGGCGCCATACTGTACGTCAAGCCTGATGTGCAGACGTTTACGAAAGCCGCCAAGTGTCCAGTTGATCACATGCGAATTAAGCAAGTCGCCATTCGGCATAATAAGATCAGCACCATCGGCCACGGCAATCACGCTACTGCGAAACCCTATAGATTTCACTTTACCCGATTGGCCGCTCACTTCGATTTGATCGTCCACATTAACCGGTTTTTCAAATGCTATGATGAGTCCGCTAACCAAATTATTAACCAAGGTCTGGAGACCAAACCCGATACCAACCCCCAGCGCACCAATGACGATCGTAATCTGCTGCAGGGGAATCCCGACGGCTGAAAAGGCGAAGAAGAAACCGAGCACGATAATACTTATGCGCACCAAAAGTATCCAACTTCCCAAGTGAAACCTTTTCTCCTGCTTTTCATCACGAGTATTCCACTGCGGATCTGCCGCAAAAAATGAAACAACCTTTGCAAGCACCGTTGCGCCAAACATAATCAGAAAAAAAACAACGATATGGATAACGGAAAAATTGTACGTTCCTAATTGGTGCTCGTTGTAAAAAAATGCACCGAGCGGTTCGGAAAGAAAATGAAATTCATAAAAATTTCTTCCGAAAAGCACGAACCATCCGACAATCAGTAGCGCATAGAAAAAAGCCGGTGCACGCTTGCCTACCCTATTGTAGTTGATATAGAAAAGGCTCCGCTCCTGCTTCGTATAATGCTGTGAAGCGAAGCTAAGTCCTTCGTTGACCAGCCGCACCACCCATAGAAAAATGATGGCAACCGTGACATTAAGCAAACCAGCTATCATCAATGCTTTGGCGATATTGAACAGACCGAAAAGGTTAAACAGTACCGAGCCCAGCTCAAGCATCCCCATCAGCCCAATCGGAAAAAGAATCCATTTTTCCTGAAGCTCGGTATGTTTCGACTTATTAAAAAGCGCAACAACGCTACTAGCGATTGCTAAAACGGCGATACCAATCATCACGTATCGTTCTACCCGCGATGCTTGCAGCACCATATTATCCAATGAAGCCAGAACATAGAGAAGAAAAAAGCTTAACCAAACCCGCATCCAATAGACAGAAATAAATCGTCGAAAGGTGAGCGTGAGCATCAGCGCGGCAAAACTCACAAAAATCGTCGAAAATATAAAAGGCGGATTCGGGAAGATAAACTGGCCGACGGACAGTCCGATAACCATGCTTGAACAAAAAGGCGCGGAAAGCAACACACTTTCCCCCGTGGCTTTATACCCATCTTGCTGAATCCCCGCCCGGAGCGGGTAGATGTACAGCACCACCATGATCAAGATCAACGCTGCAATGAGCAGTTTCCCGATATGGGCTTTCACGTAGTAGGTCAGCACTAATTGTGCTTTCATACGCGAAAAATGCTGAATTTCATGCAACGATCTATCGTAAGCACTTCGCTCCCATAGTGGCGCAAAATCCTTTGCAAAAGTTTTTTCGGCGATTTTACGCTGATAATATAGAATTTCTTCCAAGCTATTCTCCAGCACTAAGAGCTCTATATTAACTTCATCCTGGATAGCCTGAACCCCGTTTATACTGGCGGTAAGCTGCTTGTTTATGGGACTTATCGCTTTGGAAAGCAACTTTATTTTTTTGATGTATTCGCTAAGCTCCGCTGAATCCCGAGAAAACACAAAAAGTGACTTGTCATTAGATAAGGAGTCAATTTCCAGCCTGTAGCTTACCAACTGCTCCTGATAATGATCGACTTGCTTCTTGTAGGTTAACACCTGTATCTGAAGAGCGTTTAGTATGTTATACGTAGCAGCTAAATTGCGCGAGGTATGAGCACTTCCTTGATTATGAAATACGCCATCGCCCGAAAGTTCACGCCATCGCCCCACTTCCCGGAGCTTGGCACGCATTCCCGAGCTATCAAAATCTTGTTTCAAAAAGGCGTGCGCTTGCCTGGATACTACTTTTATCTCTTCGAATACCCTAGCCTGGCGTATCAATGCGCGATCTAACGCGAGGTCATTGTCGCTTTGCATCGATGCTTGCCGGAAGAATGCCTCCATACCGGCCACATAGTCGCTTTTGCTGGTATCTAAAGCGACCATTGTACTGTCCTGGGAAGGCAAAACTTCTGTGGAAGACCGTACTATATTTTGAAAAAAAACAATGTAAAAAAACAGTAAAGCTAATAATTTCCCATTACACATTTTTCATAAGATAAGCCTACAAACACTAATAATCAATACGTTAAATATAATATTAATAATTCAAAATTATTTAAAAAAATATGAGGGATTTTAAAGGCGTGTAGGCACCTGGTAGGTTATGGGGTAATGGAGGCTTCGCTCATATTTTTCTCGTTTTGCGATTAGCTGCCGATGCGAGGAGATTGCCTTACCATCTGTACCAAGCCTTCAACACCGATGTGGTGTTGAAAACGTGAACAATGACGATAAATAGACGATCAGAAATCTTGTTCTAGCTAAAGCTTCGATCCGAAGAGCAATATAAATTACCCTATTAAAACACGGCACACCGCTGTATAGAAAAAATGCCATATCAATTTTTTCTCTATAATTGATAGCGCTAACCATGTATTTTACGTCCTGTCGATTTTCATATGCGCCATAAAAATACGTCATTTGTATAGAAAACAGCGATACGATGATAAGAAAAGATATACTTTTTGAGCTAGTAGAAGAATTAGACACTTATTGTGCTAACAACGCCCCTGATGCCAGCTTAGGAGACTTTCTAAATTACATGTACCTAAAAAATTCTATAGGCATTTCGAAGGCGCGTAAGATAGGTGGCGGGCAAGTTTTCCTGGATGAAAAAGACGTACCAGAAGAAGATTTGGGGAAACTGCTATTGATGATGAATCGTTATGCGAAGCACTATATAAAAATAGCTTTCGAGGGTACCGATCTACAGACTCCCGAAGAATTCACTTACCTTATGGTGTTGTTTTCGTATGATAAGCTCTTGCAATCAGATCTTATTAAGAAAAATGCCATGGAGAAGGCTTCAGGCAATGAAGTCATAAAACGGTTACTGCGGCTTGGACTAGTAGAAAAAGCGGCGCAGGTGGAGGACAAAAGAGCCCGGCCAATTGCCGTTTCTGCGGCAGGTCGTACCCTGCTTCTCTCGCTGCTGCCGAAGATGAAAACAGTAGGAAATATTTTAGTGGGCAACCTATCTTCCCAGGAACGTGATCTTCTTATTTTGCTTCTCGCAAAACTTGATCATCACCATCATGCATTACTTAATAATGGTGATAGTAACATCTACAGCGGCTTGTTAACCAAGTAAAATGCATCCATTTTACGTTGCTGTATACCATACGTAGATCAATCTTATAACTTATTCCCCTTTCTCCATCTTGATAAACTGGGTGTTATCGCGTCATGTTGTGACTCCCGCTTTTGATGCTAAATAAAAGAGGCAAAGTCCATACATCCTAAAATTAAAAAGATATTATATAATACTATTTTAATATTATTAAATACTATATTTGCTACACCATAAGGAGTGGCTTATAATAGATAGGATGAAATTATACCTTTTTTTCTTTTTGATGACAGTAACCTCTGTCGTTACTGCGCAGCGGATCACCTTGTCTGGCACAGTCCGCGATGCTAAAACAGGCGAAACCCTGATTGGTGCACTTGTTTCAAGACAAGGTACTTCGGATGGTGTACCAACGAACAGTTATGGTTTTTACGCGCTTGCCGTTGCCGAAGGACGAGAAACCATCGTGTTTAGTTATGTAGGATACAAAACGCAAATCCGAGAGCTTGACTTTAGCAGCTCGCAAAAACTTAATATCGAGCTGGAGCTGGATGAGAATGCGCTGGAGGAAGTCGTAGTATCGGCCTCGAAAAAGAATAAAAACATCACGTCCCCGGAAATTGGCAGTTTTAAGTTTAATATCGAAGAAATAAAGCATGTACCTGTAATCTTTGGCGAGCGAGATCTTTTGAAAACGATCCAACTGCTACCAGGCGTACAAAGTGGCGGCGAAGGGAGTGCCAACTTCTTTGTAAGGGGTGGCGGTGGAGACCAGAATCTAATTTTGCTCGATGAAGCGATTGTTTATAACGCCTCCCACCTACTTGGCTTTTTTTCGACCTTTAACTCCGATGCGGTAAAAGATGTACAGTTTTACAAGGGAGGCATTCCCGCGCAATATGGTGGCAGAATCTCTTCCGTAATGGACATCACGATGGTGGATGGCAACCAGAAAAGAATAGCTGCCGAGGGTGGAGTGGGTTTGATAGCTTCCCGACTAAAGTTATCCGGCCCCTTACCAAATGATCGTGGTTCATTTATGATCAGCGGACGTCGTACCTATGCCGATCTCTTTCTAAAACTTTCCAATGATCCAGACATTAATCAGAGTAATCTATATTTTTATGACCTCAATGCAAAGGTGAACCTAAAAGTCGATGATCGAAACAGACTTTTTTTCTCGGGTTATTTTGGAAAAGATGACCTGGGATTTGCGGATAGATTTGGCTTTAACTGGGGTAATGCGACGGCAACGTTACGCTGGAACCATATTGTAAACGATCGGCTATTTAGCAATACCTCATTGATTTACAGCGAATTTAATTATAACGTGGGGATCACCGGAAATAGCGGCGGTTTTGACATCGCTTCAAAAATAGGAAACTGGACTATTAAACAGGACTTCTCCTTTTACCCTTCCAATCGATCAACAGTACGTTTTGGTTTTAACGCGCTTCGACAAACGATTAGTCCTGCCAGTCTGGATGCCCAGGAAGGTGCCAGTGTCAATCCTATTGACATCGAAAAACGCCACGGTTTAGATCTCAGCGCTTACATATCACATGAATGGAAACCGATGGACAAGCTCTCGTTATTATATGGGATCAGGCTGGTAGACTTTATGGTTTTAGGACCAGGGACATTCTATTCATTCGACGCTGACGGGAATGTGATCGATGAACAGCGACATGCTCGTGGTGAAGTATTGAAGCACTACTTCAATCTCGAACCGCGTTTTTCAGCAAGCTATGTATTGAACAGCAAAAGTAGCATTAAGGGATCTTACAACCGCCTGGCACAAAATCTTCACCAACTGACAAACGCCACCTCGGCCTTACCTACAGATCAGTATGTGCTGAGCAGTTTACAGATCAAACCGCAATTGGCAGATCAGTTTTCTGTCGGCTATTTCAGAAATTTCAAAAATAATAACTATGAGTTTTCGGTAGAATCGTATTATAAAACGATGGCTAACCAGATTGATTTCAAGACAGGTGCCGATCTACAGGCTAATTCCTTACTGGAAGGCGAATTATTGTATGGCAAGGGGCGTTCCTATGGTCTTGAGATTTTTCTTCGAAAGTCTTCCGGAAAGCTTAACGGCTGGATAAGTTACACCCTTTCGAAAAGTGAAAGACAGTTTGACGGAATAAATAACGGGAGCTGGTTTAATGCGCGGCAAGATCGAACACATAACCTTTCTGTGGTTGCCATGTATCGCATAGCCAACAACTGGACTTTGGGTACGAATTTTATCTTTAACACCGGCAGTGCCGTGACCTATCCAGCTGGTAAATACACCATCAATAATACCACACTATTCTATTACACCGAAAGAAATGCAAATAGATTTCCCAATTACCATCGATTAGATATCTCGGCCACCTACGAGCCGGTAGAAAACAATAAGCGCTTTGGCTCTAGCTGGACCTTCGGTGTTTATAATGCCTATAATCGCCGCAATGCCTACCTCATCGATTTTAGGGAAAGCGAGGCCAATCCGGCGATTACCGAAGCGTACAAAATCGCCTTATTTGGGATTATTCCTTCTGTTACCTGGAACTTCAAATTTTAATACCATGAGACTACACAAAATATGTTATTTGCCTATTCTGATGCTGCTCTTCTTCTCTTGCGAAGAGGTGATTGATCTTCAACTGGATAGTGCCGAGCCCAGAACCGTGATCGCAGGCAATCTAAATAATTTGAGCAGTATACAGCGCATTAGCGTATCCAAAACCATTCCCGTTGGTAGTCAGCAAACAACGATAGCCGTGCCTGACGCAGTGGTTATAGTTCGCTCTTCGGCAAATCAGGAATTTCGTTTCTTGCATGATCAAGATGGCTACTACCAGGCAGCTCATTTTGAAGTAGAACCTGGCCTGCACTATTTTCTGGAAGTTGTTCTGGATGACAAAAAGTACGTAGCCAGCTCGCAAATGCCTGTCGATGTCGAGGTAGATTCCGTCGGAATCACAAGCGATCAATTTTTTGATACGCGACGCTACTATCCCACTTTTGTCTTTCAAGACCCACCGGAGATAGAAAATTTCTACCTGTACGAGATCGCTATTAATCAATCACCGCTGCGCTTTGCTGCCGCTTACAACGATAAATTCAATAATGGGCGTCGGGTGAGGCACGAAATAGCTGATCGTAACGATGATCTGCAGCTAGGCGATAGTGTACGCGTCGTTCGGTATAGTATCGATCGCGCCGCACACAAATACTGGAGCGATTTTGAATCGATAAATCCAGGGGGCGCAGCGCCTGGAAATCCGACTTCGAATATCTCCGGGGATGCATTAGGCTACTTCTCCGTATCGCCCGCTAAAGAATATCGATTTATTGTGACAGAAGAAATAGACGGACGGTAAGGCTGTAAAATATGTATTCAACATCTTATTATTTTCGATAAAATGAACAGTGATTTATTAAAAGAAATTGTGACGCTATTAGCGAAGTTTGAAAGTGAATCCGAAAATACCCATCATGAACTAGCCGACTTTATCCATTGGCTTTTAAAAGATATGCTCGACTATGAACGAAATAAGAATAAACGTTTTATAGCCCATCGTATTTCGGAAAAGCCCTTGCGTATAACCGAAGCTGAAATAGCGGACAGTATTTCGCATTTGATAAAAAGAGGCTGGCTAGTCAAACAAGATTTTAATGAGGATGCACACGATTATCCTTTGCGCTTAAGTATGAAAGCCATTAAAGCATTATTGACTTGCCTTGGCGATACTGTGTTGAAAAATTAAAATTATGGTTTCCTCCCTCCGGATCGAAACCAGCAGTGATTGCAATGGCCTCAACCAAAGTGGATCTACATTTCTGAAATGGAAAACCCAATAAAAATAACACGATCAACCTGGTGCTGATACTTCTATTGATAGCCGCAATTTTTATACTTGGCTATAATTTTGGCTACAAGATTATGTCGCTGTTTGCCTAGTGTTGGTGTTTATTAGAGATTTCTGGGTTTTGCGAGGTTTTTAGCGAATGTCTTTTTTTAAGTTTTCGAAGTATAACATTACGGGTTTTTCCGCTTTATTAAACAAAATGTCAACATACCGCGCATCCGATCGTAATTCTCGGTAGAGATTTACAGCATTTTCAACAGCATTTAAAAGTGATTCCCGGTTATTGCTGCACAAGGTTGATTCTAACGATTCGAAATCTAAGGTAGTTAAAGCGGTCTCAACCCGGCGAACGCCTCTTGGGAGATTATTGTTTTTAAGATGCAACAACGGTCCAAATACCACCATTCTCAAAAATCCCATAAAATCTAACGCTTCAAAATATTCTCCTCTGCCAATTTTGAGCAAACTATAATGAATCCAGGTCCAAAATCGATCTTCAATCCATTGCAGATCGGGCTGCGGAAATTCTGGTGAAGTATTGTCGATTACCTCTTGTATTTTTTTAGCTCGATCAAGCAGGATTATCGGATTTTCTATTCTTTCCTGAAATTCTTCAAGCGTAACAAATTTTATGTCGACGTGGATGAGTGGGTCATCATATAGACAAATCAATAAACGTTTTTCTCCGACATGTTCGCCCGTAAATGCGGAAATTAAATTTCCGAACCGTTCTGCATAGGCTAGCATCTTTGTTTTGTCGGCGTCTAGATTATCTCTGGTAACGACGACAAGATCCAGATCTGACCACCCGTCTATTTCGTTCGTGAGCCAGGAGCCAGCTCCAGCCAACCCAATAATTGTTTCGTCATTCTTCAAGACCTCAACAACATGCTTCGCAAATTCTTTCTGCATTACGTTATTTTAATATGCTAAGATCGGATTTCCAGTAATAATAACCTATTATTTATACAGGAAGATGACAGGTTTTATTTGCTAATTAACTGGTATATATTTCTCATTTTCTTAAGTTTGATAGTTAAATAAATATTTAGCGCTACATATGAACTTTGCGACCTGATGTGCTGCTGTATAACAGCATCTGCTACATAGCTGAATTATTTTTAAAGTCATTCAACCTATGGCCATCGTAACGATAAAAAATGATATCAACACTTTTTAATAATGCTGTCTTATTACCCACTCGATCGGATGTCGCCTCAAAATCCAACAATGTCGTTTCCTTTAAATAAAAATTCCCTGTCATACTTCAAAACATCAATATAACCACCCGCAATCTCGCCCTGCACGTTAAAGACTAGCATAGCTATTTTTTATGGAGTACAGAACTATCCAATGTTGAAACGTAGACTAGTAGCAAA
>JAAIGF010151485.1_pt1 | contig 10169 bp, 10 predicted proteins | sample 6487441 | NCBI WGS metagenome assembly JAAIGF01 (sample SAMN13974129, study PRJNA590717) | phyllosphere metagenome | biome: pepper field; feature: multiple bacterial spot infested pepper fields; material: pepper leaves; isolation source: leaves from pepper fields | host: Capsicum annuum ...
CCGTTCGTCGGCCTGTTCGGTACGGTGTGGGGCATCATGAACAGCTTCGTCGGCATCGCGCAGGCCAACACCACCAACCTGGCCGTGGTCGCACCGGGCATTGCCGAAGCCCTGCTGGCCACCGCGCTGGGTCTGGTGGCCGCGATTCCTGCGGTGGTGATCTACAACCATTTCACCCGCAAGCTGGCCACGCTGCGCGGCCTGCATGGCGACCTCTCCGCGGCCGTGCAGCAGCTGGTGTCGCGTGACCTGGACCGCGCTGCGGCGCGCGACGGCGTTTGAGGGCGGCATGGCGATCAGGACCGCACGCCACGACGACGATGCACCGCAGGAAAGCCACGCGATCAACGTCACGCCCTTCATCGATGTGATGCTGGTGCTGCTGATCATCTTCATGGTGGCCGCGCCCTTGGCCACCGTGGATACGCCGGTGGAGCTGCCGGCCAGCAGTGCCTCGCCGCAGCCGCGCGACGAGGCGCCGGTGTTCCTGTCGGTGCAGGCCGACCTGTCGATGCACCTCAACGATGTGCCGGTCAGCGCGGTCGGCCTGAAGGCAGCGCTGGATGCGGCCACCGACGCGGACAGCGAGCGGCGGGTCTACCTGCGCGCGGACACGCGCGTGGCCTATGGTGACCTGATGCAGGCGATGAACGCCCTGCGCGCGGCCGGTTATCGCAAGGTGGCGCTGGTCGGGCTGGAACAGCAGGCGCCATGAGCGCGCCCCACCGCGGGCTGCTGCGCTGGTGCAGCAGCCTGGCCATCGTGCTGGCCGTGCATGGGGTGCTGGTGTCCGTCGCGCTGTGGTGGACCGCGCGCGCGCCTGTGCCGCCGCAGGCGCTGGCGCCGGACGCCTTGATGGTCGAGCTGGCGGCTGCGCCCGAAGCGCCGCCCGTGCCGCCGCGCGCGCTGCCGCCCGGCCCGCTGATGCGCCAGCAGAAGATGGCCGAGCCCGAGCCGTCGCCAGCGCCCATGCCGGAACTCACGCTTCCGGCCGACGACACCGCACAGACGCACGCGACGCGGCGCCGTGAGGTGGTTGAACCGGCCGAGGCAACCGATACGCAGGACGTGGCGCAGTCGCTGGCGCCGCCCTCGATACAGGCGCAGGAGGCCACGCGCTACGCTGCGGCGCAGACCGTCACCGGCAGCCCAGGCGACGCGGCGGCCACCTGGCAGGCGCGGCTGCTTGGCCATCTGCAGCAGTTCCGGCGTTACCCGCGCCAGGCCGAGCGGCTGCGCCAGCAGGGCGTGGCCTATGTGCGCTTCAGCGTGGACCGGCAGGGCAACGCCAGCCACGTGCGCATCGGCCGCAGCAGCGGCCATCCGCTGCTGGACGAGGAGACGCTGGCCACGGTGCAGCGTGGCAGCCCCCTGCCAGCGCCGCCACCGGATGTGGAGGGCGACCCGGTCGAGGTCATGGTGCCGGTGGAATTTTTCCTGCACCGGCGGTGACCCCGCCGCGCTGCGCGGGCGTCTGCATTGACCTGCGGCGGTGGCGGGGCCACCCTTGTGGGCCCTCCTGCCGATGCTGCGTCGATGACCGTACTGCCTGCCCATATTGCGTTGATCGTGGTCGACCTGCAGCCGGACTTCATGCCTGGTGGCGCGCTGCCCTGCGAGGACGGTGATGCGCTGGTGGAGCCGATCGACGCGCTGCTGCGGCAGCGCCGCTACCAGACCGTCGTTGCTACTCAGGACTGGCACCCGCCACGGCACGCCTCGTTTGCCAGCGAGCATCCTGGCCACCTGCCGTTTGAAGCAATCCTGCTGCACGCGCAGCCGCAGACGTTGTGGCCGGATCATTGTGTGCAAGGCAGTGCAGGTGCCGCGCTGCATGCGGGCGTGGACTGGAATGCGGCCCAGCTGATCCTGCGCAAGGGCACGCGCCAGCAGGTCGACTCCTACAGTGCCTTCCGCGAGAACTTCGGCCCCGAGGGCGGGCGCGCCTCGACCGGGCTGGCCGCCTGGCTGCGCGAGCGCGGCATCACCGAAGTGCATGTGTGCGGGTTGGCGCGCGACTACTGCGTGCTGTGGACGGCACAGGACGCGGCCACCGCCGGGTTTGCCGTGGGCTACCTGTGGGCGCTGACCCGCCCGGTGACCTCGGCCAACGACGATGCCACCCGGCAGGCCCTGGCGACGGCCGGCGTCACCCTGCTCTGACGCCGGCGTCAGGATCAGCAGCGTGACGACCAACGGTCGTCACCTACCCGAAGGATCAGGATCAATGGCGTGACGACCAACGGTCGTCACCTACCCGAAGGATCAGGATCAACGGCGTGACGACCAACGGTCGTCACCTACCGGGTTCAACGCGCACCGACCCGCAGGGTAGGTGACGACCGTTGGTCGTCACGCGCCTGCTCAGCGGAACACCACCGTGCGATGACCATTGCGCAGGATGCGGTGCTCAACATGGCGACGCACCGCGCGCGCCAGTACCTGTGACTCGATGTCGCTGCCCAGCCGCACCAGATCGCGCGGCGTCATCGCGTGGTCCACCCGGGCCACGTCCTGTTCGATGATCGGACCTTCGTCGAGGTCTTCGGTGACATAGTGCGCGGTGGCGCCAATGATCTTGACCCCGCGCGCGTGGGCCTGGTGGTAGGGCTGGGCGCCCTTGAAGCTGGGCAGGAAGCTGTGATGGATGTTGATCGCGCGCCCGGCCAGCGCACGGCACAGGTCCGGCGAAAGAATCTGCATGTAGCGCGCCAGCACCACCAGGTCGATGTTCTCGCGCTCGACCAGATCAATGATCTGCTGCTCCTGCGCGACCCGGTTTTCGTTGCTCACCGGCAGATGATGGAACGGCACCTGGTAGGAGGCCGCCAGCGGCGCGAAGTCGGCGTGGTTGGAGGCAACCGCCGCGATATCCACCTTCAGCTGGCCGCTGTGGGTGCGGAACAGCAGATCGTTCAGGCAGTGGCCCTGCTTGCTGACCAGCACCAGCAGGCGCGCGCGACGGCGACCGTCATGCAGCTGCCATTGCATGCCGAACGCGCTGGCCAGCGCGCCCATGCCGGCATCGATCACGTCCAGCGGCAGGGTCGCATCGCGGTCAAAGTGCACGCGCAGGAAGAAACGGCCGCTTTCCTCATCGCCATACTGCTGCGCGTCGAGAATATTGCAGCCGTGTTCAAACAGCAGGCCGGAGACGCGGTAGACGATACCGGTGCGGTCCGGGCAGGACAGCGTGAGAATGGAGTCAGGTCGCATCGGCTCGAGTGTAGGCGAGCATGCTGCGCTGCGGTAGCGATGCTCTCACCTGCAACCGATGCGACCGACGTCGCGGTCTTCAGCGGTGCGGGTGCACGGTGAGCGCGACCAGCCGCATCACCAGCGGGCGCACCAGCAGCACGCAGCAGAACGCCACCGGCATCGCCAGCAGGTAGGCCTGCAGCACGCGGGCCGGATAGTCCGCCTGCACCCCGGCATTGGCGGCGGTGATGACCATGCACATCAGCATGGCCATGATCCCGGCCATGAAGAAGGCGAACACGAAGGGGGTGCTGCGCGCGGGCAGCTTCCAGCGGGGACGGAGGACAGAGGCGTTCATCGGGCTTCCTGCATCAAGGGCCGGGCAGCATGCCCGCCCCGACCCGGTGCTGTCAGTGCCCGCACGCTTGGCACAGCCCCAAGCGCGGCTTGTGACATTCCGTGGCAAGCTGGCAGGTCCATGAACCTGTTGCAGCTCATCCGCAGCTTCACCCGCACCGCCGAGGCCGGCAGCATCGCCGGTGGCGCCCGCGTGCTGGGCATCAGTGCAGCGGCGGTGGGGCAGAACATCGCCCGACTCGAAGCCCACCTGGGTGTGCGCCTGTTCAACCGCAGCCCCCGGGCGCTGGCGCTCACCGACGCCGGAGCGCGCTATCTGCAGCAGGTGGCGCACATCGAAACCGACCTGGCCCGCGCCCACGCCGCTGCCAGCGAACAGGCCAATGAGCCAGCTGGACCGCTGCGCATCGCCTGCACACGTGCGTTCGGCCGGCATGTGCTGGCCCCGATGCTGCCGGGCCTGCAACGGCGCCATCGACAACTGCAGATCGAGCTGCATCTTTCCGACCGCGCAGTGCGCCATGCCGAGGAAGCCGTCGATGCCAGCATCCGCATCGGCGAGCAGATGCACGACGGGCTGGTGGCGCGGCCGCTGGCACGTATTCCGTTCGTGTTCTGCGCCGCGCCGGCCTATCTCGCGCAGGCCGGCGTGCCACAGGCGCCGGAGCAGCTCGCCACGCACCGTTGCCTGCTGTATCGCTTCCCTACCGAGGGCCGCCTGCTGCGCTGGGCATTTACCCGTGAGGACCGGCGGTACGAGCCGTCACTCACGCCGGCCATGGTCAGCGATGACATCGACGCGCTGGCCGAGCTGGCCGCTGCCGGTGCCGGCATCACCCGGCTGGCGCAGTTCGTGGCCGAACCGTACCTGCGCGACGGTCGCCTGCAGGCGGTGCTGGCCGACGGCCCCGGCTGGGCGCACGAGCGGATGCAGGTGGCGTTCTGCGTCAGCGACCGGCGTGACTTCACACCGCGCGTGCGCGCGCTGCACCAGCACCTCCAGACGCACCTGCCATCGGCGTGGCAGGTGTAGCAGGGCGGACCATCACCCGTGTCGCTTCGAGGTGCGAGCTGCACGTGCTGAGAGCGGCGTTGCGAGCGCCGCCGAACCGGCTCAGCCGGCGCTGAACACGCCGCGTGCCGTGCGTGGCTCGCAGCGCAGATACTGCGGTGCGGCCACCACGCTGTCGCCCAGCGCGGCGGCGGCATGCCACGGCCAACGCGGATCGTAGAGAATGCCGCGGGCCAGCCCGATCGCGTCGGCGTAGTTGTGGCGCAGGATCGACTCGGCCTGCTCCGGTTCGGTGATCAGGCCCACGGCGATCACCGGCATGCGCTGCACCTTGGCCTTGATCGCCGCAGCGAACGGCACCTGGTAACCCGGGCTCACCTCGATCTTCTGACGTTCGTCCAGACCCGCGCTGGAGACATGCAGGAAGTGGCAGCCGCGCGACTCGAGGATCATCGCCAGCGTCTCGCTCTGCTCCTGGTCCCAGCCACCGGGCACCCAGTCGCTGGCCGAGATGCGCACGCCCACGGCAACCTTGTCCGAGACCGCTTCACGCACGGCGTCGAACACTTCGATCAGCATGCGCAGCCGGTTCGGCAACGAACCGCCGTAACCATCGGTGCGCTTGTTGCTCAGCGGCGACAGGAACTGGTGCAGCAGGTAACCGTGCGCGGCGTGGATCTCGATCAGTTCCAGGCCCAGACGCTCGGCGCGGCGGGCGCTGTCGGCGAACGCGGCGACGATGGCGGCGATGCCTTCCTCGTCCAGCGCCTCCGGGGCCGGGTTGCCGGCATGGAACGGCAGCGGCGACGGCGCCACGGTGGTCCAGCCATTGGCATCGTCGGCGGCGATCTGGCCGCCACCGTCCCAGGGCCGCGCGGTGGACGCCTTGCGCCCGGCGTGGGCCAGCTGCACACCGATTGGCATCGACGACCAGCGCCGCACCGACGCGAGCACCTGGGCCAGCGCCTGCTCGGTGCTGTCATCCCACAGGCCAAGGTCGGCATAGCTGATGCGCCCGCGCGGTTCCACCGCCGTGGCTTCCAGGATCAGCAGGCCTGCGCCGGACTGCGCCAGCTGGCCCACATGCATCGTATGCCAGTCGCTGGCGCGCCCCTCCTCGGCCGAGTACTGGCACATCGGCGCAATGACGATGCGATTGGACAGGGTCAACGGACCGAAGGTGACGGGCGAGAACAGCTGGCTCACGAAAAGGTATCCACAGACGGGGGAAGGGGTGGGTATTGCAGCGCTGCTGGCGCTTCGGATCAACTGTTTTGTTGGATCACAGTTTCGCGGCAGCGGTCGGGATGGCTGCTGGCTGCAGCCAGCGGGACAGGGCCTGGGCGCAGTCACGCTCGTCCTTGAACGCCAACAGGTCATCGGCGCGGGTCACGCCGCGGTTCAGTGCGGCCACCGGCAGCCCGGCCTTGACCGCGGCCTGCACGAAGCGGAAGCCGGAATAGACCATCAGCGAGGACCCGACCACCAGCATGGCATCGGCCTGCTGCAGTTCTTCAAACGCCTGTGCCACGCGCTCGCGCGGCACGTTTTCGCCGAAGAACACCACGTCCGGCTTCAGCAGCGCGCCGCAGCGGATGCAATCGGGTACGACGAAGGCGCCGAAGTCGGTCTCCAGGTCGGCGTCGCCGTCGGGTGCGATGCCGGCCGTCAGCGCCTCCCAGCCCGGGTTGGCCGCCAGCAGGCGCAGCTGCAGGTCCTGGCGGTCACTGCGCTCGCCGCAACCCATGCAGCGCACCTGGTCGAGGCGGCCATGCAGGTCGATCACGTGGGTACTGCCGGCGCGCTGGTGCAGGCCATCGACGTTCTGGGTCAGCAGCGTGCGCAGCTTGCCGGCCGCTTGCAGCGCAGCCAATGCCCGGTGGGTGCCATTGGGCTGGGCGAAGCCGAAACGCGGCCAGCCCAGCAGACTGCGCGCCCAGTAGCGCTGCCGGGTGGCGGCCTCGCCCATGAAGGCCTGGTAGGTCACCGGCGGGGTGCGCTTCCACTGCCCGGCCGCATCGCGGTAGTCCGGGATGCCCGAGGCGGTGCTGCAGCCGGCGCCGGTCAGCACGAACAGGCGCTGGGCGCGGTCGATGAAGGCATCCAAAGGCAGGCTCATCTCTGCCAGATGGGGCCGTGAAACCGCCGGCACAAGCGCGTTCAGGGCGCCGGCATGCCTTCGGGCAGCGTCGGCACGCTGGTCGGGTGCCCTTCCTCGTCCAGTGCGATCATCACGAAGTGGCCGCGCGTGCACAGCTTGCGCTGGCCGCTGTGCAGGTCTTCGGCGATCAGCTCCACTTCCACCTTCATCGAGCTGCGCCCCACTTCCACGATGCGTCCGATGGTTTCCACCATCTCGCCGACCCGGATGGGCAGCTTGAAGTCGACCTGGTCGCTGCGCGCGGTGACCACGGTGCGGCGTGAGTAGCGTGCCGCGGCGAGGAAGGCGGCCTTGTCCATCCAGGCCAGCGCCTGGCCACCGAACAGGGTGCCCATATGGTTGGTGTGGTTGGGAAAGACGATTTCAGCCATGCGCACTTCAATGGGCGGCACGGTCTCGGTGATCGGGGTCATGGTGGTGGTCGGCTACGGGGGTGGCGGCAGTTTACCTCCATGGCAGGGCAGCGCCCTGCATCGGCAGCCGGCGCCTCCGGCGCTACGAAAAAACCCGGCCGGAGCCGGGTCTTTCTTCGCCATCTGACCGGCAGGGTCAGAAGTTCATGTCGAAGGCTACTTCGCCCTGCACGCCCACCTGGTAGGCCGAGACGCGGCGTTCGAAGAAGTTGGTCAGCTCCTGCACGTCCTGCAGCTCCATGAAGGGCAGCGGATTGCGCACGTTGTACTTCTTTTCCATGCCCAGCTTGGCGAAGTGCTGGTCGGCACAATGCTCGAGGTACTGCCGCATGTCACGGGTGGAGATGCCGGCAACACCGCCGGACAGCACGTCCTCGGCGAACTGCACTTCGCATTCGATGGCTTCGCCCAGCATGTCATAGACCTGCTGCTTCATTTCATCGTCGAACAGGTCCGGCTCCTCTTCACGCACCACACGCACCGACTCGAACGCGAAGTCCATGTGTGCGCTCTCGTCGCGGAACACCCAGTTGGTGCCCGAGGCCAGGCCCGGCAGCAGGCCGCGCGAACGGAAGTAGTAGACGTAGGCGAACGCCGCGAAGAAGAACAGCCCTTCGATGCATGCGGCGAAGCAGATCTGGTTGAGCAGGAACTGGCGGCGCTCGGCACGGGTCTCGATGCGCTTGAGGTCCTGGATCGAGTCGATCCACTTGAAGCAGAAATCGGCTTTCTTCTTGATCGAGTCGATGTTCTCCACCGCGGCAAACGCCTTGACGCGCTCTTCCGGGTCCGGCAGATAGTTGTCGAGCAGGGTCAGGTAGAACTGCACATGCAGCGCCTCTTCATACAGCTGGCGCGACAGGTACATGCGTGCTTCGGGCGCATTGAGGTGCTGGTACAGGTTGAGCACCAGATTGTTGGACACGATCGAGTCGCCGGTGGCGAAGAACGCGACCAGGCGGTGGATCAGGTGGCGCTCGCCCGGCGACATCTTGCTGTGCAGGTCGGTGATGTCGATCTGGAAGTTGATCTCTTCCACCGTCCAGGTGTTCTTGATCGCATTCCGGTACATGTCATAGAACTGCGGGTAGCGCATCGGGCGCAGGGTCAGTTCAAAACCGGGATCGAGCAGCATCTGCTTGGGCTTGTCGGCCATGGTGTTTCTTGTCCTTTCAGGTCATGACGCCGAGCGTGGCCCGGCGCTACCGCGGGTAGTTTTCCGCAGCCGAGCATGGCTCGGCTCTGCAGGTGCGGGTGCCGGCGGGGCCGGCACGGCGCGTTTTATTGACAGGCCTCGCAGGCTTCCGGGTTCTCCAGCGAGCAGGCGATGGCCTCGTCGGTGGTGAAGGTCCTGGCCGCACCACCACTGCTGACCGTGGTCTTGGTGATCCTGGTCGCCGGACGCGAGCGCAGGTAATAGGTGGTCTTGATGCCCTGCTTCCAGGCGTACATGTACATGGAGGACATCGCGCCGATGTTCGGGCTTTCCATGAACAGGTTGAGCGAGGCCGACTGGTCGATGAAGGCGCCACGTTCTGCCGCCATGTCGATCAGCGCACGCATCGGCAGCTCCCACGCAGTGCGGTAGACCTGGCGCAGCGCTTCGGGGATCTGCGCCACGCCCTGGATGGAACCTTCGGCCAGCTTGATCGCATCGCGCATGTCAGCGGTCCACAGGCCCAGCTTCTTCAGCTCGTTGACCAGGTAACGGTTGACCTGCAGGAAGTCGCCGGACAGGGTCTCGCGCTTGAACAGATTGGACACCTGCGGTTCCACGCACTCGTAGCAACCGGCAATGGAGGCGATGGTGGCCGTCGGTGCGATGGCGATCATCAGCGAGTTGCGCAGGCCGTGTTCCTTGATGCGCGCACGCAGGGCGTCCCAGCGCGCGGTGTCTTCCGGCACCACGTTCCAGGCGTCGAACTGCAGTTCGCCGCTGGCGGCGCGGGTGTCGTTGAACGACGGGTGCCTGCCGCGTTCCTGGGCCAGCTCCGAGGAGGTTTCCAGCGCGTGGAAATAGATGGTCTCGGCGATCTTCTTCGAAAGCGCACGGGCCTCGGCGCTGTCAAACGGCAGGCGCTTGCGGAAGAACACGTCCTGCAGACCCATGCAGCCCAGACCGACCGGACGCCAGCGCAGGTTGGCGCGACGGGCGGTTTCGATCGGGTAGAAGTTCAGGTCGATGACGCGGTCGAGCTGACGCACGGCCAGGCGCACGGTCTCGGCCAGCTTCTCGAAATCGAATTCGTTGTGCTCGTCGAAGTGGTTGCCCAGGTTGATCGAGCCCAGGTTGCACACGGCGGTTTCATCGTTGGAGGTGACCTCCAGGATTTCCGTGCACAGGTTGGACAGGTGGATCACGTTGCCGGCGCGCAGGGTCTGGTTGCTGGCGCGGTTGCACTTGTCCTTGAAGGTCATCCAGCCGTTGCCGGTCTCGGCCAGCGTACGCATCATGCGGGCGTACAGCTTGCGCGCGGAGATGGTGCGGTTGGCCTTGCCCTGGGCCTCGGCCTGCAGGTAGGCCGCTTCGAAGGCCTCGCCGAACAGGTCGGTGAACTCGGGCACCACGCGCGGATCGAACAGCGACCATTCCTGGTCGGCCTCGACGCGCTTCATGAACAGGTCCGGCACCCAGTTGGCCAGATTCAGGTTGTGCGTACGGCGCGCTTCGTCACCGGTGTTGTCACGCAGCTCGAGGAAGTCCTCGATGTCGGCGTGCCAGGTTTCAAGGTAGACGCAGGCCGCGCCCTTGCGCTTGCCCCCCTGGTTCACCGCGGCGACCGAGGAGTCCATGGTCTTCAGCCACGGCACGATGCCGTTGGAGTGACCGTTGGTGCTCTTGATCAGCGAGCCACGCGAACGCACCCGGCTGTAGCTCACCCCGATGCCGCCGGAGAACTTGGACAGCTGGGCGATGTCGCCGTATTTGGAGTAGATCGATTCCAGCGAGTCCTGCGGCGAATCCAGCAGGAAGCACGAGGACAGCTGCTCGTGGGTGGTGCCGGAATTGAACAGGGTCGGGCTGGAC
>JAAIGF010108268.1_pt1 | contig 10166 bp, 7 predicted proteins | sample 6487441 | NCBI WGS metagenome assembly JAAIGF01 (sample SAMN13974129, study PRJNA590717) | phyllosphere metagenome | biome: pepper field; feature: multiple bacterial spot infested pepper fields; material: pepper leaves; isolation source: leaves from pepper fields | host: Capsicum annuum ...
CTCGGCGATCACGCTCAGATGCAGGCTTTCGCCGATATGCAACACCGCGGTGCTGAGTGCCCGGTTGGTGTGGTCGCGCTCCAGGTCGCGCACGAAGCTCTTGTCGAGTTTCAGTTCGTTCAAAGGCAGGCGGCGCAGGTAACCCAGGCTGGAATAGCCGGTGCCGAAGTCGTCCATCGACAGGCGCACGCCCAGCGCATGCAGGGCGTGCAAGGTGGTCAGCGTGCTGGGATTGGCATCCAGCATCACGTCTTCGGTGATTTCCAGCGTCAGGCTGCCTGGCAGGATCTGATGCGTGTGCAACGCCTGCGCAATCATGCTGGGCAGCGTCAGGTCATGGAAGTTGGTGGGCGACAGGTTGACCGAAATGCCGGGAATCGCCAGTCCGGCGCGATGCCACTCGCCCAGTTGCCTGCAGGCTTCGTTGACGGCCCACCGGCCCAGGTCTCCGATCAGCCCGCACTCCTGCGCGATGGCGATGAAGCGATCGGGAGGAATGTTGCCGAGGGTCGGATGGCGCCATCGCGCCAGCGCTTCGAGGCCGTACAACCGCTGGTCGTTCAGGTCGACCTGCGGCTGGTAGTGCAAGGCCATCTCGCCGGCCGGAATCGCGCGGCGCAAGGCGGTTTCCAGCGCCAGTTTTTCCTGCGCGGCCTGGTTCATGTCCTCGCGGAAGAAGCTGAAGCTGCCCCGGCGCTTGGTCTTGGCCTGGTACATCGCCATGTCGGCGCGGCGCACCAGCGTGTCCATGTCGTTGCCGTCGTTGGGCAGCAGGCTGATGCCGATGCTCGCGCTGGGCGTCACCTGCAGGTCGGCCAGCATGAACGGCGTACAGACCTGGGCATGCACGCTTTCGGCCAGGGCCGTGGCCTGGGTCGAATCGGTGTCCGGACGCACGATGACGAACTCGTCGCCCGACAGGCGCGCAACGATGCCGTCGCCACCCACGGCGTCACGCAGGCGCCCTGCGATCGTGCAGAGCAGGGCGTCGCCAGCCGGGTGTCCCAGGGTGTCGTTGATCTGCTTGAAACGGTCCAGGTCGACGAACAGCACGGCCAGGCAAGCCTGTCGCCGCATCGAATCGCTGATGGCCTGTTCGGCCCGCGCCTGCAGCAGGGTGCGGTTGGGCAGGCCGGTCAAGGGGTCGTAGAACACCAATTCGCGGATGCGGGCCTGGGCGAATTCCCGTTCCAGGGCCAGGGCGCAAAGATGGCTGCTGACCGACACCAGCCGGGCCAGGAAGGCGTCGGGTCCCTGCACTTCCGGCAGGTAGAAGGCCAGGACGCCGACGATGCGTCCGTCCTTGGTCAAGATAGGGGTGGACCAGCAGGCCCGCAGCCCCAGTGCCAGCAGTTGCGAACGATAGGGTTCCCAGGCCGGATCGCTGTCCAGGTGGGTGACCCGTTGCTGCCTGGCCGGGCAGGGCGTCAGCATGTCGGTTGGCCACGCGTGCGCGCTGTCGAGGGCGCGGGTGGTCTCGCCCGGCAGGCTGGGGGCCGCTATGGTGGTCGGTTTGCCCCGTGTGTCCAGCGCAATGACCGATGCCACGACTTCCGGGGCGATGCGTTCGACCTCGCGGCACAGCAGCGCCATCACGTCGGCCAGGGGCGCTTCCTGGACCATGGCTTCCAGCACCTTGTGCTGGACCACCTCGTGCATCTTGGCGTCGGTGATATCTGCAAAGACGCTGGCCGTGTGCCGCAGCACACCGTGTTCGTCGCAGACCGGCGCGGTGGTGATGGACGCCCAGAAGCGCTGGCCGTCCTTGCCATAGACCAGTTCTTCGCTGCGCTGAGGCTGGCCGCTTTCCACCGCCTGTCGCCGCGCCATGACGAGGCTGCGCTGCCAGAGCGGGGCGATCTGGGCGTAGGCCTGCTGTCCGTGCAGTTCTTCCAGCGTATAGCCGAAGCGCTGCGTGAACGCAGGATTGACATAGATGACGCGCCATCCGTCATCCGTGATGACGACGGCGTTGTCTGCCTGTCGTACGGCTTGCGCCAGCATGTCAGGCGACGGGTCCCGCTCGATGGGGGCGGAAAGCGGGACGTCGATTCCCATGAATAATCGGCCGTTTAGGAGGGGGCTCTATGCCTGGAAAAGGTCGACCGGCTGCAGCAGGCCGACCTCCTGCATCATTTTGAAACAATCATAGGCGCTCTACCGTCTTTTGCGAAAGCCCCATGTCGTGCTGCGTCATGGCCGCCACAGTACGTTGTTTCCCTTGCCAGACAGCTCTCGATCGAGGAAGAACGCGGTGCTGATCAACGCGAGGTGGGTCAGGCCCTGGGGAAAATTACCCAGGTGCTTGCCGTTGTGATGCAGTTCCTCGGCGTATAGACCCAGGTGATTGGCATAGCCCAGGATCTTTTCGAATGCGGTGCACGCCTGGTCCAACCTGCCTGCTCTGGCAAGACACTCTATGTACCAGAACGAGCAAGCGGTGAAGGAGCCTTCCTCCCCAGGCAGCCCGTCTTCCCCCACATAGCGCTTCACCAGGCAATCGTCCGCCAGCCGCACACCGATCGCATCGAGCGTCTGGATCCAGCATGGATCGGTGGCACTGACGAAGCGCACGAGCGGCATCAGCAGCATCGATCCGTCGAGTTCATCCGTCCCTGCGTATTGCACGAAGTGACCGGCCTCCTCGTTCCAGAAGGTCTGCCAGATGTCTTCATGAATCTCGTTGCGCAAGGCGGTCCATTCATCGAAAGGTGCGGGCAACGATCGTTTGCTGGCCAGACGCAGGGCACGATCGACGGCGACCCAGCACATCAGGCGCGAATGCAGGGACGGGCGCGGGGTGTCGCGGCGTTCCCAGATGCCGGCATCCGGCTGACGCCAGTGCTTGGCCACGTAGTCCAGCAGCAGACGCGTCTTGCGCCAGCCTCGATGGGAAATCGCCTCGACGTATTTGTTGCTCAGGTAGACGGCGTCCAGCAGTTCGCCATAGATATCCAGCTGTTCCTGAGCGACGGCGGCATTGCCTACCAAGACCGGGCGCGCGCCGCCGTGTCCAGCCAGGTGGTCCAGCTCGTACTCTTCCATCTCTGGCGATCCGTCGACCTGGTAGACGAGTTCCAGGTGACCCTGTTCGTCGGCATGGTCGATGCGATCTTCCACCCAACGGGTAAACCGCTTGGCCTCGTTCCGGAAGCCCAGGCGCATCAGCGCATAGACGGTGAACGAGGCGTCGCGGATCCAGCTGTAGCGGTAGTCCCAGTTGCGCTGGCCTCCTGGCGTTTCCGGTAGCCCGAAGGTCACGGCAGCGATGATCGATCCATGCTCGCGTGAACTGAGCAGCTTCAAGGCCAGCGCCGAGCGCATCACCATTTCACGCCAGCGGCCCCGGTAGGTCGATTGCGAACACCAGTTGCGCCAGTAATGCACGGTGGTGGTGAAGGCTTCTTCCATGGACTCGGCGTCCATGATGGGACGGCTGGCGTCGTCCACCACGAACCAGGCGACCTGCCCCTTGCCGAGCGTGAACTCGGCCGTGGCGTCATGCGCGGATGCGGTCAGCGTTTCCGTGCTCGCCAGGCGCAGGGGCGGGCCGCCATTGGGGTCTTCGAAGCAGATCGCCTCGGCCTGTTGGCGTGCGTGTCCGGGGCGGCGGGCGTAGTCGAAGCGCGGGCTGCATGCCACCCGCAGCGTGACATTGCCGCGGGTCACCGTCACGCGCCGGATCAACTGCGTGGTGCCGCCATCGGGGCCGTTGAGCGGCCGCATGAAATCGACGACTTCGACGCTTCCCTCGTCCGCCATCCAGCGCGTGAGCAACACGTTGGTATCCGGCAGGTAGAACTGGATGTTGCGGGCGTCGGTCAGGGCAGGAACGATGGAAAACGCCCCGCCGCAGGTTTCATCCAGCAGCCGCGCAAACACGCTGGGGCTGTCGAAGCGCGGCCAGCACATGAAGTCGATGGTGCCATCGCGGGCGATCAGCGCCGCGGTCGCCATGTCGCCGATGACGCCGTGATCCTGGATGTCGTGGAGCGTGCATGCCGTGGTTTCTTCAGCCATTGTCGCGGAACGCCGGGTACAACATCATGCCGCCATCCACGTACAGCGTGGCCCCGACCACATAGTCCGCCGCGTCCGACGCCAGCCACAGCGCGGTGTTGGCAATGTCTTCGACGTCACCGATACGGCCGTAGGGGATCAGCTTCAGCAGTTCCTTGGCGGCATCGCCCTGTGTCGATTCTTCATTGATTGCTGTCTTGATCGCTCCCGGCGAGATGGCGTTGACGCGAATGCCCAGCTCGGCCACTTCCTGCGCCAGGGTCTTCATCATCATCGCGATGCCGCCCTTGGACGCGGCATAGTTGACGTGGCCCGCCCACGGTATGGCGTCGTGTACCGAACTGACGCAGACGATCTTGCCCTGCGCACGCGATACATCGCGCTTGCCTTGCTTCTGGAATTGCCGGATGCCGGCCTGGGCACACAGGAACTGGCCGGTCAGGTTCACGTCGATGACCTTGCGCCAGTCGTCCAGGCTCAGCGATGCCGCCGGTCCATCTTTCTGCAGTCCGGCGTTGGCCACCACGATGTCCACCGCCTTGAAGGCATCGACGGTCTGCGCGAACAAGCGCTCGACATCTTCCGGTCTGGATACGTCGGCTTTGACGGCAATCGCCTGGCCGCCCGCTGCCCGGATCTCTTCGACCAAAGCATCGGCGGGTTCGCGCTGCGAGTGGTAGTTGATGGCGACGGCAGCGCCGTTCAGGCCATAGCTGCGGGCAATGGCGTGGCCGATACCGGAGCTTGCTCCGGTAACGATGGCCACCTGCTTGTCGAGACGGATATCCATGGGCGGCTTGCTCCTTGTAGAGCAGGCCGCGCCGCAAGTCTCGTGCCCTGCTCTAGCAGGGCACCGGCCGGTCAGCCGCCCGGTGAATTCAGGTGCTGGGTCAGGATCACCGTCCCGATGCCGATGAGCACCAGGCCGCCAGCGATTTCTGCACGCCGCCCCACCAGTTTGCCGAGCATGCGGCCTAGCATGACGCCGATGGTGACCATCACCATGGTGGCCAGCCCGATGGCTGCGGCCGCCCACACGATATCGACCTCGATCAGCGCCAGCCCCACGCCGACGGCCATGGCGTCGATGCTGGTGCCGAATGCCGTCGCGGCCAGGATCCAGAAGCCGTGGCGGCTGGGCCGCTCGGCATCGGGCGCTTCGCCCGACAGACCCGCGCGGATCATGCGGATGCCCAGCACGCACAGCAGCGTGAAGGCGATCCAGTGGTCCCAGGCCGACACGTAGGGCGCCGCCACGGTGCCCAGCAGCCATCCCACCAGCGGGGTGATGGTCTCAATGACGCCGAAGATGACGCCGGTGCGAAGCGCTTCGGAAAAACGTGGCTTGCTGAGGGTGGCGCCCTTGCAGATCGAGGCGGCGAAGGCGTCCATCGACATGCTCAGGGCGAGCAGCGCAGTGGTGGCAAGATTCATGGGAGGGGACTCCAGGTCGGATGCGACGAACCACGGCATACCGCACGCCCCGACACGAACGCGTGGATATACCTTGGTCTCGCCAACCTGTGCAGGCTGCACGCACCACGGGCCGCGACGGGCGCCGAGTATGTTGATGCGGGCACTTCCGGGAGACGGAAGCAGGCTACTCCCCAAAAAGACGGGCGAAGTGTAGCAGCGGTCGCCGGGACCGTCATGCCGGCCGACATGGCGGTGTGGTCAATGTGGCAAGCTTGCGGGCTCGACGGGTTGACGCCGGTTTCTGGCGGCAAACCCGTACGCCGGTCATGAAGCTGGCGTATCCCTGTGCATTTTTCCTGTGGAATCCATGAGCGCCACTCTGCCTTCCCCGGCCGTGCCCATGACGGCGGCCGCCAGTCGCGCGTCGCATCGCCTGTTGTCCATCGATGCGCTGCGCGGGCTGGTCATCGGGTTCATGATGATCGACCACGTCCGCGAAACCTTCTATCTGCACCTGCAGGTGCCTGACCCCATGGTGGTGGCCGATACGCCGGCCGACCTGTTCTTCAGCCGCATGCTGGCGCATATCTGTGCGCCGGTCTTCGTGTTCCTGACCGGCCTGTCGGCCTACCTGTATGGCAGCCGGGCCGCCGATCCGCGCGCCACCACGGCAGATTTCCTGTGGAAGCGAGGCCTGTTCCTGGTGCTGCTGGAGGTCACGGTGATCAGCTTCGGCTGGACCTTCCAGTTCCCGCCCGCCAAGCTCTTCCTGCAGGTGATCTGGGTGATCGGGCTGAGCATGCTGGCCCTGTCGGCGTTGCTGTGGTTGCCGCGCGGCGTGCGCATCGGGCTCGGCGTGGTGCTGATCGCCGGACACAACCTGCTGGACGGACTGCACTTCCCGGCCGGGCATGCCATGCACATTCCCTGGGCGATCCTGCACGACCGTGGCTGGATCAATGTGTTCGAGTCCATGCCCATCCGTACGTCCTATCCCCTGTTGCCCTGGATCGGCGTGATCCTGCTGGGGCATGCCGCCGGAAGCTGGTTCACCGCGCAGGCCGATGCCGCCCGCCGTCAGCGCTGGCTGACCCGCACCGGGATCGGCCTGATCGTCGGCTTCGTGCTGCTGCGTGCGCTCAACGTCTACGGCGACCGTCCGTGGGTGGCCGGTGCCGATGGTCTGCAGACCGTCATGAGCTTCCTGAACATCACCAAGTACCCGCCCTCGCTGCTGTTCCTGATGCTGACGCTGGGCGTCGGGCTGTTGCTGCTGTGCGCGTTCGAGCGGGTCAAGGGACGATGGCTGGGCTGGCTGGCGGTGATCGGCGCGGCGCCGATGTTCTTCTACATCCTGCACCTCTACGTGCTCAAGGCCCTGTACATCGCGGCCGAAGCGATCTGGGGCCGCACGCACGGCGATTACGTCGGGGTCGATGCCGTCTGGATGCTCTGGGCGATATCGATCGTCCTGGTCGTGGCGTTGTATCCGGCAGTCCGGGCCTTCGGCGCGTTGAAGGCGCGCCGGCGCGATCTGGCCTGGCTCAAGTATCTGTAGCAGCCGGACCACGGTCAGGCACGGGCCTCGTACACCCTTAGGCTTGTGCCTGCGCCGTCAGGCGGCGGTCGGCGAATCGCCGGTGCTACAATTTTTTTTTACTTTCAAGCGCTTATGAAAACTTCCGCCCAGCTCAGCTCCCTCAATGCCCTGTCTCCGCTGGATGGCCGCTACGCCAGCCGTGGCGATGCCCTGCGTCCGCTGTTGTCCGAGGCGGGCTTCATGTTCCACCGCGTACAGGTCGAGGTGGCGTGGCTGATCGCGCTGTCGGACGCCGGCCTGCCTGAACTCGCCGCGTTTTCGCCGGCTGCGCGCGCCAAGCTCGCTGCGCTGGTCGCCGAGTTCTCGGAAGCCGATGCCGCCCGCATCAAGGAAATCGAGCGCGTCACCAACCACGACGTCAAGGCCGTGGAATATTGGTTGAAGGAAAAAGTCGCCGATGACGCCGAACTGTCGGCCGCTGCGGAATTCATCCACTTCGCCTGCACCTCGGAAGACATCAACAACACCTCGCACGCGCTGATGCTGACCGCCGCGCGCGAGCAAGCCGTGCTGCCGGCCCTGCGTGCCATCCACGACAAGCTGGTCGAGTTCGCCAACAGCCAGGCCGAACAGCCCATGCTGTCGCGCACCCACGGCCAACCCGCCAGCCCCAGCACCCTGGGCAAGGAATTCGCCAACGTCGCCGCCCGCCTGGGCCGCGCCATCGACGAAATCGCCCGGGTCGAGCCCCTGGCCAAGATGAACGGCGCCGTGGGCAACTACAACGCCCACCTGTCGGCCTATCCCGAAATCGATTGGGAAGCCTTCAGCGGCCGCGTGCTCAGCGGCCTGGGCCTGGTGCAGAACCGTCACACCATTCAGATCGAACCGCACGACTGGATGGCGCAACTGTTCGACGCCGTCACCCGCGCCAACGTCATCCTGCTCGACCTGAACCGCGACATCTGGGGCTACGTCGCCCTGGGCTACTTCAAGCAGCGCCTGAAGCCGGGCGAGGTCGGCTCGTCGACCATGCCGCACAAGGTCAACCCCATCGACTTCGAGAACTCGGAAGGCAACCTGGGCTTGGCAAACGCCACCCTGCGTCACCTGGCTGACAAGCTGCCGATTTCGCGCTGGCAGCGTGACCTCACCGATTCCACCGTACTGCGCAACCTGGGCGTGGCGCTGGGCTACTGCCTGGTTGCCTATGACGCCTGCTCGCGCGGTCTGGGCAAGCTCGAAGTCAACACCGCCGTCATCGACGCCGACATCGACAACGCCTGGGAAGTGCTGGCCGAGCCGGTGCAGACCGTCATGCGCCGCTATGGTCTGCCCAAGCCCTACGAGCGCCTGAAGGACCTGACCCGCGGCCAGGGCATCACCGAGTCCGCCCTGCGCGAATTCATTGGCGGCCTGGAACTGCCGGACGAGCCCAAGGCCCGCCTGCTGGCCATGACGCCGCGCAGCTACGTGGGTCTGGCGACTTCGCTGGCGCGCGATCTGAAGCGCTAATGGTGTGTTCGACGAGGATTCGTCCTCGTCGCATTGCTCATCAATGGTGAGCGTATGTATGCCTATGTAGACTTAACCTCGATTTTTGTCTAATTTTGCATACATGCCTCGCCGCCGCGACCCGCTAGCCGAGCCGTACGAAGTCACCGAGTTCATCAAGGAAGTCGGTGAACGCATTCGTCTGTTGCGGCTGGCCCGCAGCATGACGCAAGCCGAACTGGCCGAGCGGGCCGACATCAGTCGGTTGACGTTGATGGGCATCGAAGCCGGCACGCTGTCCTCCCGCTTCTCCGATGTGGCCAGGCTGCTGTGGGTGCTGGACGATGTCAGTCTCCAGAACGCCATGGCATCGGCCGCGCGCGACGAGCTTTACCAGGAAGCGTCGCGCGCCAATTTTCCGCGCTTCAAGCGGCGGAAGAAGGGTGAGGAATGACGCGCCGCGCGCCTGTCTTCCGTTGGCTGTTCGACGAGGCAGCTCGTACCCGGACACCCGTGCGAGTGGGAGAATTGACCCAGGAAACGTCGCGCTGGGAGTTTCGGTACGACAAGGCTTATCTCGCGCGCGACAGCGATGCCTGGGAGCTTGACCCCACGTTCATTCGTACCAAGCAAGGGGCACCCTACATTCGAACCGGCAGTCTGCCCCCTCCCGTTTTCTGCGATATCGCCGTGTCTGGCTGGGCACTCGACGCATTGCGTCGACAGTCGCTGGGGAATTCGAAAGACTTGGATGATGCCGAACCTTGGGGCTGGTGGGAGCGCTTGCTGTACGCGCCCGCCGATGGGTTTGGCAGTCTGTTCGTTGGAGAGCTCGACGAGAAGCCCTTGGTTGTCCAATCGCTGTATGAGGCGGTCACGTCCGCAGTGGGCGTGCCTTGGGACAATGCGCTGGCGGATTCATCATCAGGGGTGATGGGGGGTGAACGCCCCAAGTTCACGGTCTATGCAGACCGTGGTAACGATGCCGTCCAGGCCCCGCTTTTGTTGAAGTTTGCACTGCCGTCCGAACGATCAGATAGCGTCGTTGCGGAAGCTACTGCGCTGACCCTTGCTCATGAACTGGGCATGCAGGTACCTGTGCATGGCGTCAGGTGGTTTGGCGACGTCCCTGCATTGAGCATCGAGCGGTTCGACCGTGCTCCTGGCATGCATGGCCAGGTATTCCATTGCGTCAGCGCAGCGACCGCCTTGGACCTCTTGCCTGGCAGTGATGTCGACGATCCACGCTGTAGCTACATCAAGCTTCGTTCGCGTTTGAAACGGCAGGACGAGGGGCTGGAGTTGTTCCGACGTGTCGTATTTAACGCGGTGATCGGCAACACCGACGACCATCCCTGGAACACCAGCCTTCGCCAACGCGGATTGGGTGACTGGGAGCTGTCTCCCCTCTATGACGTCATGCCGTTCTTCCGTCGCAAAGGTTGCCCCGTCGCTCGCATGGCCATTACCAACCGGGGCGGTCGCGCCGCGACGGCCGAGAATCTGGTAGCCGCCGGGCGAGCGCTGGCTGGGCTTGCCGCCGCAGACGCTCTGGCGCTGGTCCACCACAGCATCGCGCATGTCCAAAATCGTTGGCAGGATGTGTTCCTGCAGCATGCCGGGCCTGGCGCCAATCCGCAGTCCGAAGAATGGCGTCCCGTGTTCGAGCACGACTGGCTCTGATTATTTCCACTGA
>JAAIGF010284561.1_pt1 | contig 10158 bp, 9 predicted proteins | sample 6487441 | NCBI WGS metagenome assembly JAAIGF01 (sample SAMN13974129, study PRJNA590717) | phyllosphere metagenome | biome: pepper field; feature: multiple bacterial spot infested pepper fields; material: pepper leaves; isolation source: leaves from pepper fields | host: Capsicum annuum ...
ATCTTCTGCATCCCTTCAGTCAACCAGCATTCACGATCGACATAATCGAAGACTCGCGCAACTCCGGACAAAATCGAGGTGTTGGTTGAATGGGTCATCGATCTCGGCATTATGCGAGATCGATTCGTCGCAGGTACACGAAAATGAGGCGTCGAGATGTCCAGCCAGAGTATCGATGCGATCAGCGCACCAGCCGCACCTCGAACCAGGCTTCGGGCGCTTCTCCCAGGCCATTGAAGCCTTCCTGCTGCGCGCGCATGGCCGCGCGCTGCCAGCGCAAGGCCTGGGTCTTGTCGTCAGCGGACAGCTCGTCTTCGCTGGCGTCTTCCGCGTGGGTCCAGGCGCGGTAGGCCAGATCGATTTCATCGGGCCCACCCAGGCTTTTTTCCAGGGTTTTGACGAAACGGCGTTCTGCCTGTTGGCGAACGTCGGCCGGAATGCCGGGGAAGTCTTGCAGGGTGACGGAGTATTGCATCGCGAGCCTCGCGCGGTTGGGGGACTGTATGTTTATACAGTATCGCCGCGCGGGCTTGCAAGATATGGCAGATGTGTTTTTGCCGAATTCAGGCTGCCAATGCGAAGTGCGTGGCCAAGGCCGGACGCTCGGCATTACCGATCAGGTCGGCGATCAGCCGACCGCTGCCGGTGGCGAGCGTGAAGCCCAATGCGCCATGACCGATGTTCAGCCACAGGCCGGGCACCGTCGCTGCGCCGATGATGGGTACGCCGGTGGGCGTTGCCGGACGCAGGCCCGCCCAGGTCTGCGCGGGCAAGTCGGCCAGCGTGGGGAAGAGCGAGCCGGTCTGCACGCGTAGTGCGTCGATGCGTGCCGGGTCCACCTTCAGATCGGCATCGCCGATGTCGACGATGCCCGCCACGCGCAGCCTCTCGCCGATGCGTGCGTACACCACCTTGTTCTGCAGGTCGGTCACGCTGATGTGCGGCGCCAGGTGCTGCGCGCCCAGGTCATAGGTCAGGCTGTAGCCCTTGAGCCCATACAGCAGCGGGCGGATGCCCAGCGGACCCGTCAGGCGCGTGGCATCCACGCCGGCTGCGACCACCACGCCGTCGGCATCGATCAGGCCCTGTGCCGTACGGACGCCCACCGCCCGGCCGCCATGCATGGCGATGGATTGCACCGGCGTGTCGAAGAGGAAGGTCACGCCTGCTTCGCGCAGACGCTGGGCCAGGGTGTCGCACAGCGCCTTGCAGTCGCCGCAGTCTTCGCTGGGCGTGTAGATGCCGCCCACGATGTCGCGTCGCACTTCGGCCAATGCGGGCTCCAGTGCCACGCACTCGTCCGAGGTCAGCAAGCGCTGCTCGGATCCGCGCTGGGCCTGGTAGGACACCTGGGCCCAGGCAGTCTCGAATGCTGCCGCATCGCGATACATCACCAGCTTGCCGCTGGCGGCATAGTCGAAGGGCAAGCCTTCGTCGACCATCGCGTGGTACAGGTCGCGGCTGGCGTAAGACAGCGCCAGCAAGGCATCGGTGGTCCGGGCACTGCGGTCGGCGTTGCAGGCCGCCACGAACGCCGCCAGCCAGCGCCACTGGCCGGGGTCCATGCGCGGCTTGAATCGTAGCGGAGAGGTCCGGTCCAGCAGCCAGCCGGGCACCTTGGGCAGTACGCCCGGGCCAGCCAGCGGCGCCACGAAGCTGTAGCTCAGTTGTCCGCCATTGGCGAAGCTGGTCTCCAGGCCGGGCCCACTGGCGCGGTCGACGACAGTGACGCGATGACCGTCGCGGGCAAGGTAGTAAGCGGTGGTCATGCCGATGATGCCGGCGCCGACGACGATGAGGTGCATGATGGCCTTGCGTGGGAGTCTGACTGCAAGGTTCGCGCGGATGGGGGCCGAGGGCAAATACCGCTTCGTGCAAAAATATAGCTTCAGGCTATACAGGACCTGCCATGCGACTGCGCCAGATCGAAGTCTTTCGCGCCGTCATGCTGATGAAGACCGTCAGCGAGGCCGCCCGATACCTGCACGTTTCCCAACCCGTGGTCACGCGCGTGCTGCAACATGCCGAGCTCGAGCTTGGGTTCAAGCTGTTCGAGCGTGGCCGGGGTCGCATGCACCCCACGCCCGAAGCGATGGTGCTGTTCGACGAAGTCGGCCGCGTCTATGCCGACATCGAGCGCCTGCGCAAGATTGCCGCCCATCTGCGCCACCACGGCGCCGGGTTGCTGAGGGTGGCCGCGACGCCGAGCCTGGCGCAGAGTGTCCTGACACGTGCCGTGCATCGCTTCGGCCAGAAGCATCCGGACGCCAGTTGCCGCATCCTCACCCATCACTCCGCCGACATCCTGCAGGGGCTGCTGGCGCATGAGATCGACGTCGGGTTCGCCATCAACCCCCCTCGCCATGAAGCCATACGCGCCGAAGTCGTCGGGCATGGACAGATGGTGCTGGCAGTACCGGCCGGCCTGTCGCCACCGGCTGCGACAGGCTTGCAGGACGTGTTGCGCGGCCAGCCTTTCATTGCGCTCGATGACCGCAGCCCGCTGGGCATGCTGGTGCAGCAGCGCATCGGCGACGCCGGGCTCGATGCACACGCCCGGCTGGAAGTGCAGACCTATTCCCTGGCGCGCGCGCTGGTGGAAAGCGGGGCAGGGGTGGCCATCATCGACCAGAACACGGCGGCCAGCGGCGCCATGGATGCCATCGCCTTCCATGCGATCGAGCCGGCGCTTTCCTTCGATGTCGTGATGCTGCGTGCCGTCCACCGGGCTTCGTCGGTGCTGGCAGACAGCCTGGGCGAAAGCCTGCGCGAGGCCCAGGCCGAACTGACCGCGCGCCTGCGCGACGTGCTGCGGCCGCCTGGCGTTTCCTGGTCGGCCGCTACGGTCGATGAGCCGGACGAATGATCCGGACTAATGATTCGGATGAATGATCCGGGTCAGGCCTGTGCCATCACGCGGACCACGTCCAGATCGTCGATCAGGTGCACGCGGTCAGCGGGCCACTCAGGGTCGGGCGACTCGATGCGAAAACCCGTCACCTGCATGCCTGCTGCCACGCCCGCCCGCACACCGGCCGCGCTGTCTTCCACCAACAGACAGCGTTCCGGGGGCACGTTCATCAGCTCGGCCGCGCGCAGCACGATGGCCGGATCGGGCTTCCATGCATTCAGCTCGAACGCGCTGACGATGCGGTCGGTGAAATAAGGCAGCAACCCCGTCGCCTGCAGGCAGGTCTCGATCTTCGCGCGCGGTCCGTTGGACGCGACCGACATGGGCAGCTTCAGTGCCTGCACCAGTTCCACGGCGCCCTCGATGGGCATCAGCCGGCGGCGAAAGACTTCCATGCTTCGCACGCGATAGGTCGCGATGAAATCGTGCGTATCGAACACCGGGTGGCGGTCGTGCAGCTCATCGACCACCACGGCGAACTCGCGTCCGCGCATGTGCCGCAGCATGGTCGGCGGGTCGTAGTCGATGCCGTGTTCGGCGAGCAGATCGGACAGGACTTCGGAGGAAAGCGTCTCGCTGTCGACGAGCGTGCCGTCGCAATCGAAGATGATGGCGTCGATGGTCATGGGCGTGAGAAGCAGGGAAAGGCACGAAGGCCGGCGGGGCCCACTATGCCACAGCGTTACGACAGGGCATCGGTTGGGCGTAGGATGTGGGGCTCCACCGTGAACGCCAGGTCAGGTGCTGCATGGTGGAGTCCGGCGTGGACATCGGCGCCCCGTCCTGGCAGAAATGCGCCCGGTCGTGGTGCGCAATCGCTCACCCGCATCGACAACAACTCAGGAGATTTGGTACATGTCCAAGAAGATCGCGTTGGTCACCGGCGGTGGCCGCGGCATCGGCAAGGCAGTGGCACAGACGCTGCTCGAAGACGGCTATGCCGTCGTCATCGCCGGACGCAATGCCGAGGCGCTCGACGCGGTAGCCAACGCAGCCGTCGCCGCTGGGCAGGATTGCCTGGCGGTGGCGACCGACGTGGCCGACCCGGCCGCCGTCGAGCAATTGTTCGCCCGCATCGCCGAACGCTACGGCCGCCTCGACCTGCTGTTCAACAACGCCGGCATCAACGCGCCCCCGGTCGACATCGACGAGCTGCCGGTCGATACGTGGAAGTCGGTGGTCGACATCAACCTGACCGGCATGTTCCTGTGCACCCGTGCCGCTTTCGGCATGATGAAGAAGCAGTCGCCCCAGGGTGGCCGCATCATCAACAACGGGTCGATTTCGGCCCACGCGCCGCGGCCCAACAGCATCGCCTACACCGCGACCAAGCACGCCGTCACCGGCATGACCAAGAGCACGGCGCTCGATGGCCGCCGCTACGACATCACCTGCTGCCAGATCGACATCGGCAACGCGCAGAGCGACATGGGTGGCCGCATGGCCGGCGGCGTGCCGCAGGCCAATGGCACCATCGCGCCGGAACCGGTGATGGACGTCGCCCACGTGGCCAGCGCGGTCAAGTACATGGCGAGCCTGCCGCTGGACGCCACGGTGCAGTTCATGACGGTGATGGCCACCAAGATGCCGTTCGTGGGACGCGGCTGATCATTGTGGCGTCGGGTGTGGGTCCCCGACCCGCACCCGAAGCGGGGTTGCAACGCGTCAGGTGCGGCGAGCAACTGGGCCAGGAACGCTATTTGCTGTAACTCGACCGTACCTTTCTGTGCAAAGCATGTCGTCTCCGGCTCGGACTGTCACCCCGCGACGGTAGAATCCCCGTACCTTGGCCGCGCCCGCGGCCGCACCCTTGGAGCAGTTGGTGGGATGCGTTTCATCCCATCCTTCAGCCATGAGTCAATCCGTCCTCTACGAGCGCGTGTTCCTGCTGCTGCTCGCGCTCGTCACCGTCGCCTTCTTCGGAATCCTTGCGCCCTTTGCCGGCGCCGTGTTCTGGGGAACGATCATCGCCATTCTGTTCACGCCGCTTTACCGGTGGTTCCTGGCCAAGAGCGGGGGCAAGCGCCAGAACCTCTCGGCGGCGGCGACTCTGCTGGTCGTCGTGTTCATCGTCATCCTGCCTCTGATGCTGGTCGCCGGCGGGCTGGTGCAAGAGGGCTCGGCGCTCTATCAGCGCCTGCGCTCGGGTGACATCAACATCGGCCTTTTCCTGCAGAACGCCTTCGACGCGCTGCCGCCCACCGCCCACGAGCTGCTGGCCCGTTACGGCATGGGCGATCTCGACAGCCTGCAACAGCGCTTGTCGGAAGGGGCCTTGCAGGCCAGCCAACTGGTCGCCTCGCAGGCGGTGAACCTGACGCAGAACACATTCCAGTTCGTGATCGCCTTCGGCATCATGCTGTACCTGGTGTTCTTCCTGCTGCGCGATGGCGGGGTGCTGTCGCGCCGCATCCGCAATGCCGTTCCGTTGTCCGAGATGCACAAGACCCACCTCTTCATGAAGTTCATGGCGGTGGTGCGGGCAACCGTGAAGGGCAACGTCGTGGTGGCCTTGACGCAGGGCCTGCTGGGCGGCGTGATTCTCTGGTTCCTCGATGTGCAGGGTGTGCTGCTGTGGACGGTGCTGATGGCCTTCCTGTCGCTGCTGCCGGCAGTGGGTGCCGGGCTGGTCTGGGGGCCGGTGGCCGCCTATTTCCTGCTGACTGGCCATCTGTGGCAGGGTCTGGTCCTGATTGCCTGGGGGGTGGTGGTGATCGGCCTGGTCGACAACATCCTGCGCCCCATCCTGGTCGGCAAGGACACCCGCATGCCCGACTGGGTGGTGCTGATCAGCACGGTCGGTGGCATGGCCTTGTTCGGCATCAGCGGTTTCGTCATCGGTCCGCTGATCGCTGCGCTGTTCATCTCGGCCTGGGATCTGTTCTCCACCCACGACAATACGCTTTGACATTCAATGGGCCTGCCCAGGCGGGCCAAGCAAGGAGACGTCATGGTTCAGCGGGTGCTCTACGCGGAATTCCTGCATGAAACGAACACCTTCAGCGTGCGGACCACGGGGGAGAACGAGTTTCGGCACGGCCGATATTTCCTGGGCGACGAGGTCGTCCAGGTATATCGCGCCACCCATACGTCGGCAGGCGCGGCCATCGATGCGGCCGCCCGCTACGACTGGGAACTGCTGACCCCGATATCGGCCGAGGCCACGCCGTCGGGCCGGGTAGTGCAGGCATTCTTCGACGACACCGCCGAACGTATTCTGGCCGCCGCGCGGCAGGGGCCGGTCCATGGTGTCCTGCTGCATTTGCACGGCTCGATGGTCACCGAAGCGCACGAGGACGGCGACGGCGAGCTGCTGGAACGGCTGCGCGCCGTCATCGGCCCCGACATTCCCGTCGTGCTGGTGACCGATCTGCATGCCACCATCACGGACCGCATGGCACGCGATGCCAACGCGTTGATCTCGTATCGCACCTACCCGCACGTCGACATGTACGCGCGGACCTGGCAGGCCGCGCATCTGCTGGCCCGCGCCATGTCCGGCTCGATCCGTCCGCAACTGACCATCGCGCGCCCGCCGCTGCTGTTCGGTTGCGATGGCGGCCGCACCCAGCATGGCAGTCCGATGAACGACATCCTGGACCTCGCCAACCAGGCCGAGGCCACCGGCGAAGTGCTGGTCGTCAGCATCCAGGCGGGGTTCTCGTCCATCGACGTGCCCGAGATCGGGCCGTCGGTCGCCGTGACCACGGATGCCGATCCGGCCGCTGGCGAACGTGTGGCACAGGCGTTCTGCCAACACATCTGGGCCACGCGCGACTTCACCAGCGTGTCGTTCACGCCGCTGCCCGAGGCGGTGGCACAGGCCAAGGTCGGGGAGGGCGCCGACCAGCCCTTGATCATCGCGGACTTTGCCGACAACCCCGGCGCCGGTGCTTACGGCGATGGCACGGCTTTGCTGTCGGCCATGCTGACGGGCGGACTGCGGCGCGCGATCGTCCACGCCATTTACGACCCTGCTGCGGTGGCGCAGGCCCTGCAGGCGGGCGTCGGCCAGGACGTGTCGCTGATGCTCGGCGGCAAGACCGATCCCCACTCGGGCGGTGGGCCGCTGCCGGTGCGCGGGCGCGTCACGCGCATCTCCGACGGCCGCTACATCGCGCACGGTCCCATGGGCGGTGGGGCGCCGCGCGACGATGGTCCGACCGTCGTGCTGCGCATCGACGACATCGACGTGGTGGTCGCCAGCAGCAACAACCAGGCGAACGACCTCGGCCAGTTGTCGTCGCTGGGGCTGGACCCCCTGCGGGCGTGGACCATCGCGGTCAAGTCGATGAACCACTATCGGGCGGCGTTCGCGCCCATCAGTCGTGGCATCGTCGAAGTCGATACCGGTGCGCTGTGCACCCGCAATTACCTCACGCGGCCCTATCAGCGCATCCGCCGCCCGATCTATCCGCTGGATCAGATCAGCTACGGCGAGGCTTGACGGACAGCCTGGCGTGCAGTGCGGCGGGCGCGCAGGCTCACGACACACGATCGGGTGGCGATGAGTCGTCGCCGCACGGGGGCGCTCATGTACAATCGGAGCGCCCTCACAGCGCAATCCTCCCTTCGGACAATCGCCGCGTCGCCGTCTGGCTCGCCGTGCGGCGGCATTGGCCGCTTCGAGGTTTCCTGCCGCGCTGCGGCTCTCGCGCCTAACCGGACCCACCATGCTGATTCTCGTTTCCAACGACGACGGTTATTACGCCCCGGGCCTGGCCGCGTTGGCCGATGCACTGCGGCCGATCGCCGAAGTCGTCGTGGTCGCCCCCGAAGTCAACCAGAGCGGATCGTCCAATTCGCTGACCTTGCGTCGTCCCCTCGCACTGCGTGAAGCCGCCAACGGCATCCGCTACGTCGATGGCACGCCGTCGGATTGCGTGCACGTCGCGCTCACGGGCCTGCTCGATCGCAAGCCCGATCTGGTCGTCTCGGGTATCAACAATGGCCAGAACATGGGTGACGACACCCTTTATTCGGGCACCATTGCGGCGGCCACCGAGGGCTATCTGTTCGGCATCCCGTCGATTGCCTTCTCGTTGAACGACCGTGCGTGGCAGCACCTGGACGCCGCCGCCGTGATCGCCCGCCGCGTGGTGGAAGCGGTCATCGCCCGTCCGCTGCCCGGCCACATGCTATTGAACGTGAACATTCCCAGCCAGCCGCTGGACACCATCCGTGAGTTCCGCACCACCCGGCTGGGCAAGCGCCATCCTTCCGAGCCCGTGGTCCGGTCGACGACGCCCTATGGCGAAACCGTCTACTGGATCGGACCGGCGGGCAGCGCGGCCGACATGACGCCGGGAACGGACTTCCACGCCGTGGCCGATGGCGCCGTGTCGATCACGCCGCTGCGCCTCGATCTCACCCATACCGAGCACCTGGACGCGGTGCGCGCCTGGAGCGCGCAGGCATGGCCGGTGTCCCCGACTTGAGTCCAGCCAAGCCTCCGTCACCGGCTTCGCCGTCCGACCGCAGCAGCTCAGGCAGCGCACGGGGGACGCGTTCGTCCGCGCCGATCACCGCGACCAACAGCAATACGCGGGTGGCCGCCGGCCGCCTGGCGCAGACGCACAAGCCGGCCAGCCCGCGCGTCGAGCCGCCCACCCGCACGACCAACAGCAATGCCCGCCTGCTGACGCCGGGGGCCAAGGCTGCCGCGCAGCCGGTGGTGCCCGCGACCGACAACACGGACATGCGCCTGGCCCGCACGCGCGAAGCCATGGTGGCCCGTCTGCGCAAGGGCGGCATCGTCGACGAAATGGTCCTGCAGGCCATGATGTCGGTGCCGCGCCATCATTTCGTCGACGAGGCGCTGGCCAGCCGCGCCTACGAAGACGGTGCCCTGCCCATTGGCCATGGTCAGACCATCTCGCAGCCCTGGATCGTGGCGCGGATGATCGAGACCGCGCGCGCCAGACGCAACCTGGGCCGCGTGCTGGAAGTCGGGACCGGCTGCGGCTATCAGGCCGCCGTGCTGGCCGGGGTGGCCAACGAGGTGTATTCGATCGAGCGCATTCGTGCCCTGCACGAGTACGCCCGCACGCGGCTGCGGCCCCTGCGCTTGAACCAGGTGCGCCTGGCGCTGGGCGACGGCATGCTGGGCATGCCGGGCGCCGCGCCGTTCGACGCCATCGTCGTGGCGGCCGCCGGCCTGGAGATTCCGGTCGCGCTGTCGGAGCAACTCGCCGTCGGTGGACGGCTGGTCGCGCCCGAGGGCGGGACCGAGCAACGTTTGATCTTGATAGAGCGCACGGGCGCGCGTACGTGGAAACGATCAGAACTGGAAGCAGTCAGATTCGTTCCGTTGCGCTCCGGTGTGATCTGGTAATGCATTCAGAAGGAGAAGCAGGATGCTGAATCGGCGTGTGCCTGATCAGTCGAAAACCACGATGCCGATGTCGGACAATTTCGCCCGGCTGGCCTGCCGGGGAGCCGTGTGCGCGTTGACGGCCATTGTCCTGGCCGCTTGCACCACGCCCGCGCGCCGCACGGCTGCGCCAGTCGTCGAGCATTCGCCTGCCACGACCACGGCGCCGCCCGTCACGTCCACCGACTCGGAAACCGTCGGTTCGGTGCCGCCCGGTGTGAATACCTACGTGGTCAAGCGTGGCGATACCCTGAACCGTATCGCCCGTGCCCATGGCATCGAAGTTTCCGAACTGATCCGCTGGAACAACCTTTCCAACCCCAATCAGATCGAAGTCGGCCAGGAATTGCAGCTGCGCAGCCCGTCGGGCGGTGCAGTGGTGCCGGCACCGGTTGCGGGTGGGCCTCAGGTCGCGCCGATTCAGGATCCGTCCACGCCGCGCGGTCGTCCGCTCGATGCGCCGCCGGGAACCGGCGTGACCGATTCCACGCCTGCCCGCCCGGCCACGCCGCCGTCGCCCCCGCCCGGCCGTTCCGATCGCCCTGACGACCGCATCGATTGGGCATGGCCTGCCAATGGCGCCCTGATCGAAGGTTTCAGCGAGTCGGGCAACAAGGGCCTGGACATCGGCGGCAACCCGGGTGATCCGGTGGTGGCAGCTGCCGATGGCAAGGTGAAGTACAGCGGCTCGGGCCTGCGTGGCTACGGCAACCTGATCATCATCCAGCACAACGGCACCTACCTGTCGGCCTACGCGCACAACCGCACCTTGCTGGTCAAGGAGGGGCAGGACGTCAAGCGCGGCCAGCGTATCGCCGAGCTGGGCAGTACCGACGCGGCCACCCCGCGCCTGCACTTCGAGATCCGACGCCAG
>JAAIGF010118376.1_pt1 | contig 10157 bp, 10 predicted proteins | sample 6487441 | NCBI WGS metagenome assembly JAAIGF01 (sample SAMN13974129, study PRJNA590717) | phyllosphere metagenome | biome: pepper field; feature: multiple bacterial spot infested pepper fields; material: pepper leaves; isolation source: leaves from pepper fields | host: Capsicum annuum ...
ACCAGCTTCTCCATCAGCTGCTCGCGCTCTTCCGAGTGCTCGCTCTCGACGACTGCGCGACGCGAGACGACGACGTTGTTGCGCTTGCGGTCCAGCTTGATCAGCTTGAACTCGAGTTCCTTGCCCTCGAGGTAGACCGGGTCACGGACCGGACGCACGTCGACCAGCGAGCCCGGCAGGAATGCGCGGACGTCCTTGATGTCGACGGTGAAGCCGCCCTTGACCTTGCCGCTGATGCGGCCGGTGATGGTCTCGTTCTTTTCCAACGCTTCTTCCAGCTCGTCCCACACCATCGCGCGCTTGGCCTTCTCGCGCGACAGCACGGTTTCGCCGAAGCCGTTCTCGATGGAGTCGAGGGCGACCTTGACGATGTCGCCTTCGGCGACGTCGATCTCGCCAGCGTCGTTACGGAACTGTTCGATCGGCACGATGCCTTCGGACTTCAGCCCGGCGTTGATCACCACGACATCGCCGCGGACTTCAACGACGGTGCCGCTGACGATGGCGCCGGGCTTCAGCTTGGCCAGATTGGCCTGGCTGGCTTCAAACAGTTCGGCAAAAGATTCGGTCATTAGATTTACTCTGTTGAACACATGGGTCGGCGGTTTCCATCAAGGAAGTCCTGCCGCCCGCCTGTTGGTCGACCCCGGGAAAGCAGGTCGTGTGTGAAGTGGTTAAACCGCCACGCATCATTGCGCGACGGAGCGTCTGACTACTCTTGGTGTTTCGGTACTGCGTGCTTCGCGACCATCGCCGGTACGGCTGGCGATGCTCCTGGCATGGATCAGGCGGCTGGAAACGGCAGCAGATCCATCACCCGTGCCACGACATCGTCGATGCCGATGCCGGTGGTGTCGATGAGGACGGCATCGTCTGCCGGCCTCAGGGGCGCCACGGTGCGCTGTGCATCACGGGCGTCGCGGGCCATGATCTCGCGCAGGAGGTCATCAAAGCTAACAGAAACCCCCTTGTCATTCAACTGCTTATGCCGGCGCTCGGCACGCTCCTCGGCGCTGGCGGTCAGGAACACCTTGTAGGGCGCGTCCGGGAAGATCACCGTGCCCATGTCGCGGCCGTCGGCCACCAGCCCCGGGGCAACCCTGAATGCGCGCTGGCGCTCTTTCAGTGCGCTGCGCACCTCGGCAATGGCGGCAATGGCCGAAGCCAGCGCGCCGGTGGTTTCAAGCCGCAGTTCGTCAGTGGCGTCGCTGCCGTTGACCAGCACCCGCAGGGCCTGGCCCTGCTCGACGAACTGCACCCTGGTATCAAAGGTGCAGCGCACCAGCGCCGAGGCATCGGAGGTGTCGATGTCGGCCCAGCTCGCGGCCACGCCCACCGCCCGGTACAGGGCCCCGGAATCCAGGTAATGCCAGCCCAGCCGGCGCGCCACGATGCGGCTGATGGTACCCTTGCCGGCCCCGGATGGGCCATCGATGGTCAGGACGGGAGCGAGTGCGGACATGCGGTTTCCAGCGACTGTGAAGGGCCCATTCTAGCCCTTCGCTGACCGCCCGCTGTGATCCTCCGGTGCAAGCACTTGAAACCATGGAAAAAAGCCCGGTAGAATGGCGGGCTTGAACGAGCGTCAACGCCGATTGTCTTTGGCATATCGCGGCCACGCTCCATTTGAACACTTACTTTTACACTTAACGTGTCCGCCGAGGTATGCCATGAAAGTTCTCTCCTCCCTGAAGTCGGCGAAGGCCCGTCACCGTGACTGCAAGGTCGTGCGTCGTCGTGGCAAGATCTTCGTCATCTGCAAGTCGAACCCGCGTTTCAAGGCGCGCCAGCGCTGAGTCGGGCGGCCCTGGTGGCCACCGACAGGTCCTTCGCGGGGCCGGTTTGATGCAGAAAGCCGCCTCCGGGCGGCTTTCTGCTTTCTTCCTCCGGTCCCATCCATGCTGTAATCGCCGTTCTTGACCACTGGGGAGTCGTTCGAGATGAAGCGTTGCCTGCCGTCCCTGGCCATCCTGGCCACCCTTGCCTTCGCCGCACCGGCGCTGGCCGATACCCTGCTGATCGACCGCGCTGTCGAAAAGCCCGCGCTGGCCCTGCCCATCCGCGGCCAGACCATGCAGCAGGTGCAGTCGCAGTTCGGTGCGCCCGGCGAACAGCTGGATCCGCGCGGCGGACAGAAGCGTCAGTGGCCGACCATCAACCGCTGGGTCTACCCGCAGTTCACCGTGTACTTTGAAAAACAGAAGGTGATCGACGTGGTGGCCAACAAGGCGAGCCCGAACGAGATCGGCCCGAAGCCGCCGATCCGCTGATTTTCCGTTGCCCGTTGCAAGCGAGACCATGAACCAGAATTTCCGTTTTCCTGCCGAGTGGGAAGCCCAGAGCGGCATCCTGATTGCCTGGCCGACCGCTGATACCGACTGGGCAGATCGCCTTGGGCAGGTGGAAGAAACCTACATCGCCCTGGTGGCAGCCATCACCCGGTTCCAGCCGGTGCTGATCTGCGTGGCCGACGACGATGTGGAAACCTATGCCGAGATGCGGCTGCGCTCCAACCGCATCGACATGGACCGCGTGCGTTTCGTCACCGCCCGCTATGACGATACCTGGCTGCGCGATTCCGGTCCGATCACCCTGCAGCGCGAAGATGGCGGTTTCCAGCTGCTGGATTTCCGCTTCACCGGCTGGGGCGGCAAGTTCGATGCCACGCTGGACGACCAGCTGGTCGGCGTACTGGACCAGGCCGGTGTGTTCAAGGATGCGCCGGTGCGCAGCATTCCGTTCGCGCTGGAAGGCGGCGGTATCGAGACCGACGGCGAAGGCACGCTGCTCACCACGTGGAAGTGTCTGCACGAGCGCCATCCGAACCGTGACCGCGCCAGCCTGTCCGCCGATCTGGCGCAGTGGTTGCGGCAGGACCGCGTGCTGTGGCTGGACCATGGGTATCTGGAAGGCGACGACACCGACGCGCACATCGACACGCTGGCGCGTTTCGCTTCGGCCGACAGCATTGTCTACCAGGCCTGCGATGACGCGGCGGATTCGCATTTCAGCGAACTGCAGGCGATGGGCAACGAGCTGGCGGCGCTGCGCACGGCCGGCGGCGCGCCGTACCGCCTGTTTCCGCTGCCGTGGGCGCAGCCGGTATTGGACGAGGGCCGCCGGCTGGCGGCGTCGTATGCGAACTTCCTGATCATCAACGGTGCGGTGCTGATGCCGGCCTACGGGGATCCGGCTGACGATGCGGCCCGCGATGTGCTGGCGGAAGCGTTCCCGGGCCGTGAGATCGTGCAGGTGCCCTGCCGTCCGTTGATATGGCAGAACGGCAGCCTGCATTGCATCACGATGCAGTTGCCGGCGGGGTTGCTGGCGAACGGCTGAGCCCCTCGTGGTGGCGGTTGGGGCAGAAGCGGGTTCGTGGGGTTGGCGGCGGGCGGGTAGCTTGTGCGGGGCACGCGCAAGTACGTCCATGTAGCTCTTCGCGGCTCCTGCCGCTCAAGGCCCCGCACAACCCACCCGCCCTCCGCTCCCGGACAGTTTCCGGTGGCTGCCACCACGGATGGAGAAAAAAGGATGGGGCGGGGCTTTGCCCCGCCCCATCCTTTTTTCATCACCCATCCCTTCATATCCGTACACCCGCAGCTCCGCAGCCCCATCCGAAGGTCAGGTCGCAACGACGCCCCGCTCCGGCCAATGGCCGCCGCAGAGCTGTCGCAGGTGGGTCGGGGTGGGTTGGCGGGAACGCTCATCACCAGGGATGGCGATGGCCAGCCTACAAGGACGTATTCACGGCGTTTCCCGCCAACCCACCCCGGCCCGCCCATCCCCGGCCCGGCAGCTGTTGCTGTTGCTGTTGCCGGCGAACGGCTGAGCCCCTCGTGGTGGCGGCCTGAGTTGTTTGACGCTCTGGCCGGGCGGTGGGGCTGGGCGGGGGACGGCAGAAGCCGCATCCTGCGGGCCTCGTTTCGTGCCATCCATGGCACTCAACGCCCCCGCCAACCCATCCCGCCCCACCTCCGACACGATGGCGGTGGCTTTCTTGCCTGCAACAGCAGAAGCACAAGCAGGTGCGGGGAAGGAGAGGGGGAGGGAAGGTGCCGGCCGCTGGCCGGAATGCTTTTGCTTTTTCCATTCATTCAACGCGGCTGGCGGCCACGGAAACTGTCAGGGGCTGGGCGTTCAGGCTGGGCGGGACCGTTGAGCGCCATGGATGGCGCGAAACGAGCCCGCCCAGCCTGAACGCCCAGCCCCCACATAAAACCAGCGAGCCGACACCGCGAGGGGGTTTACCCGTTCGCCCCGCCTACAATGCCAGCGCCATCTCCACCGGAGCCAGCCCTGGGACACCCCCCAGGCACGCCCGCACCGGTGCAAAGCTCCGACGGTGTTCATCGCACGGGCCGTGCTCGCGCAGCGCGGCAAGATGCGCTGGCGTGCCGTAGCCCTTGTGCTGGTCGAAACCATAATGCGGAAAGCGCTCATGCAACTGCTGCATGTAACGATCGCGGCTGACCTTGGCCAGGATGGAAGCGGCCATGATCGCGCGGTCGATGGCATCGCCACCGACCAGCGCCTGCGCCGGCAGCACCAGCCCCTTGGGTACTGCATTGCCGTCTATACGCGCGAAGTCGGCCGCATGCGCGACGGCCGCCACCACCTCGCGCATGCCCTGCAGCGTCGCCTGGTAGATGTTCAGCCGATCCACCGTGGGCGCGTCCACCAGCACCACATGCCATGCCAGTGCACGGTCGATGATGCGGTCGTGCAACTGTTCGCGACGTACCGCCGTGAGTTGCTTGGAATCGTCCAGGCCATTGATGCGTGGACGCGCCGGATCGAAGACAACCGCTGCCACCGCTACCGGACCGGCAAGCGGCCCGCGGCCTGCTTCGTCCACACCGGCCGCGCGATGAGAGGTCGGCGCAGGAGTCGCCGTGAACAGCACCGCGGTAGCGGCGGCGGCTGAACGACGGCTCATGCGTGGGCCTTGCCGCGGGCCAGCAGCTCGGCCACCGCATCGGCCGCACGGGCGGAGGCATCGCGGCGCAGCGCCAGGTGCTGCTGCTCGTACACCACCTGCAGATCGGTCACCTTGCGCGGATGATCGAACCATTGCTGGATGGCGGCAGCGAGTTTTTCCGGTGTGCAGTCGTGCTGCATCAGCTCAGGCGCTACATCCTTTGCGGCGAGGATGTTGGGCAGGGCGTAACGGTCCACCTTGAGCAGGCCCAGCGCCTTTACCAGCCGGTAGGTCAGCTCCGCCACCCGGTAGCCGACCACCATCGGCCGCTTGACCAGCATCGCCTCCAGGGTTGCCGTGCCCGATGCCAATACCACCACGTCGGCGGCGATCATCGCCGTTCGTGCCTGGCCATCCAGCACGTGCGAATGCGCTACCGGCAACGCCGATCGGGAAAGCTGCTGGTCGATCAGCTGCCGGCAGGCGGCATTGGCGGCAGGTACCACAACGTGCAGGCCTGGAATGCGTTCGGACACCTGCCAGGCCGCTTCGAAAAAAGGCTCGCCGAGGCGGCCGATCTCGCCCAGGCGGCTGCCCGGCAGCACCGCCAGCACCTTGGCGTTGACCGGCAGGCCCAGGGCCGCGCGTGCCTTGTCGCGATCACTGTGCAGGGGGATTTCATCGGCCATGGGGTGGCCGACGAAACGCGCATCGATGCCGTGGCGTGCGTAGATGGGCGGCTCCATCGGAAACAGGCACAGCACCATGTCCGCGCTTGCACCGATCTTTTCGGCGCGCTTCTCGCGCCAGGCCCAGACCGACGGACTTACGTAGTGCACCGTGGCGATGCCGCGCTGCTTCAGCCAGCGCTCCACGCCCAGGTTGAAGTCCGGTGCGTCGATACCGATGAACACGTCCGGTTGCCACTCCAGCACGCGCTGGCGGAACTGGGAACGCAGTTTCAGCAGGCGCGGGAGGTGGCGCAGCACTTCGGTCAAGCCCATCACCGCCAGTTCGCTGGCGTCGAACCAGGTCTGGCAACCGGCGCTGCGCATGTGGTCACCACCGATGCCGGCGAACTCCGCATTCGGGAAACGTGCCTTGAGCTGGCGCACCAGACCGGCGCCAAGCTGGTCGCCCGAGGCCTCGCCCGCCACCAGCGCGATGCGCACCGGGCGCCCATCGACCCGGGCCGGCGTGACCGCCGGCTGCAGATCAGCGAGCATGATGACCTCGGCCATGGGCGGGGACGGTACGGCGGTCATCGCAGCAGCGGCCGCTCGGCCTGTTCGATGAACTCCAGCAGTGCCTTGACGTCCTCGCTGCCGCGGGCCTGCTCGGCCAGTTGCATCTTGGCTTCGGCCAACGGCAGGCCGGCCACGTACAGCGTGCGGTAGGCACGCTTGATGCTGGCGATGCGCTCGGCATCGAAGCCGCGACGCTTGAGGCCTTCGCTGTTGATGCCGCGCGGACGTCCCAGCGAATCACTGCCGACCATGGTGAATGGCGGCACGTCGCCATTGGTCAGCGCGCCCATGCCCAGGAAGGCATGCGCGCCGATACGGCAGAACTGGTGTGCTCCTGCGAAGCCGCTGATGATGACGTGGTCACCCACGGTCACATGGCCGGCCAGCGTGGTGTTGTTGGAGAACACGCAGTGATTGCCGACATGGCAGTCGTGCGCGACATGGGTATAGGCCAGCATCCAGTTGTCGTCGCCCACGGTGGTGATACCGCCGCCGCCACCGGTGCCGCGGTTGATGGTGACGAACTCACGGATGACATTGCGGTCGCCGATCACCAGCTCGGTGCGTTCGCCGGCGTACTTCTTGTCCTGTGGCTCGCCGCCGATCGCAGCGTGGCCGATGAACCGGTTCTCGCGGCCGATGCGGGTGGGGCCGTGGATGCTGCAATGCGGGCCGATCTCGGTGCCCGCGCCGATCTCCACGTCGGCGCCGATGAAACTGAAGGCGCCCACGCGGACGTCGTCAGCCAGCCGCGCCGACGGATCGACGAAGGCGGTGGGATGGATCAGCGGAGCATTCGTGCCCATCGTGGTCCTCCTTGCAGGATCATTCACGGGTGCCCGCGCACATGACCTCGGCGCAGGCGACCAGCTTGCCGTCGACCATGGCCTTGCAGTCGTACACCGCCATGTTGCGGATCACGCGCTTGATCTCCACATGCATTTCCAGCACGTCGCCGGGCACGACCTTGTCACTGAAGCGGACGTTGTCCACCTTCACCATGTAGAACAGCTTGGACTGTGCGTCGCGTCCCAGGGTGAGCTGGGTCAGCACGCCGCCGGCCTGCGCCATCGCTTCGATGATCAGCACGCCCGGCATGATCGGCTGGCCGGGAAAGTGTCCCTGGAAGAACGGCTCATTGATGCTGACGTTCTTGTGCGCGACGATCCTGCGGTTCTCGAAGTCGAGTGAAATCACCTTGTCCACCAGCAGGAACGGGTAGCGGTGCGGGATCAGTGCGCGGATCTGGGTGATGTCCGGCAGGGTCTGTTCGTGGCTCATTCCTTCTCCTTGCTCACAGACAGGATGCGACGGGCCAGCGCATCGAGCTGTTTGAAGCGCGCGGCGTTCTTGCGCCACGTGCGGTTGTCGGTCAACGGCGTGCCGGACGAATACTCGCCCGGCTCGGTGATGGAGTTGCGGACCACCGATTTGCCGGTGACCACGACCTTGTCGCAGATTTCCAGGTGACCGACAACGCCGACGGCACCACCCAGCAGGCAGTACCGGCCGATCTTCGCGCTGCCGGCGATACCGGTGCAGCCGGCAATGGCCGAATGCGCGCCGATCTGCACGTTGTGGGCGATCTGCACCAGGTTGTCCAGGCGCACGTCCTCTTCGAGTACGGTATCTTCCAGCGCGCCGCGGTCCACGCAGGTGTTGGCGCCGATCTCGCAGTCGTCGCCGATGCGCACGCCGCCGAGCTGCGGCACCTTGATCCAGCGGCCGGCATCCATGGCCAGGCCGAAGCCATCGGCACCGAGCACCGCGCCCGGATGGATGCGCACGCGCTTGCCAAGCTTGACGCGGGTGACCAGGGTGACCCGGGCGATCAGCTCGCAGCCGGTGTCCAGGGTGCAGTCTTCGCCGATGACGCTGCCGGCGCCGATGATGCAGTTCTCGCCGACGATGCTGCGTTCGCCGATGGTCACGAACGGGCCGACGTGGGCGGTCGCCGCCACCTGGGCGCTGGGGTCGATGACGGCGCTGGGATGGATGCCCGGCGCGCGCGCGGGCGCGATGTCGAACAGCGCCGCGATGCGGGCGAAGGTGTTGTAGGGATCCTTGGCGACCAGCGCGGTGCCGGGAGCCGCTTCGGCATCTTCGGCACGCAGCACCACGATGCCGGCACGGCTGTCGGCCAGCTGGCTGCGGTAGCGCGGGTTGGCCAGGAAGGTGAGCTGCTGCGGGCCGGCATGGGCCAGCGTGGCCACGCCACCGATGGGGGTGCTGGCATCGCCGTGGACCTGCAGACCGAACTGCTCGGCAAGCTGCTGGGCGGTGTAGGTAGGAGTATTCACGCGGGGAGTTTACCGTGTGATGCCTATCCGGTCATGCAGGACGGTTCTGCGGCCAACGGCGAAGCCCCTTGCGGCTGGCAGAGACAGGGCCGTGGGCCGGGTCGGACGGGTGGGGCCAGCGGGGGACGGCGCAAGTACGTCCATGTAGCCTTGGTCGCCGCATCCATGCGGCTCACACCCCCGCCGGCCCCACCCGTCCGACCTCCGACGGTCTGGCGCGAGTGTCAGCCACGGAAAAACGGAAAAAGATCAAAAGCGGAGCGCGCGCTTCCGGCATCCGGGCTAAACGAAAACGCCGGGCGTAGCCCGGCGATCCCGTGATGCGTCTGGTGGAAAGCCCCCCTTCTGTTAAGGGGGGCGCGCCAAGGGCGCGGGGGATAGGAGGAATGCGCGGGCAATTTACGTTTGGAAGGGCAGTTCTGCCCCACCGCAGGTGGGTCAGAACTGCCCACCAAACGTGAATTGCAGCCGTTCGATCTCATCGCCGTCTTCCTTCTTCAGCGGGAAGGCATAGCTGATCGAGATCGGGCCGACCGGCGCCCGCCACAGCAGGGCAACACCGGTGGATACGCGCAGTTCGTTGGCCTTGAAGTTGTCCACGCCGTTGTAGACGTTGCCGAAATCCACGAACGCGGACACGCGTGCCGACGGGCTGTCGAACAGCCGCGGGAAGTAGGCTTCCACCGAACCAACCGTCTTCAGCGAGCCGCCGAGCGGCTGGCCACGGTTGTAGTACTGGGTGGCTTCCGAACGCGGGCCGAGGGTGTTGTCCTCGAAGCCACGCACCGAATTCGTACCACCGGCGTAGAAGTTCTCGAAGAACGGCAGGCCCGACGCGGTGACGGTACGGGTCGTGCCGTCGCCGTTGTCGATCACGCGGGTCGTATCTTTGCCATAGCTGTCGCCGTAACCCACTTCGGCGCGGGTGTTGATCACCAGCGACGGGATGACCGGCCAGTACTTGCTGATCTGGTAGTTCAGCTTGTAGTACTCGATGGTCGAGCCCGGCAGCGTGGTTTCCAGGCCGACGCGCTGGTAGGTGCCGCGTGTCGGCATGAAGTAATCATTGCGCGAATCGCGGGCCCAGCCCAGTTCGGAGCGCCACGCGTGGAAGGTGCGCCGGCCCACGGCATCGATGTAGTCGATGATCGATTGCGGGGTGGCACCCTGGTAGGTGGTGATCTGGTTGCTGTCGATGCCCAGCATCAGCGAAACCGTGTCGGTCTCGGTGATCGGCACACCGAACACCATCTGCGCGGCACCGTTGGTGCTGTTGTACTGCGCGGTGTTGAAATCGGAGTAATCCAGTTCGCGCCAGGACAGGTTGTAGCCCAGCGACACGCCGTCATCGGTGAAGTACGGGTTGGTGTAGCTGAAGCCGTAACGCTGCAGGTAGCTGCTGCGCGACGCTTCCACCGAAACGCGGTTGCCGCCGCCGAGGAAGTTGTTCTGCGACAGCTGCACCGAGGTGGTCATGCCGTAGGACTGCGAGTACCCCAGGCCGAACACGAAGCTGCCCGAGGTGGTTTCCTTGACGTTGTAGACCACGTCGACCTGATCGTTGCTGCCGCTCACTGCCGGGGTTTCCACTTCCACGGCCTCGAAATAGCCCAGGCGCTGCAGGCGGATCCTGGAGCGGTCGATGGCGGCCTGCGAATACCAGCTGTTCTCGAACTGGCGCATTTCGCGGCG
>JAAIGF010105455.1_pt1 | contig 10144 bp, 6 predicted proteins | sample 6487441 | NCBI WGS metagenome assembly JAAIGF01 (sample SAMN13974129, study PRJNA590717) | phyllosphere metagenome | biome: pepper field; feature: multiple bacterial spot infested pepper fields; material: pepper leaves; isolation source: leaves from pepper fields | host: Capsicum annuum ...
ACGGCATTTAGAAATCGAAAAAGAATTCTTTCGTTATACATTGTTGCCGTATCGCTTATGGCTAGTGTTTCATTTTTTCAAGTAATTGAAAATGACATCAAAGCTATTACCGTGCTGCCATTATGTTTTCTCCCAATTGTTATCGCAAATTGGCGCACTTACCAATCAATGAAAAAAGAACTTGAAAGCCGAAAATAGCAGTAGTGGCATTGCAGTCGGATAAGATATACAAAGAATAGCCTAATTAATCGAACCCATAGCCGAAACATAATCTTAAAAATGAATCAATTTGATGTTACAACTTGATGTTCCATGATCAAAATCTTTCATAGCATGGCCATATAGCTATTTGTTTATAACTTCTAATACGCTAATTTTGCGGGAGGTACTTAGCCTATTATGAGAAAAAACAACCCAAACCGTTCCAATGCGATCGTGATCGTATTGGCTGTGCTGCTCACTATTTTGTTTTGTGGCCTTGCACAACCATTCGGAAACATTCTGATCGATGAATATAACATCGATCCCACATTATTTGTAAACACCAATGGATGGGCGATTTATATTTTGCTATTGGTTTTTGCCCTGCTTTTGTATCGTGTTTTGCAATCACAGACTGCTACACAACGCGAGCAAACTAACTTAAACAAGTTACAAGCTTATCATATTCGTTCGCAGTATTTAGGCAATATCGAACTGACAAACGATCACGAAAGTGGGACGAGCGAATTAGCTAAATTCAAACGCTTACCTTTCAAAATCGTTGGAAATAGTGCTTTCGATATGTCGATTACTTGCGATTGGAATCACAGTTTATCCGAAGAATACTTTATTCAGGCCACCAAGAATGGATACGAATCGAGATTGGGAAAATGGCAGGCGGACACTAAACTCGAATTGGAATTAGCAGAAGATTTAGATCAATCCATTGAAGAAGCTGGCCGTAAATCCGCTGATCAGGATGGAAGTGATTCGCAACAAAATGTGGGATTTTACCAAGTGGTTTTCAACTTTGCGGATCAGTTCGGTTTACGATATAAAAAAGTGTTTATCCTCTCTTATTCTTTCACAGAGAAAAAATTCTATCACACCGCATCACAAACGGAATTTTTATAAGCTGATCAGGGATCAGCATAATAAAAAATCCTCCACAGCGAACTGTGGAGGATTTTTCATTTGGTAATGTTTACTTACCAGCCGTTATTTTGCGTTAACAATTTATTCAGTACCAATTCGTTTGCCGGAATTGGCCAAAGATAATCACGACCTGCGTTAAACGATCTACGTTCTACAGTAATAAAGTTATTGAAATCGCCTCGCGTGTTGTCGAAATTATTGAAAATCCCTTGTGCAGAACCTTGCATAACTTGCTCAGCAATTCGCCAACGGCGGATATCGAATAAGCGATTGTCTTCTACTGGAAACTCCACATGGCGCTCACGGCGAACCAAAGCGCGTAAATCTGCCTGTGTTGGGTGCGTGACAGCAGTTGCTGCAACCATATTTACACCGTTACGTTGACGGACGCGATTGATGGCTTCGTAAACGGACGCATCAATTTGCCCAGCTTCGATTTTAGCTTCTGCATAGGTCAGTAATACCTCTGCGAAGCGAAGCAAAACTACATCTGCACCGGCACTACGATCCCATTCTCCAGAAATATTTCTTGGAACAGCTTTCTTGTAGTAATAACCGGAAAACGAAGCATTTGATTTACCCAACGCATCGGGAGAATTCGGTTTGGTGATATCAATTGTTACTCCGTTTACTTCCGTGCCAGGCGTAACAATGGTCAACGCTAAACGTGGATCACGATTTGCAAACGGCGTAGCTGGATTGTACAAAGGAGAAACATCAATTGTTTGTCCATCCGTACATTCATATGCGTCCACTAAAGAGCGCAAAGGAACAATTTGTCCCCATCCCGCTAAACTTGGCGCACCAATCCACGTTGCGTTTGGATTCGTGTACACGTTCTCTAGATAACGTGCGGAAAGAATGATTTCCGTACTATTTTTATTCGTGCCGTTGAACAGGCTTAAGTAATTGTTATCAATGGTGTAAACGCCAGAGTTCATTACTTCCTGCGCAGTTTGCGCTGCTTCCGCCCATTGCTCGTTGTACAATTGAACGCGTGCTTTCAGTGCTAAAGCTGCACCGCGCGTAGCTCTACCTTGATCCGCTGTTTCACGAGTTAAAGGAAGATTTTCTGCGATTTCCGTTAATTCACTTAGGATGAAAGCTACGATTTCGCTCTTCGGTGTTTTCTCTTTTTGGAATTCTTCCGGCGATGGTGTGGTTGTGTAGAATACAACATCTCCAAACAATCCCGTCAATTGCTGATAAGCATAAGCTCTCAAGAAACGTGCTTCACCCGTCAGCTCCGCTTTTGTTGCCTCGTCCATATTTGGAACGCGATCAATATTGTCCATCACGTCATTTGCACGTGCGATTTGTCCGTAAAGATTTTTCCAAAAATTATTGAACACACCATTTGCGGGTGTTGCACTTCCGTTTGCAGCAAATTGTATATCCACCGGCCAATTGCTCCAAGAGAAACTATCATCCGTTGCGCAAGAAATAAAGAAACGATCGTCCGATCCCAAGTAACGATAAATATCGTTAACTGTACGCTCAGCGTCCGCAGGAGTGTTCCAATAGGTTGTGTTCCCAATGGAATCCAAGGGTTGTCTATCTAGGGTATCTTCACAAGACATCAACAGAGCTAAACCTGCGATGCTGTAAGTAATTCTTTTTATGATCATGTGATTAAGGTTCTGTGATTAAAAATTAGCGTTAAGTCCAAACGACACCGTTCTAACTTGCGGATAGTAACGATTATCGTTAGGAGATTCTGGATCTAAATCCTTTGGCAATGATGTCAAAGTAAATAGGTTTTGCGCACCAGCGAACAAACGTACGCTACGAAGGAAAGATTGTTCTCCTAACACACTTTTTGGCAACCTATAACCTAACGTAACGTTTTTCAAACGCACATAAGCACCGCTTTGCACCCAAAATTCGGAAGGCTGATAGTTGGTTTGATATGGCGCTAAGCGCGGATAGTTTGAACCGGTGTTATCCGCTGACCATGCATCTACCCAAGCAGTTCTAAAGTTACCATCCTGATTGATTGGCGCACGTTCCAAATTCAATGTATTGATATCGACTTTAGCGACACCTTGGAAGAAAGCACTGAAATCGAAACCTTTGTAATTTGCACCAAGCGTAACTCCATAATTGAAACGAGGAATATTACTACCTAAATAGGTGAAATCATTCGTGTTGTCGAACACGCCATCACCGTTCAAATCACGGTAAATTAAATCACCAGGACCAACTTGACCGGAAAGCGTAGTAGAATTCGCTACTTGCTCCGCCGTTTGGTAAATTCCATCCACTAAATAACCATAATAAGATCCGATCGGACGACCGACATAGTTACCCACATTTAAACCATTGCCATCTGTGCTATTGAAGTCGGTACCTTTTAAATCCAAAATTTCGTTGCGAACATCGGATAAATTAAACGCTACATTGAAACGTAAATCTTCGTTTACAGGTTGATTGTAGTTCAAAGATAATTCCCATCCACGGTTACGAACGGATGCCGCATTTTGCCAAGGGGACAATAAGCCCACCGCTCCCGGAATAGGTAGTTCCAATAAAATGTTCTTTGTTTTCTTATCGAACACATCCAATGTAACATTCAGACGATTGAATAAGGTAAAATCCACCCCTACGTTAGCAATATCCGTTGTTTCCCAAGTCAAACCAGAGTTCGGATAAAGCTCCAATCCAGTAGCTGGATTCAAGGCACCACCCAAAGGATAACTTCTTAGTAAATAGTTGGATTGGTACGGATAGTTGCCGATTGCATCATTACCTAAACGACCGTATGATCCACGTACTTTCAAATCTTGTAAAAACGTGACGTCAGCCATGAAATCTTCCTCAGATATACGCCATCCCACGGATGCCGATGGGAACCATCCCCAACGCTGACCATTAGAAAACCGCGAAGAGCCATCGCGACGTAAGTTGGCTTCCAACAGATATTTACCACGGAAAGCATAGTTAACGCGACCAAAAAATGAGATTAAGCTGTACTCACGAGCTGTTCCATCCGTTAACTGTGTTGCTGGAGAACCTGCGTTGATTTCAGTCAAGTTATTATTCGGCATATCGTAACGCGTTCCCAATAACTCATCCGTGCGTTGACCCAAATAAGAAAGACCTCCCAATACTTTTAAATCGTGATCACCAAAAACCTTACTATATTCGGCAAGACCTTGATAGTTCTGATTGATATAACCAATCGCGTGTTTGGTGATTTGATCACGTCCTAGCGGTGACGAAGAATTCACATAACTGAATTGCTTGGAGTGATTAGTGAAATATTGATTTTGGAAGTTGTTCGATGCTATCGCACTCAACGTCAAACCTTCGACAGGAAGATAATTCAAGCGGAAGTTAGTGGTAAACAAGCGATCGTTGTCCGAGAAAAGTCCGCCCTCTTCTTGCAAACGCAATACGTTGTGTTCGCCACGCAATGCGCGCCAGTTTCCGAACTCATCTTTCGCTGCTTCCAACGGATTGATTTTTACCGTTTGTCCAAACTGAAACCAAGCTGCACCACTCGCAGATTGCGCTTGACGCATACCAGCAAGACGACCTGTAGATACTGCACTTCCGCCTGAAGATTGCGGCTCACGCGTTCCTGAAAGACGACCCGAAATATCTGCCGTAAAATTTAACTTCTCAGAAATCTGGAAATCCGTATTCAATCGAACAGTCAGACGATTGAAGTCCATTCTGCTGATCAAACCATCTTGATCGAAATAGTTAGCCGAAAAACGATATTTGTTTTTTTCGTTACCACCAGCTAACGACATGCTGTGCTTTTGTTGAAAGCCCGAGCCCGTTAGGATATCTCCTACCCAGTAATTATCTGGATACATGTTCATGTCGCGATTAGGATCATTGTACGCATCAATTCTTTGTTGATTATACACCGCTCCGTTGCCCACGTTGGCATTCATTTGATTTACCAAACGCATAAATTGTTGTGCGCCTACGAAATCGGGCGTACGAATTGCATCTTGCCATCCAAAATAATTGTTGTAATTGACTTGCGTTCCGCCTTGCGCACCTCTTTTTGTAGTTACCAAAATTACGCCATTAGCTGCGCGAACACCATAAATAGACGCGGCAGCCGCGTCCTTCAATACGGAAATGTTCTCAATATCATTGGCATCGATATCATCCAGACTAATGGAATTATCGTAGCGAATACCATCTACTAAAATCAATGGACTAGCGTCGTTCAACGTTCCTACACCACGAATATTCAATGTTCCTTGATCACGTCCTGGCTGTCCGCTTCCGTTTGTTACGGTTAATCCGGCAGAAAGACCTTGCAACGCTTGCGATGCCTGACCAACAGTTTGACGACTAATATCTTCCGACTTTACCGTAGAAACCGAACCCGTTAAGTTTACTTTGCGTTGCGTGCCGTAACCAACAACAACGATTTCGTCCAAACCTTCCGCGGCCACTTGCAACGTCGTTGCCAACGTTTGTTGTCCGTTGTAAGCAACTTCTGCCGGTTCGAAACCGATGTAAGAAAAGGTCAATGTCTCGCCAGAAGCAACTTCCAGCGTATACTGCCCGCTTTGATCAGTCGACGTTCCGCGGTTCGTACCTTTCACGCGAACGCTCACACCCACTAAGGCATTCCCGTCAGGATCAGAAACTTTACCGGAAACGGATTGTTGTTGCTGACTGTTTACCACAATCAGATTATTTTCCATTTGGGTAAATGTCAAACCTTTCGCGCCGAGTACCTTCGTTAATACATTTACAACCGACTGTTCACGCACATTCAGGTTTACTTTACCTTTCTTTGCAACCGCTTGTTCGTCGAAAACAAAGCGATAATCGGTTTTAGATTCTAACTCCGATAATACATCAGCAATGGAGGCCGATTTAAGTTGCAGCGTTACTTTCTTTTGGGCCAGCACATCGGCATAACCTTGCAGGTGAAAAAACACCGTTAATAATACAATTAGCTTCATAGTAATGAGCGTTTGGAGAATCTTATTTCTCCCGATAGCACCACGCGGGTGTTGAAAAAAAACCATAATTTTAATACCAATTCGATGAAGGTCAGCATCGGCAAATGCGGACCCGATTCTTGTTTATTCTCAGTAGTTGGTGAAAGCTGCCTAGCAGCTTTCACTTTTTATGTTGGGTGTTTTAAATATGCCATATAGAGGTTTGGTTAGTTACTTGTAGATCGTTATTTTGTTGTTTTGCTTTTCGTATTGAAATGATGCGGCTAACTGCAAGGCCTGTAAGATTTGATCGAGATTTTCATCTTCGAAACGCGCACTGAATCGCAGTTTCGTTAAACCGACATCTTTGAAATCAACCCGTACGTCGTATTTTCGGGCGAGTGTTTTTGCCAATTCATCGAAGGTCACATCTTTAAATACCAGTTTATTTTCTAGCCACGTGGTTTCTACCGCATGGCTATCGGTCGGCCGAAGAAATTGAATTTTTAGTTTTTTGGCCGTCTTGCGCTTGCTTTTAGAAATAAAGTTTTTGGACTGATTCGTAATCACGGCCTTTTCCGAAGGACGTAATATCATGGTTTCGCCTTCCTCATCGTGCACCTCCAACGCGCCTTCTATCAAACTGGCTTCGGTGGTTGGTTCGTCGGGATATGCGCGAACATTGAAACTCGTTCCCAAAACTTTGAGTTGCGCGTGCTTTGTTTTCACGATGAACGGACGATCGGTTTCTTTCGAAACGCGAAAAAAGGCTTCACCAATTATAGTTACTTCGCGGAGATTATCTGAAAACTTGTTGGGATAAAGCAAAGTACTTTTGTAGTTCAAAATGACTTCTGTTCCATCGTCAAGAATGACTTTTTGCTGTTTTCGATCCGCGATGAACTGACGCTGTTCGGAAGAATTAACGGCTAATGTAAACCACAAACCTATACAGATCAAGATGGAAGCCATAGCGCCTAACCAATAATACAGTTTTCGAGAACTTGTTGAATTACCACTCAATTCAAGCGGTTGCATTTTATGCAAAACTTGTTGAAATAATTCGCGATCACCCGTATTCTGCGAATGCTTCTCAGACCAATATTGTTGCAGCAAATTATATTGCATACGCCATTCAGCATCAGTAAAGAAAGTACGTAGCTCATCTTGCTCGCTTACCGTCAGACGATCGCCAAGTTCCTTACTTACTAAATACTCAAAACGTTCTTGTTGCATGTAAATTTCAACCGATAGGGATATCCTTTGGTGCTAAGACAATAATTTGAGAGAAAAGGCGTAGTGGGAAATCGATATTTTTTAAAATAAAAATAACATGAGCATAACAATGGAGTAAAACTTATCCATCAACCGCAAATTATCGCGCTCAGTATAATTTCTGAGCAATGCGCCAATCTTTTGAAATGCCGTGCGCATATGCGTTTGCACGGTGCGTGGAGAAATATCTAACAACTCCGCTACTTCTTTGTATTTCATACCATCTTCCTTAACCAACCGAAAAATCAAGAGCGTTTGTGTTGGCAACTTGGATATAATATTATCCATTTTGGCAAAGAATTCTTTCCGCTGCAAAAGTGTGTTAGGATCTGTAGCGTCCACTAACTTCACATGATCTGTTAAATCCACATGTAGTTGTAAATGAGAAAACTGTTTTAAATAGTTTAGTGCTTTGTTTTTTACAGCGGTGAATAGGTAGGACTTTGGATGCTGTATATATTGTAGTGATTTGCGTTTATCCCAAATATTCACAAAAATATCGGACACTAACTCTTCTGAGGCACCCTGATTATGAATAAATGTATCGCAAAAAAGCAACAAATTTCGATTCAATTGATAGAATAGCAACTCAAAAGCCTTCAAGTCGTCGTTTAAACATACTTGATCCCAAAGTTTTTTAAGGTGTTCATTTGAAATCTCTTGCATTTGTAGGGTAAATCCCTCAAATATACAATTTGTCTACCTGGCTTTTGGCAATTTTTTGCAGTTTATGCACCTTATTTTGCAGATCACTAATACTAATTAAAACTGATAAAACGACACTTGGAGCCAATTCCAACTCTTTACATTTCAGGAATAAAATTACCTTTGTAAACTACCTTATTCAAAAGAAAACATAAACCTATGAATAAAGCATTGCGATCTGGCATTTATCTTCTAGCATTTTTACTAATTATTTCATGTTCAGCCAACAAAGGCTTTGTTAATCCGGTTATTTCGGGAGATCTTCCTGATCCCAGCGTTGTTCGGGTAGGAAACCATTATTATGCAACGGCAACATCTTCTGAATGGGCACCATTTTATCCTTATTTTAAATCGGATGATTTAATTAATTGGACTCAAATCGGACATATTTTCGACATACAGCCTGAATGGACGCTATCGTCATTCTGGGCTCCAGAACTTTACGAAATCAATGGAAAAATGTATTGCTATTACACGGCGCGCCGAAAATCCGACGGGATTACGTGCATCGGCGTTGCCATCGCTGATTCTCCCGAAAGCAAGTTTGTAGATCATGGAATACTTTTGGACCACGGAAAGGAAGCTATTGATGCTTTTATTTTTGAGGAAGATGGGCAACTTTACATCACATGGAAAGCATACGGGCTGGACGACAGGGATATCGAAATTGTCGGATCTAAGTTGTCGGCCGATGGATTAAAGTTGGAAGGTGAAACTTTCTCGTTGTTACGCGACGATGAGGGCATCGGAATGGAAGGGCAATACCATTTTAAGAAAGGTGATTATTATTACTTGATCTACGCAGCACGCGATTGCTGCGGTCCAAAAAGCAATTATGATGTGCGCGTCGCGCGTGCGAAAAGCTTCACTGGACCTTACGAAAAATACGAAGGCAACCCGATCCTGACGGGTGGGGAAGAATACGTTTCCGTAGGCCACGGAACGGCGGTAAAAGGTCCGGATAACCAAATGTATTATTTGTGCCATGGCTACCTTACCGGTGACGATGTTTATCAAGGCCGTCAACCGATTCTTCAGCAGATCGACATAAATCCAACGGGTTGGCCCTATTTCGTTACGGGAAAAGATGCAACGCGATATCAAAAAACAATTAAATCAGCGAAAGCACAAAGGAAATCCATCGATTTTGAAGACTCTTTTGACGGCGATACCCTTAAATCCGAATGGACGTGGAATTATCCGTTTTCAAAAAACGAATTCGAGTTGAAAGACGAGCGCCTTTACATAAAAGGAATCCCAAAAGCTAATAATAACTACGGCACAGCTATGTGTATTCGTCCAACAGCTGCGAATTACACATTCGAAACACAAGTTGTAAATCAGAATAGTGCGTCAAAAGGTTTGACGTTATATGGAGATCAAGAAAATCTGTTGTTGTTGAGCTTCGAAGATGATAAAGTGCGCCTTAAATCTGTGATTGACGGAAAGGAAAATGTAATAGAAAGCAATCTCGTTGGTGCAGAAAATGTGTTTCTAAAAACGGAAGTAACTCGCGGTGTTTTATGTGATTTCTCTTGGAGCGTAGATGGCAAAAAATGGACAAAATTAAACAAAGAAAAGATTGACGCTACAGCACTTACCCGCTGGGATCGCGTGGCTCGTCCCGGATTGTTACACGCAGGTAAAACAAGCGAACCTGCTATCTTCGCTTACTTTCAGCTAAAGAAAAAATGATAGGGAATCGATAAAAATCAAATTAGACAAACTAAGTATTTGTGAAATAAAAATGAAACGCCGTATATCCTACATAGGCTAAAGCGAAGAACAATAACACAAATAGGGTAATTTTCCTATAAATACATGTTTGTTTCATAAGTTGTTGGTTTGTCTGGTTTTATCGTTTGCTTATTTTATTAACGATGATTTCCGATAAATATATTTATTTTCTCAATTATGCCCATCAAAAACGAAGCATTACTATTTATGAGTAGGCTAAATTCTCTATTCAGCAATAACAATATGCTTTAAATACAAAAGCTGAAATATTTCTTGTATTTCAGCTTTTGTGTTCATAAATCGCTCCAGAAGAGTGAATATATAATCGACTACTTCAACTTTAGCACTTCATGCGTCCATTGACGTGTGCT
>JAAIGF010373444.1_pt1 | contig 10128 bp, 9 predicted proteins | sample 6487441 | NCBI WGS metagenome assembly JAAIGF01 (sample SAMN13974129, study PRJNA590717) | phyllosphere metagenome | biome: pepper field; feature: multiple bacterial spot infested pepper fields; material: pepper leaves; isolation source: leaves from pepper fields | host: Capsicum annuum ...
GGTTCAAAGTTTAAGGTTTAATGTTCAGGGTTTAAAGTTTAAAGTTCAAGGTTTAATGTTTAAAGGATACCCTCGAGAAACAGGAAACTGACACAAAGCTGAAGGCTCCAAAGGAGCCGCCTGGTAATAGCTGAAAACCGGCTAACCCCATTAAGCCCCGCAGGGGCGGCCTGTTAAGCTTCCCGGCCTGTTTTTGTGACAGTTTATCTTAGAGATGATATGTAAGCATCTTCCCCCTACCCATTGATCATAATAGTCAAAAGACGAACTACAGAAACCTGTAATTTTGCTAATTGCTAATTGCTAATTACTCATTGCCCATTACTCATTATCCTTATCCTGTTAATTTATTGCTCTTTTTTAAAGAAAATTCACAATTCATAAATAATATTTTTATTTTTGTCGGATGACGGAAAATAAATCGCCATTCCTGGATACCCTTTTTTTACTTCGTCGGGAAGAATGCATTACCATTTTTTCGGGTATTCATGACATTTCCGAAAAGGAAGAAAAGGATGCTTTGGATTATTTTCAGGCGGAGTTTGAAAAAGAAAGGCTTGAGTTTTTATCCGATACCATTGCCTGCGATACGGAAACCGCATTATGGGCGGCGAAAGTGCTTTATCACAGCGCACAATTATATTTGATAAGAGAAAATACGGCTAAAGATTTAAGCAAGTTGATTCCCTCTTTTAAAGGAAAGAGGGGAGTTTCCGCTCTATTGTCTGCCGATTTATCACTCCGGTTTTTACCTCAGATTCTTTCTGCCTTACAAATGGTCGATCCGGAAGATCCTCTGGTACAAATGCTGGAATCTATTTTAAAGCAGTTCCACTATTCTGCGGTAGGATTTGATCTGGATCTGGAAACCGTTAACTGGGAAGAAGAACTAAGAGATAAAGCCTACCGGAAATTATACCTGGAGAGGATTGTGGAGAAAAAAGCTCATCAACTGGCTGAAATCCCCTACATCAATCAATTGCTGATTGCCGAATTTGGCCTGTACAAAGATATATTTTGGAAAGAATTAAAAACAATAACTGAATAAAAATGGAAACTTACGAGAGCGTATTTGAATTTTTAACGAACCCTACTAAGGAGACTTTTCTAAAATGCAGAGAACTTGTCATCAATAATCCTGCTTATGATCCTTATTCCGAAGATACAGGGAATGTTCAGGATCTTCTGAATGAAGGAAAATTTAAGGAAGTAATCAGCTATGTAAACATTAATGTTTTATTGAGTCCGAGTGTTCATATTTTTAAATATTTTGCTCATCGGGAATTAGGTGATGAAAGAGCAATGCATATTGAAATGAGTATTGCTCAGACTCTTTTTGAATGCATTGAGAAAACGGGAGATGGGACAAGGAGCTTACCATATATTGTGACAAGGATTTCGGATGAAAGAGATCTGATCAGGTACCATTTCAACAAAGAAGATACAATGCAGAGGCTTATTAAAACAGAAGATCAAATACTGGACGTTCTTTCGCTGACTGACGGTTCAGAGGTATGCTTTGACATTTCTGTTCCGTATCGTAGAATCGCTTTTTCATTCAGTAAAAGAAATACCGAAAAAGAAAAAGCAGAACAAAAAGTGAAGAAGCCGACAAAGAAAAGCTGGTGGAATTTTTTTAATAAAAATTAATAATGGAAATTAATACTGCCGTTACGGTCGGCTTAATCTTTTGTACATACGGCTTTTTATTCTGTATTTTATCTTACTATGTAAACATCAGACTTTTTAAAATGAAAATAAAAGAAGTGAACGTCTTTTCAACATTTACCCAACCTGTTTACTCATATGTTTTAAAAAACGGAGTTAAAATAAACTTCGGCTACATTCCGGTTAATTATAATATAAGTTTCGATATGGGTAATTTTATATCGGATTCTGCTGAAGAAAAAAACTACCATCGAAAGCTGACTAAAAATATTGCCCTTTTTCAATTGATGATCGTTACCTTGCTTCTCATTATTGTAAGCTCGGCAAGTTTGGCATTTGGATATAATCCGGTTAAGATTTTTAAGGATTTTGTTGAAAACGGTTATAATCTCATAGCAGGGAAACGAAACTTCTCAGAATTCAGGGCAATCGTCCATTCCCAATATGCAATGTATGGAAAGCATTTTTATATCTTTTTTGTGCTGATGATGTATTTTACCTTGATCGCATTTCTCATGGCATTGTCACCGTTATCGATGTATATGACTATATTGGTCATGCTGTTTATTCTGGGATCCTATTTTATAATAGGTTTAAAATATTTTGAACTGCCGATTACTTTTTATATCGATCTTTTGATTTCACTGATCGTAAGCGGATTCATCTATTTTTTATCATTAAGATTCTTTATTAAATAAAATAACCGGACTTTCGTTTACATTATTAAGTAAAACACTTAAAAAAAACAGATGCTGAATAAACCTTGCGGGTTTCACATTTAAAAAAAAGTAACCGAAAAAAACAATAATTAAATGACTCAGAATATAGAAAAACTAAATAAAGTACTCACTTACGTAAAAGATACGTTTGTCGGCAAAAATGATGTGGTGGATTTGTTGGGAATCTGCCTGCTGGCAAGAGAGAATGCCTTTTTGTACGGACCTCCGGGAACGGCAAAATCAGCCATTGTGCGTACTTTGGCTAAAACTGTAAAAGACGGCAAAAACTTTGAATACCTTTTGACCCGCTTTACCGAACCCAATGAAATCTTCGGCCCTTTCGATATCCGTAGATTAAAAGAAGGGGAACTTCTGACCAATACTGAAGGGATGATGCCGGAAGCCTCACTGGTTTTTCTGGATGAAATTTTCAACGCCAATTCGGCAATCCTGAATTCCCTGCTGATGGCTTTAAATGAAAAGATTTTCAAAAGAGGAAAAGAAACCAAACATCTTCCTGCGCTCATGTTCGTCGGAGCAAGCAATGTGCTTCCTGAAGATGAAGCATTGAATGCCCTGTTCGATCGTTTCCTGATCCGGATTAATGTAGACTATGTACATCCGGACCTTCTGCAGCAGGTGCTTCTGGCCGGAAGAAAACTGGAAAACAATACCGAAACGGAAATACCCGAAATTCTTTCCCATGAAATCCGGGATTTGCAGGAACTTTGCAAGACCATAGACCTCAGACCGGTTTATGAAGTCTATTTAAATACCATCATTACTCTCAGAAACACGGGAATTGCCATTTCCGACCGTAGAGCTGTAAAACTGCAAAATCTTATCGCGGCTAGTGCTTTAATCTGTGGCAGAAACGAGGCTGTTCTTTCGGACCTGTGGGTGTTGAAACATATCTGGGATACCGAAGAACAGATCGAGATTCTGGAAGGCATTATCAACCGGACCATAGAAAAAGACGATCATCCGAAATCCCATCCGCAGGCGATGCAAAACAAAACGCCGAATCCGGAAGAAGTGATGAAAGACGTAAAAATCTTAATGGAAAAATGGAATGGAGGATCTTTGAGTTTTGAGGAACAGAATGTCATTAAAGATAAGTTAAGATACCTGCAGACCCGTTGCGACTGGATCAGAAATCCCGAACAGAAACAGTATATCCAACAAGAAATCGAAAGTCTATGGCAAAAGATCCTTCAAGCGGTATAAAAGAATACCGAGCAGAAATTCCACGTGCTGATGAAGATTTTTTAGGCTCGGTGCGTGACTGGAAAAATGTTCAGATTGCTTTGGAAGAGGATGTGATATGGCTAAAAGGTTTCACAGAGGAGCAGGCGGTTTCTTCGGAAGTTCAGCAGCTGCCGAATTTGATATTGTATGAATTGAGAGACGGATTTTTGTTCCGGCCGGATACATTGGTTCCAAGCAAAAAGATGAGAACGGCTCTGCTGTGGAATCCCATTGATAAAGCATTGCGTCTAACTTTTCCCTTATTTAATAATAATTTTTTCGGAATTGATGAGAAAATTGAAGTTAAGCTAAAACCCAGCGAGGAAGAACATCCTGCAACAGCTTTGTTATGTTCGATAAAAGAAATCAGGGAAGCGATCATTACGCTGCCAAAATTTAAATTGGAAAAAACCGACTGGATTGTTATTAATGATCAGATTTTATTTGTCGGCGATCCCTTGCTGAGCTTGCCGGGAAAAACATTTTGGTCAAAAGACGGTCATCTTTTACCGGCAGGTTATGATTTTGAATTTAAGAATCTAAGTTCTTTATTGCAGAGAAAATATAACGCAGGCCGCGATCAATGGCTGTTGTGGAATGAGAACGGAAGTATTTTATCCCTTGATAAAGAGGATTTCCGGAAACTTTCCGTCAGCTCATTCCGTCTGACTGAAAAATCACAGGAATGGATATAGTTACCTATTTCCAATCGTACATCGACTATTTCTGGGAATGGACGACGGATGAAGATATTCCGGACGATACCCGTTATAATGATAACAACCTCGTGTCGATCCCGAATGTAGGGGCAATTGCGTATAGACCTTACGTCATCGAAATCCTTAAAGAATTAAAAGAGGACGGATTTCCACCTTTTGGTTCTCTGCTTCTTGTTTTGTACGCGCTTCATGATGGCTACCTGAATCTGGACGGCGTTTTTTATCATCTGAACAGACTGAAAAATGACTTATCGGAAAATGATTCAGAGGTCGATCTTGCCATAAAATTTTTAGAAAATATAAACGTCATCGGAGGTTCTTTCAAGAAAGGACGGAATAAGATCATTCTTCTACAAACCATTTTTAAAGACAGCCACAATCAGATTTCTTCCGTAAATTCAGGATTAATCTTAAAAATATTTGAAACCAGGCCTCAAATCATAGGCGAAGCTGCTGTTAAAAAGAACCTGACTTCAATTGTGATCAACAGGGATATTAAAACCTTGGCGCTTCTTCATAATAAATTTCCGACTCCGGATTCCATCGTGAATGCCATGAAAGGGTTTACGGACCTTCCGGAACTGGAAGATGAAGTGGTGGAAGAAGAAACGACGGTGGAAACCGGTTCGGATTTTATTCGGGAACTTATTGAAGAGCCGAAAACGTTTCAGGTCGGAAGCCTGATTAAAAGAATCTGGAGCGGACTGAAAATTCCGATGCGCCATCTTTCACCGGGAGAACAGCCGATCGGCGGAATTTCGGATATGACGAATAAAGGCGAGCTGCACCGGATGCTTTTGTCTGAATTTGCCCATGAAGAGGATGTCTTTATGAACCGTGTAGCCAACAATGAAGCCTTGTATATCCAGAGAGAGATTCCACCCGAAGAAAATATTTTCGAAAGAATTATTTTAATCGACACTTCCCTGAAAAACTGGGGAACGCCGAAAGTTTTGGCATTTGCATCCGCCATTGCGGTCATTAAACATCCGAAGGCCCATTCGGCATGTAAAATTTTTGCATTGGGACAGAACATCATCCCGATTACTCTGGATAAAGTGGATGAAGTTGTGGAAAGCCTGAATCAGGTAAGCCCGGTTCTCGAAGTTTCGCATACACTTGAACGGTTTTTCCAGGAAGAGCATCAGGAGAAAGATCTGGAAGTATTTTTTATCACAAATCAGGAAAATGTAGCAAATCATAATCTTCAGAGGGTCATTCACGAAAACCGTGACCGTCTGAAATTTCTGGTAATGACTTCCGCAGGAGGTGAGCTAAATTTTTACAAGCATCACAAAGGCACACGCAAACACATCCAGAAAATCATGCTTCCGTTGCAGGAATTGTGGGCCAATCCGCCTGAACGGAAGCGGAGAAGGGAAAATAGAGTTTCAGGAAGCGGCAAAAAAGCGGATGTCCCTTTCAATTACCCGATCTTGTTCCCTGCACCGGTCAATAAAATTGCTACTTTTCTGTATGAGGGGGAGTTTTATATACTCAGCAATAAAAAACAGCTGCTGAGAACCTATCTGTCGGATAATTATTATAACCGGGATTACTATGATACGTATAAAACGCATCATGGCTGTGAAGTGTTGATTGATGGTATTTCCATAAGACCGAAAGGCCAGTTTGCATTAGCGAAAAATAAACAAGGAGATTTTATCTTATGTCAGTATATGCCCGATAAGAAGCTGATCTCCAAATTAAATTTAAATACCAAGGAGTATTCAGAGCTGAACGTAACCGGAAAAAATATTCCGAACGATCATCAGTTAATCTATTTTAGCAGACATTTTTATTTATATAATGAAAGCAGTGAGATGATTCCTCTTATCAATATAGAAGGGAACATTTCATTAGAATATGTTTTAAATAGTAAATTAATTTATAAAAATCAAGGGAAAGTTCAGTCTGAAATTAAAAAGCTATATCACAGCGGACTGAAAATCCTGAATAATTTCCATAACATCGGAATCAATACGGAAAAAAAACTGGTCGTTTCAAATAACGAGTTGAATAAATACAGTGAAGATTCCATCACGTTTTACAGAAACAATCAGCCGTTGAAAATTTACACCGAGCAGAATAAAAACAGATTCATTTTTTCAGACGGAAGTGAGATCATCACGGATTCCCGGGGAATGCTTACTTTTAAAAGCAGCAACAAAAAGATACCGGAATTTTATATTCCTTCTACAGAATATGGAAATCTGGCACTGGCAAGCCATACCGAATTCGGAGGTTCAGAATATTATTTACCGCAGAACACCCTGCTGAAAGTAAGGACGATGGAAGAAATGTACGCCGATTATATGGAACGGTTTATCGATCAAATCTGGGAATATGGAACTTAGACTCAAACCTTTTCCGAAAAACACGCATCCTAAAAAAGGACTTTTAATCAAGGGTACCTCACCGCTGGTATGGCTTCAGGAGATGGAAATTTTAGGCATCCGTCTGAATGAGATCCGCTCGTTCCCTGTGCCTTCTTCCGAACCGAATGTCTTATACGGATGTTTCCTGGTTTTCGAAGATCTGGCTCCGAATGACATCGGCAGAAATGCTTATTTTCAATGTATCGATAACAAATTTTTCATTCCTGAAAACACCACATTTTACCCGAAGATCAATCCGGAAGACTGGGAACAGGCCGATGCCGTATTCCTGATCATGCACCCCGGATTCGGATTGGTAAAGCTGAATGAGGAAATCGACTGGCTATCATTAATTCAGAATCCAAAACCTTCGGAGGATAAAGTAAGGAAGCCGTCAAACGGGGTACGCATTCCACAGAAAATCGAGCGTTTTACGGTGGAAATGGATGATGACAAAGTGTTGGAATCTCTGGAGAAATCGCAAACCGAAGAAGAATGGATGAAAAACCTTCCGTTTGACATGAAAAAGGTAATGGCGGGAAACAAAAAGGAAATCGAAAAATATTTAAAATATATCGAAAAATATCCTGACCGCGCAGTTGAGCTTGGGGTTCCTCTGGACATCATGGGAACATCGAGAGGAGACGGTTTCGGGATTTTTAAATTTAAAATTCCCTGGCTGGAAAAACTCTTTGGTAAAAAAGAGGATGATTCCTTCAATGAAAAATCTTCAGGAAGAAATTATGCCTGGGTATTTTGGGTAGTCCTTTTGATGATCGGACTAGCCAGAGTTTTTATGCATTTTAATACAGATAAGCCGGAAGAATCGCCTGAATTTTCTTCAGGGAAAATTCAGAAACCCGATAAAACCGTCATGGCTCCTATGGTCGCGTACAAGTCAGGCGTTACGGATATCGATATGAAAATCGATTCCCTGTACGGAAAAAAACGTCGGGAACTGATGAAGGAGCATATGAAGGCATTATTAAGCATGAGCAGGCCCGATGAAAAAAGCTATCAGGAATACCTGAAAAGCGGTGGCCGGCCGATCGATAAAATTCAAAAGGATATCTTTAAGCTGAATGATAAAACAGATGCCGCAACCGATTCTCTTAAACGGGTCTACCGGAAAAAAATCGTAAAATATCTGGCCCGGAGCGAAGGGAAAATCAGGAAAAAAATAGCGGATTCCATTCAGAAAACAGGTTCGGGAAAACCGGCCGATGAAGGAATCGTAAAAACCATCATGAAAAAGAAAGCCGTTTTAATTGAAGATTCCCTCGGAAGGCTTTACGGAACGAAAGAATATCCGCAGGTTCCGCCTCCGATAGCCTCGTCAGATGCCGGAAATCATAAGGCTGACAAAAAAAGCACCTCTTTTGCGGAGATTTTCTGGCTGATCGTTGCCATGACGGGTGCCGTTGGGCTGTACTCCTTCGTAGTTAAAAAAAGATCCCTGAATGTAGGCGGAGAAAATGTTCCCGGTGGGATTAAAATTTTCCTGATGGGTATTCTTGTCGCTATGCTGGCCTATATCTTCTATCCGCTGATCGGGATGTTCGGCTACAACTGGTTTGTATGGATTCTTATTGCAGGAGTCGTACTGCTGTTGTATCGTCTGTTTAGTGAGGACAAAACCATTTTAAAATCGGATAAGGATGAATAGACAGAAGTTTATCGAAAAATTCATGGCCGCTTTTTTTATTCTGATCATCATAAAAGTGATCGGAATTCTGGCGCAGCTCTTCCATCAGAGCTTTTGGAGTGTGATCGGCACGCTGGTTATTTTCGTTATTGTCGCTTTAATCATTCTTGGGGTAATCATGCAGCTTGAGAAAAAGGAGAAAGAAAAGAATTCTTCCGGCAGAAGGGGCGAAAGAGGCGGAAACTTTTATCTGGAGGCTTCTGTGTTTGATAAAATCAGGAATAAATACGAAGAGCTGGCCCAAAAATATATCAGTGAAAAAGATTACAGAAGGGCAGCCAAAGTATATATGAATCTGCTGAAAGACTACTATCGGGGGGCGAAAACCCTGGAAGATGGAGGATTATATAATGAAGCCGCTGTAATTTATCTTAAAAAACTTAAGAATAAATCAGAAGCCGCGAACTGTTACGAAAAAGCAAAACAGTATAAAAAAGCCATCGATCTATACATAGAACTCGGACAAAAAGAAAAAGCAGGCGATCTGTACCGGCAGATGAACGATACCAAAAATGCCAATATCTATTACCAGATGGTGGTTGATGATTATGTAAACAATAACCAGATGGTAAAAGGTTCCCTGATTTACCGGAAAAAAATGGAAATGCCCGATGAAGCCCAGAAAATTTTGCTCAAAGGCTGGGAAGAAGATTGCGATGCTTTTAATTGCCTGAACAATTACTTCACTAATATTTCCGATGTTAAAAAATTAGATGAGCAAATCAGGGAACTGTACGGAAAAACACCTTCTGAGAAAAAGATTATTTACCTGGAAGCCATGAAGCACGAATTTAAAAAAGATCCGAAGCTCCAATCCACGACAAGAAATATTGCCTACGAGATTATTGCCGAAAAAGTAGCCACCCGTTCGGAAATCGTAAATGAACTGAAACATTTCAACCCGGAGGATGAAGTGATTCTGAAAGATATTTCGAGATATAAAATGGGAAGGAACAGGATGTTTAGGAATTAATATGAGCCTTACCGTATCATTCATATATTTATCCGAAAATTTCAAAGATAAATTTCTTCGTCCCGAAAATGATTTGTTTGGTTTTGAGATCTGCAGAAAAGAACTTTGGGGACATAAAATGTTGAAAGATCTCGGCTGTAAAGTTATTCCGGCATTAAATGAAAAAGATCTCTTTATTGTTAATGAAGAACTTGAATTAGTTTACAGGGATTGCGTGATAATCCTAAAAAATAGTAGTGCGATAAGTTCGGCAACAAATTATTCAGAAATATTTATTGAATTTAGAATAAATAATTTGCTAAGATTTGTTGAAACGGCTGTAAAAAATAAAAATTACTTAGGAATAAATATTTCTTAAATGGATAACACAATTAAATATCTTCATTTGAAATGTAATGGCAAAAATGCAATTGAAATCGCCAGGGAAATGCCGCTTCAGCCATAGCACCTTTATATGCAATAAAAAGAATAAGGGAAATATTTCCGCATCTTTCTTTAATGGAATCCAAGGAAATTGTAATTATTGCCACTACTGAACATAAAAGTCTGTATGATTGATTATCAGGGAAGCCTGTTTCGGATCAGTTACAAAAGTTGGGGAGAAAAAAAATAAAGTCTTAATTTTGTTGAATGTCTGGTGAGAACGAACTTTTAAAATTACTGCTTCCCGAATATTTAATTTCCCATTTCGATATGGTCAGCTTTGAAGAGAAAGATA
>JAAIGF010120859.1_pt1 | contig 10125 bp, 5 predicted proteins | sample 6487441 | NCBI WGS metagenome assembly JAAIGF01 (sample SAMN13974129, study PRJNA590717) | phyllosphere metagenome | biome: pepper field; feature: multiple bacterial spot infested pepper fields; material: pepper leaves; isolation source: leaves from pepper fields | host: Capsicum annuum ...
ATTTCACGCAGATAGCGCCGTTTAACTATTCCGTAGATGAAAAAGGAGCGGAGCGTATGGCCCGAACCATACTCCCGGAATTCCGCGAAGCACAAGATCTGTTGTTGCAACTTCCCAATACAGGCCGCATCGTGACCACAGATCTTGTAGACGATGTGAAAGACCTGCACCCGATTAACAAATGGGACGTAGGTAAACGCCTAGCCTTGCAAGCCTTAAACAAAACGTATGGTTTAGAGGTCGTAGCTGACGGCCCTACGCTGTCGAAAATACAGCACAAAGGCGATAAAGTGATCATTCATTTTCAATATGCTGAAGGTTTGCAAACTGCCGATGCAAAACCCATTACAGGTTTCGAGGTTGCAACAGCAGATGGGCAGTACGTTTCCGCATCGGCACAGATTGTCGGTCGAACCGTACAAATCGAGCAACAAACAAGTGGCCCGATAAAAAATGTACGCTTCGCTTGGGATGAAGCTGCACAGCCCAATCTGGTGAATGCTGCCGGTATCCCTGCACTACCATTTCGCACCGATAATCCATTTAAAAACATTAAACTCAATTAACGAATGCCGCACATGAAGTTTTATTCCAACATGTTCCTGTTTACCTTGCTATTTGCCCTGACAGGCCAAACCATGGCCCAAGAGTCAATCAAGCAATACCTTTCCGGAAAGGGAAAAGATGACGGCATCCTTTGGGATTTTAAAGTTTCCGAAGGCATGAAAGCCGGCGAATGGACCAAGATTCCGGTACCTTCCAACTGGGAGCTCCAAGGATTTGGAAAATACAACTATGGCTTTAACAAAGAAGCGGATAAAGGAAAGGAAATAGGGAGCTATAAGCACCGCTTCTCAGCTGATCGCACTTGGAAAAATAAGCAAATTAACCTAGTGTTTGAAGGGGTGATGACAGATGCCACCGTGAAAGTGAATGGCAAAGCTATAGGACCGATACATCAAGGCGCTTTTTACACATTTTCGTACGATATTTCAAAACATATCCAATGGGGAAAACAAAACCTGTTGGAAGTCGAGGTCGCCAAACATTCTTCGAATAAGTCTGTCAATGCGGCTGAACGCGAAGGTGATTTCTGGGTGTTCGGTGGTATCTTTAGACCAGTATTTCTAGAGATCTTACCTCAAAATCATATGGAACGCCTTTCTGTCGATGCAAAAGCAGATGGCTCACTTCGTTTAAAGGTGCATTCAAAAGGCAGCGCAGATGAAGTATCGCTTACTTTATACGATGCGCAGGGGAAAAAATTCGGTAGAACAATCCGCAAAAAGGTAAGCGGTTCCGAAACTTGGCTGGAAGGAAGCTTTGAAAAACCGGCGCTGTGGTCTTCTGAATTTCCCAACCTGTATCGTGCAGAAGTTACGCTATATGGCAAAGGAAAAGAATTACACCGCATCAATCAAAAAATCGGTTTCCGCACGGTCGAAGTTAGGCAGCGAGACGGCGTCTACATCAACGGGCAGAAGATCAAATTTAAAGGTGTTAACCGACACTCTTTTCACCCAGAATCTGGCCGTACCACAAGCAAGCAATTGAGTGTGCATGATGTCCTTCTGATGAAGGAAATGAACATGAATGCCGTTCGCATGGCGCATTATCCACCAGATACCCATTTTTTGGAAGTGTGTGACTCGTTAGGTTTATACGTGATGAATGAATTAGGCGGATGGCATGGACATTACGATACGCCGACCGGTAAGAAACTCTTGAAAGAGATGATCAAGGTTTCTGAAAATAATCCGTCTATCATTTTTTGGGCCAATGGAAATGAAGGCGGCCACAACGCCGAATTAGACAGCACCTTTTTCGAACAAGATATACAGAAACGGCCATTGATCTATCCTTGGGCGGTGTATGGCGGCTTTGAAACCACCCATTACCGCGAGTACAATTATGGTATAGGCACCTATGATCATGGACACAACATCGTCATGCCTACCGAATTTTTGCATGGTATGTACGATGGCGGCCACGGCGCTGGTATCGAAGATTATTGGAAAGCCATGTGGGCAAATCCGCTCTCAGCAGGTGGTTTCCTATGGGATTTTCAGGATCAAGGTATAGTCCGTACAGACAAAAATGGCATCTTGGATACAGACGGAAATCGTGGCGCAGATGGTATCGTTGGCCCTTATTACCAACGTGAAGGTAGTTTCTATACCATCAAGGAAGTGTGGAGCCCGATTTTCTTTGAAAAGCGCGAGATGACCGCCGCCTTTAACGGAGCATTCACCATCGAAAACCGCTATGCATTCACCAACACATCAGCCTGTACGTTCAGTTACGAACTTCGTAAGTTAGACGGATCGCCAAAAAGCAACAAGACTGGTGCTATTGCCGCTCCTAGTATTGCACCTTATGCGAAAGGAACATTACAGGTTGATCTGCCCGCAGATTGGTTTAGCTATGATGCGCTGTATATTTCGGCGAAAGATGTATACGGAAAAGAACTGTTTACATGGAGTTTCCCGATCACATTGCCTGCAAAAGTTGCGGCGACAAAAAAGAAGTTTGACGGCACAAAAGTAGACGCGCAGGAAACTGGAAATGCCTTTGTCGTGAAAGCTAATGGTATACAATATACATTCAACAAAAAGGATGGCCTGCTGGCAGAAGTTAAAAATGGAAAAGGTGTAATTCCTTTTCATAACGGCCCGGTATTGCAAGAAGCGGTAAATAACTACAAATCGTTTACCATGCGGCAAGTGGCAGATACGGTTATTATCGAGTCCAAATTCGACAGGAAGGAAAGTTACAACACTTTGCAATGGTCCATCTATCCATCCGGTCAATTAAAAATGCATGTGCAGTATTTCCCGGAGAGCTACTTCACCCGTTTTGTGGGTGTAAACTTTGATTTGCCGGAAGAGGAGATGCAGGGCGTAGAATATATGGGTATGGGCCCGTATCGGGTGTGGAAAAACAGGATGAAGGGCAATCGTTTCGGGGTTTGGGAAAAAGCTTACAACGATGTCGCTACAGGCGAAGTGCCTTTTGAATACCCTGAATTTAAGGGCTACCATGCCAATATGTATTGGACAAAATTTAACCTTAAATCGCAATCCTTTAGCGTATTCACCGATCGGGAAGACGTGTTCTTACGTTTGTTCACGCCAAAAGAACAGCAAGATACCGAATGGAAGAATATGGAGCCTACTTTTCCAACTGGCGATATCTCGTTTATGAACGGTATCTCTGCTATTGGTACAAAAACCCAAAAGCCGGAAACAACCGGACCCATGGGTATGAAACATGTGTATTACGATTTCGAAAAGGAACCGATAAGAGCATTGCATATGCTATTATATTTCGATTTTTCGGGCAAATAAACGGTTGGGCTGATGAAGATGAACGTGCTGACATATGGTATAATCCTGTTACTTGCTATCCTTTCTGGCAATCTGCATGCCGCTATTGAAGCGGACGAGCTCCGCTGTGAGCTGCTTGTTAACCCGCAGGGTATTGATGCACAGCAGCCCCGCCTCAGCTGGAAGATAACCTCGGGTGAGCGCGCAGTCGTCCAGACGGGATATCATGTCCTTGTGGCATCCACTATAGAAAACCTGAATAAGAATATCGGCGACTTGTGGGATTCTGGGCACACTGCATCGTCAAATAGTATCAGCGTTTATTACGCCGGAAAAGGATTAGGTTCTGGCACAGCGGCCTATTGGAAAGTGAAAGTCTACAGCAACAAAGGCGAGTCAGCTTGGTCTATCCCGGCCTCATGGAGTATGGGATTGTTGCACTACAAAGATTGGGCAGGCCGCTGGATCGGTTTCGATGGTTACCAGCAAACAGATGACAAGGCTTCCGGACTGCTTTCAGCCCGCTATTTCAGAAAAGAGTTTGCATTGCGCAAGCCGGTGAAGAAAGCCACAGCCTATATCATGGGGCTAGGCCTTTATGAGCTTTATATCAATGGAAAGAAAGTTGGCGATCAGGTACTTGCGCCATCGCCGACCGATTATACGAAAAATATAAAGTACAACGTCTTGGATTTGACGCCCCTTGTCAAAGAGGGCGCGCACGCGATAGGCGTCATACTAGGCAATGGACGTTTCTATGCGATGCGCCAAGCGAAGCCTTACAAAGTGAAAAGCTTCGGTTTTCCAAAGCTGCAGATGCAGGTTAAGGTGACATACTCGGATGGTACGACAGAGCTTATCAAAACAGACGACAGTTGGAAAGGAACAACAGATGGACCTATCACCGCTAATAACGAATACGACGGCGAAAGCTACGATGCGCGGAAAGAGATGCCGGGCTGGGCAACCGTTGGCTTTGATGACAAAGCTTGGCTAAAGGCAGAATATGTGCAAGAACCAGGCGGCAACTACGAAGCACAATTGAATGCCAATATGAAGGTGATGCAGGACATTCCGCCCGTATCCATAACGAAGAAAGCGGCTAATAACTATATTGTAGATTTTGGTCAGAACTTTTCGGGGTGGGTGAAAATGCGTGTCCGTGGCAAGCAAGGCACAGCAGTCAAGCTGCGTTTTGCAGAATCACTTACCGCAGATGGCGAACTATTTACCACCAATTTGCGCGATGCCAAAGCAACAGATCTTTATATCCTGAAGGGAGGCGAGCAAGAGGAATGGGAGCCACGCTTTACGTATCATGGTTTTCGGTATGTGGAAGTGGACGGATACCCAGGTAACCTGCAGACGGCCGACATTGTTGGCCGATTTGTGTATGATGAAATGGCCAACATCGGTACTTTTCATTCATCCAATGCGCTATTAAACCAAATCCATCAAAATGCCTGGTGGGGCATCGCTTCCAACTACAAAGGCATACCCGTCGATTGTCCGCAACGCAATGAAAGACAACCTTGGCTGGGCGATAGGCCTACGAGCGCTTATGGCGAAAGCTTCCTTTTTGACAACACTGTGCTTTACAGCAAGTGGTTGGAAGATATACGTCTTTCACAGAAAGAAGATGGTGCCATTCCGGACGTCGCACCTGCGTTTTGGCGCTATTACAGCGATAACATCAGCTGGCCCGGTACCTATCTCTTTATTGCAGATATGCTTTATCAGCAAACCGGCGACATCCGCGTCTTGGAAACACATTATCCGGGCATGAAAAAATGGATGGAATATATGCGTTTGCGATATACAGACCAAGATGGCATTATAAAGAAAGATAGTTATGGCGATTGGTGTTTTCCGCCGGCCAGCATCGAAGAAGGGCGCGGCAAAATTGCGGATAAGAAATACCCAAGCGCACTGATATCATCTGCTTTTTATTACCATTTATTGCATACGATGCAGCGCTTTAGTGTGTTGACAGACAATGCAAAAGACAGTGTGCTCTATGCCGATCAAGCACTTCAGCTTAAAAAAGATTTTAACAAGCGTTTCTATAACGCACAAGGCTACTATGGCGCAAACACCTTAACGGATAATCTTTTAGCGATGTATTTCAACCTTGTCGATGACGAAAATAGGCAGCAGCTAGCCGCCCGCATTGTCGACATTGTCGAAAAGGAAAACAAAGGTCACTTAAGCACCGGAGTCATAGGAACCCAATTTATCATGCGTACGTTGACCGAAATGGGACGTGCAGACTTAGCTTACGGCATCGCCACTAAAAACACATACCCTTCTTGGGGATATATGATTGAGCATGGTGCGACGACTATCTGGGAACTATGGAACGGGAACACGGCGCATCCAAAAATGAATTCGCAAAATCATGTGATGATGTTGGGTGACCTATTGGTTTGGTATTACGAGAACCTGGCAGGTATCAAAACGGAAACCAATGCATTTGAGACGATCCAGATGAAGCCAAGTTTCGTCTCGGGGCTTGCACATGTTGACGCAAGTTACGAAAGCTTGCGTGGAGAAATTGGCTCCGCCTGGATAATGGATAAGCGACAAATGCTTTGGAAGATCCGCATACCGGCAAACAGCAAAGCTCGCGTGTTTATCCCGGCTTCGGCTCCCGCAGCAATTACCGAAGGCGGAAAGAAACTTGGTCAGATCGAAGGCGTTAGGTATGTGGAAACCCAAAAAGATAAGGTATTGCTAGAGGTAGGCTCCGGCGAATATGAATTTAAGATAAAACGATAGAAATAGATGATGACAATCGATAAACGAATTACAACGATGTTGCTTCTGCTGGTATCTTTCATGGCTGCGGCGCAGGAAAATGCACTTCACAAATGGCGGAAAGGAATTTTAACGGATGAATTTATTTATGATAAAGCGCCTTTCCCTTCCTGTCACTCCGCAACGTTGGCAGAGACACAGAACGGGCTGGTGTATGCGTTCTTTGGTGGCACGCGCGAGCGCAATCCGGATGTAGAGATCTATGTATGCCGCTTTGAAAACAATGCCTGGACGGCACCCGCTTCCGTAGCAGATGGCGTGCAGAAGGACGGAAGCAGACTGCCTACATGGAACCCTGTGCTCTATCAAATTCCTGCTGGCGACTTACTGCTTTTCTACAAAATTGGTCCTAAGCCATCCGCATGGTGGGGCATGGTGAAACGCTCTTCCGACGGTGGCAAAACCTGGTCGGCAGCGGAAAAGCTTCCGGAAGGCTATTTAGGACCCATAAAAAATAAGCCCGTGCAGCTTAGCAACGGTAATTTGATCTGTCCCACTAGTACAGAGGGAAACGGATGGAATATACATTTCGAAATCACATCCGACTTTGGTAAAACTTGGCGTAAAGTGGGACCTATTGCACGCGGAGAAGACGATCTACATGCCATACAGCCTAGTGTGTTGGATCATGGCAATGGTAAATTACAAATCTTGGCACGTAGCCGGAACTGGGCCATTGTAGAGTCATGGTCAACCGACAACGGAGAAACATGGTCGCCGCTAAAAAAAACAAGCTTACCAAATAATAACTCTGGTACCGATGCCGTGACGATGAAAAACGGCACACATGTGTTGGTATACAACCACGTGTTGCCGCCAAAAGAGAATCCCAAAGGAGCACGCACGCCCTTGAATGTCTCTATATCAAAAGATGGGAAAAATTGGGATGCCGTATTGATCTTGGAAGATTCGCCAATCAGTCAATACTCATACCCCGCCGTGATACAAACGCAGGATGGTATGCTTCATTTTGTTTATACCTGGCGTCGCCAAAAGATGAAACATGTGGTGGTTGATCCGGCAAAATTGAAAAAACGAAAAATAACAAATGGCGTTTGGCCTCAGGTGAAGGGATATACATTGCCCACATTAGAGACCTATAAAGCGGAAGAAGAATAGTATAAAAGAACGAATAAACTATGTCAGCAGAGCGTATATTAAAGATAAATTTTCCGGGGAAACTCATTTTTGGAAACGGGGTGCTTGGGCAGCTTGCAGAAGATATTGTTGCGGAAGGCCGTAAGTCGATCATCATTATGACGATTAAACCCCTGCTAGGAGCGTTGGAGGATTTCTGTAATCATTTGAAAAGAAATGATATAGCTATCGTGCTGGATACAACAATCGAACAAGAACCGTCATTTTCCGACTTTAAAACGATATTACAGCAATATCGTCAAGTCGACGCCGACACCGTTATTGGAATCGGAGGCGGAAGTGTGCTGGATGTAGCCAAACTTGTTGCCGCACAGCTTAACAATAGCCAATCATTGGAAGAAATCGTAGGAAACGGATTGCTGAAAGGCCGGACAATAGGCTTAATTTGTGCCCCAACGACAGCAGGAACAGGTAGTGAGGTATCGCCAAATGCGATCTTGGTGGATGACGAAAATCAAAAGAAAGGAATTATCAGTCCGTTTTTAGTGCCGGACGCAGTCTACGTTGATCCTTTACTTACCGTAGGCGTGCCCGCAGCCATCACAGCTGCCACCGGCCTTGACGCGTTAACACATTGTCTAGAGGCTTACACCAATAAATTTGCACAGCCTTTTATCGATATGTATGCCTTTGAAGGTATGCGCCTCATTGCAGCCAATTTGGTGGAGGCGGTAAAAAATGGCGAAAACGTACACGCGCGTAGCGAAGTCGCTATGGGCAGTATGTTGGGTGGATTTTGTTTAGGCCCTGTGAATACGGCTGCGGTCCATGCTTTGTCCTATCCGTTAGGCAGTATGTTTCACCTTGCCCACGGATTATCTAACGCACTCTTATTGCCATATGTCATGGAATTCAATTATCCGGCTGCGCCAAAACGCTATGCCGATGTAGCCATCGCACTAGGCTGTGAAAGACAATCGACTGATGAGGAAACCGCAAAAGCAGGTATAGCGAGAGTAAAAAAGCTGATCAACGAATGTGGTATTTCCGCGCGTTTGCGGGATGTCAATATCCCCAGGGAAGCCATTCCTCAGATGGCAGAAGATGCCCTGAAAATAACACGACTACTAATCAATAATCCGCGAGAAGTCACTCTGCAGGATGCCATAACCCTATTTAATGCCGCCTATTAATATGAAACAAGAAATTAAAAGTAAAGAGACCATTGTGCCCGTCATTGCACCTTTAAAAGAAGACTTAAGTCTTGATCAAGAGGCCGTAGCGCGCATATTCCTGTATCAGTATGCCAATGGTGCAACGCCGTTCATCTTGGGTACCACGGGTGAATCAGCTTCGCTATCGACGTCCTTTAAGGAAGATTACCTACGCGCAGCAGTAGCGAACAAACCCCAAGATAAAAAATTGTATGTAGGCGTCTCTTCTAATATTCTGGAAGACTCTATCGCTTTTGCGCAGCTGGCGTATAGCTTGGGTGTAGAAGATGTGGCTGCAACCTTGCCGACCTACTATAAGCTTTCTGAAGTACAAATGGAAAAGTACTTCTTGGATCTGGCGGAAGCCATTCCAAACAACCTCATCATTTATAATATCCCCGCGACAACACATATGTCGATTCCTCTCGATCTTTTGGATCGTTTAAGTTATCATCCAAAGATTGTGGCCATTAAAGATTCCGAACGTAGCTTGGAACGACTAGACCAGTCGTTGCAGCTTTGGAAAGATAGAACGGATTTTAAACATTATATGGGCTGGGCAGGTGCCAGCGCGTATTCCCTATTGCACGGTAGCGATGGCATTATACCAAGTTCAGGAAACTTTGCACCCGCAATCTACACCGAGATGTGTGAAGCTGCTGAACAAGCAGACGCAGAACGGGCAAATCTTTTGCAGAAGCAATCTGATGAACTGGGTGCCCTTTATCAATCCAATAAATCGTTAGGCGAATCGCTTTGGGCTTTAAAGGTGTTGATGAAACAGCTTGGATTGTGCGAACCATTTATGATGCCGCCATTGTATGCGTTGGCCATGGAGGAAGAGCGCGCCCTTGTTGAGGCTTTCCGATCCTTAATTACGAATGAAAATATTAAACTGAATTTAGTCAATCATGTATAAACCTATTATAGGCATCACCATGGGTGATCCGGCAAGTATCGGACCCGAAATTGCGCTAAAAGCGCTTTTAGATGCACGTGTTCGCGATATCTGTCGGCCGATCTTAGTCGGTGATGCAGTCGTATTTCAGCAGATAGCTACAAAACTCAATATTCCTCTGTCGATTCACGCAGTAAACCACGTTGAGGATGCACTTTTTGAAGCGACCGCTGCTGATGTTTTTGATCTAAAAAATACCGATCTGTCGAAAGTGACCTTTGGCGAAATTTCCGCCGAAGCAGGAAAAGCTTCTTTTGAATCGGTGACCAAGGTCATAGAATTGGCGCTTGCCGGCACTATTGACGCTACGGTTACTGGACCAATTAATAAAAAGTCGATCAACGAAGCCGGCCACCATTTTGCGGGCCATACGGAGATTTATGCCCATTACACCGGAACAAAAAAATATGCGATGCTACTCGTGGAAGACAACATGAAAGTGATCCATGTCTCTACCCACGTATCCCTGCGGCAAGCCTGTGATCTTGTAAAGAAAGATCGGATTCTGGAAGTCGTTGAGCTGTTGCAGCAGGGCTTGATTAGCTTGGGCGAGCAAAACTTAAAGATCGGTATAGCTGGTTTAAATCCGCACGCCGGAGACTCGGGATTGTTTGGAACCGAAGACGACGAAGAAATTTTGCCAGCAGTAATAGCCGCAAAAGAAAAAGGATATGATGTAGATGGACCTGTACCGGCTGATACCCTATTTTCG
>JAAIGF010066377.1_pt1 | contig 10123 bp, 7 predicted proteins | sample 6487441 | NCBI WGS metagenome assembly JAAIGF01 (sample SAMN13974129, study PRJNA590717) | phyllosphere metagenome | biome: pepper field; feature: multiple bacterial spot infested pepper fields; material: pepper leaves; isolation source: leaves from pepper fields | host: Capsicum annuum ...
GAAGAAGATCCGGCGGCGAATGATTTCCTAGCACATGTATGTGCCGAATGGGAAGCAGCCGCCAAACCACTAGTTGCTACTAATGTACGAACTGTTTGGATTCGTACGGGCTTGGTGCTGCATCCAGATGGTGGCATGTGGCAAGAAATGAAGAAAGCATTTGCTTTTCGCGTCGCGCCTCGATTTGGTAATGGTAAGCAAGTTTTTAGCTGGATTAGTCTGGATGATTTACTTCGTCTGTATACGTTTGCTGCAGTTACCCCTACAATAGCAGGTGCACTCAATGCGGTAGCGCCAAAACCCGAACAGCAGGCGATCTTGACCAAAAAACTACTGAAAAAGACTTCAAGTTTTGCAATCGGTATGCCGATCCCTACATTGGCGCTTAAAATTGGCTTGGGCGAGTTGTCGCAAGAATTATTGAAACATGCTCCTGTTTCTTCTAAGAAAGCAGAAGAGGCCGGTTTTACGTTTCTTCATCCAACGCTAGACGATTTATAGAACATTTTCTGATAAGCTGCAGGCGTTTACTGCCATTGTCCGATATACTCTAATTTGTCACTAGCGGCAAGTCCATTGGGATTGCAACCGGGTAATCCTTCTGGTACTTCCAGATTCATTTTATGATAATAACTTTTCCAAAACGTATCTGTTTGCTGTGTAGTTGGATCGATGAATGTCATAGGTTCCAACATAAAGATCTGATCATCACGGAAAATCCGCTCTACAAAGTCCGAGCAATACAGCGAATCATCATTCAGTATATAAGTGAAGTTGTATGGGCGACCCAACCATTTTTTAGCCTGCAAAAGCGCATTGCCAATGGCATACCGATATGGTATTTTTAATCTGTATATGGCAAAATGTTGGTTGTCATCAGTTTTATTAGCTAAGAATTCTGATAATGATTCTCGCACAGTTCCAGTTTTGGGATTTGCATGTAGTATAAAAATGGAATCTCGCGAGATCTCTATCATCGCTACATGATCGAAAGCTGTTTTTGCACTTGTTTGTGTGACACGATCGATAGCACCCGAAAGGTTGACCGTCGAGGCATCAACAAAAAGTAAATCACCATTTTGCATGATGAGATCTGGGGCTTGATGGATAGTTTTCGATTGTCCAAACGATGTTAATGTCGTAGTCAGGGACAATAATGCACTAAAGAGAATATAGTGTAACCGATGTTTGCTTATGCTGCCCATGCCCAAATATCGCTATTTCCACCCAGATACTGGTGGATTTTCGCAGACTCGTTTCGTCGGTTCGGGAGGAATCGGCTTTTGTTTTTACTGATATATTGGCCTACACATTACCATTGCGCGGAGATAAATAGATCCATCTCATCCATTTCTAAAAGAAAACCATGTGAAATTAAAACGCTAAATCAGCTGATCAACAAACGCTATAAAGCAAAGAGAGGTGATCGCATGGCGATCACCTTCTTTTATAGTTGGTGTGATAGTGTCTTTTGTAAACCCGTTAAAGTATCTAACCTTTAAACTCAAACCCATACTTGCAACAAGCATGCCAATATTTTTCCTATAGATAATAAACGCGGCGACTACAATATTAGTATACTATTTCTATGATTTTTTTACTGGAATGGTCAGATGATAAGCATAAAAAAAGACTTTCAACCGGGGAGGATGAAAGTCTTTAAACTAACCAATTATTAACCTAAAATTATGAATGCACAAAGGTACATAATATAGGTGTAAACATCAATTATTTTTTAATATTATTTGATAATTAACTAACTAAATAGTTTTAGCTAAACTGTTGTGTTGTATTTTTAAATGAGAAATTTGCGTTATAATGCCTTTATTGATCTAATAAATCTATTATGCGAACATAATAATTGCTTGACCGTTTACTGACGTGGGTTGTGATTTTATAGATTCGATTCCACCTTACCGTTCTTTAGTACAAACGAGAAGTGATCTACACATTCCGGTTTCTCATGGCTATCGAATGCACCAGTTAATGCAAAATAAGACCCCGATAACTTCAAGTTATCACTTTCGACCACTTTCTCAATGGTCAGTGCAAGAAATCCAAAGCGAGTGTCGCAATAACTTTGAAGTTCTACTTTGCCATATTTTGCAGCGAGGGGAGAAACGGTGGGGTTAGCATGTGCTGCCACCTGGTGTAGGTCAGCATAGCCGCCAGCTCCAGCAACAATATAAGGTACGTCTTTAGTTGGGTAATGCTTTACAAATCGCTGGTAATTATGTACATGTCCGCTAAATACCGCGTCTGGTAGGATATCTATTTCCTGAAAAGCTTCATCCAAAAGCTCAATCATTCGCGTGCTAGAACCGTGATTACTATCCGAAGAATAAGGAGCATGATGGAGGCATATTATCAATGCCTGCTTATCGACGGATGCTTTTGCGCGTTGCAACTCTTCCTTAAACCATGATTTTTGTTCATCGTCAATCATTCCATGTTTGTTGATGTTTCCATACAAACCAATGATACGGGCTAATGGTGTCTCTAATGTCCAATACACATGGGGTTGCGTGCCGGTCAATCGTTTGCTATTTTGCCCAAACCGAATAGGAGTTTGCTCTTTGCTGCAAAAAACGTGTGTAAATGCTTCTAAGCTCTCATAAGGTTCTACTAGTGGATTGATATCTCCATCGTGGTTTCCGGGTATAGCGAAAATAGGCGCATCATAGTGATCGTAATGCGATAAGAATTGACTGAAATATTCGGAAGCTTCGCCATGATTGTACACCACATCGCCTAAATGATAAAGGAAAGCAGGTGAATCCTCGCTATCGATACGATGAGTATTGATACTTGCCGCTAGTACAGACTGGAAAGGAGAATGTCTTGCACTTCCTGTGTCTCCAACTAGATGAAATGTCATCGACTCTCGCAGTTTTTCAATTTTTTCGTGAGGAAGTAGCTTGCTTAATTCCAGCTTGTAAGGGTAGATTCCCGTAGGTTGAGGTAAGACTTTGAAATTGTGTGCATCATTTACCACGCTGTTTAATTGGACGGGTATGCTATATTTTACTGAGTTCGACATGTTGCCAATTTGTTCTATGGTTTAAGGTATATAATACATTGGAAAAAAGAAAGATTTTCAAACGGGGAGAATGAAAATCTTTACTAACCAATTATAAACCTAAATTTTGATAGTACAAATATACGTTACATAGATCTATGTGCTTGGCCTTCTCGTGTTAAATAATTGTGAAATAATCATCGGACAAAAATTCCCATCAAAGTGCCAGTTTAAGATCAATAAAGCAACTTTTTAAGTGTAAAACTCTTAAAATGAAATGATAACCATTGTTAAGCGAATGATTTAATTGATTAATAAATTCACTTTTAAGATATTTTATTAATTAATTATTTCTAGCTTCGTAGATGTAAACGTGATTATTTGATTTTCCACTATATGTCAATTTGTGTAAATAAATAAAGAAATCCAGATTAAACGTGTTGCTATTGCAAATGATAAACTTCTAAAGAAACCTACACTGCCTACGATAAATGTTATAGTTTGTATCGTCCTACATGGGGCGGGATGATTACCCAAGATCGAAGTGCGATCATCGAAAATTCGATGTTTGATGACGCTATGGGATTGGCAGGTATCTTATATCCATTTTAATGAATTCTCTTAGATAAAAAGACGGTGTAAAGATGTTAATCTTTGCACCGTTCCTGCATAGTAAAGGAACGTACGTACATTTCTTTAAAGCGATTATTAGTTTGTAAATCATCAACGAGTATTTAGGTATTGGTCTTAACTAATAGCGGTATGAAAATGGATCGATCTGCCTCCGAAGATGTCAGCAATATTTTTATTAGGCACATGTCCGGATTTTGAGACAATTAATGGAGATATTTATATTAGATATTTTAGCCGTGTTTCTGCCAATAAAATATCGGTTTAGCCAACCGGTAGTGATACAAATTCAATATCATCAAGGAGTATTTTAAGTAAAGTTTTTGGGCAATATTGATAAATTTATAGCTTAAAAATAATGATTGTTATTTTTTAAGTGTATATTGTTAAACGCATGGAAATAATCTATGCAATTTCACACACTAACTAATAATATCATGACTAAAAAATCGAGTATTTTGAGATGGTCGGGAGTGATAGCGCTTTCGTCTATTTTTGCTATCTCATGCCAGAAAGAAGTGTCAAACGGAGGATCTGAACTGCTTAATGATGACATGGCTAATCGTGCGGTAGTTGACTATAGCAAATACAGTGGCGATAAGCGCGCAGAAGCATGTCGAGTATTAACAGTGGATAATAATACGGATCCAAGAGGTGCCGCCTTAACGTCGAAAGTTTGGCCTCGAGGACAAGTTATTACCGTTAGCTTTATCGGTGGTAGTGATTTTGTGCGAGAGCGCGTCATATTTTACGCCAAAAAATGGGAAGAACATGCGAATATTAAGTTCAATTTTATATCAGGTAACGCGGGTACATTACGTGTTTCATTTGTAGAAGGTGCGGGATCCTATTCTTATGTAGGCACAGATGCATTACGTATTGCTCAAAACCAAGAGACAATGAATTTCGGATGGTTTACTAACAATACGCCAGAACAAGAATTTAGCCGTACCACCATTCATGAGTTTGGCCATGCCCTAGGATTAATACACGAACAACAACATCCGGAAGCAAACTTAGATTGGGATCGAGATTTTGTATACGAATATTACGCAGGTGCACCCAATTTTTGGAATAGACAACAGGTAGATATAAATCTATTAAATAGATACAGTGTTGCGCAAACCACCTTTAATGATTACGATCAGTATTCTATTATGCATTACGCGATCTTAGGTAGACTGATCAACCAATCGACAAATACGCCTAATAACACGACGTTATCAGAGGGTGATAAGGAGTTGGCAGGTATCCTTTATCCATTCTAAATAGATTTAGAATTATAAAAAAACGGTGTAAGTTTTGACTTACACCGTTCCTGTATTTAATATCTTTAGTTTCTCTCTCGTGCGGCACTATTCAATCATCCAGCGAAGTAAGCTTGCCCCCCAAGAGAATCCAGCTCCGAAAGCAGTTAGCATCACTAAATCACCTTTATTCAATTTTTTTACGTTTTCCCAAATACACAATGGAATAGTAGCCGCAATGGTATTTCCTAAATATTCGATGTTAGAAAGTGTTTTACCCTCTTCCATGTTGATTTCTTTACCAACCGCGTCGATAATGCGTTTATTGGCTTGATGTGGCACTAACCAGCGCACATCTTCCACCGTTAGATTATTTCTGCTCAACACATGCTTGCAGGCATCGCTCATGGACTGAATCGCTTGCTTAAATACTACTTTGCCGTCTTGACGAATGTATTTTCTTTCGTTTTCAACGATTACATCGCCATTAAATGGATACAATGATCCACCAGCTTCAATGTTTAAGTACTCTTTGCCGATACCATTGCTTTGCAAGAACGCATCCATGATGCCTTCTTCTTGCGTAGGTTCTAGCCAAACGACACCAGCGCCATCTCCAAAAAGTATATTAGTAGATCTATCTTCAATATTTACGAAAGAACTGATATTATCAGCACCTACAACGACGACATTGCGATAGCGATTCGTTTCAACGAGTGAAGCACCTAAATCTAAAGCATAGAGAAAGCCAGAACAGGCTGCATTCACGTCGAATGCCCAGATATTTGTAAGCCCTAATTTTTCAGCAATTAAGTTAGCGGTTGCGGGCATCAACATATCGGGTGTTGAGGTAGCAACCAATATCGCATCAATATCAGAGATATTGCGCTTATACTCTGTCACCATATTACGTATAGCAGCCACAGCCATATCCGAAGTAGCTAGATCTTTCTCTAAGATGCGTCGTTCTTTGATTCCAGTACGTTTTACAATCCACTCGTCGGAGGTAGCACACGCTTGCTCCAAATCATGATTTGTTCTTACTTGTTGGGGAAGGTAACCACCTATCGCTGTGATCGAAGCGTATTGTCTATTGTACATGCTCTGCAACTGTATCTCTCCTGTAAACGTTTATTCTGTATAGTTATCGATTTTTGTGACGCAAATTTCTTCGATTGTCCAGTATGCGTTATCATCTCAACTATAAGGAAGTGCATACTTACTTGCCTGTGCAAAAATACATGCAAATATCGTGAAAAGTTATTGTAAATCGTAAGTTATTTTTATCTATGTCAAACGAGGTTATATCTAATATTATGACCTGTTTACCACTGTTTTGCAGTTATTTTGTATGGTAGATAACGGTATTTAGTTATCAAACCTGCACGAACTATTACCGCAAATTGACGAATTAGCCACAGATATTGTTTGGATAAACAGACCTGCTGTTCGCCAACTGGTTTAAAATAATAAGGCTTGTTTTCGACATGAGAAAACAAGCCTTATATTTATTTACGAGTAGTTATAAGGTCGCAAAAATTATTTCTTAATTGCTGCTTCGTAACGACGACTCACCTCAGGCCAGTTCACAATAGTCCAAAATGCGCCTAAATAATCTGCTCTTTTATTTTGATATTTCAAGTAATAAGCATGCTCCCATACGTCGATCCCTAAAATTGGAGTACCTTTTTGCTCCGCGATATCCATTAAAGGATTATCTTGGTTTGCAGTAGAAGAAACGAATAATTTGCCTTTGCTATCTACAGCCAACCAAGCCCAGCCCGATCCAAAACGATCAGCACCCGCTTTGTTTAATTGCTCTTTCAATTTGTCAATTGATCCAAAGTCCTTATTGATGGCTGCTGCCAATGCTGCGGTTGGTTTGGTATCTTTATTTGGTGTCAAGATCGTCCAAAACAACTCGTGGTTGTAATGTCCACCTGCATTATTGCGAAGCGCAGCAGAACCAGACGACACTTTGGCAAGAATTTTTTCGAGACTTTCTTTCTCCATGGCAGTGCCTGCTACAGCTTTATTTAAGTTGGTGGTATATGCTGCGCCGTGTTTCGAGTAATGGATTTCCATGGTCTCCGCATCTACAGCACGCTCCAATGCATTGTAAGCATAAGGAAGTGGTGCTTGTTGGAATTGTGCTATGGCTGCTTGGCCCATCACCAAGGCCGATAGTAAAAATGTCGCTTTAAAAAATTTCATGATGTTCTAGTTTTTGTTCGTTATTTAAACAAATAAAGATAGGGATAGTTTTATAGAAGATCCCTAATTTCCTTTACGAATTCTGCTCAAACTTACCTGCGTAACGCCTAAATAAGAAGCGATAAATTTCAACGGAATGCGTTGGATTAGTTTCGGGTGTTCGGCTAGCAAGGCGTTATACCGTTGAGTAGCAGAGAGAAGTTCTCTTGATATCGCACGACGCTCGGCTTTCAGTAATTCGTATTCTGCTAGCTTTCGGCCCCAGTTGGCCCAGTGTATGTCCTGATTGTAAAGAGCCTTTAAATCTGCCTTGGCAATTTGATAGAGCTCGCAATCTTCGATCAGCGCGATGCTTTCATAGCTAGGTATATCCATCACATAGCTTGCCATCGATAGTACCGCTTCGCCCTCCTGACCAAACCAGAACGTAATCTCGCCCTTTTCAGTTTCGGCATACGCGCGCACCACTCCGTGTTTGATTAAATAGAGAAAAGGCTCTTGTCGGTCTGCTCGCATCAGTATATGTCCCTTTTTGAGCGTGATTAAACTGATCTTCTCTTCTAGTCCTGCGACAGAATCGGGCGGCAAAGGATGGATCTTTTCTAATAAAAGCGTCAGACTACTCATGCGGATATTAATTAGTGAAGCTTGTCGTCAGGTTTTGTGCCAAAAGCGTCCGGTAGATCGCGCTTATTCCCGTCTCTTATCGCGTTGTAATGCGGTGAAAGCAACTCAATATCGGCTTCGTGAAATACATCCATCAAACTTTTATGCAATTCCGAATAGATTTGCGCTTGTTTGTTCGGATGTTTGGTGTAGGCATTAATTTGGTACGTAATGTAAAAATCATCCAAACTATTTTGCAAGACAAATGGAGCGGGCTCGGCCTCGATAAATTCTACTCTTAGTGCGGCTTTGATAGCTAATTGATGCACAGTCTGCCAACGTGTTTCGTAAGACATCGTCAAGTTGGTATGTATAATCAAGCCCTTTTCTTGCGAATCTGCACTATAATTGATGGTGTGGCTATTCATCACCTGTGAATTTGGTACAGAAATAACCTCATTTTTGGTCGTGCGAATACGCGTGACAAGTAACGATTTTTCGATGATATCACCACTAAGATCGCCAATTTTTACACGATCGCCCAGCGAAAATGATCGCATATAGGTAAGCACCAATCCGGCTACAATGTTTCCTAATGCACCAGCGGAGCTGAATGTAAAAAGCACACCGATAAAAACCGATACGCCCTTGAAAATGGAAGAATCTGATCCTGGTAAATAAGGGAAAATCACAATCATCAGAAAAGCTAATAGCAATACGCGTAAAATATGGTAGGTAGGCAATGCCCAATCTGGAAAAAAACCAGGAATATGCAGTGCACCGGTACGCAATTCGCCAGCAAAGAATTTCAATACTTTGAGCGCATAGCGAAATACCACGCATATCACGATAATCGTAATGAGATTGGGGAAATATGCTACAATCGATGCGCCCATATCACGCAGTGGATTCAGAAAATAACCGAGCAATACCGGCGTGTAACCGCGCGTGCTCGGAAATAAATTGAGCATCATTGGCAGGGCCAAATAGATCGCCGTAAGAATTAAAATCCATTTCACAGCCGTGATGATGATCCACAGAATGCGGACTTGCCGTGCGGGAGATATCAGCTGATAACCGCGGACTTGAACACCCTGTAGTCTTTTCCCACGATTCACGATTAGCTTCCGTCGTGTCCAGGTCGCTAGTCGGCTCATGCCGATCACGAGTAACGACAATACCGTAATGATTAGCGCGGCTCGTGATAAGGAGATCAGCAGATTTTTTAGACTCGTCTCTTCCCGGTGCTTAATGATGGTGGCTTTGATTTCTTGCAATTTCATCGCCGCTAAAGAAGCGATATCAATATTCGTCCACAATGCATCTTGATCATTGAAGCTAATAATCATTTGGTCATTCCAGGCAATGATCCAATTGTTTTCATTTTCCCAAGCGCGCAGTGAATCGACTTGAAAATCGAGATTGGCGGCAAGATTTCGAATGCGTTCTTCAATCGCCATAGCGCGATCTTTGGCGGTGTAACTACCCAAGCTGGTGTATATTCTAAAAATAGTATCTCTAAATGGTATAACCGGTACGCCATCGTTCAGGAGCTTGAGCGAATCCACCTTTTGCTTTCTGCGAGCCAATAAAATGGAATCCCGACTTTGCAGCACGCGCAACTCTGCTACCAAACGCTGGTTTTCTTGCCGATCGTTTAGTTGCAAACTGAGCAACTGATTTTCGAGTGCCAATCGTTTTACCGAGTCGCGTCGCTGTTGTTCCATCAGCTGCATCAGATCCACAGAACGTTGGTTGATCGCCGTGACGGTATCGGCACGTGATTGCAACGTATCTTGACTCGGCTGCTGAAATCCGTATGCGATCGCAACGCAAAAAAAGAAAAGAAGGGCAATGAAAATTTTGGTAATAGTTGTCATATAAGGTATATGCCGAATGGTGAACGCTGGATTCTGCCGTAAAAGTACAACATTTCAAACATTCGGCGCAAACCTGCACAGATTTGTTTATCGCTTTATCATGGTTCGGAAAGTCAGATTTATACGCGGACTATTTACTTTTTTGGTGGGTGGAAGTCGGTGTAGCCAATACTGCTGTGTCGTGCCAGACATCACGAGCAAACTACCATGTTCTAGCTGAATGTCGATCTTTTCTTTGGATTCTTTGTGCTTGAAGCAGAATTTGCGCTGCGCGCCAAAACTTACGGATGCAATAGCTCCGTGCTTCTTCAATTCCGATTCGCCATCGCTATGCCAAGCCATGCCTTCGCTACCATCATGATACAGATTTAATAGGCAGGAATTAAATGTTTCGCCGGTACGTTGTTCTACCTGGTCTTTGATCTTTAATAGTGCTGGCGTCCAGGCTAGGGCGCGTTTGGTGGTATTCGAATAAGTGTAGTCGAAGGCCTGATCGCCATACCAAGCTACTTTTCTCTTCGTGATGA
>JAAIGF010057420.1_pt1 | contig 10121 bp, 6 predicted proteins | sample 6487441 | NCBI WGS metagenome assembly JAAIGF01 (sample SAMN13974129, study PRJNA590717) | phyllosphere metagenome | biome: pepper field; feature: multiple bacterial spot infested pepper fields; material: pepper leaves; isolation source: leaves from pepper fields | host: Capsicum annuum ...
ATCTCGTGCCCCTCATGATGGGCGAGCGGCGCTGGATCCCCGAGCTCGAAGACGAAGCGCTCATCCTGCAACGCGTGTTCCTCGCCGAGAAGTGGCTCGTCATGAAGCTGCACTACGGCCACGCCGACCCCCGTGAGGCGGGCGTCGGCAACGTCGTCAACTGCGGCGCGACGATGTACATGGCCCCCGTCGGCCTCGTGCACATCGGCGACCCGCGCGGCGCGTATGCCGAGGCCATCGACATCGCCGGCGCGCACCAATGGTCGTACGGTCGCGAGGCCGCTGGCGTGTTCGCGGCCGCCGTCGCGGCATCCGCCACTCCCGGAGCGACGATCGACGACGTTCGACGGGCGGTGATGGATGTCGCGCACGACGGCACCGCCGCCGCCATCCGCGCCGTGTTCGAGGCCGTCGACGCCTTCCGCGCCGCCGGCGGATCCGACGATCCGCGCGAGCTCGGTCGCATCGTCCGCGACGCGGTGCGGCCCTTCGACACCGTGGGCGAGGCCTACCGGTCACCGGCCATGGACGCGCGTCTTCCCTCGCGGACGAAGGCGATCGAAGAGCTCCCCGTCGCGCTCGGCTTCGTCGTCGCCCACGACGGCGACCTGCGTGCTGCCGTGCTGGACGCGGTGAACTACGGCCGCGACGCCGACTCGATCGCCACGATGGCGGGCGCGATCTGCGGTGGGCTCCACGGCAGCGCCGCCGTTCCCGAGGAGTGGGTGCGCGAGGTCGTGACCGCGAGCCGCCTCGACCTCGATGGCGTCGTCACCACGATGGTCGAGGTCGTGCGCGACGTCGCCCGTGCCGATGCCGAGCGGGCTGCCGCGCGTGCAGAGTCGCTGACGTCTTTGCTGTCGGTGGGGGCAGAGGCGTGAGACTGACGTGGGCTCAGCCCGAAGACCTGGTGCCGGCGGAACTCGCGGCGCTGCGCGAGCAGGGGGTGCCCGACGACGAGCTGTCGGCGATCGAACGGCGCTGGGCGGATGCCGGCGGAGCGACGGTCCTCGCTCCCTCCGGAGCCAGCGCGACACCGGCATCCGCCGAACTGCGCGCGACGGCCCGTCGCGTGCTCGATGAGTTGCAGGGACTGCAGCGCCCGAGTGCTGACGAACCCGATGAGTGGGAAGCGATCGAAGCACTGCTTCCCGCGCAACCCGAGCCGAGCGCTGACCGCGGCGCCGCGTTCGATCGCGTACACGGCGCGTGGCTGGGCCGGTCGGCGGGGTGCCTGCTCGGCAAGCCGGTCGAGAAGATCCCGCGCGAAGGCATCGAGCAGATCGCACGTGCCACGGGGAACTGGCCGATCAGCGGCTACTTCACCGCGCGCGGCCTGCCCGCCGATGTCGCGGAGCGCTGGCCCTGGAACCGCCGCTCCGCCCCGACCTCGCTCGTCGAGAACATCGCCGGGATGCCCGAGGACGATGACCTGAACTTCCCGCTCCTCGCCCTCGACCTGCTCGAGCGGCACGGCTCCGCGCTGACGACCGATGATGTCGCCGAGGCCTGGCTCGCGGCCCTGCCGGCGGGGCGGGTGTTCACCGCCGAACGCGCTGCGTACCGCAACATCCTCGACGCCCGGCCGGTGCCCGAGACCGCGACCCACCGCAACCCGTTCCGCGAGTGGATCGGCGCCCTCATCCGCGCCGACGTGCACGGGTGGGCGCACCCCGGCGATGTCCGGGCCGCGGCCCACTCGGCGTGGATCGATGCGCGGCTCAGCCACACCCGCAACGGCCTGTACGGCGCCATGTGGGCGGCCGCTCTCTGCGCGGCATCCCTCGTCGCCGACTCGACGGATGCCGTGCTGGATGCCGCCGACACCGTCGTGCCGCCCGCCTCCCGCCTGGCCGCGGCCGTGCGGTTCGGGCGCGAGACCGGCCGAGCGCTCGCCACGGGCGAGCTCACGACGGCGGGTGCGCTCGACGCCCTGCATGGCGAGTTCGCCGGGATGCACTGGGTGCACACGCTGAACAACGCCGCGCTCACCGCCTGTGCGCTGCAGGCCCACGATCGCGACTTCGGTGCCGCCGTCGCGCTCGCCGTCGCCGGCGGCTGGGACACCGACTCGGTCGGCGCCACGGTCGGCTCGGTAGTCGGCGGCCTCGTCGGTGCCGATGGCATCGGGCCCGCGTGGACGGCGCCCCTGAACGACAGCATCGCGACCTCGATGCCCGGCGGACCGCAGCGATCGATCCGCGAGCTCGCCGAGCGGACGGTCGCGCTCGCGGAGGGAACCTCGTGAGCGTCGTCGTCGTCGGCAGCATCAACCAGGACGTCGTCGCCCGGGTCGCCCGCATCCCCGCTCCCGGCGAGACGCTGCTCGCGTCGTCGCTCGTCCGCACCGGCGGGGGGAAGGGGGCCAATCAGGCCGTCGCCGCCCGGCGCGCCGGGGGCGCGGAGGTCGCCTTCGTGGGGGCGGTGGGAACGGATGCCGTGGGCGAGATGCTGCGCACGGCGCTCGAGGCCGACGGCATCGACGTCTCGGGTGTGGTGCAGGTCGACGAGGTGACCGGAACAGCGCTCATCTCGGTCGACGCGTCGGGTGAGAACGCGATCGTCGTCGCCGCCGGGGCCAATGCCGCGCGCGATTCCCTGAGCGACGCGCAACGCGCCGTCGTCGCCTCGGCCTCGGTTCTGCTCACGCAGCTCGAGATTCCGGTGGCTCTGGTACGCGACGCCGCAGCGACCCGGGGCGAGGGAGCCTGGCACGTGCTGAACGCGGCGCCGTCCGCACCCTTCGCCGCCCGCCGCGACGAACTGCTCGCGGCGACCGACGTGCTGGTCGTGAACGAGCACGAGGCCCTCGAGGCGGCGGGCGTCGGAGACCTCGACGAGGCCATCGCCGACCTCGCCCGCACGGTGCGCGGACTTGTCGTCACGCTCGGTTCTCGCGGCTGCCTGGTCGTCTGCGGTGACGAGCGCACCGAGGTGCCGGCCCATGTCGTGACGCCGGTCGACACGACGGGGGCCGGCGACACCTTCTGCGGTGTGCTGGCCGCGGCGCTCGCCGCCTCCGGACGCGGCCCCGACACCGTCGATCTCGGTCTGCTCGCGGATGCCGCGCGCGCCGGTGCTGCGGCATCCGCTCTTGCCGTCACGCGCCCCGGTGCGCAGGACGCGGTGCCCACGAGCGATGAGGTCGCCGCCTTCCGGAAGGAGAACCGACCGTGAGCGGTGGATTCGATCCCCTGGTCCCGCGCGAGATCGATCGCCCGACGCCGGTGCCGCTCGACGCCGACGTGCGCTCGGGCGACGCCGCGACGGTGCTCGATGACGCGAAGATCTTCGTCGCGCCGACGGATCCGGCCGACCTCGGTGCGTGGCGTGCCCAGCTGGCGGCGTGGCGCGAGGGCGCGCGCGAACGGCACGGCGTGCCGACCCGGTACGACCAGCCGGAGTCGGCGTGGGCGAGCCGATGTTTCACCGTCGCCCAGGTCTGGCTCTGGGACGAGCTGTTCTTCGACTTCGACGAGCAGCGCTTCACGCCGGAACGCTTCATCGCCGACGCGCAGCGACGGTTCGGCGGCCTCGACGGGCTCGTGCTGTGGCACGCCTACCCCGTCATCGGCATCGACGACCGCAACCAGTGGGACTTCTACGCGGTTCCGGGGCTCGTCGAAGCCGCCGAAGCGCTGAGTGCCGCCGGTGTCGCCGTGTTCGTCGACTACAACCCGTGGGATGTCGGCACGCGGCGCTCGGGAGACGACGCCGACGAGCTCGCCGCCACGGTGCGGCGCCTCGGTGCAGACGGCGTGTTCCTCGACACGCTGCGGAAGGCCGATCCCGATCTCGTCGCGGCCCTGGATGCCGCACGCCCGGGCATCGGACTCGAGGGCGAGTCGAAGCTCGCGACCGAGCGCATCGCCGACCACACCCTGTCGTGGGCCCAGTGGTTCGCCGACTCGGAGGTGCCCGGCGTGCTGCGCGCCCGGTGGTTCGAGCGCCGACACATGCAGCACCACATCCGCCGGTGGCACCGCGACCACGCAGAAGAGCTGCGCTCGGCATGGCTCAACGGCGTCGGGGTGATGGTGTGGGAGGTCGTCTTCGGCGTCTGGGTCGGCTGGAACGACCGCGACGCCGCGACCCTGCGGCGGATGCTGCCCGTGCAGCGCGGCATGCACCGCTGGCTGGTCGAGGGGGAGTGGACGCCTCTCGCCGTGCACGACGCACCGGTCTTCGGGTCGGCGTTCGAACTCGACGGCGTGACCCTGCTGTGCCTCGTCAACACGTCGGGGTCCGATGTCGAGTTCGAGCTCGAGTCCGGCGGTCGGTACGTTCCGCTGCATGAGCCCGGCGATGAGGTGTCGTCGGTGACGGTGCCGGCCGGTGGGGTCGCCGCCGTCGTGCGGCTCACCGCGGATGCCGCGGGTACCCCTGTGCCGCCGGTCGTCGCCGAGGTGAAAGCCGCGCTGCGCGATGAGCCGCCGGTGGCGGACGTGTCGTTCCCGCACCGCCGAGCGCGGCGCCTCACCGCTCCGGCATGGACCGGGCCCGTGCGAGACGCTGCGGCGGATGAGGAGGAACCGACCGTCGCGGTGCCGCCCGGCACACATGCGCTGACCGTGCGCTTCCGCGCCCGCGAGACCGGGATGTACGAGGGCGCACCCTACGTCGACGAGTGGAAGCCGCTGCCGCCTCGCCTGCACGACCAGCGCACACTCGAACGCGTCGTCGAGGTGCGGCATCCGGTGCGCGTCGGCGCGGCCGAGGTGACCGAGGCCGAGTACGCGCGGTTCCTCGATGCGATCGGTGAAGACGCGGATGCCCGTGACCCCGAGCGCCCGGCGACCGATCTGACCTTCGCGCGGGCTCGGGAGTACGCCGCGTGGGTGGGCGGGCGGCTCCCCACCGAGGACGAGTGGCAGCTCGCGGCATCCCTTCCGTCGTTCCGCCGACGCGCGCCGGAGGTGTGGAACTGGACGGAGTCGGAGCACTCCGACGGCCGCACCCGGTTCGTGATGCTGAAGGGCGGCAGCGCCCACCGCAGCGAGGGGTCGGACTGGTACTTCGACGGCGGTGTGCGGTCGCCGGAGTTCACGGCCAAACTGCTGCTGCCGGGGCTCGGACAGGACGCGTCGCCCTCGATCGGATTCCGCGTCTGCTGGGAGGAGCGCTCGTGACCCCGCTCGACGGACTGCGCGTCATCGACGCCTCGACGCTGTTCGCCGGTCCCATGGCCGCGATGCACCTCGGCGACATGGGAGCCGAGGTCGTCAAGGTCGAGCACCCGACCCGGCCCGACCCCGCGCGCGGCCACGGTCCGAGCAAGGACGGGCAGAACCTGTGGTGGAAGACGCTCGGCCGCAACAAGCGAACCGTGGCGATCGACCTGCACACCGCCGACGGGCGCGAGGCGTTCCTGCGCCTCGCCCGTACCGCGGATGTCGTCGTCGAGAACTTCCGCCCCGGAACCCTCGAGCGCTGGGGACTCGGGTACGACGAGCTGTCTGCGGAGAACCCCGGTCTCGTTCTCGCCCGCGTGACCGGATTCGGTCAGATCGGTCCGTACCGCAGTCGCCCCGGCTTCGGCACGCTCGCCGAGGCGATGAGCGGGTTCGCGGCCGCGACGGGCGAGCCCGACGGTCCGCCGACCCTTCCCCCGTTCGGCCTCGCCGATGGCATCGCCTCGCTCGCCACCGCCTACGCGATCATGACTGCGCTGCACGCCCGCGCGCGCGACGGGCGCGGGCAGGTGGTGGATGTCGCGATCATCGAGCCGATCCTCGCGATGCTCGGCCCGCAGATCACGCGCTGGGATCAGCTTGCGACCGTGCAGCCCCGCACCGGAAATCGATCGGCGAACAACGCGCCGCGCAACACCTATCGCACGGCCGACGGTTCGTGGGTCGCCGTGTCGACGAGCGCTCAGTCGATCGCCGAGCGGGTGATGGCTCTCGTCGGCCGCCCCGACCTCGCGGCCGAGCCGTGGTTCGCGAGCGGATCGAGCCGGGCGCAGCACGCCGACGAGCTCGACGAGGCCGTCGGCAGCTGGATCGCGCAGCGCACGCGCGAAGAGGTGATCGAGGCGTTCGAAGCCGCGCAGGCCGCGGTCGCCCCGGTGTACGACCCCTCGGACATCGTCGCGGACCCGCAGTTCCAGGCGCTGGGCACGGTCCACCGCATCCACGACCCCGATCTCGGCGAGATGGCGATGCAGGGACCGCTGTTCCGGATGTCGCGCGACGAGTCGACGATCGCCTTCACCGGGCGGGCTCACGGCGCCGACACCGCAGAGGTGCTGGCCTCTCTCGGCTACGCCGACGACGATATCGCTCGCATGCGTGCGGAGGGATCGGTCGCATGACCCGCCCGATCCTGGTCGCGCTGTACGCGCCCGCCGACCGCCCCGAGCGCTTCGAGAAGGCGCTGGATGCGGGAGCGGATGCCGTCATCGTCGACCTCGAGGACGCCGTGGCACTCTCGCGCAAGGCGCAGGCGCGGGCGGCGCTCGCCGAGTTCGCCGCGGTTCGGGCGTCGCGAGGGGCTGCCGCACCGGCGGTGCAGGTCCGGGTGAACGCGCGCGGGGCGGACGCGCACGCCGCGGATATCGCCGCTGTCGCGGATCTGCCCGCCGCCTTCGGCATCCGGCTTCCCAAGACGCGGTCGGCGGATGACGTCGCGGCGGTCCGCGCCGCCGCGCCCGGGCGCGAGGTGCATGCCCTGCTCGAGTCGGCGCTGGCGATCGAGCGCGCGTTCGAGATCGCGCAGGCCGGGGTCGCGTCGATCGCGGTGGGCGAGGCCGACCTGCGCGCGGAGATCGGCGTGCCCGCGGGGCGTGCCGGGGAACCCGGGCTCGCATGGTCGCGCGCGCGGGTCGTGAACGCGGCGGCTGCGGCCGGGCTGCCCCTGCCGCTCATGGCGGTCTGGGCCGATGTCGCCGACCTCGAGGGCCTGGAGCAGAGCTGCCGGGCCGGGCGCGCGCTCGGCTATGCAGGCCGCACCGCCATTCATCCGCGGCAGATCGAGGTGATCCGGCGGGCCTTCACCCCCGGCCCGGAAGAGGTCGAGCGAGCGCAGCGCATCGTCGAGCGGGTGCGCACCGCGGCGGCGGACGGGACGGGCGCGTTCGTGCTCGATGACGGCACCTTCATCGACATCGCGATGGTGAAGGCCGCCCAGCGCACCCTCGACGCCGCGCCCTGACCCTCGCTGCATCCGCCGGGCCCCCTGCATCCTTCGCATGCGAGGTCCCGGTTGGGCCGGTTACCGAGCCGGAATTCCCGGCCGAAGTGGGACCTCGGTGGGGGATCAGCGGGTGATGAGGCGGTACGGCACCTGGTGGTGCACGCCGGTCTGCCTCGTCGCGTCGCTCAGGATGTCGAGGATCGACGCCGCCGCCTTCTCGACACCGTGGTCGACGGTCGAGAACGCGGGGATGTGGAAGCGTCCCTCTTCGATGTCGTCGAAGCCCATGACCTGCACGCGGTCCGGCACGGAGATGCCGTGCGTGCCGAGGGTGTACAGCGCGCCGAGGGCGAGGCTGTCGCTGAAGCAGAACAGGGCATCGAAGTCGGTTCCGCTCGCGATGAGACGCGCGACGGCGGTCGATCCTTCGGCGCGGTTGAACTGGTCGACCGAGGCGTAGAGCGCGGGGTCGTCGGCGATGCCCGCTGCGGTGAGCGCTCGCCGGTACCCCTCGAACCGCAGCCGCGAGGTGGCGGTAGGCCCGGATTCCTGAACCCCCACCGCAGCGATGCGCCGCCGACCCTGCTGGATGAGATGCGTGGTGGCGGCCGCAGCCGCTGAGATGTTGTCGATCCCGACGTGGTGCACGGACGGAGTGAGGAGCTCTTCGGCCTGCTCGCCGATCAGCACGAGCGGGGGGCCGTTCGGCCGGTCCCGTACGTCGTCGAGAGTAAGGGCGAGCGGGCTCATCACGATCCCGTCGAGCGCGGGGAAGCCCTCGCCGGCCATCATCGCCAGTTCCGCGGGACGGGCGCCGCCCGTCTGCGCAATGAGAACGGTCAGCGCGCGGGTCTGCGCGCTGGTGACGAACTGCGAGGCGAATTCGGCGAAGTAGGGCTCGCGCAGGTCGGGGAGCACGAGCGCGATCAGTCCGCTGCGACCGTTGCGCAGCTGTCGCGCGGCGAGATTGGGCCGGTACCCCAGCTCATCGATCGCCTCGAGGATGCGTCGCCGCATCTCGTCTCCGACCCATCCCGTCCCGTTCACGACGTTGGAGACGGATTTCGCGCTCACGCCGACGCGGGCGGCGACGTCGGCGAGTGTGACGCGGGTCATGGGTCTCCTGTCGAGCGGGTCTCGGGTTCGATGTTGACTCTAGTTCAGCGTGGAACTATCGTGTAGTTCAACGTGGAACGGAAAGCGGTTTCCGTGTTCGCCTGCGGGCGGGACAGACGACGAGGTCGGCATCGAAGCCGACAGAGGGAGCCATTGCAGTGGAGCAGGATGCCGGTCGAGAGCCCGACGCGATGCGTGCGAGCGCGCTGGAACCGGCGCGGCCGCGCCCGCAGCTCGTGCGGGACTCGTTCCTTCTCCTCGACGGCGAATGGGGGTTCGCCTACGACGACGACGATCGCGGTGTCGCCGCACGGTGGTTCGACGGTCGCGAGCTGGGCGGCAGCATCCTCGTGCCGTTCCCGCCGGAGTCGCCGGCCTCGGGCATCGGCGAGACGGGGTTCCACCCGATCGTCTGGTACCGCCGGACGCTGACCGACGCAGATCTCGCCGCCGCCGGACATGGGGCGGAGAAGCGCGCGATCGTGCGCTTCGGTGCCGTCGACTACCGGGCCACCGTCTGGGTGGACGGGCAGATGGTCGGCAGCCACGAGGGCGGCCACACCCCCTTCGCCGTCGACATCACCGACGCGCTCGACGGTGAAGCTCGCGAGCATGTCATCGTCGTGCGCGCCGAGGACGACCCGCACGACCTCGCGCAGCCTCGGGGGAAGCAGGACTGGGAGGAACAGCCTCACTCGATCTGGTACCACCGCACGACGGGGATCTGGCAGTCGGTGTGGCTCGAGTCCATCGCGCCGCAGCACATCACCGCGCTCAACTGGACCAGCGACCTCGCCGACGGCACGGTGACCCTCGAGCTCCGACTGAGCCGGCCCGGCCGCGCACGCGCGAGCATCCGGATCGCGCACGAGGGGCGGGAGCTCGCCGCTGCGACGATGCGCACGAGCGGCACGCGAGCGACGTTGACGATCGCCCTGGACGGACAGCGAAACGGTCAGAACTACGAACGTCTGCTCTGGAGCCCCGACCGGCCAACGCTGCTCGACGCCTGGATCGAACTGGCGGATGACGGTGGCCGAACGGATGCCGTTGCGAGCTACCTCGGTCTGCGCAGCGTCTCATGGAGCGACGGCGCGCTGCTGCTCAACGACCGGCCGGTGACGCTGCGGTCGGTTCTCAGCCAGGGGTACTGGCCCGAGTCCCACCTCGCGGCCCCCTCGCCCGACGCGCTGCGACGCGAGGCCGAATTGATCGCCGAACTCGGCTTCAACTCGGTGCGCGTGCACCAGAAAGTCGAGGACGACCGGTTCCTGTATTGGGCGGATCGGCTCGGGCTCCTGGTGTGGGGCGAGATGGCCGCGACGTACACCTTCGACGAGCGAGCCGTGCAGCGCACGGCCGCGGAGTGGACCGAAGCCGTGCTTCGCGACCGGGCGCATCCCAGCATCATCACGTGGGTGCCGCTCAACGAGAGCTGGGGCGTGCAGCACATCGCCTCGCGCTCGGATCAGCGGGCCTTCGCGGAAGCGCTGTTCCACCTGACCAAAGCCCTCGACCCCACCCGGCCGGTCATCTCCAACGACGGATGGGAGCTCGGCACCTCCGACCTGTGGACCCTGCACGACTACGAGGCCGACGGCGATGTCCTCGCCCGGCGCTACGACGTCGACGCGGTCGAGCTGCGCACGCTCGTCTCCGGAATCGGCCCCGCCGGTCGCCGCGTGCGTCTGCCCGGAACGGCGGACGACGGACAGCCGGTCATGCTCACCGAGTTCGGCGGCGTGAAGTGGGCGGCCGATGCGAGCCCCGACGACTCCTGGGGCTACTCCGAGGCGCGCGGCGCCGACGAGTACGGCCGGATGGTCGCGGCCATCCTCGGTGCGGTGCAGTCGGGCACACGGGGCACCGGC
>JAAIGF010015488.1_pt1 | contig 10119 bp, 10 predicted proteins | sample 6487441 | NCBI WGS metagenome assembly JAAIGF01 (sample SAMN13974129, study PRJNA590717) | phyllosphere metagenome | biome: pepper field; feature: multiple bacterial spot infested pepper fields; material: pepper leaves; isolation source: leaves from pepper fields | host: Capsicum annuum ...
GCATCGTGCGCGAGATCGGCGCCCTGGTGGCCGTGATGGGCGGACTGGACCTGCTGGTTTTTACGGCTGGCGTGGGCGAACACAGCGCGCCGATACGTCAGCGGGTGTGCGATGGCTTGCGCTTCCTGGGCATCGCGCTGGATGCATCGGCCAATGCTGATGATGCGCCGAACATTGCGTCGGCCGATAGCCGGGTCGCCGTGGCGGTGGAGCCCACCAACGAAGAATGGGTGGCGGCGCGGCATGCGCTGGCGTGCGTGCCGGAGTAAGAAAGAGAGGACGCGGCGGCGGCGCAGTATCTCCCGCCAAGTCACCTGATCCTCCCATCAGCAGGTTTCGACTAATCCTGGCAACCTCGGGAGAATATTTTTTCCTGGATGGCTGCAGGATGAAATTAAGTCGCACTTCCAGCCAGAACCAACACGCAGATCGCAATCGAATTCCAGCCCTTTCTTCGTAGCATGAAGGGCTGATTTCATCCGGTCTGCCCCCATGTCTGCCGTCATCGATCGCACCCCTGCCCACACGTCCGTCGAACCGTTTCCCGCCTGCATGCACCAACTGACGCAGGCGGTCGACGATCACCCCGACGCACCTCATCGCGCGGTTGCCCGCGTGCTGACACAGTGGTCCGATCTGCCGTTGCCGCTGAATGCCGAGCAACGCGCGGGTAGCGAATCCGGCTACACCCGGCATGTCTTGTACGAAGACCCAGCCGGCCGTTTCTGTGCCATGGCGCTGGTGTGGCGTCCCGGCCAGATCACTCCTGCCCATGGTCATCGCACCTGGTGCGCGTATCTGATCCACGCAGGCAGCCTGCACGAAGAGGTGTTCGGCTGGAACGCCGACACCGGCGTCGCCCATGTCGTGCATGAACGTGCCCGTCTGCCCGGAGATGTGTTTTCCGCCGCGCCGGGCATGGCCACCATCCACCGCCTGCGCCCCACCGGCAGCGAAGTGGCGATATCGCTGCATGTGTACGGCGTGCCGCGCGAGGCAGTCACGACCGGCGTCAATCACGTCGTGACAGTCGCCTAGCTGGCGTAGCCGACCGGCAGCGCGGTGTCGTACTTGATCTGTTCCATCGCAAAGGACGAACTGACGTCGTGCAGGTCGGCGATCTGGATCAGGCGTTTGTAGACCTGGTCGTAGGCAGCGATGTCGGGCACGACGGCGCGGATCAGGTAGTCCACGTCGCCGCTCATGCGGTAGAACTCCACCACTTCAGGGATGGCCGCCACGTGCTGCGCGAAGGCGTCGAGCCAGGCCTGCGAATGATTGCCGGTGCGCACCGAGATGAACACCGTCACGTTGACGTTGAGCTTGGCCGCATCGCACAGCGCCACCTGCTTGCGGATCACGCCGGCATCCTTGAGCTTCTGGATGCGCCGCCAACAGGGCGTCACCGACAGGTTCACCTGCTCGGCGATGGCATGCACCGGCGTTTCCGCGTCGGCCTGAAGGATGGAAAGAATCTGCCGGTCGATGTGGTCCACGATGCGGGTTCCAGACGGGGCGATCCAGGGGATCGTGCGCAGGCCGGCGGGTGCCGGCCCGTCGCGTCGGTCAGCGGTTCGACGACAGCGCGTCGCGTTGCGCGTGGCGTTCGAGCGCCAGGTCGATCAGCCGGGTCACCAGGGCTGGCACCGGCATGCCGGCGGCTTCCCACAGTTTGGGATACATGCTGATCGGCGTGAAACCCGGCAGCGTGTTCAGCTCGTTGACCAGGATCTCGCCGGCAGGCGTCAGGAAGAAGTCCACGCGTGCCAGGCCGGCACATTCCAGCACCTCGTAGGCACGCACGGCCATCGCACGCATGCGCTCGGCCGCTTCGGCCGGAATGTCGGCCGGCACCACGACATCGGCGCCACTGTCGTCCAGGTACTTGGTCTCGTAGGAATAGAAGCCCCGGCGCACCACGATTTCGCCGCAGCCGCTGGCTTCGGGCGCATCGTTGCCCAGTACCGCGCACTCGATCTCGCGGCCGGTGACGGCGGCTTCCACCAGTACCTTGCGGTCGTAGCGCAGGGCCAGTTCGATGGCCGTGTCGTAGCTGGCGGCGTCGGTCACCTTGCTGACGCCCACCGACGAACCGGCATTGGCCGGCTTGACGAACAAGGGCAGGCCCAGCCTGCGCACGGCATCGTCGAAGCCGTGTTCGGCCCGATTGCGCGCCGTCACGCACAGGAAGGGCGTGACCGGCAGCCCGGCGTCGCGCAACAGGCGCTTGCTGACGTCCTTGTCCATGCAGATGGCCGAGCCCAGCACGTCGGAACCGACGAAGGGAAGACCGGCCATGCGCAGCAGGCCCTGCAACGTGCCGTCCTCGCCCAGCGTGCCGTGGATGATCGGGAACAGCACGTCGATCCGTGCCAGCGGCGATGCCGCCACTTCGCTCAGCGATTGCGTGGGATGGCCGGGCAGCACCGCCACTTCGCGTCCCGATGCGTGCAGCGCGATGCGGGCCGGGTCCTGCGGGTTGACCAGATAGTCCGCCGCATCGTTGAGATGCCAGCGGCCCTGCTTGTCGACGCCGATCAGTACCGGCTCGAAACGGGTGCGATCCAGTGCATCGACGATGCAGCGGGCCGAACGCAGCGATACCTCATGTTCGGCCGAGCGGCCGCCGAAGATGATGCCGACGCGCAGAGTGTTCACAAGCAGGTTTCCTGTCCGAATGAAATGAAGAAGGGGCCGGGACGGTGGCGAGGGTGACGGCCCGGCGGTTGCAGGCCGTATTGTGCGACAGCGCGGCGACGATGATCGCCGCCCAGGCGTGTCAAAAAAAGTGTCAAAGCGTGGCGCTCACCCCAGCCACTGGACGGCCAGGTACACCGTATACAGACACAGGGCGAAGCCTGCCACCGGCTGGCCCAGTCGGCGCGACAGCACGCGGCGCAGCAGCAACGTCACCGGGAACAGCAGCAGAACGGCCAGCGCGATGGCCACGCAGGCCACCGTGGGCGAGCGCGTCAGGCCCAGCGACAAGGTGATCGCACCGGGCAGGTCCGCCAGCACCAGGCCGGGCAGCACCACCGCCAGCAGCGGCCAGCCCCCGACCGCACTGCCCGCCAGTTGGCCGCGCAGCGCCTGCACGCCCAGCAGCCCGGCCGCCGCCAGGGCGAACAGGCTCCACAGATCGCGCAGCCCCACCAGGAGTGTCGATCCCAGGTTGGCGAAGGCCACGCCGGGTGCCGCCAGCAACGAGGCCAGCTTGGTGTTGAGGAACTTCATGGTCGCGTAGGGCGAGACGACGCCCGAGAAGATCAGCGCCAGCACGCCGATCTGCACGACGGCCAGCAGCACGCACGCCAGACCGATGTCGCGCGCACCGCGGCGGCCGATGTCGGCGGCATACCAGATCGCCACGAACAGGCCCATGCCGGCCATCCGCATGAGGTTCAGCAGCACGAGCGTGACCATGCCGGTCACGGAGACTTCGGGGGACATGAGGTTCCTGGCGCAGACAAAGGAAAAGCGTACTACGCGGGCCGATGCGGCACGCTTTCCGATGCTTTCCGGCAGGTGCACCAAACGGGTCGGAACATGCGCCAACCTGGGTCGCGGCGGGCGCGTTTTCGGGGCATCGCGCCCCGTCCGCGTGCACCGGTCAGCAAGCTGTGCGCCCAGTATTGATGCGGGTCTTGGGGGTATCCCGATGGAACATTTGCCAAGCCATTTGTTCCATTGACAGTACATTAGTACACCCTTAGTTTGACGGCCTATGGGGACCACGCTGCCATTGCCGAAGTACCACCAGATCTACCTCGTCCTGCGCGAACAGCTGCAGGAGGGTCGGTTCGATCAGGGGGTGCCGGGCGAACATCTTCTGGCCGAACAATTCGGCGTCGCCCGCGTGACCATTCGCCGCGCGATGGAAATGCTGGTCAAGGACGGGCTGGTGTCGCGCGCCCCGGGCCGCGGCACCCTCCCCATCAAGCCGTCCTGTCCGCCCACGCGGGCTCCGGCCGCGCGCCGCCAGAAGGCGCATCTCACCGGACTGCTGGAAAACATCGTCAACATGGGCCTGCGCACGGCCGTGCGCGTGCTCAATTGCGAACGGGTCGCTGCCTCGGCCACGGTGGCGCACGAATTGGGCATCGCCACCGGCGCGCCCGTCACCAAGTCGGTCCGGGTGCGCAGCACCGACGAAGGGCCGCTGTCGCACATCACCGCCTACGTGCCCGAGGCCGTTGCCCAGTTCACGCGCGAGCAGCTCGAACGCGAGCCGCTGCTGATGCTGCTGGAAGCCGCCGGGGTCGAGATGGGCGGCGCCACCCAGACCATTTCCGCACGCCTGGCCGATGCCGTGGTCGCACGCCACCTGGACGTCGCCGTGGGTTCTGCCCTGCTGGCCGTCACCCGGGTGGTGCGCGACGTCAACGACCGTCCCGTCCAACTGCTGCAGGGCCTGTACCGGCCCGATCGATACCAATACCAACTACAACTGTCCCGGGTCGGCGACGTCGACGCTCGAATCTGGGTCAGCGAAGAACTGTCCGCACAGTTCCATTGAACCGCCAGAGGAGACCGTCCATGAGTTCGCGCCGCACGTTCCTGCGCCAGACCGGCGCTGCCGCCGCCGTCATCGCTGCACCATGGGCCGCCCGTGCCCAGACAGCGCCCGCCGCCGTCAAGGTCGGCATCATCCATCCCGTCACCGGGGCGCTTGCCTATTCGGGCCAGCAATGCCGCCTGGGCGCAATGCTGGCGCTGGGCGACATCAACAAGGCGGGCGGCATCAAGTCGCTGGGCGGTGCCAAGCTCGAGGCGGTGCTGGGCGATGCGCAGTCGCGTCCCGAAGCGGGCGCGGCCGAGGTCGAGAAGATGAACGAAGCCAAGGTCGCTGCCATCGTCGGCGCCTTCGGATCGGCCATCTGTCTGGCCACCACGCAGGCGGCGGCCAAGTACGACCTGCCGCACATCGTCGACGTCGGCGTGGCCGACCAGATCGTCGAGCGCGGCCTGAAGAACACCTTCCGGTATGGCCCGGGATACCGGACGTGTACCGAGCGTGCGATCAGCGCCCTGAAGGCGCTCAACGAGGCTGCCGGTTCGCCCGCCAAGACCGTGATGATCGTGCACGAGGACTCGCTGTTCGGCACCGGCACCGCCGAGCTGATGACCAAGGCCCTGCCGGGCATGGGCTTCGAGGTGAAGGAGGTGCTCAAGCACCCCAACCCCACGCGCGACTTCAACAACATCGTGCTGCGCATGCGCTCGGTCAATCCCGACATCGTCATCCCGGCCAACTACTACAACGAATACGCCCTGCTGCTGCGCGTAATGCGCCAGCAGCGGGTGCAGCCCAAGGCGATCTATTCGGTGCTGGGCGGCGCGGCCTCCAGCTACAAGTTCCTGAAGGAATTCCCCGAGATCGCCAACGGCATCATGGACTGCAACCACTGGTTCAATCCCAAGGACCCGATGGCGGCCGACCTGAAGAAGCGCGTCGAAGCGCAGGGCGCGTTCTTCAGCTACGAAGTCTTCAACACCTACACCGCCATGTTCCTGCTGGCCGATGCCCTGGAACAGGCCAAGTCGGCCGAGCGCGGTGCGATCACGCAGGCGCTGGCCGCCAGCACCTTCCAGATGGGCCTGATGCCCTATGGGCCGACCAAGTTCGTCAACGGTCAGAACACCGGTGCGCAGCCGCTGCTCACGCAGGTGGTCGACGGCGACATCAAGGTGATCGCGCCCGACGACTACCGCGAGGCCCAGCCCGTCTTCCCGCTGAAGGCCTGAGCCGATGCTCGATCCCATCATCCTGTTCACCTCGGTGCTCAACGGGCTCACCACCGGGGCGGTGTATGCGCTGATCGCGCTGGGCCTGACCTTGATCTACGGCGTGCTGCACATCATCAACTTCGCCCATGGCGCGGCCCTGATGGTGGCCCTGTACGCGGTGTACCTGCTCAAGGAAAAGCTGGGCATCGACCCGTACCTGGCGCTGCCCGTGGTGGTGGCCGGGATGTTCGCGCTGGGCTATGCGCTGCAGCGCTGGGTCATCGACCGTGCCAGCCACGGCAAGGACGAGAACATCCTGCTGGTGACGCTGGGCCTGGCGATCGTGCTGGAGAACCTCATGCTGCTGGGCTTCAAGTCCGACACGCGCACCATCGACACGCCCTACACGCTGTCGGTGGTGGAGATCGGCCCGGCGATGATCGCGCTGCCCAAGCTGGTCGCCTTCGGCGGCGCGCTGGCGGTGGCCGGCCTGCTGTTCTGGCTGATGCGGTCCAGCGACCTGGGCCGCGCGATCCGCGCGGTGGCCAAGGAAAAGCACGGCGCACGGCTGATGGGCATCGACGTGCAGAAGGTCTATGCGCTGTCCTTCGGGATCGGCATGGCCTGTCTGGGGGCGGCTGCATGCTTCCTGCTGCCGGCCTACTACGTCAACCCGCAGGTGGGCAGCGGCTTCGTGCTGGTGGCCTTCACGGTGGTGGTGCTGGGCGGCATGGGCAGCTTCGTCGGCGCCCTGGTGGGCGGGCTGCTGATCGGCGTGGTGGAGTCGCTGGGGGGCCTGTTCCTCGGCGATTCGCTGGGCCAGATCGGCATCTTCGCCATCTTCATCCTGGTCCTGCTGCTGCGTCCGCAAGGCCTCTTCGGTGCGAGGGCATAAGGTGCGAGATTTCATTCACATCGCCGTGTTCGGCATCGTCGTCGCGGCCATTGCACTGTTCACGCAGTCGGGCGTGATGCTGAACTTCGTGATGCTCGTCCTGTACGCGGGCCTGCTGTCGACCAGCTGGAACCTGCTGGGCGGCTTCGCCGGGCAGCTGTCTTTCGGCCATGCGCTGTTCTTCGGCATGGGCGCGTACACCCAATCCATCCTGCAGATGTCGGCAGGCTTCAACCCGTGGCTGGCCCTGCCGCTGGCCATTCTTGCCGGCGTGGCCGTGGCGCTGATGGTGGGCGGGCTGACCTTCCGCTACGGCATTCGCGGCTCGTACTTCGCCCTGGTCACGCTGGCCTTCGCGGAAGTGTTCCGTATCCTTGCGTTGTCCGTGCCGATCACGGGGGCGGGCGTGGGGCTGATGCTGCCCCTGCGCGCCAGCGTGTCCAACATGCAGTTCGCGTCGCAGCAGGGCTACGTCCTCCTCATCCTGGCCTTCGTGCTGGTCGCGCTCTGCGTCACCGCATGGCTGCGGCATTCGCGGCTGGGCGCATACATGCAGGCGGTGCGCGACAACGAAGCGGCCGCGCGTGCGATCGGCGTGAACCCGGTGCGGGTGAAGCTCGCCGCCATCGCCCTGTCGGCCACGTTCATGAGCGCAGGCGGTGCGTTCTACGTGCAGGTCTTCCACTACATCGACCCGGGCATCGCCTTCGGCTCGGCCATCTCGGTCGAGGCCCTGGTGGGTGCCATCGTCGGCGGCGCGGGCACGCTGTGGGGCCCGATGCTGGGCGCACTGGCGCTGCACACCCTGAGCGACCTGACCCGCAACCTGTTCGGCGAACTGCCGGGCATCAACCTGGTGGTCTATGGCGCCGTGCTGGTGCTGATCGTCATGTTCCTGCCGCGCGGTGTGGCCGGCAGCGGCGTGTCGGTGCGCGACTGGTTCCGCCGCAAGGAGGGCAACCGTGGCTGATCAACCTCTGCTGCAGGTCCGTAACCTGTCGATCTCCTTCGGCGGCCTGCGTGCCGTGCAGGACGTGAGCCTGGACGTGCCGCGCGGTTCGCTGACCGCCCTGGTCGGCCCCAACGGCGCGGGCAAGACCACCTTGTTCGCCATGATCTCGGGCTTTCTCGGTCCGGGCACCGGGTCGGTGCATTTCAAGGGCCAGGACATCACTGCCCAGGCCCCGCATATGAATGCCCGGCTGGGCCTGACACGCACCTTCCAGATCGTGCAGCCCTTCGCAGCGCAGACCGTGCGCGAGAACATCGCCGTCGGTGCCCACTTGCGCACCGGCAACCGGCGCGAGGCGCTGGATCGTGCCGAAGCCGTGGCCGCCCGCGTCAACCTCGCCGCCCAGCTCGACAAGCCGGCGGCCGACCTTACCGTCGCGGGCCGCAAGCGCCTGGAACTGGCGCGTGCCCTGGCGACCGAGCCCGAACTGCTGCTGCTCGACGAAGTGCTGGCCGGCCTCAATCCGCAGGAGATCGCCGAGATGATCCCGGTGGTACGCGGCCTGGTCGATGGGGGCGTCACCGTATTGATGATCGAGCACGTCATGCAGGCAGTCATGAGCCTGGCGGAATACGTGTGGGTGCTGGCGCAGGGCAAGCTCATCGCAGAAGGCACGCCGCGCGAGGTCACGCAGGACGATGCCGTGATCCAGGCCTACCTCGGCCATGGCATGGCCAAGCGCCTGGCGGCAACCGGAGAAGCAGCATGAGCGCACTGCTGGAAGTCAAAGGACTGCGCGCTGGCTATGGCCGCATGGAAGTCCTGCGCGGCGTCGACCTGCAGGTCGACGAAGGCGAGATCGTCGTGCTGCTGGGCAGCAACGGCGCTGGCAAGTCGACACTGAACAACGTGTTGAGCGGCATCTATCCGGCATGGGGCGGCAGCATACGTTTCGAGGGCCAGGACCTGACCAACCGGCACTACCGCGAGGTGGTGAAGGCAGGGCTGATCCACGTGCCCGAAGGCCGGCGGGTGTTCCCCAACCTGAGCGTGCGCGAGAACCTCGAATTGGGGTCGTTCGCCCGGGCGCGCGAGCGTCGCGCCGACAACCTCGAACGCGTGCTCGACGTGTTCCCCCGCCTGCGTGAGCGCATCACGCAGAAGGCCGGGACCATGTCCGGCGGCGAACAGCAGATGCTGGCCATCGGGCGCGGCATGATGGCCGAACCGCGCCTGCTGATCCTCGATGAACCCTCGCTGGGCCTGTCGCCCTTGCTGGTCGAAGAGATGTTCGCGCTGATCGGTGACCTGAACCGGCGTGGCCTGTCGATCCTGTTGGTGGAACAGAACGTCGGCCAGTCGCTGGAAACCGCCCAGCGTGCCTACGTGATGGAGAACGGCGGCATCGGCTTCTCTGGCCCGTGCGCCGAACTGATGGCCAGCGACGACGTGCGCCGCGCCTATCTGGGAATGTGAGCATGGGCAGCCCGCAAACCCTGGCGCAGAAACTGATCGCGGCGGCCTGCGGCCGGCCGTTGGTCACGCCCGGCGAGATCGTCACCTGCCGGGTCGACCTGGCCATGTTCCACGACTCCAGCGGTCCGCGCCGCCTGCAGCCCATGCTGGCGCAGTTGTCGGCACCGATCTGGGACAAGTCGAAGGTGGTGCTCGTCATCGATCACTACGTGCCCGAACAGGACGAGGAGTCGCGCCGCATCGTGCGCATCGCCCGTGACTGGGCGGGCAGCGAAGGCCTGCCCAACGTCTACGACAGCCAGGGCATCTGCCACGTCGTCGTGCCGCAGCACGGTCACATCCGGCCTGGCATGTTCTGTGTGGGCGGCGATTCGCACTCGCCCACGGGCGGGGCGTTCGGCGCCTACATGTTCGGCATCGGCAGTACCGAAATGCTGGGCGTGATGGTGACCGGCGAGATCTGGGTCAAGGTGCCGCAGACACTGCAGATGCGCTGGGACGGCCGCCTGCAGGACGGCGTGACCGCCAAGGACATGATGCTGCACATGATCGGCCGCTTCGGCATGAACGGCGGGCGTTATCAGGCCGTGGAATTCTGTGGCGAAGCCGTGCGCGCGCTACCCATGCAGGAACGCATGACGCTGTCGAACATGAGTGCCGAACTGGGCTCGCAGGTCGGACTGATCGCACCGGACCAGACCACGCTCGACTACCTGGCCGCGGCCGGGGTCGAGCAGGCGTTCGACGTGGCGCACTGGCAGTCCGATGCGGATGCGCAGGCCGAGGTCAACGTCTTCGATGCCGCAGCGCTGACGCCCCAGGTGGCGGCCCCGCACAGCCCGGCCAATACCAGGCCGGTCGCCGACTTCGCCGACGTGCCGGTGCAGGCTGCCTACATCGGGGCGTGCACCGGTGCCAAGCTCGAAGACCTGCGGGCCGCTGCCCGGGTGCTGACCGGCCGCAAGGTGGCCGCAGGCGTACGCCTGATGGTCGCGCCCGCCAGCCGCCAGGACCAGGACGCCGCCGCGCGCGAAGGCGTGATGCAGGTGCTGGTCGATGCCGGGGCCGA
>JAAIGF010147291.1_pt1 | contig 10115 bp, 9 predicted proteins | sample 6487441 | NCBI WGS metagenome assembly JAAIGF01 (sample SAMN13974129, study PRJNA590717) | phyllosphere metagenome | biome: pepper field; feature: multiple bacterial spot infested pepper fields; material: pepper leaves; isolation source: leaves from pepper fields | host: Capsicum annuum ...
AGCTCGATCTCGGCCAGGTGGGTGCCCGGAGGGAGCTGGCCGGCGGCGATCGCCTCGCGCACCCGGGCGAGGGTGAGCTCGCGGAGCGTCTTGCGGTCGACGTTGCCGATCGCGCTGAGCGCGCTGACCTTGCTGGCTGCCATGATCCCTTCCGTGCCGGCCGTCTCCGGTGCCGTGCGCTTCGACTCTAGACGCTGATCGCCTGCGTGCTTGATTGTTGACAGTTCAACCCACCGCGTGCTGCAATGACCGCAGCTCGTTCCGACCCGCTTAGGTAAACAAAGTGGAATCGGTTACACTCGCTCCCATCAGAACTCGGCGCCCGATCTGACCGCTGAGAACCACCCTCCGTCGGAGGGGTTGACGTGATCGACTCCCTCCTCCATCATCGGGTAACACCAGATGGTCAGACCAATGTCTGAGCGACCGGCCGAGGGAGCCCCCTCATGAATCGCAAAGGAGCGATCATCAGCATCTCGACCGTGGTCGACAAGGTCCTCGCGACCCTCGACCGGATCCTGCAGATCGCGGGCGTCCTCCTGCTCTCGACGGTGGTCTTCGCCGTCACCTGGCAGGTGATCGCCCGCTACGTCACCTCGTCGCCGTCCGCATGGACGAGCGAGCTGGCCTCGTACGCCTTCGTCTGGCTCGCGATGATCGCGATCGCACTCGGCGTGCGGCGCGGCCGGCACATGCTCCTCGATATCTGGGAGTTCGTCCCCTACCGCCGCTGGCTGGTCCGCACCGTCGACACCCTCGCCGCGCTGGTCGTCGTCGGCGCCCTCGCCGCGCTCGTGTGGTTCGGCCTCGAGGCGCTCGGGCCGGCCTGGCGTCGCACAATGCCCGGCCTCGGTCTGCCCATGGGCTGGGTCTCGCTCGCCGTGCCCGTGGGGTGCGCGTTCTCGCTGCTCTTCGCGATCGAGGCGTGGTGGAGGACCTTCCATGCCGAGCGGGGGGAGGACCCGCTGCAGGCCAAGGTCCTGTTCCAGCCGGACGACGTCATCGTGATCAAGGGAGAGCTGTAACCATGGGCGCTTGGCTGCTCGGCAACTTCGGCGCAGCGATGCTGCTGCGCGTCCCCATCGGCTTCGCGCTCGTCGCGGCGTCCTTCGTCGCCCTGGTCATGGTCACGGACGTGCCCCTCACCATCGGTCCCCAGCGCATCATCGCGGGCATCACCCCCTTCCCGCTGCTCGCGATCCCGCTGTTCGTCCTGGCCGGTGCGGTCATGAACGAGGGCGGCATGACGAAGCGGATGCTCGATCTGGCGGACTCGATCGTCGGCGGCCTGCGGGGCGGCATCGCGCAGACGACGGTACTCAGCTCGCTGTTCTTCGGAGGCATCTCGGGCTCGGCCGTGGCGAGCGTCTCCAGCCTGGGCCGCATCCTCATCCCGGCGATGAAGGAGCGCAAGTACCGCCCCGAGTACGCCTCCGCCGTGATGGCCGCAGCCCCGGTGGTCGACCCGATCATGCCTCCGAGCATCACGATGATCGTGTACGGAGTCGTCAGCGGCACCTCGATCGGTGCGCTGTTCTTCGCAGGCATCGTCCCTGCGGTCCTCTACGTGCTGATGCTCATGATCCTGATCCACTTCACGGTCAAGAAGCTCGGCTTCACCAAGGAGGCGATCGCGATCGCGCAGGACAAGGCGCGCATCGGCATGACTCCCAAGGAGGACCGTCCGAAGTTCCTGCCGTCGTTGTGGAAGGCGCTGCCCGCGCTGCTGCTGCCGGTGCTCATCCTCGGCGGCATCCGCTTCGGCGTCTTCACCCCGACCGAGGCGGCTGCGATCGCCGTGGTCTACGCGCTCGTCGTCGGTTTCGTGGTGTACAGGGAACTCAGTATCAAGCGGCTCGTCTATGCGCTCGCCGACTCGACGCTCATCGTGGGCCTCATCATGCTCGTGCTCTCGGCCGCGCAGATCTACTCGTGGGCGCTGACCTCGGGCCTCGTGCCCCAGATGGCCGCCGAGGCGATCTTCACGATCACCGAAAACCCGATCGTCCTGCTGCTGCTGATTAACGCCGTCCTGCTCGTCGTCGGCATGTTCATCGAGGCGAACGCGGCCCTGATCATCCTGACTCCGATCCTTTACCCGGTCGCCACCTCCATGGGCGTCGATCCGGTGCACCTCGGCATCATCATCGTCGTCAACCTCAGCGTCGGCCTGCTGACGCCACCGGTCGGCATCGGGCTCATGCTCTCCGCGGAGCTCGCGAAGGTGTCGATGGTGAAGGCGATCAAGGCGGTCGCCCCGTTCCTCATCGCCGGCATCGCGTTCCTGCTGCTGATCACGTTCGTGCCGCAGATCTCCCTGTTCCTGCCGAATCTGCTGCTCGGCTGACCCGACCACCCACCCACCAGAGCAAACCCCTGCAGTTCACGACACAAGGAAGTGATCATGAAGAAGAAGCGCATCATCCTCATCGCCGGCCTCGCCGCTGGAGCCATGGCCCTCACCGGCTGCGCCGGTGGCGGCGGAGGCGGGGGCGGCGCCGAGGCGGGCGAGCCCGTCACGCTCGTCCTCGGCCACGCCGGCAGCGAGACCGACCCCCGCCAGACGGCCGCTCTCCGCCTCGCCGAACTCGTCGAGGAAGCCTCGGACGGCGACATCACCGTCGAGGTGCACGCATCGTCGACGCTCGGCACCTGGGAGGAGATGATCGAGGGCCAGCAGCTCGGCACCATCGACATCGTCATCGAGTCGCTGCTCTCGCTCGAGACGTACAGCGACCTCGCGAGCGTCGAGACCACGCCCTTCCTCTACGAGGGCGAGGACCAGTTCTTCGAGGTCTGGGACGGCGAGCTCGGAACCGAGATCAAGACGGCGATCTCAGAAGCCACGGGCTACGAGATCCTCGGCAACCTCTACCGCGGTCCGCGCGAGCTCACGACCAAGGAACCCGTGAACGAGCTCGGCGATGTCGACGGCCTGACCATCCGCACCCCGAGTGCGAACACGATGCTCGCCACCTGGGAGGCGCTGGGCTCCCGGGCCGAGGCGCTGCCGTTCAACGAGGTCTACTCGGCGCTCGAGTCGGGCGTGCTCGACGGCCAGGAGAACCCGCTCGACGCGATCCTGTTCAACTCGATCCACGAGGTCGCGCCGAACATCGCCCGCACGAGCCACATGTACGCGAACTACCACTTCCTGTACTGGGGAGAGGCGCTCGCCGGTCTCCCTGAGGAGTACCAGACGATCATCCGCGACGCCGCGGACCAGGTCGGCGAGGAGTACACCGCGGACACGGTGGCGAACTTCGCCGACTACGAGCAGCAGCTCGTCGACGGTGGCGCCGTCTTCAACGACATCACCGACCGCGACGCGTGGGTCGCGGCGACTCAGAGCATCCGCGACGGGCAGCCAGAGCAGGTGCGCGAGTGGATCGCCGAGATCCAGGGCTGACGTGATGGCCCACCCCCGACCCGACGTCCGGTTCATCGGCGTCGGCGCCATCGGGCTCCCGATGGCGCGGCAGCTGCAGGCCGCCGGGTTCATCGTGACGGGGGTGGAGCCCGCGGAGGCCGCGCGCGATCGCGCGGCCTCCGCCGGGCTGCTGGTCGTCGCGGCGCTCGCCGAGGCCGCGGCCCCGCCCGTGACGGTCGTCATGGTGGCCACCGCTGCTCAGCTCACCGCCGTGGTCGACGCGGCCCTCGAAGGCGACGTCGAGCACCAGCTTTGGATCGTCATGAGCACGGTCGGGCCGGATGCGGTGCGCGGCGAGGGCGCGCGGCTCGAGTCCGCGGGTGCCCGAGTCGTCGACGCGCCCGTCACGGGCGGCGTCTCCGGGGCCCGCATGGCCCGGCTGCGGATCTTCGCCGCCGGCCGCGAGGAGGACCTCGCCGCGGCGCGACCCGTGCTCGACGTGTTCGGCACCCCCTCGGTGGTCGGCGGCGCACTCGGGGCCGGGCAGGCGATGAAGGTCGTCAACCAGCTGCTCTGCTCGGTGCACCTCGTGGCCGCCGCCGAGGCGGTGGTGCTCGCCGAGGGTCTCGGGCTCGACGCGGCGGCGGTGCTCGACCTGGTCGGGGCCGGCGCGGGCGCCTCGTGGATGCTCGGCGACCGCGGCGGGCGCATGCTCGCTGAGCCCGGACAGGTCACGAGCACGGTGGGCATCTTCGTGAAGGACAGCGGTCTCGTCGCGAGCGCCGCGGAGTCGGTGGGGATCGACCTGCCGGTGCTCATCGCAGCGCGCGACCGCTTCACCCTCGCTGCGGAACGCGGCTGGGGGAGCGCCGACGACTCACAGGTGGTGCAGACCTACCGCTAGCCGTCGGCGCGGATGCGGGTGGCCGGCGGGCGCGCCGGCCGCCCGCATCCGCTCGTCCGCGAGCGGGCGGGCGCCGTCAGTCGGCGATGCGGCCCAGCGCCCAGAAGCTCTCGATGTGCTCGCGGACGGCGCGTGAGGCCGCGTCCGCGTCGCCGGCGACGATGGCGGCGAGGATCGCACGGTGCTCCGCACGCACCGTCTCGGCGGTGCGCTGCCAATCCTCGAGCGCCGCGTAGGCGTCGATCATCTGGCGGTTGATGGCGCCGCGCAGCGAGGCCATCAGGTGCCCGGTGAGCACGTTGCCGCTCGACGCGGCGATGCGCACGTGGAACGCGGCGTCCAGTCGGTTGAAGTCGCCCGTGCCGATGCCCGGTCGGTCCATGTCGTCGAGGATCCCCGCGAGCTCCTCGTGGTCCTCCACGCTGGCGTGCAGGGCGGCCTCACTGCAGCTCCAGGTCTCGAGCGCGAGACGGGTGCGCAGCACGTCGCGCTGATCGAAGTGGCCGAGGGCGAGCTGCAGGCGCAGCAGATCGACGAGGCCGCTGCCGGGCTCGGTGACCAGCCGAGCACCTCCGTCCGGGCCGCCTCCGCGGCGCACTTCGAGCAGCCCGAGGGCCTCGAGCACGCGCAGGCTCTCGCGCAGCGAGGGTCGGGAGACGCCGAGGGCCGCGGCGAGGTCGCGCTCGCTCGGAAGGTGGTCGCCTGCGCTGAGGCGGCCGTCGAGGATGCGCTCCTCGATCTGCGTCATGACCTGCTCGTGCGCGCGCAAGCGCTGCACGGGCTCCCAGTCGGCGTCGCTCATCGGACGTGCCCCCTTCGTGCGGCGAGGGCGCCGACTCTCCGCCGACGCCCTCGCAATCCTAGGTTCCGATGGTCAGACCACGGCCGACGACTCCGTTCTGAACTCCGCCTCGAGCTGGCGGCGCACCCGCACCGCGAGAGCCGACTCGTCGACCTGCACGTCGTCCCAGGTGACCGACTGGTCCTTCGCGACGTCGCGGACGAGCCTGGCTCCGTGCGCGAGGCCGAGCGGCAGCGCCGCCTTGCCGAGCGAGTAGTGAGCCGGCCGCAGCTTGCCGTAGACGGTGTAGCCGCCTTCGCCGTCGAGCGTCTCGCCGGCCTTGAGATCGCGCTTGGCGGTCGTGACGACGTCACCGCGGAATCCAGTGGGCACGCCCGTGGGCTCGCCGCGCAGCACGGCGGCGGCGATGCTCACCCCGAGCTCCAAGCCGATCATGTGGTACGGCCGGTACAGCGATCCGTATCGTCCTGTGCTGTCGGTGTGCACGCCGTACTCCTTGAAGCACTGCACCGCGTAGTCGGTCTTCGCCTCGAAGGTGACGTAGACGCCCCAGCGCAGATCGCGCTGCACCTCCGTGCCGTCGCGGTTGAGGCTCGAGGCGATCTCGACGGTGCCGCGCCGGGTCAACGACCCGCCCAGCTCCTCCGGACGGTAGACGCCGGGCAGGTCGTCGACGCCGGCCGGCGGGAAGAGGAGGCCCTCGTCCTGGGGGACGAGCCCGGTGCCGTTCGCGACGGCCGCCATCTCGATCGCCGACTTCGTGCCGTCGAGGAAGGAGTTGAACATCTTGGGGTTGAAGTCGCCGCTGGCGAGCTGCTCGTCGGTGAAGCCGTAGTGGTCCCAGACGGTGTCGGGGGTGGAGTAGTGGTACTCGGGCAGGTACTTGGTGCCCTTGCCGGCGGCGACGACGTCGAAGCCGACCGTGCGGCACCAGTCGACGAGTTCGCAGATGAGCGCGGGCTGGTCGCCGTAGGCCATCGAGTAGACCACCCCGGCCTCCCGCGCGCGGCGGGCGAGGATCGGGCCCACCATGCAGTCGGCCTCGACGTTGACCATGATCACGTGCTTGCCGTTCTCGATGGCGGTGAGCGCGTGGTGGGTTCCGACGATGGGGTTGCCGGTGACCTCGAGCACGACCTCGATCTCGCCGCGTCGCAGCACGTCGTCCGAGCTGTCCGTCACGAACGTGGTGCCGTCGCGCAGCGCCTGGCCGAAGCCCGCCGCGGCGTACCGCTCGGGCGCCCATCCGGTGCGCTCTAGCGCCGCCCGCGCCTTCGGCACGTCGAGGTCGGCGACCGCGACGACGTGCAGCGTGGGGGAGACGGACGCCTGCGTGAGGAACATCGACGCGAACTTGCCGGCGCCGATCACCCCCACGCGGACCGGGCCCGAAGCCTCCGTGCGGGCCTCGAGCAGGGTGTGCAGGTTCACGGGGACTACCTCTCTGGAGCGGATGCGCCATCTTTTGTTCAGATGGTCAGACCAACGAGAACAGCGTCGCGCCGCCACGTCCGGATGTCAAGGGGTCGAGGTGCTCCCGCGCGGCACGAACTCCGCCTCGACGGCGATCGACCGGGGGTCGGCGGCGCTCGCCTGCTCCGCGAGCGCGAGCTCGACCGAGTGCGCGGCCAGCATGGCGATGGGCTGGCGGATGATCGTGAGGGCCGGTTCGAACAGCTCCGTCCAGGGGTCGTCGTCGAAGACCACCACCGAGAGGTCGGCAGGCACCGCGGTGCCCCGTAGGCGCAGGCGGCGCAGCGCGGCGACCACCTGCGCAGTGTTCGCGACGACCAGCGCCGTCGGCGGCTCCGGCAGCGCGAGCAGCGCGCCGACGGCGTCCCCGCCCTGCTCTCCGCGGAACGGCACGTGCCGTACCAGGGCGTCGTCCCGCTCGAGGCCGCGCTCGGCCAGCACGGCGCGGTGGCCCGCCGCGCGCGCCCGCCCGGTGCTCGAGCTCTCGGGTCCCGAGATGAAGCCGATGCGCCGATGACCGAGGTCGATGAGGTGCTCGGTCGCCTGACGTGCGGAGCGCACGTTGTCGATGCTCACCGTGTGCGCGCCCGGCACGTCGTCGAGCGAGCGGTCAACGAAGACCACGTTCGTGTCGAGCTGGCGGAGGCGGGTCCACGAGTCCGGATTCGTTGCGGTGGGCGTTGCGATGACGCCGCCGACCCGCCGCGAGACGAGGGTGGCCAGGGCCTCCTCCTCGAGGTGCGGGTCCTCCTGCGTGGTCATGAGCAGCACCTGCACGCCCCGGCTGCGCGCCTCCCACACCACGCGATCGGCGAGCCGTGCGAAGAAGGGGTTGGTGACGTCGGCCAGCACGAGGCCGAGGGTCGTCGCCGCGCCGGTCTGCTTCAGCTCGCGGGCCGCGGTGCGCGGGCGGTAGGCGAGCTGCTCGATGGCGGCCAGCACGCGATCGCGGGTCTCGGCGCGCACGGGTCCGGAGCCCGGATTGATGACGCGCGAGACGACAGCGATCGAGACGCCGGCTGCCGACGCCACGTCGCGGATGGTCGCGCTCCCGGCCATGTGCTCCTCCTCCGCGCCGTCCGGATCAGCGTAGTGGAACCGTTTACCGTCGCGGTCCGCGGAATGGATGGAACAAAATGGAATCGTTTACAGTATGCTCGCCGGCATGAACCTCCACCACCTGCTCTCGGCCCGTGAAGACGCCGGCCGACCCATCCGCATCGGGCTCGTCGGCGCCGGACGCTTCGGCACCATGTACCTCGCGCAGGCCCGCAACATCCCCGGCGTGCACGTCGTGGCGATCGCCGACATCAACGTCGAGCGCGCGAAGGGCGCCCTCGCGCTCGTCGGCTGGCCCGAGGAGGCCTACGCGGCCGACATCCCGAGCGCCATCGCGAACCGGTCGACGACGATCGTCAGCGACAGCGCGGGGCTCTTCGATCACGACCTCGACGTGATCGTCGAGGCCACCGGCAATCCCATCGTGGGCATCGACCATGCGCTGCGCGCGATCGAGACCGGCAAGCACATCATCATGGTCACCGTCGAGGCCGACGCCCTCGCCGGCCCCGCGCTCGCCCGCCGCGCCGAGCAGGCCGGCGTCGTCTACTCGCTCGCCTACGGCGATCAGCCGGCGCTCATCTGGGAGCTCGTCGACTGGGCCCGGGCCTCCGGCTTCGACGTCGTCTGCGCCGGCAAGGGTGCGAAGTACCTCGAGCACTACCACCAGATGAACCCCGACAACGTCTGGGACAACTGGGAGTTCTCGAAGGAGCTCACCGACTCCGGGCAGCTCAACCCCTACATGCACACGTCGTTCCGCGACGGCACCAAGGCGGCCATCGAGATGGCGGCCGTCGCCAACGCGGCGAAGCTCGTGCCGAGCGACGAAGGCCTCACGTTCAGCCCCGGCGACATCGAGCACATCGCGAGCATCCAGAGCCCGCGCAGCGCCGGCGGCGTGCTCGACCACGAGGGCACGGTCGATGTCATGTCGAGCGTCACCCGCGACGGCGAGTGGATCCCCTTCAACACGCAGGAGGGCGTCTACGTCGTCGTCAAGGCCACCAATGAGTACGTGGCGAGCTGTTTCGCCGAGTACCCCTGGCACCCCGACCCCACCGGGCAGTACGCGGCCCTGTTCCGCCCGTACCACTACGTCGGGCTCGAGCTGAACATCTCCATCGCCAACGCCGCCCTGCGCGGCGTCGCCACCGGCGCACCGGCCGGCTTCTACGCCGACGTCGTGGCCTGCGCCAAGAAGGACCTCGAGGCCGGCGAGACGCTCGACGGCGAGGGCGGCTTCACCGTCTGGGGCAAGCTCATCTCGGCTGACACGTCCGTCGCGCAGGGCGCGCTGCCCGTCGCGCTCGCGCACCACGTGCCGCTGCTCAACGACGTGCCCGAGGGGGGCATCGTCCGCTGGGAGGACGTGCGGATCGACGAGTCCCTCGAGACTGCCATCGCGCTGCGCCGCGAGACCGAGGCGCTGCTCGCGGCTGCCGCGGTCTGATGCGCGCGACCCTTGCGGGCGACCGGGGCGGAACCGTCCCGGTCGCCCTCCTGGGCCTCGGCGCGATGGGTGCGCCGATGGCCCGCAACCTCCACGCCGCCGGCGCGGACCTGATCGTGTGGAACCGCAGCCCGGCGCGAGCCGAGCCGTTCCGAGCTGCGGGCGTGCCCGTCGCAGCCTCGCTGGCCGAGGCCGCGCGCCCCGTCGTAGTCACCGTGCTCACCGACCTCGACGACGTGCTCGAGTTGCTCAACGGCCTGCGCGACGGGTGGGCGGCAGCGGGCATCGCTCATCCGCTGCTCGTGCTCATGGGCACGCACTCGCCGACGGCCACGGCCCAGCTGGCCGATCAGCTCGCGCCAGTGCGGGTCGTCGACGCCCCGGTCAGCGGCGGTGTCGAGGGCGCGGAGAGAGCTGCGCTGAGCATCATGGTCGGCGGGGCGGATGCGGACGTCGCCGAGGCGATGCCGCTCCTGCGCTCACTCGGAGCCGTCGTGGAGCACCTCGGCCCGCTCGGGTCAGGGCAGCTCGCGAAAGCCTGCAACCAGAGCATCGTCGCCGGCACGATCGCGGTCGTGTCCGAGGCCTTCCTGCTGGCCGGGCGCAGCGGGCTCGACCTCGGCGCGCTGCGACGGCTCCTCGAGGGCGGCCTGGCCGGCAGCGAGCTGCTGCGCCAGAAGGGTGGCAACTGGGTCGCCGACGAGCACGTCGCCGGGGGCGTGGCGGTGAACCAGGTCAAGGACCTGCGCTTCGCGCTCGCTGCGGCGCAGCGCGTCGGCGCGGCGATGCCCGCGACCGCCACGAGTTTGGAGCTGTTCGAGTCCCTCGTGGCGCACGGCGACGGAGGCCTCGACCACACCGGCCTCATCCGCGAGATCGAGCGGCGCAGCCGTCCGACCTGAACAAGGTCGGCAAACCGACAACCGTCGTCTCTGAGAGCACGCTATGTTCGGGGTCATGCCAGAGCAGCCACGGAGGGTGACCGCAGCGGACGTCGCGAGCCGGGCCGGCTGCTCGACCGCCGCGGTCTCGCTCTACCTCAACGGCAAGTCGG
>JAAIGF010060740.1_pt1 | contig 10107 bp, 10 predicted proteins | sample 6487441 | NCBI WGS metagenome assembly JAAIGF01 (sample SAMN13974129, study PRJNA590717) | phyllosphere metagenome | biome: pepper field; feature: multiple bacterial spot infested pepper fields; material: pepper leaves; isolation source: leaves from pepper fields | host: Capsicum annuum ...
CTCACCCGCGACGCCGTGCCCGAGGCCGACGTCGAGAAGGAGCGCGAGATCGTCACCGAGATCTCCCGCAACGAGGGCAAGCCCGAGGCCGCCCTGCCGAAGATCGTCGAGGGCCGCGTGAACGCGTTCTTCAAGCAGGTCGCCCTGCTCGACCAGGACTACGCGAAGGACAACAAGCTGTCCGTCGCCAAGGTCGCGTCCGACGCCGGTCTCACCCTGACCGACTTCGCCCGCTTCAAGGTCGGCGCGTAAGCAGTCGTGAAAGGCCCGGGATGCCAGTGCATCCCGGGCCTTTTTCCTGCGCGCGCGACGTTTCGACTGCGCGGCGGGGCAGATAGTTTGGACAGAACGAGAGGACATGACACGTGATCGATGAAGCGAGCAAGCGCCGCCGGGTGCTCCTGAAGCTGTCGGGCGAGGCGTTCGGCGGGGGCCAGCTGGGAGTCAATCCCGACGTGGTCAGCCAGATCGCACGAGAGATCGCCGAGGCGGTCGACCGTGTCGAGATCGCGATCGTCGTGGGTGGCGGCAACTTCTTCCGCGGGGCGGAGCTCAGCCAGCGCGGCATGGACCGCGGCCGCGCCGACTACATGGGAATGCTCGGCACCGTGATGAACGCGCTCGCCCTCCAGGACTTCCTCGAGCAGGCGGGGGCCGCGACGCGCGTGCAATCCGCGATCTCGATGACGCAGGTCGCGGAGCCGTACATCCCGCGCCGTGCCGTGCGACACCTCGAGAAGGGGCGCGTCGTGATCTTCGGCGCGGGTGCGGGACTGCCGTACTTCTCCACCGACACCGTGGCAGCCCAGCGCGCCCTCGAGATCGGTGCCGTCGAGGTGCTGGTCGCGAAGAACGGGGTGGACGGCGTGTACACCGCCGACCCGCGCATCGACCCGAGCGCCACGAAGCTGGATCACCTCACCTACAACGACGCCCTGCAGAAGGGGCTCAAGGTCGTGGACTCGACGGCGTTCAGCCTCTGCATGGACAACGGTATCGACATGCGCGTGTTCGGTATGGAGCCCGAGGGCAACGTCACCCGCGCGCTCCTCGGCGACACGATGGGCACGCTCGTCACGGCGTGACCCGCCGCGTGGGCCCGGGGCACCGGGCCCACGCGCGACTAGACTGAGACGTCAGTCCCAACGAATGGAGTCACCGTGATCGCCGATGTCCTCGCCGATGCCGGAACGCGCATGGATCGTGCCGTGGAGGCCGCCAAGGAGGACTTCGCGACCGTCCGCACCGGGCGCGCGAACCCCCAGATGTTCCAGAAGGTCCTGGTCGACTACTACGGGTCGCCCACTCCTCTCGCCCAGCTCGCGTCGCTGAACAACCCCGAGGCGCGCACCCTCGTCATCAACCCCTACGACAAGTCCGCGTTGAAGGCCATCGAGCAGGCCATCCGCGACATGCCGAACCTCGGCGTCAACCCCACGAACGACGGCAACATCGTGCGCATCACGATGCCCGAGCTCACCGAAGAACGCCGCAAAGAGTACGTCAAGCTCGTCCGCGGCAAGGGTGAGGACGCGAAGGTGCAGATCCGCAACCTCCGCCGCAAGGCCAAGGACGACCTCGACGCGCTCAAGAGCGACGTCGGTGAAGACGAACTGGTCCGCGCGGAGAAGGAGCTCGACGGTGTGACGCGCGCGCACGTCGACCAGATCGACGAGGCCCTCAAGCGCAAAGAGGCCGAGCTTCTCGAGGTCTGACGTCGATGACCGATGACTCCGCACGCGACGAGGCCGAGCCGCACACCGGCGCGGCCGGTCGTCGTCGCGTCGACGGGTCCCGGCGCTCGCCGGCGACCGGAGAGGGCGTGACGGCGATCGAGTCGCAGTTGCGCGCCATGCGAACGGATGCCGAGCAGCACATCGCCCAAGCCCGGGCGGAGTTCGACCAGGCCAACGAGCGGATCAAGCAGCGCACGGGGCGCGATCTGATCCTCGCCACACTGATCGGTGTGTCGATCGGCGCGGTCGTCGTCGCCTCGCTCATCTTCTTCAAGTGGCTGTTCGTGCTGTTCGCCGCGGCGGCCGTCGGACTCGCGATCTTCGAGTTCTCGCGCGCGCTCCAGGCCGCCGGTCGGCGCGTCGACATCGTTCCGCAACTGGGTCTGGGACTGCTGCTGCTGCTCAGCGGCTTCCTCGCCGGACTGTGGGTGCACTGGGTCGCCGCGATCGCCTCGGTCGTCGTCGTGATCGTCTGGCGCCTCGTCGCGCAGATGTTCGCGCGAGACGGCAGGACGCGCGCGGACGTCCTGGGCGATGTGCTCGTCGCCGGCTTCCTGCAGCTCTACCTGCCCTTCCTCGGCAGCTTCGCGACGATCCTCCTGTCGGAGAACAGGGGCGAGTGGTGGGTCCTGGCCTTCCTGATCGTCGCCGTCGTCTCCGACACCGGTGCCTACGTCTCCGGCCTCACGTTCGGGCGCGGGGGACGGCATCCCATGGCTCCTCGCATCAGCCCGAAGAAGACCTGGGAGGGATTCGCGGGTGCCTGCGTAGCCGCGCTGGTCGCCGGAGTCCTTCTCGCGGCGTTCATGCTCCACGTCCCGTGGTGGGCGGGCCTCATCTTCGGCGGCGTCGTCCTGGCCACGGCCACGGTGGGCGACCTCGGCGAGTCCATGCTCAAGCGCGACCTGGGCATCAAGGACATGAGCTCCTGGCTGCCCGGGCACGGCGGCGTCCTCGACCGGCTGGATTCGATCCTCCCGTCGGCGATCGCCGCACTCGCCATGTTCTATCTGCTCGCCCCGCTGGGAGTGTCATGACTGAAACGCCGATCGACGACCGCCGGACGAGCGCGCTGTTCCCCGACGCCCCCGGGCGCACCAAGGGGTACGAGAAGCGCGCCGTCGACCACTTCCTCGCGCGAGCGCGCGAGGCGTTCGAGTCCGACGTCGAGGGGGCGCTGCGCTCGACGGAGGTCCGCGCGACGGCCTTCCCGCTTGTCCGCGGGGGGTACGCGATCGCCCCGGTCGACGCGGCTCTCGGCCGTGTCGAGGACGCCTTCGCCGCACGCGAGCGCGAACACGCGCTTTCCCGCCTCGGCGCTCGCGCCTGGGTGGCGGAGACGCGCGACACCGCCCAGGTCGTGCTCGACCGCCTCCAGCGTCCGGCGGGCCAGCGCTTCGATCGCGTGGGCTTCCTGCGCTACGGCTACCGCGTCGACGAGGTCGACGTGGCGGCCGACCGGATCGCCCGGTATCTGGCATCCGGCGACCCGATCACCGCGGAGCAGGTGCGCTCGGTGGCGTTCCGCATGGAGCGCGGCGGTTATCGCGAGCAGCAGGTGGACGCCGTGCTCGACGCCGTCGTCGAGGTCATGCTCGCTGTCGGTTGATGCACATCCCGCACACGTCGCACCCATCGCGCCGCATCGGTAGACTCGGAGAACTGTGACTTCCGGATCCGACCTCACACGCGTGTCGTCCCGCCACGTATCGCGCCGCGGCGCGAGCTCGGGGGACGTCGTTCCCCCCGCGCTCCCGCACCGTCGGGCACCCCGCTGGTCTCGTCGACGGGGAGTGGTGGGCGCGTTCGCCGGCTGCGCGGCGCTGCTGTTCGCGGCGGCCTACGTGGGTCCGATGGGCGCGGTGATCCCGAGCGCGCAGGCGGAGGAGCCGCGCACGGTGACGTTGTTCGCCGAGGGGCTGAACGACACCCAGGAGGTGTCGACGTCGGGCGAGCGCGAAGCACCCACCCTCGACCGGGCGAGCTACAACGTCTACGTCAAGCCGAAGCCCACCCCGACGCCCACCCCGTCCCCGCGCGAGCAGAGCTCTTCGGACGGCGGCGGACCCCTGTTCTACACGGGCGGGGGCGCTCCGGCCGAGTGGATGGCCGCCGCCGGGATCTCGGATGCCGATATGGGCTACGTCGATTACATCGTCAGCCGCGAGAGCGGCTGGAACCCCAACGCCACGAACCGCTCGTCGGGGGCGTGCGGTCTCGTGCAGGCTCTGCCGTGCAGCAAGGTGCCGGGCAACGGATACGACCCGGTCGACAACCTGCGGTGGGCGACCGGATACGCGACCGGCCGCTACGGCAGCTGGGCCGGCGCCTACGCCTTCTGGACCAGCAACCACTGGTGGTGAGTGGCATCCATGCCCCGCTCACGCAAACGCCGCCCGGATCCCCGTCACGGCGATGACTCCCTCGACCGCCTGATCGCGGGGTGGAAGCGCAGCGAGTTCAAGCGCGGCGTCGAATGGACCGTGCAGCCGATCTCGGCCCCGCAGGCGCAGAAGGAGTACCGGTGCCCGGGATGCGGGCGGGTGGTGGAGCCGGGAGTCGCGCACGTGGTCGTCTGGCGCGCAGACGGCGTCCTGGGCGACGCGGCCGACCTGGCCGCGCGCCGACACTGGCACACCCCCTGTTGGAGGATTGCGTGATGGAGATCCGTGGACCCGTGCTGCTGCCGGCACGACGCGAAGACATCGAACTGCAGACCGTCGACGGTCTCACCCTCGTCGGAGAGCTCGCCCTCCCGGCCGATCGCGACCCCGTCGCGACGCTCGTCACCCTGCATCCGCTGCCCACCGCCGGCGGCTTCATGGACTCCCACATCCTGCGCAAGGCCGCGGGGCGTCTGCCCGCCCTCGCCGACCTCGCGGTGCTGCGTTTCAACACGCGGGGAACGACGTCGCCGCGCGGGACGAGCGAGGGGACTTTCGACGGGGGAGCCGCGGAGGTCTTCGACGTCGCCGCGGCGATGGACCTCGTGCGCGAGCGCGGCCTTCCGCGCCCCTGGCTCGTGGGGTGGTCGTTCGGCACCGAGCTGGCCCTCAAGTACGGCCGCGATCACGACATCGAGGGAGTCATCCTGCTCTCGCCGCCCCTGCACCGCGCGACGGCGGATGAGGTGGCCGCCTGGGGCGGCGACACCCGACGCGTGGTCATGCTCGTGCCGGAGTTCGATGACTACCTGCGTCCGGAGGAGGCGCGCGAGCGCTTCGCGTCGATTCCGCACGCGACGCTGATCGCCGTCGAGGGCGGCAAACACCTCTGGGTCGGGGAGACGCAGACGCGGCGGGTCCTGACCGAGATCGTCGCGGCCGTGAACCCCGACGCCCTGCCGCTCGCGACCGAGTGGGACGACGACGACCTCTGACCCGCGTCAGCGCTCGTTCTGCCGCGGGATGATGACCTCGCGGTAGATGATGAGGATGCTCGCCGCCACCGGGATCGCGATCAGCGCCCCGAGCAGGTTGAGCAGCGCGCCTCCGGCCAGGGCGGAGATGACGACGACCGCCCCCGGCACCGACACCGCGCGGTTCATGATGCGCGGAGAGATCACGTAGGCCTCGACCTGCATGTAGACGAGGTAGTAGATCAGCGCGATGATCGCGATGGTGGGCGACCCGAGTCCGGGGATCAGGCAGGTCAGCACGATGATCGTCGAACCGGTCAGGGTGCCCACGAGGGGGATCAGTGAGAAGAAGAACGCGATCACCGCGAGCACCGCGGGGAACGGCGCGTTGATGATGCTGAGGAAGATGGCGCTCAGGATGCCGTTGATGACGCCCAGGCTCACCTGACCCATGACGTAGTAGCCCACGGAATCGGTGATCTTCTCCGCGAGCTCGATGAAGCGGGCGCGCTTGGACGCGGGCACGAGCTGGTAGACGGCGGACTTCAGCGACGGAGTGGATGCCGTGAAGTAGATCGTCAGGATGAGCACGATGAAGGCGCCGCCGACGCCGGCCGCGATGGCACCACCGAAGGACAGCAGGCCGTTTCCGATCATCGTCGAGATCGACCCCACGTCCAGTGTGGAGAACCAGTGCTGGATGCCGGCCCACACCTCATCCAGGCGGAGCCAGGGGAAATTGGCCGAGGCCCAATCCTGAGCGGCCAGGACGATCTCGTTCCAGCGACCGGGCCGGAAGAGCTGCTCGATCTGGGCGACGAGTTGCGTGATCTGGCTCACGATGATCGGGACGACCATGAAGATGATGCCCGCGAAGATTCCGAGCACACCGAGGATCGTCGCGAGGACCGCTGCCCACCGGGGAAGACCACGTCGCTCGAGGAACGACACGACGGGGTCGAGGCCGAGCGAGAGGAACAGTGCGGTGCCGACGTAGAGCAGGATCGTCGAGAGGTTCTCGACGCTGCCGATGAGCAGGAGCCCGACGCCGACGCCGAGTGTCGCGAGCAGCGCCACCCGGAAGGGATTGTGGATCTTCATGCCGGGGACTCCCGCCTCCTGCGGCCGTGGCCGCGTCCGTCCCGCCAGGATACTGAGCCGCCGCGCGCGGCGCGCACATGGTCCTCGCCGAGAACTTTCAGGAGTCCTCCGATAGTCTGAAACGTCGATTCTTCGGCGACCACCCGAGTCGCCGATTGGGGATGGTGCATAGCGTGAGATTCGTCTGGGCCGTGGTGGCGTTCATCATCGCCGCCGTCATGATCGGTGCGGGCATCGCCCAGCGCACCGTGTTCCAAGGTCCCGCGGAGGCATCGGAATCGATCCAGACGGATCAATCGACCGCGTACACGATGATCGACGGCGCCGTGCTCGGCAAGCTCCCCGGAGCGCAGACGCTGCGCGTCGAGGGCAGCTCCGACGTCTTCGTGGCGTACGGCCGCACGGAAGACATGCGCGCCTGGCTCGCGGACACCGAGTACACCGCGGTGACGACCGCCGACGAGGGCGCCATGCAGACGGCGGTGGTGCAGCCGACCGTGACGCCGACCACCCCGTCGACCCCGACCGCGACGGACACGACCGGGGGGACCGACACCACCGGCGGAACCGACAGCTCCGCCCCCACGGACTCGATCGGCTCGCAGACCTCGGGCGGTCGTTCTCCCGTCGGCTCCGACCTGTGGCTCGACGAGTTCGAACAGCCCGGGACCCTGACCCAGACGCTGCAGCTTCCCGCCGACATGAGCGTGCTCGTCGCCTCGGACGGAACCGCACCGGCGCCCTCGTCGATCACCCTGACGTGGCCCGTCGACAACTCCACCCCGTGGGCGGGTCCGCTCATCGTGGGCGGGGGAGTCGTCCTGCTGATCGGGCTCGTGCTCTACATCCTCGGCATCCGTCATGTCCGTCGTTCGCGCCGGCCTCGCCGTAAGGGGCTCCCGTTGCCCGTCACCGAGCCCATCTCGATCACCGACGGCGCCGACAGGGGTGTGATCAGCGACTCGCCCCGTCGTCGACCGCTCGGGCGCGGACGACGTGCGCTCATCGCCCTCCCCGCCATCGGCGTCTCCGCCGCGCTGTTCGCGGGCTGCTCGGCCGACGCCTGGCCGCAGATCGCGGCCTCCGACTCGCCGAGTCCCTCCGCGACCGTGATCGTGCCGGAAGGGCAGTTCCCCCCGGCCGTGACCGAGGCGCAAGCCCAGCGGATCGTGTCCCGCATCTCCCAGACGGTCGCCCAGGCTGACGCGGCGATGGACCCCAACGCCGCCGCGACGCGTCTGACGGGCCCCGCCCTCGCCGAGCGCAAGACCAACTACACGCTGCGTGCCGCGATCCCGGATCGGCCGGCCCTCCCCGCGATCCCCGCGGAGCCGGTCCAGATCACCCTTCCGCAGACCACGAACACGTGGCCGCGCACGGTGATGACGGTCGTGGAGTCGGACGACGCCAGCGCCCCCACGACGACCATCATGATGATGACGCAGGACGACCCCTGGTCGGAGTACCGTGCCTCCTACGTCGGCAACCTCGAGGCATCCACGAACCTGCCGGAGCTCGCGGCGCCGTACGTCGGTGCGACGCAGGTGCCGCCGGACTCGTCGTTCCTGGTGATGGCGCCCAACGAACTCGCCGCGGCATACGCCGATCTCATCAACAACGGTCAGAACAGCGCGTCTTGGGCGAAGTTCGACACGGCGAACGATCTGCTGCTGCCCGCGATCGAGGACAACAAGAAGAAGCGCACGGACGAGCTCAACCAGACCGGTCAGGGCACCGCCGAGATCAGCTTCACCGCGGCAGCCGGCCCCACCGCCCCCATCGCTCTCGCAACCCTCGACACCGGGGCGATCGTCGCGGTCAACGTCTACGAGAGCGACACGGCCAAGCCGACGAACGCCGACGCGGTCATCAAGCTCGACAACAACCCCGCGGTCAAGGCGCTCACCGGTGTCGACCAGTCCGCGAAGGGCTTCACCACGACCTACTCGGACCAGATCTTCTTCTACGTCCCCAGCCAGGGATCGAACGATCCGATCCGTCTCCTCGGTTACCGATCCAGCCTCCTCGAAGCGAAGGTGTCCCCGTGAGCACTCCCGCCCCCGGTTCCGTCATGCGCGGAGCGGTCGACCTGTCGTCGCTGCGCAACCGTCCCACGCCCCCGGCCGCGACGCCGGGCGGCGGTGCCGCCGCGGATGCGCCCGCGACGCCGCTCGTCTTCGACGTGACCGACGCCACGTTCGGCGAGGTGCTCGAACTCTCACGCACCGTCCCGGTCGTGGTCGACCTGTGGGCGGAGTGGTGCGGGCCGTGCAAGCAGCTCAGCCCCATCCTCGAGAAGGTCGTCACCGAGCTCGGCGGTCGTGTGGTGCTGGCGAAGGTCGACGTCGACGCCAACCCGCAGCTGGCCCAGGGCTTCCGCGCGCAGTCGATCCCGATGGTCGTGGCGCTGGTGGCCGGGCAGCCCGTTCCGCTGTTCACCGGAGTCGTCCCGGAACAGCAGGTGCGCGAGGTGTTCGCCCAGCTCCTCCAGCTCGCCGCCCAGCACGGCGTCACGGGGACCGTGCCGACGGGGGAGGGTGCTTCGGATGCCGATGAGCCCGCCGAAGCCCCCCTGCCGCCGTTGCACGCCGAGGCGTTCGCCGCCATCGAGGAGGGCGACTACCCCCGCGCGATCTCCGCGTACGAACGCGCTCTCGCGGAGAACCCGCGCGACGCGGAGGCGGCTGCCGGGCTCGGTCAGGTGCGTCTGTTGAACCGCGTGCAGGGGGCCGACCTGCAACAGGCTCGCGCCGCGGCCGCGGCGGGTCCGACCGATGTCGAGGCGCAGTTCCTCGTCGCCGATCTCGACCTCGCGGGCGGGCACGTCGACGACGCCTTCGGGCGCCTGCTCGATCTCTTCGCGGCCCTCCCGTCGGAGGAGCGCGCCCCGGTACGCGCGCGCCTGCTCGAGCTCTTCGGCATCGTCGGCGACGACGACGCTCGCGTCCTGCGCGCGCGGGGGCGCTTGGCATCCCTGCTCTTCTGAGCTGACGCAGCACGTATGAGGAAGGCCCCGTCCGAGGACGGGGCCTTCCTCATATCGGGCGCGCTCAGGCGCCCGCGGAGTGCTGGAGCCACAGCACGCCGAGCGGCGGAAGGGTCAGCGTCGCGCTCCCGCGCGCATCCGTCGTCACGGCCCCGAAGTTGCCCTGCCCCGATCCGCCGAAGGCTTCGGCGTCGCTGTTGAGCACCTCGGTCCACGTTCCCGCCTCGGGCAGGTCGATGGGGAAGTTCCCCAGCGGCACACCCGAGAAGTTGCACAGCACGGCCACCGTGTTGCCGTGGTGGTCCCGGCGCGCGAAGGCCAGGACGTTGGGGTTCCACGCCGGCGCCCCCAGACGCGAGAACGCGGCGCCGTCGTGGTCGCGCGACCACAGCGGCGCGTGTTCCTTGTACACGCGATTGAGCTCGGCGACGAAGTCGTGCAGTTGGGCGTGCGACGGCTGGTCCAGCATCCACCAGTCGAGGCCGCGTCCCTCGGACCACTCGGACATCTGGCCGAACTCCTGGCCCATGAAGAGGAGCTGCTTGCCCGGATGCCCCCACATGTACGCCAGGAACGCGCGCATGTTGGCGAGCTTCTGCCAGTGGTCTCCCGGCATCCGTCCGAACAGGCTCCCCTTGCCGTGGACGACCTCGTCGTGGCTGATCGGCAAGATGAAGTTCTCGCTGAAGGCGTAGACGAACGAGAACGACAGCTCGCCCTCGTGGTGCGAGCGGTACATGGGGTCTCGCGCGATGTACTGCAGCGAGTCGTTCATCCACCCCATGTTCCACTTGAAGCCGAAGCCCAGGCCGGCGTGGCTCGTGGGGGCGGTGACGCCGGGGAAGCTCGTCGACTCCTCGGCGATCATCGCGATACCCGGGTAGCGCTTGTAGGCGGTGGCGTTGACTTCCTGCAGGAAGCGGATC
>JAAIGF010232301.1_pt1 | contig 10103 bp, 10 predicted proteins | sample 6487441 | NCBI WGS metagenome assembly JAAIGF01 (sample SAMN13974129, study PRJNA590717) | phyllosphere metagenome | biome: pepper field; feature: multiple bacterial spot infested pepper fields; material: pepper leaves; isolation source: leaves from pepper fields | host: Capsicum annuum ...
AAGTATTATTGAAAGAAAGGAATGTATGTACTTTTTTCGTGGTTCCAAATCATGCTCTATTTTATGTGACAATTTCACCACTGTAAACCTATTTTAGGACGACTCAATGGAGCAAGCAGAAGTTGGGCAGAGCCTCACTTTTATAACCTAACCGGTTGTGATCACGCTTCTAAGTATCCTCCGGGGATACTTCTGCTAAAATAAAAGAATTTAAATAGGTTTTCAAGTATACTTCGGGGTATACCTTGCTTACATGATACTACTGTTATCAACAGATATCTCTTCTAGTTGGAGGTTTCTGTACTATCTACCATTTCAAAATTTTCATATTTAAATATTACTATTTTATCAATAGGCACAACTCTAGCTTGCACTGGGTCAGAATTCAAAATTTCAACGATTGGCTCCTTCATTATGATTTGTGTTTTAAACAAAACAAGCTTTTTCCCAAACAAGTCAATCTCATTATCCGCATCGGTATTAAATCTTACATAAATACTATTTGGAAGTGGCTTTTTTAAAGCATTAATTAGTATCCGAGAACTATTACTTTGTTGAAAAAGAACACCTCTCGGATTTTTAACTATATAACAACCATTATTAATTAGATCACTAAACATGTTAATTAATGCCTGATATTCAGTAGAAATTTGGTTTATTTTTATTTTTGGAAATCGTATTCTGTAAATACTTTCCAATTTTTTCAGTGTTTGGAAAATCTTCAAGAAGTATTTGAAACTATCAGCCTGTGGTTCAGAGCTTAAATGGAAGTCAAATGGTTCATAATTATCAACATACAGTTTAAACCTTTCTCCGGAAAATAAAAAATAGAACGCTTGCATAGCTTCATAGGTTTGACCTACAAATTGTGGTTTTTCTGGTTCACTAGTTGTAAAGTTAACTTGCACTCCTCCATTTTTATGATCTGTAAAGTTCAATTGAAGAGTAAACTTGAATCCCTTTATTTCTCCTTCCACTTGTGCTTTACCAGGAATATCTGAGTAGACTAGTAATTTGACACCTTTAACTAGGACATTTTTATCGACAAACTTTATTTTACAATTACCCTCATACTTCGGGAAGCGTTGCAATTTAATCTCTCCTAATTCATCTTGAGTAAAGAAAGTAAAATCCTCTATTTTATATTTGAACTTACTAACCTTTTCAAATGGAACAACTAATTCCTTTAAATCATAACCTCTTTTGAAATTATTGTAAGCTTCAATCAATCCTCGGTCTGAAGTGGTGAAATTGAAAGAGTTCTTTGTAATACCAGTCACTTTGGTGATGTTAGTAAGAGTATTTGCAGAAAAATCCACATGGCAATCAAACGCAGTTATAAAATCAATTGCAGTCTGCGTATCTACCTTATTTAATCGATGATCATTAACGATGTTATCTTTAATATCTAAAATTAATTCATTGATGAATCTTTCGCCGTCTGATTCTACGTAATCTATGTTTAGGTTTTTTAGAAGCTTTGCTTTTGATGAGTTAATGTTTGGAATTATTAAAATTCGTTTTCTGTCTGTACTTTTCAATTTTGATTCTATGTGAGCAAAATCAGCTTTTACATTCTCATCATCATATCCATATCCTAAAAAAACAATATGATTAGATGCAATTTCTGAATTGAATGAAGACCAAAATGGGTCTCGAAAGTTGCGTAAATGTTGTTTAACATAGTCATTTTCAGAGATTACTATGCTTTCCGGCCTATCTATGTCTCCGTGTATTTTAAAAATTTTGCATTTGGAACGATTTACATTGTGTACGTCTGTGTTACTAATTATAACATGTGCTTTAGGACCATAGCTATTCTCTAGTAATTTATCGTAATTCGTGGTTACTATTGTTTTAAAGTGAGGGACTCTGGAAAGAAGGTCATGTAGGTGTACCTCAGCTTTATGACCTTTAAATATCTTTTCTAAACTTTTTACAAGTTCAGGACGCCCAAATTCGTTTTCATAATCATCACAAAAACGTCGTAGTGATGCATTTTCACTAAATTTCCTTTTATTTTCGGGAAGATCCGCTTTCAACATTTCTACCAACTTGGCTGAAGTTGGCATACCTGTATATAATGAAAACCCTGATCCTATGAATAGTAATACAGGGTGGTGTCTGATAAGTTCGAATACTGCTTTTAATTCCACTTTGGTGTTTCCGATATTTAATGTCAAACACTAAAATATGTGTTAATTTATTAAGTATAGCTTCTGTATAAACTTTTTAAAAAATTATATGATTATATATTCTAGTGGTTTAAGATTATAAATAAAAGCGCGATACCATCATTTTTTGAGATTATTTATTATCTATAATGTCTTTTTGATCGTACCACAAATCTTCAAGTCCCCAATATTTTTTTGTTATTTGATCCTTTAATTTTATCAGTTCTTTGCTTAATCCGGTAGTTCCATATTTCATTTCGATTTCAGTTTGAATAACCCATAGAGTACGAGCTACGTAGTTAATTTGATTCTGTAAATCAATCATTCTCTCATGTGAAAACCCTCCGTTCACTTCCAAAATCGAACTGTTGTTTTTATGATTTTTTCTAGACAGAATGTATTGTGTTTCGTTAACTTTTTTGAAGCCTACTGCAAAGGCTACTTTTTGGGAAGCATAATAAAAGTTGTCTCCAATTTCACTTTTATTGATCGATATAGTAAGTTGTGTTTTTTTTCGAAATAAATGTTGTATAATACTCTGTTGTAGAGCGGAAACCAGATAACCTTTTTTTCTATATCTGGGACTGATGTACCAATGAAGATCATATTTCATATCATAAACTATACCTACAAATCTCCCGTTATTTTTCTTTATGAAATAGAAACTATCAGGGCCATTATGATTAGATAATCTTTCTGTCTTTTTAGGTTCATTAAGCCAAACTTTAGCAAATTCAACATTGTCAGATATTGGTCTTAAATGAATTAAAGACTTCTTTCTTCCAGCGTTAAGATCATTAATTAATGATCCTAGATTTTCATTAGTCATAAAATAGTTAGTTGATATTTTGGTTATTTTTTACATATCCAAGCTGAACTTTTAGATTATTTTTATTCCAGAAATTAGGTTTCTCGCAAATCTCTTAAACATCTTTGACACCACTATTTATGTGCTTTCCTATTATTCAAGAATTATTGGAGAGATTTTTTTCTGTCCATTTGAAATGCTTCTATCAGACTTTTTAATAGACAATATAGATTCAAGCTTATCTTGGGGTATGCCCTGTTTTTTAGACTAGTCGATTTTATTCATATCATATCGTTTTTTTGGGACTAATGAGCTTGTTCCAAATTTGGATTATATAAATGTTCATATCCGTAATCATAAAAATCAAATACAACCGCATATTTCTTCTTCATTTCAATCCTAATCTTACTTGTAATTAGATCTGATATGGAATTATAATTCGAATCCAATTCCTCTTTTATATAAAAGTCAGCTTTGTATGCATTTGGATATTCCAAAAGCCTCTTAAAATTTTCTGGAATACTATCAAGCGATACATCTACATACCTATCCAAAAGAATCAATTCCGACAAATTGAAATATGTGTCATATTTTTGATCGATAATGAATTTTGGAAGGTTAATATAATTCCTCAATTGTTCCTTCGTATAATCATTCGCTTCTATAATAAAAGATTCTGTATAGGGATAACGTTCGGTAAAATATGCATCACCCAAAGATATTCCGACACCTTCCTGAAATTGCTCTCCCTTAGGCTTAAAGACTAAATACCCTTTGATAGAGCAAACTACGTTCCCGTTTATAGGTGTCGCTTTAATTTCTGCAACCAATTCCGTACCAATCCAACGTTCTCTTTCATAAGCTTTAATAAATTCAAGCTCAACGTAGGGTTTGTAAGAATTTCTTTTTATATAATTACGAAATTCAATCGAATCCCTGATAAACTGTTCGTACGTTTTCCCAAATGATTTATCCCAGTGTTTTTTTATATCAGTATCAGTCTTAAGATTATCATATCTATGTTTAAACTCTCTTTGAAAATTGAATAAATCGGAATATGTCAATCCCGCAATTAGCGTCTTGTTATTACCTCGTAGATAAACAGAATCTACCAGCAATCTGATTTCATTATAATTTCCCATAAACATACTATCCTTATCTATATGATTTTTTAGCACATCGGGTTTTAACGGTTCTAAAGTTGTAACTCGCAGTTCATTTTTGCATCCAGTCAGAGATATGCAAAATACAAGAAGGGAGAGAAATATGAATCTCATCTTAGGCTATATTGTAGTAATCAATGTTTTGAATTATATTGTTTTTGAGATTTTTAAAGTATTCCTATTTTAGAATTTGATAATAGTGGGATCGATGAAAATCTTTGTATAAGTATCGATTAAACCCAACTGATCAAGTATTCTTAAATCTCCAGTTTTAGATATTTGAAGGCGTTGATCTGACATAATCATATCAACATATTCTGATCCATTATATACAATTTCATGAGGAAAATTTAACTCACTTTTTGCCCCAATTTCAGTTTGTTCGTCGGCAATAGCGCACAGTTCGAAATACAATTTGCCATCTACTCCCAATACTATTTTTTGGCCCATTCTCTTCCCAACTTGATCACTAGTGACTTTATCATACCAAAGTCCAACCAACCTATCATGATTAACACCTGTATCAGTCAGGTATTCTAGATCGGATTTACTCCATGATTCTTGATCGTATTGTTCATAAATAACATTATCACTGCGGTTAGAACTTTCGTTGCAGCTACATAGTGTAACTAGAAACACCGCTATCGTAATTCTTAAATTTTTCATAATTCTTGAACATTTTTTGAAATTACTAATGCTTTTTAAAAGCGCAAATATTTACCAAATGGTTTGGCAAGGTCACTATCAACAATCCAATTGAAATTCTGATCATGGCTTTTTCCTTCATATGATCTTAAATGGTCTGCAATGTCTCGGCCAAATAAATACTCTGCTTCCTGTGCGTAAGGCTCTATATCATCCCATTCAAGACATGGGCTTTTTGCTCCTCGATTTTCTGGTCCGGTTTGTTTATATAGAGCGTCAAATTTTTTTAAAAACTTATATCTTCTATCAAAAAGTTCGTCCTTCCTTTTTCTTTTTTGCAGTAAATAATTTGCAACACCAATATATATCCCAACTAGTGCAACAACTGGTGTCAAAAGCGCTGAAAAAACAGTTATAGTATGATTTATAACTTCCATAATATGATCTCTGAGCAGTAGATTACTTCTTAAATATCCAAACCTTTTTCTTCAAATTATCTTTGTTCCATGGATTGGGCTTGCCAGCAATTTTCTTTATAACCTTCGATTTTTTCATAGCTTGATTTTTTTTATCATTCCTTCTTTTACTATTAAACAAACTCGGATAGATTTCTTCTTGTTCTTTCGAAAGGATATAATCACTAGTAATCGAAATTGACAATATTGATTCAAGTCTAGCTTGAGATATGCCATATTGTTTACAATAGTCAATAGCTCTCATATAGGTTGGTTTCTTTTATATTTTTTTATGTTAGATAATTACATTCACAATGGTTGTACATACTTCTTCCAAAGATGGTATAAAGATCTTAGACATTTTTTTAAAGAATTACGGAAAACCGTACTCTGTTATGTTACACAACAACGTTTATTGAGACAGTATTTCAAAAAGTCACCCATTTCTGATCCAGATGATACATTGTATAATTTAGTCTAAACCATTTAAACCTGTCTTTCTAAATGAATTAGTTTGTGTTTTTTCAAACTCCATCGTATTAAATCGAAATCCACTCTCACTCGAAGTGAAATAGAAAACTTTTGGTTCCGAAACAAATTTATCATCCAAGTATCCCATGTGTGCATTTGCGGATCTGCAACTACTGCTGGTTTCGAAAAACTCATTTTAAAAGAAAATTCGTTTTGCGCAAAATCACACAGCGTATTCGAGTTAGAAAAATAGCTTCTACACAACCATTATAAAATTGAAATGACACAAATTTACTTCGCCAGCTTGATAGGCGGCCACCTCACTTTGCCTATCGCGCCCAATAAAACTTCGATAAAAATGGGTATCCGGCCCAGCTGCCGGAGCCTCCGCCGCTACGCTCATTTGTGATCGTCGTTTTCTTTTGCCTAATCAAGCTCTTGTCTCGTAGGATGCTCGTGTAATCAATTTTTTGTGTCACGTTTAATCCTTACTATCATGAGAAGATCATCAAAAACAATCCAGCAAAACAAGTCAAAGTATCCACAGGAAATCTATGCTAATGAACTTTCTATTTCCTACAATCATTGCCAGAAATTAAAGCAGCCTGAGTTTAAGTGCTTAAATAGTGCTGCCACCATTGCTGATCTATTGCGAGATATTTGGAATGCAGATGATCTTAGCGTGCGAGAAAGCTTCTATCTATTATGCTTTTCCCAGCCACTGGATCTTATCGGATTTTACAAACTTTCAGAAGGTGGTCTGGATGCCGTGGTAGTAGATACAAGGCTACTATTCTCCGCAGCATTATTATGCAGAGCATCATCTATTATTATCGCTCACAACCACCCTTCGGGAGCATTGTCGCCAAGTAAAGCTGATATTGCCATTACCAGACGCATTCAGCAAGGTGGCGATATGCTATCCATCAAACTTTTAGATCATATCATATTAACTCCAGAAGATCACTATTCTTTTGCAGAAAATGGGGGCTTGTAGCCCTCATATAAATGCAATGTCATTCCGTAAATGACATAGATTTACTATCCCTCGGAAAGATTAATATCGCGATGAATGTGTTCGAACATTGTCCCAGGCTGCTCTCCGATAGCAAGAGCAATCAAATAAAGTTCGTCCGCTCTTAACTGAGCTTTAGGATTAATACTAAGCTGACTTAAGCGGTACGTGGTGATGCCAGTCTTTCGAGACACCTCAGCCCTATTAACTGAACGCTTCGCAAGGTATAGACCTAATTCCGTATAAACACCCTTATCAACACTACTCATATACTCTAAAATACCCTTAAGGTGATTTACTACAGAAATAATTTCCAATTGTAGAGATATTCACTATATTTGTAGTGAATAAGCATATTTTTGGTTTTTATTTTAGCTACCACTGAGCTATCTGAAATAAAAATCTACTACTACTCGCCATTGAGGCTCCCCTCCGTATGGCGGATGCAAATATGAGCATTCGAATTATGATCTTTGATGTGTTGAAACTAAAATGTTAATTCATTAAATATGGGGCTACTTGTATAGCCTTAGGGTGAGGGAATTTTCCACTCACTAAGTTTACAGATACCCTCCAGTAATGGCATCAAATAATCAAATTACTGTATGCTCTGCCAAAGATTAGCAGAATTCTGAAACATACAACTTCGTTGTCCAAGCTAAAAATAAATACCTACGCTCTATCATGCTTGCCACTAAAAAAAATGCCTGTTAAATAGGTAAATAAATATTTGACGAGTTTACACCAAGTTTCTACATCATCAGAGGCTGGCTAACCTTAATGATATTATTATGAAAACATCAAGCTTAAAAGCTAACCAAGACAATTATATACGTTTACTAGCAGATGGCCAGCAGGCAGGTCTTAACTATATCTATAAACTGTATTTTAATCTGATTTACAGCAGAGTTTACAGAGCAACTAAAGATCTGTGCGAGACTGAAAGTATTGTTCAAAATGCTTTTCTTAAGCTATGGCAATTCCGTAAAAATATTTCGTCCATTGAAAGCGCTTATGAATTTATCAAAAAGCAAGTCAGCGAGGCTATTTCCGACTATTATAAACTTTCTAAGACTCAATTTAGAGCAAAAACACTCCTTCTAGATAGCCTTGAAGACTATCAAAAATATATGTTAGGATATACAATACAGGATGAAGATCTCGATATTAACCCTGATGCTAAGGATGAGATTTTAGAAAGTAAGCGTAAAAAATTGGCAGGCATACTTCCGCACCTATGCTCGCGAAAAAGGTTGATTCTACATTTATGTATTACCAACAGTTTTAATTTTGAAAGCGTAGCTAAGCATCTTGGCGCATCTAGTGAGCACAAGGTCGCAAAGGAGTTTGAGAAAATAATTGCTCAACTCAAAAGTTTATTAAACGCAGCCGAAAAGGTAAAGAGTTCCAATTCAAGATCGGACTTAGTACTAAGTCCTACACTTTCAAATTTAGAACAAAAAGTGCTTTCGATACGCCGTGACCTCGGTTTGACTTTTGAGGAAATCGCAAATCGAATAAATTTAAGCCCACAACAAGTACGCGAGATTTTTCTGATGGCACATATGAATCTAAAAAATAAATCCGCATAAACTAAATACTTGTGATATGACTGATTCTACAACATTTGTTCGTCGAAAAATCCAACTTCTTATTGATTCTGATGTAAAGCTGGATAGGGAGAAATTCTACGAAAAGCTTTTCTCATGGCGTGATATCGCGTACAAAGGCGCGAATTTGATAATGTCTCATCTATACATTCAGGAAAAGCTACAAGATATGATCTACTTGGATGAAGGAGTTAAAGTAAGATTAGCAGATAGAAAAAAAGAAGAGACTGGAATTCTGAACTGCTCTAAGATGAATACAGGCTACAAGCTATTATCAAAGCTTTTTGCTAAGCAGATACCCATGAATATCGCTGCCTGTATCAATCAAATGGCTCTTAAAAATTATAATTTAAATAGATCAGAGTATTGGTATGGCAGAAGGTCAGTCAGCAACTATAAGAGAACGATGCCCATACCCTTTTCATCATATGTAATCTCTCTGAAAATGGACGAATCAAATTTTGAATATAAATTTAAACTCTTCAAAATTCCTTTTAGGACATATCTGGGTCGTGACCGCACAGATAAGAGAGAATTACTCAAAAAGGTTACTTTAGGCTACATCAAACTTTGCCAAAGCGCCATACAAATTGAGAGTGGCAAGATCTATCTCTTGATTACAGTGGAGATGCCGAAAAGACAAACAAATTTAGATACATTGAAAATAGCTGAAGCGACTTTAGGCTTCGAAAATCCGATTATAGTAAACTCAAACAAAAAAAGTTTACAAATAGGATCCAAAGAAGAATTTCTTTACCAAAGACTTTCTATTCAAGCTGCCAGAAAACGCTTACAAAGGTCTAGCAGTTTTAATCGAGGTGGTAAAGGGCGCAACAAAAAATTAAAAGCGATTGAACGATTTTCAAAAAGAGAACATAATTATATTGACAATAAGCTTCACCTTTATTCCCGTCAATTGATAGACTTTTGTCTGACAAATAATTGTGGAAACTTACTTTTAGTGAATCAAAGTCAACAAGCGGAAATTGCCAAACAAGACATCACCATCATCAGAAATTGGGGATATTCTGGATTAGTCGATAAAATAATGTATAAAGCGCAAGCAGCAAATATTAATGTGATCATAGAATAATTCATTCATCGTAGTATAACTAACGCCTATAACTTTCTTATTGAGGTTATTAAATTAAATGTAGGAGTTCGATAAAAATCACAGATAAAACATAGTGAGCAATAACAAGCAGGAATACCAGCCATTATTTAGCTATTTACAGGAGGCCTACCATCTTAATTTGCAAAATAACCTTTGAGACATACAGCAATTTATGGATAAGGTTCACACTTGTAAGCTCTCGACGTTTTAAATTTTTACCTGAAACTATTTCTATTCAAGCACTTCACAACCTAATTTTTTAAGGGCTTAAATTTGTCCATCTAAATTTTACCCTTCCTTAACAACGCTAGCATATCAATCTATCATCTATCATAAATCTAGAATTAATCTTGAGGATGGATTGTATCCATCGAATGTTTCGTTTCGATTAGTTGTTATAATTTTAAGAAACTGTGTATGATTCTCTGTGGTAATTTTAATTTTATAAAGGGGTATTTCGAAGAAAAAACAATGTAATGATAATTCCACTATTGAATTGGTTAAATATTGACTTTATACGATTAAAGATAAGAAATCCATAGCGACTATTAACAAACAGCAACTCGATCTCATATTTAATATATTATAGCCTTTTCACAACATTTTGTAAGTAGTACCTAATAGGGATATGAAAACGTTCGTTATTAT
>JAAIGF010285523.1_pt1 | contig 10102 bp, 7 predicted proteins | sample 6487441 | NCBI WGS metagenome assembly JAAIGF01 (sample SAMN13974129, study PRJNA590717) | phyllosphere metagenome | biome: pepper field; feature: multiple bacterial spot infested pepper fields; material: pepper leaves; isolation source: leaves from pepper fields | host: Capsicum annuum ...
ACCCGCGCATGGAGATCCTGCTCGGTCTGATCGTCGGGGCCGTCATCGGGCTCGGTGTCCACTTCGCGCTGCCGCACCGGGTCGTCCGGGGCGTGGCGCTGGCCCCGTTCGCCGGGGCGGCGGCATCCGCCGTCATGTGGACCGTGCTCACCTGGGCGGGGCACACGGTGTCGTCGCCGCTGCTGTGGCTCGTGGTCATCGCCGCGCCCGCTCTCACGACGCTGGCTCTCGTTCCGCTCCTGTCGCGGACCCGCCTCCGCCGCGACGCCGCCGATCGCACCCGCCTCGGGATCTGACGCACTCCACCGCGTCAGCGTCAGGGCCTCAGCGCCGGCGCGTCAGGCCGCCAGCCCCATGGCATCCATCCGCCGCGCGTGGGCGCCCATCAACTCGGTGAACACCGGCTCCACTTTGGCTTCCTCGGCTCGATCGAGACGCGGATGCCGGAGGGCCGCCCGCGCGACGAGCAGCGTGTCCCCCACCAGCCGCCGCCCCCAGAGCGCGAGCAACCACCGCCACTCCTCGTCGCTCGAGATGGTCGCCCCGAGGATGTCGACGATCGCCTCGCGATCGTCATCGGCTTGGAGGATGCGCGCGACGCGGCGGCCGGTGTCGCCGTAGCTCGACGAGAGTGCCAGGTAGAAATCGTCGAGCATGCCCGCGGTGATGTGCACCGAGAGCATGGTCTCCTGCGGGCGAACACCGTGCGTGTTGCGCCGGAAGGCGTCGAGCGACTCGCGGAACGGCAGCATGAGCTGCGTCGGGTCCGCGCCTCTCTCCCGGATGAGTCCCACCAGCTCCTGATGCTTGATCAGCGCGGCGCCCGCCGCACGCGAGAGGGACTCCTTCTCGGCGAGTTCCGGGGTGAGCGCGATGAGCTCGCTGAGGGTCTCGAAAAACCCGAGCTGCAGATAGGCGGCCTGCCCGAGGAAGGTCTCGATGTCGGGGGCGAGCTCCGCGAAATTGACGCGGAGGGCTTCTCCGAGGTCTCCGCGCGAACGCAACTGCAGCGTCCGACCGACCGGGCGCTGACGACGACGGAACCACTCGAACACGCCTACAGCCTAGGCGTCGAGGGCGCGCGAAACACTGTTGGGTAGAGTGGACACGCCCCGGCGATGGATCGGGGCCCCGCGCCTGTGGACGAGTGGAGGGCGTGGATCCGACTCCCCAGGCGGTTTCTCACCGCCGGAACAGGCACGCTCATGACGACATTCGCCGAACTCGGCGTCGATCAGGACATCGTCGATGCCCTGGCATCCAAGGGCATCATCGATGCCTTCCCGATCCAGGAGCAGACGATTCCCCTCGGTCTTCCGGGACAGGACATCATCGGTCAGGCCAAGACCGGTACCGGAAAGACCTTCGGTTTCGGCATCCCCGTGGTCCAGCGCCTCGGCCCGAACCCCGAGCCCGGTGTCAAGGCACTCATCGTCGTGCCCACCCGCGAGCTCGCCGTCCAGGTCTACGAAGACATGGACATGCTGACCTCCAACCGCCCCACCAGCGTCGTTGCGATCTACGGCGGGAAGGCGTACGAGGGCCAGATCGACCAGCTCAAGGCCGGCGCGCAGATCGTCGTCGGAACGCCCGGTCGCCTGATCGACCTCGCGAACCAGCGTCTGCTCGACCTGTCGCACGCGACCGAGGTCGTGCTGGATGAGGCCGACAAGATGCTCGACCTCGGCTTCCTCGCCGACATCGAGAAGATCTTCTCCAAGGTCCCGGCCGTGCGGCACACGCAGTTGTTCTCGGCGACCATGCCCGGGCCGATCGTCGCCCTCGCGCGTCGGTTCATGTCGAACCCGATCCACATGCGCGCGAACGACCCCGACGAGGGCCTCACGCAGGCGAACATCAAGCACCTCGTCTATCGCGCCCACTCGCTCGACAAGGACGAGGTCATCGCGCGCATCCTCCAGTCCGAGGGACGCGAGAAGGCCGTCATCTTCACGCGCACCAAGCGTGCGGCGCAGAAGCTCGTCGACGAGCTCGGCGACCGCGGCTTCAACGCCGCCGCCGTCCACGGCGACATGAGCCAGGAAGCGCGCGAGCGCTCGATGGCCGCGTTCAAGGCCGGTAAGAAGGACGTGCTGATCGCGACCGACGTCGCCGCCCGCGGCATCGACGTCAACGACGTCACCCACGTGATCAACCACACGATCCCCGACGACGAGAAGACGTACCTGCACCGCGCGGGACGCACCGGTCGTGCCGGTCGCACCGGCATCGCGGTGACCTTCGTCGACTGGGACGACGTGCACAAGTGGGCGCTCATCAACCGTGCCCTGGAGTTCGGCCAGCCCGAGCCCACCGAGACCTACTCGTCGAGCCCGCACCTCTACACCGACCTCAACATCCCCGAGGGCACGAAGGGCCGTCTCGTGACCGCCCCGAAGGCCGTCGCGCCGAAGGTCGAGAAGAAGGCCGAGACGACGGATGCCGAGGGCGAGCGCGCTCCGCGCCGTCGCCGCCGTCGCGGGGGGTCGTCGACAGCCGCGGCCCCCGAGGGCGGCGCGGGCAGCGAAACCACCCCGCGCGCCGAGGGCGGGGCCGGAACGCATGACGGCGCCGGCAAGGAGCACCACGACGGGAATGCGGCCCCGCGCCGCCGCCGTCGCCGTCGCAGCGGCGGCAGCTCGGGCGCCCCGTCCGCTCCCGTCGCCTGACGCAGATGCGCCAGACACGGCGCCGGTCTCTTCGGGGATCGGCGCCGTCGCGTTGCCGTCGCGGGCACCGCGCTCTGCGAAGGGTCGCCCTCCCGCTACGGGAAGACCGGGGCGGCGCCCCGCCCGAGCGCGAAGATGCGCGCGACCATGTCGTCGGTCGTGGTGTTCTCGCCCGGCACGTTGGGCTTCCCGAGTCCGTGGTAATCGCTCGAGCCGGTGACGATCAGGTCGCGCTCCGCGACGAGGGCGGCGAGCAATGCGGTCGGTTCGGGCAGGTTCTCGCGGTGCCCGAGCTCGAACCCCGCCAGACCCGCGTCGAGCATCGCCGCGGTGACGCTGTCGGGGAGCAGGGCCCGCCCCGCCGGGTGCGCGACGATCGGCACACCGCCGGCTCCGACCACGAGCTCCACCGCGGTCACCGGATCCGGCGCGTACAACGCGACGTAGTAGTCGTTCGAGGGGTGCAGGATGCTCGCGAACGCCTCGGTCCGGTCGGCGACGATGCCCCGCGCGACGAGCGCGTCGGCGATGTGCGGGCGACCGACCGTGGCGCCGTCGGTCGTCTGGGCGACGATGTCGTCCCAGGCGATGTCGTAGTCGCGGGAGATCCGCTCGGCCATGATCTGCGCGCGGTCCAGGCGCGAGGAGCGGATGCGATCGGTCATGGCCCGAAGCCCGGCATCATCCGGATCGACGAGGTACGCGAGGACGTGGACGCTCCGCCACCGGTGCCGTGCCGACAGTTCCATCCCCGGGACGAACGTCATTCCCAGAGACGTCGCGGCTTCGGCCGCCTCCGCCCACCCCGAGGTCGTGTCGTGATCGGTGAGCGCCGCGGTGCGCAGCCCGTGACGGTGGGCCGCCGCCATGACCAGAGCCGGCGCCTCGGTCCCGTCGGAGTGCGTGGAGTGCAGATGCAGGTCGCTGGGACCCTCGAATCGCCGATCGTGCTCCACCCATCGAGCCTAGCGCGCGTCGGGATCACCGGCCGGGCGGTGCTCGAGCGCGGGCCCGGAGGCAGCGGCATCCGTGGATCTCTCAGGCGGCTCGCCTAGGGTCGAGCGCGTGCGTCGTCTGTTCGGAGTCCTCGTCGCGCTCGTGTTCGCCGCGGGGGCCGCGGTCCTCACATGGCCCGGCGTCTTCGGCCTCGAGCGCACCTTTCCGCTCGTCCAGGTGATCTCGTTCCGCGCCGCCCTCGCCGCCGTCTTCGCTGCGGCCACCGTCCTCGCCCTGCTCTTCGCACTGATCCGCCCCCTGCGTGCGCTGGCGCTCACCCTGGCCCTCGTCTTCGGCGTGGCCGCCGGGGTCAACGGCGTGACGATCGTGCAGCGCGGCACGGGCGACGAGACCCTTCCCGACAAGACCGTGACGAGTCTGCGGGTCATGACGTGGAACACGGCGGGTGCGGCCACCTCGGCCGAGTCGATCGCGCAGTTCGCGGTCGACATGCAGGCCGACGTCGTGACGCTGCCCGAGACGACCATCGACACCGGAACGCGCGTCGCCGAGCTCATGCGCGACATGGGCCGGCCCATGTGGGCCCACCACGCGCAGTACGGGGGCACCGGGTGGGGCGCCACCTCGACCACCGTCCTCATCCGGCCCGAGCTCGGTGACTATTCGGTGATCGACTCCTCGCTCGACGGGTCCAGCAACACCTCGACCGTGCCGAGCGCCGTCGCGATGCCCGTCTCCGGGGATGGACCCATCATCGTCGCCGCGCACGCCGTCGCCCCGCGCGAGGACTACATGACCCAGTGGCGGTCCGACCTCGAGTGGCTGGCCGACCAGTGCGCGGGCGACAACGTCATCCTCGCGGGCGACTTCAACGCCACCATCGACCACATGACCGGACTCGGGGTCGACGGCGGCACCCTCGGCCGCTGTCGCGACACCACGTCCGAGAGCGGCAACGGTGGCGTGGGCACCTGGCCCACCGACATCCCGGCGATGCTCGGTGCCCCGATCGACCACGTCATGGCGACCCCCGACTGGACCGTCTCCGGTTCGATCGTCATGCGCACGCTCGACGGCTCCGGCAGCGACCACCGTCCCCTCGTCGTCCAGCTCGAACGCACCGGCGGCTGACGACGGATTCCGGATGCCGAGCCCCGGCGTCCGCGACACGCTCGATCCTCCTGAGCACACCGGCGGGAGCAGTGCGAGACTGGACGAATGGAATCCCCCGCCACCGGCGACACGATCGCCCCCTCCGAGCAGTCCGTCACCCCCGTCACCGCGGAGCCTCAGGCGACCGACGCGCCCGCGAACACGACGACGAACCGCAAGGCGCCGTTCCCGCGGGGGTTCCTCGACACGATCTCGACGGGATGGGCTGAGCGCGAGGAGACGCTGCCGAATCCCCGCGAACAGGCCGCGTGGGCGGCCCGGCGACGCGCAGCGGTATCGGCCGCCTTCCCCGGCCACCGCCTGGTGATTCCCGCCGGCGGGTTGAAGCAGCGCAGCAACGACACCGACTACCCGTTCCGTGCGCACTCGGCTTTCGCGCACCTGACCGGATGGGCCTCGGATGCCGAGCCCGACTCCCTCCTCGTGTTCGAACCCCGTGACGAGGGCCACGAGGTCGTGCTGTACTTCCGCGAGCGGGCAGACCGCACCACCCCCGAGTTCTACGCCGACGCCTCCGTCGGCGAGTTCTGGATCGGACCGCGTCCGGCGCTCGACGCGGTCGCGGCCGACCTGGGCCTGGCGACCGCGCATGTCGACGACTTCGTGGCGACCGACGCCGATCGGACGGTCGACGATGACGACGAGCTCACCCGATTCGTCTCGGAGCTGCGTCTGGTGAAGGACGAGTTCGAGCTCGCCGAGATGGCGCTCGCGGTCGAGGTCACCGCGCGGGGCTTCGACGACATCGTCGCCGAGCTGCCGCGCATCATCGAGCACCCCCGCGGCGAGCGGGTCGTCGAGGGCGTCTTCCACCAGCGCGCCCGCGCAGACGGCAACGCCGTCGGGTACGACACGATCGCGGCATCCGGACCCCACGCCTGCTACCTGCACTGGACGCGCAACGACGGTGCCGTCACGCCGGGCGACCTGATCCTCGTCGACGCCGGCGTCGAGGTCGACAGTCTGTACACCGCCGACATCACCCGCACGCTTCCCGTGTCGGGACGCTTCACCGACGTGCAGCGCCGCGTGTACGAGACCGTCCGCGAGGCAGCCGACGCGGCGTTCGAGGCCGCCCGACCGGGCGTGCCGTTCCGTCGCATCCACGAGGCCGCCATGGAGGTCATCGCCGCGCGCGTGGCCGAGTGGGGCCTTCTCCCGGTGACGGCCGAAGAGGCTCTGGATGCCGACACCGGGGGCCAGCACCGGCGCTACATGGTCCACGGCACGAGCCACCACCTCGGCATCGACGTACACGACTGCGCGCAGGCCCGCCGTGACATGTACTACGACGGTCTGCTCGAACCGGGAATGGTCTTCACGATCGAGCCCGGGCTCTACTTCCAGATCGACGATCTCACCGTTCCCGAGGAGTACCGCGGCATCGGCGTGCGTATCGAGGACGACATCGTGATGACCTCGGACGGGCCGGTGAACCTGTCGGCTGACATCCCCCGCACCGCCGACGAGGTCGAGGACTGGATCGCTCGGCTGTCGCGGTGAGCTTCACTCCCCCTCCCTCGTTCACGACACGCCCCACCCTTCGGGGGACGTTCGGCATGTCGGCATCCACTCACTGGACCGCGACCGCGACCGCGCAAGCCGTCCTCGAGCGCGGCGGGAACGCCTTCGACGCGGCCGTCGCCGCGGCGTTCGTCCTGCACGTCGTCGAACCGCACCTGAACGGACCCGGGGGCGATCTCGTCGCTCTCGTCCGCCCGGCCGGGACCGCGGAGCCGGTCGTGCTCATGGGGCAGGGCCCGGCGCCCGCCGCGGCGACGATCGCGCATTTCACCGGCCTCGGGCTCGATCTCGTGCCGGGCGCAGGCGGGCTCGCCGCCACGGTGCCCGGAGCGGTCGACGCGTGGCTCCTGCTGCTGCGCGATCACGGGACGTGGGAGCTCGCCGATGTGCTGGCCTACGCGATCGGCTACGCGCGCGAGGGGCACCCCCTCGTCGCCGGCGCCGCCGCGACGATCGGCCGCGTCGCCGAACTCTTCCGCGATCATTGGCCCTCCTCCGCGGCCCGATGGATGCCGAGCGGTGAGGCTCCCGCCCCCGACACGGTCGTGCGCAACCCGGCGTACGCCGACGTGCTCGACACGCTCGTCGCCGCGGGCGATTCCGTCGACTCGCGCGAGGCGCGCATCGACGCCGCACGCACACGGTGGGCGGACGACGTGCTTCCCGTCGCCGCCGCCTTCGCGGAGAAACCGCACCGGCACTCGGACGGCGGCGACCACCGCGGCATCCTGAGCGCCGAGGACGTGCGGACCTGGCGCGCGAGCGTCGAGCCTGCGGTCTCGGCCCGGTTCCGCGGGTGGGATGTGTACAAGCCGGGAGTGTGGACGCAAGGTCCCGCTCTGCTTCAGACGCTGCGGATGCTCGACCCCTTCGCGGACGAGGACCTCGACGTCGGTCGCGGCGACGGGGCGCACACCCTCCTCGAGGCGCAGAAGCTCGCGTACGCGGACCGCGACGCCTGGTTCGGCGACGGTGAGGGAGCGGTGTCGCCGTCGGCCCTGCTCGCCGACGACTACGTCCGCGAAAGGCGCGCCCTCATCGGCGACGCCGCGTCACGGGAGTTCCGCCCCGGTGCGCCCGAGGGTCGGCATCCGGTAATCCCTCCTCTGCGCACCGAGGCGGGTGTCGCCGCCGGGGCGACGGGTGAACCCACGGTTGATCGTTCGGGTCAGACGCGTGGAGACACCTGCCACATCGATGTCATCGACCGCTGGGGCAACGTCATCTCGGCGACGCCGTCCGGCGGCTGGTTGCAGTCGTCGCCGACCGTTCCCGAGCTGGGTTTCTGCCTCGGCACCCGACTGCAGATGACGTGGCTGGTTCCCGGCCACCCCGCCTCGCTCACGCCGGGCCGACGGCCCCGGACGACGCTGACGCCCACCCTCCTCGCCCGGGGCGATGAGGTCACCGCTCTGGGGTCTCCCGGAGGCGATCAGCAGGACCAGTGGCAGTTGCCGGTGATCCTGCGGACGCTCGTCGGCGGCTACACGGCGCAGCAGGCGATCGACTCCCCCACTCTCCACACCACCGCGATCGCCGACTCGTTCTGGCCGCGCACCTGGACACCGGCCGGGGCGATGGTCGAGGGGCGTCTCGTCGACGAGGTCGTGTCGGATCTCGAACGACGTGGCCACCGCGTGACGGTCGCCGGGGATTGGGCGCTGGGCCGCGTGAGCGCGGTCGGTCGAGACGCGAACGGGCTTCTCTGGGCGGCCGCGAACCCCCGGGGGATGCAGGGGTACGCCGCGGGGAGATGACCGTCCGCGGCAGCGGGTGAAGCGGGTCGTTCGCCATCCACAGGGTGAAAACGGCGAGCCGTGAAACTCCTTAGCATCCCGGCATGTCTTACTCGCTGCAGCCCGATGAGGTCATCGGCATCACCGATCGCCTGCGGCGCGCCCTCGACGAGACCCTCGACTGCTCCGACGCGCTCCGCGGCGCCGTCGACGCGCTGAGCACCGCTCTCGCCCGTGTGACGCCGGCCCGCGCGGCGTTCGACGACGTCGCAGATGCCCGGGTCGCCCTGTCACGGGGAATCGTCTCGCACGGGCGTGCCGCTGTGGCCGCACTTCGCGCCATCGTCGTGTCCTACGTGACAGCGGACGACGAAATGGCGACGACCGCGGCCTCCCTCGACGCCCTGACGCGTGGGCCCGTGTTCGATCCGTCGCGGTTCGGGGCGCGCCCCTCATGAGCATCGACGTCGCGGCCATTCCCGTCGCCCCCGCGGACTCGGAGGAACTCCGTCGGTGCGCCCGGGAACTGCGCCAGGCGAGCGCGCCGCTGCGGTTGAGCGCCGAGAACATCCTGTTCTCGTGGGGAATGCTTCCCGAGGTGTACCGCGCACCGGAGTCCGTCGATCTTCAGGATGCGATGACCCTGGTCGGGCCTGCGGCCGTCGAGATCCTGACCGGGCTCCAGCTCGCGTGCGCCGCGGTGGAGACGCTGGCAGACGAGCTCGATGCCGTCACGCGAGAACGGACCGCTCTCGTCGCGCGAATAGAGAGCCGTTGCCTCCCCGGTCTTCGCGCCCTGCCGGTCGCCGACGACCCCCTCTCCCGACAGCTGGCCGCCGACGCGCGTGACGATGCGGAGGCGGGGTTCCGGCGCGAGTGCGCGGCGCTCGTGGACCGGTGGGACGCGGCCGTGGACGCGTGCGCGGCTCGACTTCGTGCGATCCCCGACGTCCCGTGGACGTTGTCGAGCACGCTGCGGGCCGACGAGCACGATCCGATCGCCGAGTCGACCTCGATTCTGGATGCCGCCGCCCTCCCCCTCCTCGCCCGTCTCGCGGACCACGACGGCGCCGCCGCCACCCGTCTGCTCGCCGCGCACCCCGAATGGGTCGCCGTCCTCCGTCGCGCACGCCCCGAGACGATCGCGCGGTGGTGGAACTCGCTGACGCCGACGACCGCGGCCGCGCTGACGGCCACCATCCCCGCGGTGATCGGGAACCTGGACGGCGTGGCGATCGCGGCGCGCATCGCGGCCAACCGTTCGCGTGTCACCGCGCGGATCGAGGAACTGCGCCGGCAGCGGCTCGAGGCGCAGCTCACCGCCGACCCACTGACCGCCCGGTTCCGGTCGCCCTCAGCGCAGGCCGACAGCCGCCTGCGCGCGATCGACGCGGAAATCGCCTACTTCGAAGCCGTACGGGACGGCCGCAAACAGCTCTACGCCTGGGACCCCGACCACGGTTCGCTGATCGAGATGTCGGGCGACCCGGCCCAGGCAACGGCGGCACTGTTCGTGGTCCCGGGGACGAACACGCGGGCAGAGTCGTTCTTCGGGGATGAGCCGATCTCGAGGTTCGCGGCGTGGGAAACGAAAGCCGGACAGGGATCGGTCGTGAGCTTCACGGTTATGACCGGACCCATGCCGCAACTCAGTGAGATCCCCCTCGGAGGTGGTCCGCAATTCAACACATTCGCTTCGGCGCGAGGAGTTGAGTACGCGAGTTTCGTTCAGGGAATCGAGGCAGCAGCGCCAGGGCTTTGGACCATGAGCTACGAGCACTCTTACGCCGGCGCGATCGGCAGCGCGGCGGAGGCGTATGGAGGGATTGTCGATGCACGTTTTATGGCCGCGACGGTCGGCGCGGTCGGCCCCTACACGCCCGCGACCGAGACACGTTACTTCGCCGCGCAGGCCCCGGACGACATCAACCGCTACTACGCCGGGCTGCGCCTCGCGGACCTCGGGTTCGACGTGCCCCCGGAATCCTTCCCCGGCGTACGTATCGTCGATACCGGCCTACCCGGGCTAAATCCAGGAAATCT
>JAAIGF010340719.1_pt1 | contig 10101 bp, 6 predicted proteins | sample 6487441 | NCBI WGS metagenome assembly JAAIGF01 (sample SAMN13974129, study PRJNA590717) | phyllosphere metagenome | biome: pepper field; feature: multiple bacterial spot infested pepper fields; material: pepper leaves; isolation source: leaves from pepper fields | host: Capsicum annuum ...
ACCTTGAGGTCGAGCTCGCTCGCGCAGCGCTCCGCGATGGTCAGGCCGAAGAGGCCGGACCCGACGACGATGAGGTCATAGGACACGCGGGATCGCTCCAAATGCTTCGAGGGGCTGGACAACCGCTACAGGCTACCGCACGGCCGCAGCGCACGAGGTCGGCGGTAGGGGTACCGATACAGTCGTGGAATGGCCCGCGTCCTCGTAGATCTCCTGTTCTTCACCGGCAAGCGGGGAGGTACGGAGACGGTGATCCGAGAGCTCTACTCGCGACTTGGAGACGAGCACGACCTCGAGTACGTCGGTTTCGCCAGCAAGGAGCTCGCCGCTGCCGGCGCCCCTTGGTTCCCCGGACGCCTCGTCGATTCGGGCTTGAGCACCGACAACCGTGGCCACTGGCTTTGGGGAGAGCTGTTCGCCGTATCGCAAGCGGCACGACGCGAGGGCGCCGATGTCATCCATGCGCCCGCGAATTTCGGGCCGGCGCTGGCTCCGGTGCCGGTCGTACTCACCCTGCACGATGTCCTGGCGTTCAAGAGGCCCGAATTCCTGCCGAGCCGGCTGACGGTGCTGCCCACCAAATTTCTTATCAGAGGGGCCGCGAGGAATGCGGCGCGCATCGTCACAGTCTCCGAGGATGCGCGGAAGGACATACACGACATACTCGGCCTGCCTCTCGAGCGCATTTCCGTGGCGTATCCGGGCAGCTCGGGCGCAGCGCCATCCGAGGGTGCATCGCGCTCCTCCGATCGGATCTTCAGTCTCGGCAATCGGATGAAGCACAAGAACTTCCCACGGCTCATCGAGGCGCTCTCGCTGATCCCCGAGGAGCGGCGGCCCGTTCTGACCATCTCAGGGAGCCACGGCGACGACCCACTGCGCGCAGATGTCGAGCGCTTCGGACTGCAGAAATGGGTCGATCTGCGCTCCTGGCTCGAACGCGACGAGGTCGAGGACCTCTACCGCTCATCCGCGGCGGTGGCCTTCCCGACGCTCTTCGAGGGCTTCGGGCTGCCGGTGCTCGAAGCGATGGAGCGGGGATGCCCCGTGCTCTGCTCCGACATCCCGGTGCTGCGCGAGGTCGGCGGCGACGCCGTCGTCTTCTTCGACCCGACCGATCCCGCCGCGATCGCCCGGACCATCGAGTCGTCGCTCGCGGACCGCGCGCTCCTGGACGAGAAGCGCCAGCAGGGGTACCGGCAGGCGACGAAGTTCAGCTGGCAGTCGCACGCCGAGCACATGGCGACGACGCTGCGCGAGGCCGCCCACCTCCCCCGGTGAACCCCGCCTGCGGGCGTCGCGGCGCGACGCCCGCAGGCTGGGGAGCGGTTCAGCCTCGTCGGATCTGCTGCGTCGCCGCGGACCAGATGAGCGAGCCGCGTTCGAAGCGGATGACGCACTCGCCGACGCCCCAATCGCATTCCTCGGACGAGACGGGCCACCCGAGATCGCTCGAGGGACCGCCGCGCTGACGGTACGTGTTCGCCAGACCGCTTCCGCGGTGGTAGCTGAACAGCGCCGCGCCGTCCTTCGCATAGGCGTAGGCGTGGCGGAAGTCCTGCTGCGCTCCGCCGGCGACGCTGGCCGCCGCACCGCTCGGCGCACCGAGCGGACCTGACGTCCCTCCGCCTCGACGCCACGCGTCGAACATCCTGGAGTCGACCATGGCGATGACGCCGTTCAGACCGTCGCGGACGAGGTTGCCGCGTTCGAAGGTGACGGCGCACCCGCCCCCGGAGCACGCGTCACCGGAGGTGGGCCATCCGAGCGGTCCGGACTCGCCCCCGCGACGCACGTACTCCTGGCGCAGAGGGCTGGATGTGCTCCAACCGACCGCCGAGCGCCCGTCCTGACGGTAGAGCGTGCCGTTCCGGAACTCCTGCCGCCAGCCGCCCGCTGCGCGAACCGCGTCGGACTTCGCGGGACCGATCCAGTGCTTCAGCGAACCTTCCGCGCTCCAGGCCTCGGCGAGCTCTTTCGGAACAAGCACGGTCTGCCGAGTACCGAGATCCCAGGTCAGCGTGCCCCGCTCGAACGAGATCATGCAGCCGACCCCGTTCTCGCAGACCTCCGTCGAAGTGGGCCACCCAAGGCTCCCAGTGGGGCCGCCGAGTTGCGCGTAGCGCCCGGTGAGGGCCGTACCGCTCTTGAGCAGATGACCCTGGGCGCCCTGCCGGACGTAGCCGACCCCGCCGCGGAACTGCTGCGTGCTCCCGCCCGAGACGTTCGTCGACTCCGCGGTGGGCGCTCCGAACGAGCTGGTTAGACCGCCGGCCTCGCGCCAGGCGGAGAAGAGCGACGGATGGACGGAGGAGATCCTGCCGGTCGACGACTCCTGCACGAGGTTGCCGCGCTCGAAGGTCACGACGCAACCTGCCGCCGAGCAGGAATCCCCGGTCGTCGGCCATCCCAGCGCTCCGCCCTGGGCCCCGCGCCGGAGGTACTCCCGCTGCAGTGGGCTCCAGGAACCCCAGCCGACGAACTCGCCGCCGTTCTTGAGGTAGAAGGTGCCGTTGCGGAAGTCCTGCTTCCAGCCACCATCCGTCGCGACCATGTCCGCGATGGCGGGGCCGGCCCAGTGCGCGGGTCCGCCTCCCGCGACCCATTCGTTCGCGAATCGACCGTTGGTCTCGTAAATGCGACCCGATGCCGCATCCCAGGAGAACGCAGCGCGGTCGAACGGCACCATGCATCCCGCGGTGACGCACGTCTCGCCGGCCCGCGGCCAACCCATCCCGCCCTTCGGCCCGTTCGCCGCGATGTAGCGCTTGAAGATGCCGCTCCAGTTGCCGAAAGACGTCATGATCCCGCCTGCGGTGCGGTAAATGACGCCTCCCTCGAACTCCTGCGCGATGCCGCCACCGTTCTCGGGGATCCAGTACTCGACGGCCTTCGGTGCACCCAGCCAGCTGTCCACGCCGCCGGTCTCGAGCCAGCGGTCCTCGATCTCCCGGACCAGCTGCACGATCTGACGCGTGCTGCTGCTCCACGCGAGCGTGCTGTGCTGGAAGGTCACGGCGCAGGCCGCGTCGGAGCACGATTCGTCTCCGACCGGCCAGCCGAGCGGGCCACCCACTCCACCGCTCTCCCGGAACCGGCCGTGGATGCCGCTCGAGGCGTAGAGCACCGAAGAGGTGCCGCTGGTCGTGTGGAAGATCGTCGCGTTCTGGAACCGCTGGTACCAGCCACCGCCGTTGGCCGCGTCCCAGACCATCTCGTCCACCGGCCCGCCGATCCGACCGCCGGCCCCGCCGTTGGCCTGCCAGACCGATGCGATGCCGCCGTGCGTCGAGACCGTCGGCGTGCCGAACCACTGGTTGAAGAACCTCGAGAAGTTGCGGTTGCCGTAGGCGGAGCAGGCATCGCCGGTTCCGCCGGGACCGGCGCGAAGCGCAGCGGCGTTCGGCTGGTACGGCGTGTAGTAGTACAGAGCGGCGGTCGCCTTGTTCTCGATGAACACCGGCGCGCTTCCGCAGGAAGCCTCCGGATGCCACCGGATGTTCCAGGTGCGCCCGGGCGCGAAGTAGGTGAAGTAGCGACCCTCCGCGTAGATCTTGAACTGCCGCGCGGCGGAGTAGACCTGGTTGTGGAACCCGTAGTAGCGCGCGTCGCAGGCGGCGGTGTCGGGACACGCGTACCCGGTGGCGATCGTGTACCGCGTGGTGCTCGGCGAAGCGTGCGTGATGAGGGTCTGCTCCTTCTCGAGCAGGACTAGCAGCACCTGCGGGTTGATGCCGCAGGATCGGGCCGTCTTCTCGATGATGCGCGCTGCGGTCTCGTTCGACGCGCCCTGGTACCCGTTGCAGTAGGTGTCGACAGGGCGCGTGTTCGTGCTCTGCCGGTAGTCCTTCAGGCAGTTCGACGAGCACCGCGCGCCTTCGCGGTGGAGGAAGGAGGCGATGGCGCCCTCGTCCATCGAGGAGGCGTCGAAGAACTTCTCATCGGAGATGATGTACCCGGGATTGAAGTCAGCGGCGGCCGCCGCTGGAGCGACGGGCGCCGCGAGCGGCACGGCCACGATGACCGCGGCCAGCAGTCCCACGATCGCGAGGTACACCCCGAGGCCCCGACTGAGGAACGCGTGTCGTCGATTCACACGTCCCATTGTGCGGTACGCGGGCCCGATCGTCATCGAGGCCGGGTCCGCCGCGCCGGGATCACGGCTCCGCGGTGATCTCCCGGTATCCGGAGACGGTGCGGCGGATGAGCCACGCGAAGGAGATGAGCTCGATGAGCGCGTAGCCGATCGCGGCTCCCAGCGGTCCGATGGTGATGGTGCCGAGCAGGAGCAGAGGCAGGCCGACCGCGCTGGCGACGAGCGTCGCGGTGAGCACCGAACCGGTGCGACCGGCGGGGAACAGCACGAGCCTCACCATCGACGTCCTGATCGAGTAGCACGCGAAGGCGAGACCGATCGCGACGAGCAGCTCGGTGGGCGCCGCAGCGTCGGCGAAGAGCAGCCTGCTGACGAAGGAGCCGATGGTCGCGAGCAGGAGCCAGCCGACGAGCCCGAGCAGCACATGCGCGAGGATGGCGAAGCGGATGCGGCGCGCCCGCGCATGACCCTGCACCTCGGCCGTCCAGTTCTGGAAGGCGTTGGAGAGCGTGATGGGGAGGAACTGCCCGAGCTTGAGGAACTTGTCGGCGGTCGCGTAGCCGGCCGCGTCACCCGATGACGAGGTCACCGTCACCAACGGAGTGGGCACCGATGAGTAGGCGCCCGTGCCGGCCTCGCTGAGCGCCACCGGCGCTCCGCTCCTGAACAGGCCGGGCAGGGAACGCCGGCTCGGCCACGGCGCGGGGAAGCGTCGCAGCGTGCGGATCGAGTAGATCGTCGTGCCCACGACGGTGACGGCGATGCCGCCGAGCGGGAAGACGATCGCGGGCGCTCCCATCCCGATGGCGATGGCCGAAAGCCCCGCGGCGGCAACGCGCGGGATGGCGTCGAAGAAGGCGATCGAACCGGGCTGCCCCAGCCCGACGGAGAACCATGTGAACGACATCGCGATCAGGGCTCCCTGCAGGCCCATGAGCGCCGCGAGGAGCTCGTACCCGTCGCTCGCGATGAGCACGCAGATCAGGACGGTCAGCGGCAGCGTGACGGCGGCCATGAGGCCGCGGACGACGAGCGACTGGCGGTAGAGCGCGCCTCGATGCCCGGCGTCGCTGCTGGCCACCAGCGACGGGCCAATCGTCGTCCATCCGTAGGCGAGCGCGATGGCCGCGAAGGTCCCGATGACCTCGCCGGACAGGGCACTCGCCCAGCCGCTGTCTCCGACGCTCCGGGAGATGAGCGGCAGCACCACCAGCGGCGAGATCGCCGCGATGGCGGGCAGCAGCGCGAAACCGAGCAGCCTGCGCCACGCGGGGCCCGCCTGGGGCGTCGGGACCGGCGTGCCCGCCTCCCCCGGGACGCTCAACTCTCGATGACGGAGTCGGGGCGCGTCGTGCGGGTCGGGGTGGCGAGGACGCCCGAGAAGAAGCTCATCATCATGGTCTGGAATCCGAGCATGATGCAGAGCGAGCTGGGGATGGCCACGCGGACCACCTCGGCCGCTTCGAGGGGCCCGAAGCCCTCGCCGCCCCACCGGGCGACCTGCACGACCGCGATGACGACGCCGATCAGGAACAGGGCCAGCCCGATCAGGAGGCCGCGCTCGGTCGTCCATTTGGCGAAGACGGCCCTGAACCGGTCACTCGCTGGCAGGAACCCCTCCTGCGTCGCGTACAGCTTCGTCAACCAGAAGAAGAGCAGAGCCTGGTAGCCGACCACGCTGAGGGCGCCCGCGTAGACCATGGTCGTCACATCGAATCCGGCCCCGCCGATCTCGACTCCCCCGAACGTCAGGACGCCGACGGCGATCGAACCGAGCAGGAAGCTGACCAGCCCCGGGTACACGAACAGCCAGCGCGGAGCGAAGAGCAGCAGGAAGCGCAGGTGACGCCAGCCGTCGTGCCAGCTGCGCAGGTGCGGCGGGCGCGAGCGCCCGTCCTTCTTCAAGGTGGTCGGCACCTCGTCGATGCGGTACTTCTCGAGCGAGGCCTTGACGACCATCTCCGAGGCGAACTCCATGCCGGTCGTCTGGAGGCCCAGCTGGCGGATGCGGTCGCGGTTGAAACCGCGCAGACCGCAGTGGAAGTCGGTGATGCCCGGCTTGAAGAAGAGCTGACCGATGAACGAAAGGACCGGGTTGCCCAGGTACTTGTGCAGCGGGGGCATGGCGCCGGGCTCGATGCCGCCCTTGAAGCGATTGCCCATCACGAGGTCCGAGCCGTCGCGGAGCTGCTCGACGAACGGATCCAGGTTGACGAAGTCGTAGCTGTCGTCCGCGTCGCCCATGATGATGTACTGCCCGCGCGCGGACTCGATCCCGTTGATCAGCGCAGCCCCGTACCCGCGGCGCGGCGCGTGGGACACGCGCGCGCCCAGACCCTCGGCGATCTGCTGCGATCCGTCGGTGCTGCCGTTGTCCGAGATGAGCACCTCGCCCGAGACGCCGGAGCGCTCGAGGTAGCCCTGGGCCTTCTCGACGCACACGGCGAGCGTCTCGGCTTCGTTCAGGCACGGCATGAGGATGGTCAGCTCGACGGCCTCGGACGGTCGTGTCTCGTTCACGGCTTCTGCTCTTTCCGGGGGTGCTGTCCGACCGGGGCATCGATGGCGGCCAGGATGGCCTCCACCGTCCGACGGATGGTGCGGGTGGTGATCGCCTGCTGGTACCAGGCGGAAGTGCTGCGACGGAGTCCGTCGCCTCCTCGTACCGCCGCCACGATGGCGGAGCCAAGGTGATCCGGCGCCGGACTCAGAGCGACGTATCCGTTCACGCCGTCCTCGACCAGCTCGGTGGACGCGTTGCCCTCGTGCTCGACGAGCACCATGGGGGTGCCGTACCTCGACGATTCGACGACGACGAGACCGTACCCTTCGCGCTTCGACGGGTTGACGAGGCACGCCGCTTCGCTCATGAGCGTATCCAACTCCTCCTGAGCGACGAAGCCCGGCGTCTCGGTCCAGCCGGCAGCACCGGCCGCGGAGACCGCGTGCTGCACGGACGGCGTGCTGGGGCCGTCGCCGAGCACGACGAGACGGAGATCGGGCACCTCGACACGCGCGGCGGCGACCGCCGCAGGCAGTCGGTCGACCTGCTTGTCAGGGATGTGCCGCCCCGCGTAGAGCACGTACGGCGGCGCAGCGGCGGGGCGCATGTCGACCGGCGCCGAGTCGTGGTCGATGAGTCCTGCGCTGACCAACGGCTCGGATCGCAGGCCCTCGGCGCGGAGGCGGCGAGCCGAGAGCTGCGAGTGGCAGGTGGCGATCGGGCTGATCGCGATGGCGAGCCGTTGGAGCGCCCAAGCGATGGTTCCCGTGATCGCGCCGGAGTACTCGACCCACTGCGGACGGCGCCACACCTCGAGCCAATCCACGACGATGCGCGTACCGGTGCCCGCGAGCGCGAGGCGCGCGGCGAAGACGTTGAACACGGGCAACGCGCTGACGACGATCGCGTCGTACGCGCCTCGGCGACGTCGGAGCTCCCGGAAGAGACCCCATGCGAAGCGCAACGCGGCGGGGATCCGCCGTGTCCCGGCCGAGGAGTACAGGTCGAGCGGCCCGCTGACGGGCACGACCGGGAACGGGGCTTCAGCACCCGCGGTGTCCCACTGACGCGCGGTCAGGTAGTCGACGCGGCGTCCCTGCTCGAGCATCGCCTCGGCGAACGCCCGGTACTGCCGCTCCCCTCCGCCCGTCGTGTACGGGAACAGGCAGTCGTAAGCGATCGCGATCCGCTGGGCAGCCAATGTCAGCACCCTTCGATCTTGAAGAGTCGGGCGTCGCCGACGGCGTCGACCAGTTCGAGACCCGCTGAGGGCTCGAGGTCCACGATCCCCTCGTAATCGGCCGGGTCCACCTGCCCGTAGAGGTCGAGGCTGCCGAAGTCGAGCACGAAGTCCACACCGGTCCTCTCGACGGCAGCGCAGACGGCAGGGTCCTCGTCGATGTCGCGGAGGTTCATGTTGAGGAACAATTCGTCCGACGAGATGTCACCGAACACGTGCTTCTCCGTCACCTCGCGATCGGCGATGGCGTAGGCCAGCGAAGCCCCGGTCCGCGGGCTGCCGATGATCAGCGCGTCGTCCGGCACCTCGGCGTCCAACCGGTCCAGGAGGACCCGCTCATCGGCGGAGAGGAGGCTCACCCCCGTGGTCCGATAGGCGTCCTGCGTCGCGGTCAGCTGGCTCGTCACGCTGGAGCCGAGTGGCAGCGTGCAGAGCAGGAGCACCCCGAGCGCTGCGGCTGCGGTGCCGACCGTTCGACGCGCTCGAGCGTCGAGACGGCTGGTGTCGATGCGGCGACGGACGAGATCGACGATCCAGGACGCTCCGAACGCGAGTGCCGGCACCGCGACGATCGGCAGCAGCGCCGCGAAGCGGTTCGGGTCGCTGTACCAGGGATTGGTGAGGTAGAGCCGGACCGGGTTCTCGGTGGTGAACCCGGAGACCGCGACGTAGAGCAGGCACGCAGCGGCGAACGGCATCAGCAGCGGCACAGCCGATGGCCGGCGGGCCACGGCCACGAGGGTCGCGACGATGAGCAGCACAACGACGATGGTCGGTGCGTACCCCTGCGGGGAGACGAGCAGCGCCTGACCCACCGCCTGCGGCAACGTCTGGAAGGACCTCCACGTGGAATGATCCGCGGCCGTCCGCGCGAAGTGCCAGAGGAGGATGAAGGCGACGGTGAAGAGCGTCGCGATGATCGACGCGGTGAGCCAGGACGAGCGATCCCGCCGCTCCAGCGCGACGCGGAACGCGAGGCCGACCGCGAGCGCCCCGCCGAAGAGGAAGCCCGCCAGGAACGCATTCGGATGGGCGAGCAGCACGCCGCACGTCACCAGGAGCAGGAGCAGTCCGTCGCGGACGCGCGACAGTGCCGGCGCGGGATCCAGCAGGCGGATGACGAGCGCCATCATCGCGGGGATCATGGCGTAGCCCGTCACGTTCGGGTACAGCACTCCCCAGTCCCAGAGCAGGCCCGGGAACGCGCCGAAGGCGGTCGTCAGCGCCGCGGTCGCCACCATCGCGCTGCGACGCCCTCGGAACAGGGCCCAGGCCAAGGCCATGCTCGACGCCGTCCAGAGCACGCCGCCGATGGCCAGGTTCGCCGCGTTCACCGCGACGGGCACATCCGCTCCGGACAGCTGCGCGACCAGGGTCGTCAGGGAGTGCCACCCGTTGGGGTAGAACGCGACGTCGGAGACGTCGCCGATGTGGAACATCGAGGCGTTCCCGGTCTGCAGGGCGTACTGGATGGTGTTGAGGTGCAGGATGTTGTCGAACTTCTGCGCGATGTTCTCCGGGGCGGCGAACGCGCGCATGAACTGCACCGCGATCGTCATCCCGGCCGCGCCGAAGGCGAGCAGTGCGACCAGCGTCGAGGACCGCGGCACGGTGCCGCGTCGCTCGGCCCTGCGGGCCCTGATGAGGAAGGCCACCGCTGCGATCACGAGGGTGAGCAGGGCGGGCGGGAGCAGGCTCCACCGCAGGCCGACCAGCGGCGCGAGGATCGAGCTGCCCGCGTAGATCGCGATCGTCGTGGCCGGAGCGAAGAAGAGCAGGCCGAGCCGGCGGAACCCCCACCCGGAGACGATGACCACCAGCCCGGGGGCGATGATCACCAGCACCGCGATCACGATGGGCAGCACGGCGGGCGACCAGGCCTCGATCAACTGCACGTTCGCTCCCCTTGCTCATGACGCCGGGCACGGCAGCGCCAACAGCAAGGAGCCATGGTAACCGATGCGCGTTCGGCCGGGGCATGGTCGGGTCGGAGGTCGGGGATGTCCCTGCGGTCCCGAGGAGGTCGCCTTCCGTAGAGTGGGAGGGCGACGGCTGCGTCGCGATCACCACAACGAGGACGGAGGCTCCGTGCCCAGACTGCGGCTCGTCGTCGACGCGATCCTCGACCCGACGCGCGGCGAGGTCGGTCGCTACGCGGCGGAACTGGCTCGCGAGCTGATCGTCACGGCTCCGGTCGGCACCGAGGTGGAGGGCCTGGTTTCCGCGTCCCCGAGCGCGGACTACGCGCGACTCGCCGACGAG
>JAAIGF010344850.1_pt1 | contig 10101 bp, 6 predicted proteins | sample 6487441 | NCBI WGS metagenome assembly JAAIGF01 (sample SAMN13974129, study PRJNA590717) | phyllosphere metagenome | biome: pepper field; feature: multiple bacterial spot infested pepper fields; material: pepper leaves; isolation source: leaves from pepper fields | host: Capsicum annuum ...
AGTACCGATACCGGAGAGCTGCAGCGCCCAAATCCAGTAATCAACCCCTACGCCAGGACTGTACTCAATTCCCGACAGCGGCGGATAGGCCAGCCAACCGGTCTGCGCGAACTCACCAACGCCCAGAGACAGGTTAACCAGAATCACGCCCACAACGGTGAACCAGAAGCTCAGGTTGTTGAGGAACGGGAAGGCTACGTCGCGCGCGCCGAGCTGAAGCGGAACCACCAGGTTCATCAGACCGATAACAAACGGCATCGCCACGAAGAAGATCATGATAACGCCGTGGGCGGTAAAGATCTGATCGTAGTGATGAGGCGGCAGGAAGCCGGCTTCCCCGGCCGAAGCCAGCACCTGCTGGCTACGCATCATGATGGCGTCAGCAAAGCCACGCAGCAGCATGACGATTGCCACGATAACGTACATGATACCGAGACGTTTGTGGTCGACAGAAGTCAGCCACTCGTTCCATAGGTAGGACCACTTACCGAAGTAAGTGATGGCTGCCAGAAGCGCCAGTCCCCCAATGATAATCGCAGCCACCGTTACCACGATAATAGGTTCGTGGTAGGGCACTGCATCCAGTGTAAGTTTTCCGAACATCGTTTTCTTCCTCGGCCCCTTAGTGAGCGGTTTCCGCGTGGCTCATGTCCATGCCTTCCATCCCGTCGTGAGCAGCGTGCTCGCCTTCAGGTTTAGACATGTTCATGCTCTCGTGAGACATGAATTTGTTCACAACATCTTTGAACAGATCCGGTTTCACGTTAGAGAAATATTCCACTTTGTTGTATTCGCTAGGCACAGCCACTTTCTCGAACGCGGCCATGGAGTCCATGGAGTTCGGAGACTGTTTGGCTTTTGCAACCCACTGATCGAAAGTCGCCCGATCCGGGGTGGCAATCGCTTTGAACTTCATACCTGAGAAGCCCGGGCCACTGTAGCTAGCGGAGATACCGTCATAAGTACCAGCTTCGTCAGCAATGAGGTGCAGCTGAGTCTGCATACCGGCCATTGCATAAATCTGGCTACCTAAGCGCGGAATAAAGAACGAGTTCATCACCGAGTTAGAGGTCACTTTGAAGTGTACCGGTACGTTCGCCGGGAAGGCGATTTCGTTAACGGTAGCAATACCCTGTTCCGGATAGATAAAGAACCATTTCCAGTCCATCGATACGACTTCGATGGTGATTGGCTTCTCGTCATGGACAAGCGGTTTGCTTGGCTCCAGTGCGTGAGTGGTTTTCCAGGTCAGAACGGCCAGGAACAGGATGATCAGAATAGGTACCGTCCAGACCACAGCTTCCACTTTGTTGGAGTGTGACCAGTTCGGGCTATACTTCGCATCTTTATTGCTCGCGCGATACTTCCAGGCAAATCCTACTGCCATCAAGACGGCGGGAATAACGACAATCATCATCAGGCCGAAGGCCGTCAGAATCAAAGAGCGTTGCTCCAGTCCAATCTGTCCTTTTGGGTCAAGGAGTGCAGAATCACAACCACTGAGTAATACAGTACCTGCGATTAATGACATCCATCCCAAACTTTTATTGTATTTCCTGAGTCTCATTGAACGACCTCAATTCCACGGGATCTGGTGGCGTTTAAAGTGTATGGGCATTTTACGGTAAGGTTGCATTACTGTAAACATGATTGGATCTCTGTCAGTTCTGTGTTAGCGGCTTCTGCTTGGTTTGTCACATATGTAACGTAGTGTTACTTAATCGCTTGCAAAGCCTGATTTTCGCGGGATTGATAACGAAAGGGATAAGAAAAGGAGTGCTTAGCGGCTAATGGGCATAACCACCCATAAATTAGAACAATTGTTTAACATTTAATTATCAAATAAAAGACATTGTGAAAACGAAAAATAAAATCCCCGGAGCTGAATCGGTTAAATTATTTAAAGAATCGAACGAAAACTGTCAATAATTTCCAGAAATCAAAAACGCACAAAACAACAAATAGCGCGGCGGACAATATAAAAGCGTTAATAAGCCGTTATAATTACGTTTCGTAATTACAACGGCTAATAATGATGCTGGATCCTTAAATCAGGCGGGTTTTACGCAGCGCCAGATAGTCAAGCAGGCCGCCGAACAAAATCCCGCCGACGGCGGTGAGCGCGGCAACCTCCAGCAGGCCGGACAGGAAGGAGAACGACGTATAATCCAGCGCGTTGAGGATCAGCAGCGCCAGCCACACCGCGAGCAGCAGGCAGCCCAGAGTCAGGATCCCCAGCGCCAGCGCATAGGCCTGCGGGAACTCACTACGCGGCATAAAGCTTGCGGTGCGTTGGGTATGCTCAAGCGTTTGCCGGCATAGCAGCAATAGGGCAATCCCCGGCACCGCCGCAACGACAGAGAAGAGATAGAAGGTCGACCAGCCGTGAGCCTCGACAAACCAGCCGGCAATCGGCCCAACGTATACGCGACCGACCGCAGAGAGCGCCGAGAGCAGCGCGAACTGGGTGGCGGAGAACGACTTATTACATAGCGTCATCAGCAGCGCGACAAATGCCGCCGTCCCCATTCCCCCGCACAGGTTTTCAAAGAATACCGCGGTCGCCATGGAATAGAGGTGCTTATCGGTAATCGACAGCAGCCAGTAGCCGGCGTTAGAGACCCCCTGCAGCAAACCGAAAATGAGCAGTGCCCGAAACAGCGTCAGCCGCTGCATCAGGACGCCGCCGTACAGGGCGCCGAGAATGGTGGCGAACAGGCCTAAGGTTTTGTTCACCATTCCCACTTCGCCAGCGTCAAATCCCACGCCGCGGATCAGGAAGGTGGTGGTCAGGCTCATGGCAAACGCATCGCCAAGCTTATAAAGGACGATGAGCAGCAGAATCAGCCAGGCGTTGTTGCGGCCGAAAAAATCGCGCAGCGGTTCGGCTACCGCCTGCTCGAGCGATCTGGGAACCGGGATAACGTCGCTCGGTTCGGGCGCTAGCAGCGTGGCGATAATGCAGGGCACCAGCAGCGCCGCCATCAGCCAGTACATCCCCTGCCAGCCGAGATAGCGGTCGGCAAGCCACAGGGCCAGTCCACCGGAGACCAGCATCCCCAGGCGATAGCCCAACACGCTGATCGCGGCGCCGGCGCCACGCTCTTCTGCTGGCAACACGTCGGTTTTCCAGGCGTCGAACACAATATCCTGCGACGCCGAGCAGAAGGCGATCACCACCGCCAGCGCCGCCATCCAGCGTAATTGGGTGACCGGCTCAAGAAAGCCCATCGCCGCGATCGCCAGCAGGAGTAATACCTGGGTGGTCAACAGCCAACCGCGACGACGCCCAAGAAACGGCGGCGTGTAGCGGTCCATCAGCGGGGACCAGAGGAATTTAAAGACATAGGCCTGGCCGACGAGCGAGAAAAAACCGATCGTTTTCAGATCGATATTTTCCACCGTCATCCAGGCCTGCAGGGTACCGGAGGTGAGAGCCAGCGGCAGACCGGAGGCGAAACCAAGGATCAGCAAAATGGCTGATTTCGGCTGCTGAAAAATGCGTAAGTAATGACTGGACATAGCATAAAGCACGAACCCGGCGGAGGCCGGGTTCGCGATAGCATTAACGCGCGTTTTGCTTGATGAAATCGTGGATGCTGGTGTCCTGCGCCATATCGGCGATGGTATCGGTCAGGACGCTGTTGACGGCATCAGCGATGTTTTTGTTCGAGGCCTGGAAGGCGCCTTCAACGGAGTAGCTGGCGCGGTAGTTTTTGGTCATTTTTGTGCCGTTTGCCGCGGTGGCGATGATGGCGATATCGGCTTTGGTGGCGATGTTATAGCGCACGTTACCCTGAGAGACGTCAGCATAGAGTTTGTTGACGATGATCTGCAGATCGACCGCGCCGTTCGGGCCAATCATGTAGCCGCGAGACGTCATCTGTTTCTCCAGCACTTCCTGCAGCAGGAAGCGCAGATCGCGGGAGGCGGTGAGAGTGACCAGCTGATTGTCACGCGTCACTTTCGCCAGCGCCTGATCCGGACGCTGATCGGCGCCGTTGATGCTGACGGTCACGCCCATCAGGCTTGGATCCTGCTGCGGCAGCGTGATTTTCGGCGATACTTCAATGGTGGTCGGCGGCGTGGCGCATCCTGCCAGCATAAACATGGCGACCAACGGGAAAAGAATCTTCTTAAGCATGTTCAGGTCTCAACGCATGGTGTTGTTATAAGGAAAATTACCGCCATCATAGCATTGCCAACGGCAAGGGGAAGTGGCAACGCGTGTAAATCCATCGTGCTGGCGGTTTTCTGAGCGTCCCGCCACGGTTAATGGCTCGTTCCCCGACGGATCTGGCGACCAGAGCCAGTAAACGTGATACTTTTGAATGAAAATATCAGAACAATGCTAATTTTTTGTTGTTTTCTCCTAATGGAAGCGGTAAAAGCGGCTAACATTTAAATGGAGTGGCGGCATCTCAGCGTTGTCGGAGGAGAAAATTCATGATGATACGTGAACAGATCGAAGCAAAACTTAGAGCAGCGTTCGACCCGATGTATCTCGAAGTCGTGGATGAAAGTTATCGTCACAACGTCCCTGCGGGCTCTGAAAGTCATTTTAAAGTGGTGTTAGTGAGCGATCGCTTCACTGGCGAGCGTTTCCTCAATCGCCACCGTATGATCTACGGCACGCTAACCGAGGAGCTGTCGAATACGGTGCATGCCCTGGCGCTGCACACCTACACGATTAAAGAATGGGAAGCATTACAGGATACGGTATTTGCTTCGCCGCCGTGCCGCGGCGCAGGGAGTATCGCTTAGAAATCCCATTTGCAACCGCTGGCGCTTTTCCAGTATGTTGCTTGCAGATTTAGCAAAAACGGCCTACGGGCCGTTTTGTTTTGCCTGGAAAATGCGCAAAGTCAGCGCTTTTGCGGGCAAATTTGAGCGGGAAATGTGAAAAATGCCGCAGCATCAGGCGACAACCGTTCTCGACTCACAAAAGTGATGCCGCTATAATGCCGCGTCTTATATATGAATGTCTTCGGGATGATTCTGACGACAGGGAATGTGTTTCTGATTTGAAGAGGGCATCCCGGTTCTGCGAAGCCACCTACACGCGCTTCCAGAGTTGACCGAGCACTGTGATTTTTTTGAGGTAACAAGATGCAAGTTTCAGTTGAAACCACTCAGGGCCTTGGGCGCCGTGTAACGATTACTATCGCCGCTGACAGCATCGAGAATGCTGTCAAAAGCGAGCTGGTCAACGTAGCGAAAAAAGTTCGCATTGACGGCTTCCGTAAAGGCAAAGTGCCGATGAATATTGTTGCTCAGCGCTATGGCGCTTCCGTTCGCCAGGACGTGCTGGGCGACCTGATGAGCCGTCATTTCGTTGACGCGATCATCAAAGAAAAAATCAATCCGGCCGGCGCGCCGAACTACGTTCCGGGCGAATACAAACTGGGCGAAGACTTCACCTACGCGGTAGAGTTCGAAGTGTATCCGGAAGTTGAACTGCAGGGTCTGGACGCGATCGAAGTTGAAAAACCGGTTGTTGAAGTCACCGACGCTGACGTTGATACCATGCTGGAAACTCTGCGCAAGCAGCAGGCGACCTGGAAAGAAAAAGAAGGCGCGGTTGACGCTGAAGATCGCGTAACCATCGACTTCACCGGTTCTGTTGACGGCGAAGAGTTCGAAGGCGGCAAAGCCTCTGACTTCGTACTGGCGATGGGCCAGGGTCGCATGATCCCGGGCTTCGAAGACGGTATCAAAGGCCACAAAGCGGGTGAAGAGTTCACCATCGACGTGACCTTCCCGGAAGAGTACCACGCAGAAAACCTGAAAGGTAAAGCGGCTAAGTTCGTTATCAACCTGAAGAAAGTCGAAGAGCGTGAACTGCCTGAGCTGACCGAAGAGTTCATCAAACGTTTCGGCGTGGAAGATGGTTCCGTCGCTGGCCTGCGCGCTGAAGTGCGTAAAAATATGGAACGCGAGCTGAAAGGCGCTGTGCGTAACCGCGTGAAGTCTCAGGCTATCGAAGGTCTGGTTAAAGCCAACGAGATCGACGTTCCGGCTGCCCTGATCGACAGCGAAATCGACGTGCTGCGTCGTCAGGCTGCTCAGCGTTTCGGCGGCAACGAGAAACAGGCTCTGGAACTGCCGCGCGAGCTGTTCGAAGAGCAGGCTAAACGTCGCGTCGTTGTTGGTCTGCTGCTGGGCGAAGTGATCCGCACCAACGAGCTGAAAGCTGACGAAGAGCGCGTAAAAGCCCTGATCGAAGAGATGGCTTCTGCGTACGAAGATCCGTCTGAAGTCGTTGAGTTCTACAGCAAGAACAAAGAGCTGATGGACAACATGCGCAACGTGGCGCTGGAAGAGCAGGCTGTTGAAGCCGTGCTGGCGAAAGCCAAAGTGTCTGAAAAAGCCACTTCCTTCAACGAACTGATGAACCAGCAGGCGTAATTTCGCCGCTATCGTTTAAGGTTCGAGCAAAAACCCGTTGCCGAAAGGCGGCGGGTTTTTTTTTAAGATAATGATAGCCACAGGCACGGTGCGAAAACGCATTAACCATGATAGCGTTACAGCAAAAGCTTGTTATGCTTGAAATATGGCAACACCATCCCCATTACCGGGGGAGGCAACTGCATCCGCAATCGCACGCGTATTGAAGAGGCGGTGACGCATTCAGCGGATAGAAACTGTGGCTGATAATCCGTCCGTAAGGTTACAATCAGTGCAGCAGGTATTTTAAAATTACTCCAGGAGACGGAAATGTCATACAGTGGCGAACGAGACAACTTTGCACCCCATATGGCCCTGGTGCCGATGGTCATTGAACAGACCTCACGCGGTGAACGTTCTTTTGATATCTACTCCCGTCTGCTTAAGGAACGCGTCATTTTTCTGACCGGCCAGGTCGAAGACCACATGGCAAACCTGATCGTGGCGCAGATGCTGTTTCTGGAAGCGGAAAACCCGGAAAAAGACATTTACCTGTACATTAACTCTCCGGGCGGGGTAATCACCGCCGGGATGTCGATTTATGACACCATGCAGTTCATCAAGCCGGATGTCAGCACCATCTGTATGGGGCAGGCCGCTTCTATGGGCGCGTTCCTGCTGACCGCCGGGGCGAAAGGCAAGCGCTTCTGCCTGCCGAACTCCCGCGTGATGATCCACCAGCCGCTGGGCGGCTATCAGGGACAGGCGACGGATATTGAGATCCACGCCCGTGAAATCCTGAAGGTGAAAGGACGCATGAATGAGCTGATGGCGCATCATACCGGCCAGTCTCTTGAGCAGATTGAGCGTGACACCGAGCGTGACCGCTTCCTTTCTGCTGCGGAAGCCGTGGAGTACGGGCTGGTCGACTCTATTTTGACCCATCGTAATTGATGCCCAAGGCGCAAGGGTGCCGCTTTACGCTTCATCCTTCTCGCCACGTCTGTGCGAGCGGTTGGCTTTTATTCGGCCGCTTGTCTGGCAGGCTTGCGGCCGGTGGCTTCGCTACCGGCTCGATGTAGCGCGAAGGATTTTGTGTATATACTAATGAAGGGCGGCACAACGCTATATGGCGGCTTGCGCCTGAGAATGGCATTTGCGTCGTCGTGTGCGGCACAAAGAACTTAAAAAGAGGTTTGGACTCATGACAGATAAACGCAAAGATGGATCGGGCAAATTGTTGTATTGCTCTTTTTGCGGCAAAAGCCAGCATGAAGTGCGTAAGCTGATCGCCGGGCCATCCGTGTATATCTGCGACGAATGCGTTGATTTATGTAACGACATCATTCGCGAAGAGATTAAAGAAGTGGCGCCGCACCGCGAGCGCAGCGCGCTGCCGACGCCGCACGAGATTCGCCACCACCTTGATGACTACGTCATCGGTCAGGAACAGGCGAAGAAGGTGTTGGCGGTCGCGGTATACAACCACTACAAGCGTCTGCGCAATGGCGATACCAGCAATGGCGTAGAGCTGGGTAAAAGCAACATCCTGCTGATCGGGCCGACCGGTTCTGGTAAAACGCTGCTGGCGGAAACGCTGGCGCGCCTGCTGGATGTGCCGTTTACCATGGCAGACGCCACCACCCTGACCGAAGCCGGTTATGTGGGTGAGGACGTCGAAAATATCATTCAGAAACTGCTGCAGAAGTGTGATTACGACGTGCAGAAAGCGCAGCGCGGCATCGTTTATATCGACGAAATCGACAAAATTTCGCGTAAATCCGATAACCCGTCGATTACGCGCGACGTCTCAGGCGAAGGCGTGCAGCAGGCGCTGCTGAAGCTTATCGAAGGGACCGTTGCCGCCGTTCCGCCGCAGGGCGGGCGTAAACATCCGCAGCAGGAGTTCCTGCAGGTTGATACCTCCAAGATCCTGTTTATCTGCGGCGGCGCGTTCGCTGGCCTGGACAAAGTGATTTCCCACCGTGTGGAAACCGGCTCCGGCATTGGTTTTGGCGCGACGGTAAAAGCGAAGTCCGACAAAGCGAGCGAAGGGGAACTGCTGGCTCAGGTCGAGCCGGAAGATCTGATCAAGTTTGGTCTGATCCCGGAGTTCATCGGCCGTCTGCCGGTAGTGGCGACCCTGAACGAGTTGAGCGAAGAAGCCCTGATCCAGATCCTGAAAGAGCCGAAAAACGCCCTGACCAAGCAGTATCAGGCGCTGTTTAGCCTTGAAGGCGCAGAGCTCGAATTCCGCGACGAAGCGCTGGACGCTATCGCCAAGAAAGCGATGGCGCGTAAAACCGGCGCCCGTGGCCTGCGCTCAATTGTGGAAGCGGCGCTGCTGGATACCATGTATGACCTGCCTTCGATGGAAGATGTCGAAAAAGTGGTCATTGATGAGTCGGTTATCGCCGGTCAGAGCAAACCGCTGCTGATCTACGGCAAACCGGAAGCTCAGCAGGCATCTGGTGAATAATTAACCATTTCACTCAAGCAGTTAACAAAAAGGGGGGATTTTATCTCCCCTTTTATTTTTCCTGCATTCCCGCCGTTGAATGTGTGGAATACATCCCCATATACTGGATTACATATTAACGACGATGCAGTGGAGTGTGGCGTCGTCGGCTACCTGGCGGACTTTAAACTAAGAGAGAGCTCTATGAATCCTGAGCGTTCTGAACGCATTGAAATCCCCGTATTGCCATTGCGCGATGTGGTGGTTTATCCGCACATGGTCATACCCCTGTTCGTAGGGCGGGAAAAATCTATCCGTTGCCTCGAAGCGGCCATGGACCATGATAAAAAAATCATGCTGGTTGCGCAGAAAGAAGCGTCGACGGATGAGCCGGGTGTAAACGATCTTTTCACCGTTGGAACCGTGGCGTCTATTTTGCAGATGCTGAAGCTGCCGGACGGCACCGTGAAGGTGCTGGTCGAAGGGCTGCAGCGTGCTCGCATTTCTGCGCTGTCTGATAATGGCGAGCATTTCTCGGCGAAAGCGGAGTATCTCGACTCGCCGGCGATTGACGAACGCGAGCAGGAAGTGCTGGTTCGCACCGCTATCAGCCAGTTTGAAGGCTATATCAAGCTGAACAAGAAGATCCCACCGGAAGTGCTGACGTCGCTGAACAGCATCGACGATCCGGCGCGCCTGGCGGATACCATCGCGGCGCACATGCCGCTGAAGCTGGCTGACAAGCAGTCTGTGCTTGAGATGTCCGACGTTAACGAACGTCTGGAATATCTGATGGCGATGATGGAATCGGAAATCGATCTGCTGCAGGTTGAGAAGCGCATTCGCAACCGCGTCAAAAAGCAGATGGAAAAATCGCAGCGTGAGTACTATCTGAACGAGCAAATGAAAGCCATTCAGAAAGAGCTCGGCGATACGCCAGACGACGTTGTCCTCCAGCTCGTGCACCGTTCCGTCCACGAAAACGACGCGCCACAGGAGCTCGACGAAATGGACGCGCTCGGCCTCGTTCAGATGGCGCATCAGGCGCGCCGCGGCGCCGGTGGGCGGGCGCTGCACCCTTACGGGAGCCAGAAGCACCCGTTCTATCCGGTTGACCGCGCAGCGTTCAACGTTGATAGAAACCAATACTGGATCGATCGCGCCAATGCCTGGATCAACCGATGATACCGGCGATGGACAGCATCGTTACATGACGTGGCTTGAAACCTTGTGCAAGGTTGCCATCAGATCCCACG
>JAAIGF010053700.1_pt1 | contig 10098 bp, 7 predicted proteins | sample 6487441 | NCBI WGS metagenome assembly JAAIGF01 (sample SAMN13974129, study PRJNA590717) | phyllosphere metagenome | biome: pepper field; feature: multiple bacterial spot infested pepper fields; material: pepper leaves; isolation source: leaves from pepper fields | host: Capsicum annuum ...
CGCCTTTCTGAGGATGTGATGGTCCTCAACAACGGCGTCTACACCGCCTGCCTTCCTTGCGCGGAACGCCCTGACAAACCTCCGCTCTGGCAGGTGAAGGCCGAGCGCGTTATCCAGGACGGCAAGACCCATACTGTGCGGCTTGAGAGGGCTCGCTTCGAGCTTTTTGGAAAGTCTATCGCCTATTTGCCCTTCATCACCGTTCCCGACAACACGGTAAAGCGCAAGTCCGGCTTTTTGTTCCCTCGGATGACCGTTACCGACAATCTGGGCTTCGGCGTTGGCGTCCCCTATTTCCAGGTGCTATCCGATACGGCAGACTTAACCGTAACGCCGACATATTATACGGCTCAGGGCCTGTTGCTTGAGGGTGAGTTGCGTCAGCGCTTTGAAACTGGCAGCCACACCTTGCGCGCGGCCGGCATCAATCAGATGAACCCGGATGATTTCGATGCGAACACGAGCGACGCGCTGAACGACAAGCGCGCCATGATCGCGTCAAAGGGTGATTTCACCATCAATCCGCGCTGGACATTCGGCTGGGATGCCATGATCCAGACCGACAACAACTTCTCGCGTACCTATGAGCTGAAGGGCTATAAAAACGGCGTGCAGACGAACAAGCTGTACCTGACCGGTCGCGGCGAACGCAATGACTTCGACGCAAATGCCTACTACTTCAATGTTCAGGACAATGACGATTCTGAAGTTGAAGAACGCAAGCAGGCCATTGTCCATCCAGCCGTGGATTATCGCTATTTCCTGCCGGATCCCGTCTATGGCGGCGAGCTGTCGCTCACGACCAACTTCACGAGCCTGACGCGCAGGAACCAGGACGCCTATAATCTTGGTGATTCTGTTCGTTACAACGGGCTTGAAGGAAGCTATACGCGCTTCTCAACCGAAGCTGAATGGAAGCGTACCTTCACATTCGACAGCGGCCTGTTGCTGACCCCTCTTCTGGCTGCACGTGGCGATGCTCTCTGGACGGATATGTCGGCCAACGGTTTCGGCACCGGTCGCAACTATGACGGCACTATCAACGACGATGCGAGCCTCCGCGGAATGGCGACATTCGGCCTCGAGGCCAAGTATCCTGTGCTGTTTACAGCGCTGCACAGCAACCACGTCATCGAGCCGATTGCGCAGATCTTCGTTCGTCCGAACGAGGGTTACGCCGGTGAGCTTCCCAATGAAGACGCGCAGGCGTTCGTGTTCGATGCGACCAACCTGTTTGAGCGCGACAAATTTTCCGGCTTCGATCGCATCGAAGGCGGCACCCGTGCAAATATTGGCGTTCGCTACAACGGCACGTTCGACAATGGTTACGGCATCCGCGCTGTTGCGGGTCAGTCGTTCCACCTCGCTGGCGACAACCCATTCGCTTCGAATGATCTCGTGAACGCCGGTGCAAATTCCGGGCTGGAATCCGACCGTTCGGACTATGTTGCCATGGCAGCGATCGATGCGCCGATCGGTCTGTCACTGTCAACAAGCTTCCGCTTTGATAAGGACAGCTTCGAGGTCAACCGTTCCGAGACGGCTGTTGCCTATACGAACAACCGGATTACCGGCAAAGTCAGCTATACGCAGGTCGATGCGCAGCCTGATTATGGCTATGATAGAAAACGCGATATCATTCAGGCCTCCGGCAAGCTGAGACTGGACGACAACTGGTCGTTGTTCGGTGCCATTAATTACGACATTAACAACAAGTTCTCCAGCGAACGGCGGATTGGCATCCTGTATCAGGATGAATGCACGATCTTCACCGTCAGCTATGCAGACGAAGGCAACATCAACGCAGTCCGCGAAGCCGCCAACGACTGGTCGGTCAATGCGCGTCTCGCCTTCCGTACATTGGGCGATATCAGCGTCGGCTCAGCGGGAACGGACTGGGATGATGCCGATATAGGCTGGAAGCCAACAAATTATTGATCTTCGATCGCGGCGGGGTGAAAGCTCCGCCGTTATTTTTAGCGGGTGTGATAGTCAGAAGTTCCACGCGCCACGGTTTTGCCGCAAGATATCTTCAATGTTCGCCTTCGCTGCGATTGCCGTTTTATTCGGACCGATGATATACACGGTCACAATCACGGTTTTACTGCACCACAAACTGCATTAACCGGCTGGCGAATGGAAACATCCATCTCATCAGATGGTGAAGAACAATCGAAACAAAGTCGTAGCGGTCACGTCAACGACTTGTCGACAGGGAGAGAACAGGATGAATTTCGGAAAGTCGGCGTTGCGAAGTGTAGCATTCGCCTTTGCGATTTTCGCGGTTCCCATGGTTATCGCGCTGCCTGCAGAAAGAGCCGCCGCGGCGAGCGCGGTCAAGGTGGTGGTCAACAAGACCCCGATCACGACTGACGATATTGCCAAGCGCGTCGCATTTTTGAAGTTGCAGCGTCAGTCCGGCAATCTTGCCGAAAAGGCCCGTGAGCAGCTTATCGACGAGGCCCTCAAGCGCGAGGAAATCGGTCGCGTCAAGATGTCGGTCAGCACCGCAGATGTCGACGCCTCCTTTGCCCGCTTCGCCGCTACGAACAAGATGTCCACCGATCAGCTGACAAAAGTTCTAGCCCAGGCGGGTGTCGGTGCGGAGCATTTCAAATCCTTCATCGCCGTCCAGATGAGCTGGCCGCGTCTTGTCAATGCGCGCTATGGCGGACGCAACAAGATGTCGACGCAGGACTTCGTGACGCGGCTCAAGGAGCGCGGCCAGAAGCCGGTGACGAACGAATATTTCCTCCAGCAGATCATCTTCGTTATCCCTGAGGCCAAGCGCAATGCCATCACCGGCAAGCGCAAGGCGGAGGCCGAAGCGTCGCGCAAGCGGTATCCGGGTTGCGACCAGGCCAAGACCTTTGCAGCCACGATGCTTGACGTTTCGATCAAGGATCTTGGCCGCATCATGGAGCCGGAGTTGCCGCCGGACTGGAAACCGCTGGTCGAAAAGACCGCCCAAGGCGGCACGACGGGCACGCGCGTGACCGAAAAGGGTGTTGAATATCTCGCGGTCTGCAAAAAGCAGCAGGTTTCAGACGATTATGCTGCGGAAATCGTTTTCCGTGCCGAAGATCTGACCAAAGCCGAAAAAGGCGAGAATCCGAACGAGAAGAAATATCTGGAAGAGCTGCGGAAGAAAGCCCAGATTACCAGCACCTGATGTGAAAGCGGAATTCGTGACCCTGCTACAATTGCCTTTGGCCCTCACGCAGGGCGACCCCGCCGGTATCGGCCCTGACGTTACCGTTACAGCCTGGGCCAAGCGCCGGGAGCTTGGTTTGCCTCCCTTCATTTTTGTAGGCGATCCTGATGTTCTCCGCAGCCGCGCCCATTTGCTCGGCGTGGACGTCAACGTGAAGGTTTGCGAACCTGAGGACGCCATCTCGGCGTTTTCAGAGGCTTTGCCTGTTCTGCCCCTTCCCGTCGGCTTCGATGTTCAGGCGGGACAACCGCATATCGGAGCCGCACTGGCGACGATAAAGGCTATTGAAACGGCGGTTACACTGACTGTCGGCAAGAGGGCTGCGGCCGTCGTGACGAACCCGATTGCCAAATCGGTTCTCTATGAAGCTGGCTTTGGTTTTCCGGGACATACGGAGTTTCTGGCCGAGCTCTCAAAGAAAGCGACCGGGCAGACCGTGAAGCCCGTCATGATGATCGCCGGACCGAAACTGCGGGTGGTCCCGGTGACCATTCACATCCCGGTCAAGGACATCACGCACGCCCTGACGGAAGAGTTGATTATCGAAACCTGCCGGATCGTCGCGTCCGATCTCAGAACAAAGTTCGGCATTGACGCGCCGCGCATCGCCGTTGCCGGGTTAAACCCGCACGCGGGTGAAGATGGCGCCATCGGCATCGAAGACCGGGACATCATACATCCGGCGACCATCCAGCTTCGCAAGGAGGGCATTGATGCCTTCGGTCCGCTGCCGGCGGATACGATGTTCCATGACGCTGCACGCAAGCGCTATGACGTTGCCGTGTGCATGTATCACGATCAGGCATTGATACCCGCCAAGGCACTTGGTTTTGACGACTCCGTTAATGTTACGCTTGGCCTGCCCTTCATTCGCACGTCGCCAGACCACGGCACGGCCTTTGGAATTGCTGGACAGGGTATTGCCAATGATTCGAGCCTTATCGCAGCGCTGCTGATGGCCGCAGATATCTCATCGAGGCAGGTACCTGCATAATGGCAGCCATTGATGGTCTTCCACCGTTGCGCGATGTCATCCAGCGCCACGGTCTCGATGCAAAGAAATCCCTCGGCCAGAACTTCTTGCTCGATCTCAATCTCACTCAGAAGATTGCGAGAACGGCGGGTCCTCTCGAGGGAGTCACCGTGTTTGAAGTCGGGCCTGGTCCCGGCGGCCTGACGCGCGCGATCTTGTCGCTGGGCGCCAAGAAGGTCATTGCGGTCGAACGGGACAGCCGCTGCCTGCCTGCGCTGGCGGAGATCGCCGATCATTATCCGGGCCGACTTGATGTCATCGAGGGCGATGCTCTTAAAACGGATTTCGAGGGACTGGTCCCGCGAGGCGAACCGGTCCGCGTCATCGCCAACCTGCCCTATAATGTCGGCACACAGTTGCTTGTCAACTGGCTTCTGCCGAAGCAATGGCCTCCCTTCTGGATGTCACTGACACTCATGTTCCAGAAAGAGGTCGGCCAGCGCATCGTTGCCGAGGAAGGTGACAATCACTACGGTCGGCTTGGGGTTCTCTCAGGTTGGCGTACGGTTCCGGAAATGGCCTTCGATGTGCCGCCACAGGCTTTCAGCCCTCCCCCGAAGGTTACATCGACCGTTGTGCATCTTCTGCCACGGACGAAGCCTCTGCAGTGCGATGTTGCAAATCTTGAAAAGGTCACAGAAGCCGCATTCGGTCAGCGCCGGAAGATGCTGCGCCAAAGCGTCAAGTCAATCGGCGGCGAAGCGCTTCTCGAAAAGGCCGGTATCGACCCGACAAGGCGTGCGGAGACATTGTCGGTGGAAGAGTTCGTCCGGCTTGCAAACTGCCTGTGACGGGCCTGCCTTGCGGCTGGACACGTCACGACCAGCTGCATGTCTCACGTTGGCCGGCATGTCTCGCGCTGGCGACGCACACAGTTGCAAGAGCAGTTGCGTGAGAAGCCGCAAAACCCTTAACGGCCAGGCAGTGTCGGTACTTCTTCCAGCAATCCGCGCACGAAATCGAACATGCCATGGCGGCGGTCGCGACGGACCCGCTCTGCCTTGACGATGGCCTCTACGGCCTCGAAGGCGGCCTGCAGGTCGTCGTTGAGGATGACGTAATCGTAATCCCGCCAATGCTCGATCTCGGACCGGGAGTTGGCAAGGCGCGTCTGAATGACTTCCTCGGTATCTTCGGCGCGACGGTGCAGTCTCGACTGCAACTCCGTCATGGTCGGTGGCAGGATGAAGATCGATACGACATCGGCCTTCATCTTGTCCTGCAATTGTTCGGCGCCCTGCCAGTCGATGTCGAACAGCATGTCCTTGCCTTCAGCCATCGCCGTTTCCACCGGCTCGCGCGGCGTGCCGTAGAAATTGCCGTGGACCTCTGCCCATTCCAGCAGCTCCTCGCCGTCGCGCATACGCTCAAACTGCGTTTTGGAGATGAAGTGATAGTGGATGCCATCAATCTCGCTCTGGCGACGCGCCCTCGTGGTAACGCTGACAGAGAGGCTGATATTCTTGTCCTTCTCGAGGAGATTGCGGGCAATGGTTGACTTGCCCGCTCCCGATGGTGAGGAAATGACCAGCATCAAGCCCCTTCGGGCGATATGGACGGGAGGAATGCTGGCTGACGCCATGGGGGTCTACTCCAGATTTTGGACCTGTTCACGAAATTGGTCGATCACCACTTTCAGCTCTATACCTGCAGCGGTTACAGCACTGGCATTGGATTTGGAACAGATTGTATTCGACTCGCGGTTAAATTCCTGTGCAAGAAAATCCAACTTGCGCCCGACAGGCTGACCGCTGCCCAAAAGCTCCCGCGCAGCCGCAACATGGCCCGTTAGGCGATCAACCTCTTCGCGCAGATCGGCCTTCGTGGCCAACAGCACCGCCTCGGTGTGCAGGCGGTCGCGGTCCAGTGCAGTGCATCCGTCCGCGATGAGCGCAATCTGAGCCGCCAGGCGGGCGCGGATCTGCTCCGGCTGACGCGAGGGATCGGCCTCGATGACGGACGTCAGCGCCTCTATCCTGTCGATCTGCCCGGAAAGGATTTCAAAAAGCGATGCACCTTCGCGCTGACGCATGGCCTTCAATGCGCTGATGGCGACACCGAAGCCTTCAACGATGCTGCGATTTCGCGCCTCCTGCACATCCGGGCTTTCTTCCGGCTCGCGAAACTCCACCAGTCCGCGCACGGAAAGCAAGCTATCGAAATTGAGAGGTGCTTCGCTTACCGCACCGGCGAGATCGCGCTTCAATGCCAGCACCGCATCCAGTGCTTCGCGGTTGACCACCGCTTCCAACTTCGTTTCCGAGGTGGAAAGGCTGAGCCCTGCCTGAATGTTACCGCGAGAAAGGCTCTTGGATGCGATATCACGCAGCTCTGGCTCAATCGCTTCCATACCTGCTGGCAGCCTCAGGCGTAGGTCCAGGCCCTTGCCATTGACGGACCGGAGCTCCCAGGCCCAACGATATCGTCCATGGAAACCATCGCTGCGTGCGAAGCCCGTCATGGATTGTAATGTCATAAAATATACCCCCCTGAAAAACCTTCGCTGCCACCGGCGCTCAGGCGTATGGCGGCAGCAGACCCTAACGTCTTAATTGTTTGCTGCAGGCTTTTCTGCCTGCGTGCCACCCGGCTGCCCGTCAACCGCAGTATCCGGCGTGCCACCCGCAGCAGCCTTTTCAGCCTCGATCTTGCGCCAACGGCGAACATTTGCGTTGTGATCATCAAGCGTCTTGGCAAAGGTATGGCCACCGGTCCCGTCGGCTACAAAATAGAGATCTTCCGTCCGCCAGGGATTGGCTGTCGCTTCCAGAGCGGCCCGGCCTGGGTTGGCAATGGGATGCGGCGGAAGACCACGGATGATGTAGGTGTTGAAAGGCGTTTCCTTCTGCAGATCCGACTGGTAGATCGGCCGGTCAGCCGGCTTGCCCTCGCCGCCGAATAGACCGTAGATGATGGTCGGATCGGACTGGAGTCGCATGTTCTTTTTCATCCGGTTATAGAACACGGATGCGACATGCCCACGCTCATCGTCTTTTCCCGTTTCCTTCTCAACGATGGACGCAAGAGTCACGAATTCCTGAACGGTCTTGATCGGAAGGTCCGGGTCACGACGCTCCCAAATCATGTCAATCAGGCGCGTCTGGGCGGCGCGCATCTGGTTGACGATCTCTTCGCGCTTGGTGCCGCGTGTGAAGGGATAGGTGTCAGGCCGTAGTGACCCTTCGGTCGGCAATTCGGCGGGAAGGTCGCCCTCCAATACGGGATCGGAAGCAAGACGCGCGAACATCTGCTTGACGGTCAGACCTTCCGGGAATGTCACCGTGTAGAGAATGGACTTTCCGGATTCGAGCAGCGCCAGAATGTCCTTCATGGACGTACCGGACTTGATTTCATATTCACCGGGCTTGGGCGTTTGGCCGGGCGTCATGTAGCGATCTGCCATCAGCCGGAAGATGCGGGCGTTGGAAATCGCCCCTTCACGCTCCAGATTATTGGCAATCTCAGCAAGACCTGCGCCATTGCGAACGGTCACCGTCTTGTTCACGTCGAGTGGACCGGGCTCGTGAAACGAGTTGATCATATAGTAGAAACCGGCGACGCCGATTACACACACCGCAACGACAAGCGTCATCAGGAAATTCAGGAATATAACGAGCTGGCTGTGGGCCTTGCGGGAGCGTTTTGGCGGAGCGGGAACTTTCTCAGGTCTCAAAGCCTCGGTCGGAGACTTCGGAATGATCGGGCCACCCTTGCTCTCGCTAGAGCCGTCACGTCCTTGGGGGGCCTGATTGTTCTCTCTCGTATCGCTCACCGGCGGTCCTTTTCAGTTCGGCATTACAGCGGCTTATGTGAGCAGGCAATGCGGCAAAAACAGGTTCGGCAGGCTATTCTGCACTCGATAGACGGGGAAACATCGAACACATCTTCGTTTCCAAAGACAGATATGTTTCCGCTTTAGAACGCTGCCGACACGAGCAGCGAAAAAGAACATCCCGGCACAGAAACCGGGATATTACGAGACACCGGACAAGGGGGAAACCAGATGATCTCGCCTGTACCGATGTCGGGAAGCTCAACGCTTTTTCTGCGATTCCCGCGCAAACGGCAAGTACCGTTCGGCTTATGCTTCGTAGCGGCGCAAAACGAGCGACGCGTTGGTGCCACCAAATCCAAAGGAATTGGACAGGGCAACATTGACCTGACGTTTGCGAGCCTTGTGCGGCACAAGGTCTATCGCCGTTTCAACATCGGGATTATCGAGGTTGAGCGTCGGAGGCACGATGTTGTCGCGGATGGCAAGCGTTGCGAAAATGGCTTCGATCGCACCGGCTGCACCCAGAAGATGGCCCGTTGCTGATTTCGTCGACGACATCGAAATCGTCGAGGCAGCATCGCCCACAAGACGCTCTACGGCACTCAGCTCAATCGTATCTGCCATGGTAGATGTGCCATGGGCATTGATGTAGTCGATGTCCGCAGGGGTCAGCCCTGCCCGCTTCAGCGCCATCACCATGCAGCGATATGCGCCTTCGCCATTTTCCGATGGGGCAGTGATGTGGAACGCATCGCCCGAAAGGCCATAGCCTACGACCTCAGCGTAAATCTTTGCGCCGCGAGCCTTGGCATGTTCCAGTTCTTCCAGAACGACGATGCCAGCGCCCTCGCCCATGACGAAGCCGTCGCGGTCCTTGTCATAGGGGCGAGAAGCCTTCTGCGGATCGTCATTATGCTGCGTCGACAGTGCCTTGCAGGCCGCGAAACCGGCAAGCGAAATGCGGCAGACGGGCGATTCCGCACCACCGGCGACCATGACATCCGCATCACCCAGCATGATCAGACGGGCCGCATCGCCGATGGCGTGCGCACCGGTCGAGCACGCCGTCACCACGGAATGGTTGGGGCCACGCAGCTTGTGGCGAATGGAAACCTGTCCGGAAATGAGGTTGATGAGGCGGCCAGGAATAAAGAAGGGGGAGATGCGGCGTGGGCCCTTGTCACGCAGGGTGTAGCCCGCCTCCACAATACCTTCGAGGCCGCCAATGCCGGAGCCGATGAGGACGCCGGTCATGATCTGGTCTTCGTCTGTCTCGGGGTGCCAGCCGGCATCGTTCAATGCCATTTCGGCAGCGGCCATTCCGTAAACGATAAACGGATCGACCTTGCGCTGCTCCTTTGGCTCCATCCAGTCGTCGGCGTTGAAGGTGCCATTGGTGCCATCGCCAACAGGAATGCGGCAGGCGATTTTAGCAGGGAGATCTTCGACCTCGAACTCGGTTACCAGACGGGCACCGTTCTGACCGGCCAATAGCCGTTCCCAGGTGATTTCTGTTCCGCAACCAAGAGGAGATACCATGCCGGTACCGGTGATAACGACACGTCTCATCGCTAATGCTCCGCCCTTATCCAATCATCCCCGCACATCATAGTTTTGGAAAACCGGCAATGTTTTCAAAAACTACGATGTGCCTATTCCAATTTCAAAGCACCCTCCGCGCGTTCGCAGGGCACCGCATTCCATTCCTGACAATCGCACGATACGGCGCGCAGCAGGATAAAATATTGGCCCGGACTGGCCGGGCCATATCGGGAAGGCTGACGCCTTCCCTAATTCGGTCGATTAGGCCTGAGCCTTTTCGATGAACTTTACAGCGTCGCCTACGGTGAGGATCGAGTCTGCTGCATCGTCCGGAATTTCAACGCCGAATTCTTCTTCGAACGCCATAACCAGTTCAACGGTGTCGAGCGAGTCAGCGCCCAGGTCGTCGATGAAGCTTGCGCCTTCAACGACTTTTTCGGCGTCAACGCCAAGATGATCAACTACAATTTTCTTTACGCGTTCTGCGATATCGCTCATGTCGGTTTCCTCGACCTTTACTTTGAAAGGAATGCC
>JAAIGF010341901.1_pt1 | contig 10088 bp, 10 predicted proteins | sample 6487441 | NCBI WGS metagenome assembly JAAIGF01 (sample SAMN13974129, study PRJNA590717) | phyllosphere metagenome | biome: pepper field; feature: multiple bacterial spot infested pepper fields; material: pepper leaves; isolation source: leaves from pepper fields | host: Capsicum annuum ...
AAATAAGGGTTTCCGGTTCCCGCTCCAAAGATTACCACGCGGCCTTTTTCCAAGTGACGAACTGCACGACGACGAATAAATGGTTCACAAATTTGTTCCATCTTGATTGCCGTAAGCAATCGGGTTTTCAAACCGTTTTTTTCCAAGGCATCTTGCAGCGCCATACTGTTGATGACGGTTGCCAACATACCCATGTAATCCGCTTGTACGCGATCCATCCCGGCTTTTTCAGCACTCATACCACGGTGAATGTTGCCGCCACCAATAACGATAGCGACTTCTAAGCCCATACTATGAATTTCCTGAATATCTTTGGCGTATTGTTGGACACGATTGATGTCAATACCGTAGCTTTGCTCTCCCATCAAAGCTTCTCCACTTAGTTTTAGTAGGATCCGTTTGTATTTCATATGTGTTTTTTGGAGTGTTTCCAAAAGCCAAATATAAAACTTTTTTGGCGGTCGACCGCGCTTTATTCTCCTTTTTTCACGCGTTCAATAACTTCGGCATAGAAATGCTCATAGCGAGGAACGATTTTGCAAATCTTGAAATCTTCCGCGCGCGTAAGTGCATTTTGTTTGAATTCGTTGAGACGATCTTCGTTTTCCAAGATATGAATACCATGATTTGCCATGCTGTCGACATCGCCGATATCGCTCAAGTAGCCACTGAAACCGTGCACGTTCAATTCCGGTATTCCACCCGTGTTTGACGATATAACGGGAACTTTACACGCCATCGCTTCCAAAGCTGCCAATCCAAAACTTTCCGATCCGGAAGGCATAATAAATAAGTCGGCGATCGATAAAATTTCCTCAATCGCATCTTGCTTTCCTAAAAAGCGAACATGCTCCCATACGTCTAATTGGCGAGCTAATTCTTCTGATTTTCTACGATCTGGTCCATCGCCCACCATGAGCAATTTGCTTGGAATCTTTTGGTTTATTTTCTCAAAAATTCGAACTACATCACCGGTGTTTTTTACTTTACGGAAGTTGGAGGTATGTACGATGATACGCTCGTCGTTCGGTGCAATAGCTTTTTTGAAATGCTCGTGATTTTTGCTGTGGAAACGATTTAGATCGATAAAGTTTGGGATCACTTCAATGTGATTGGTGATGTCGAAATAATCTAACGTTTGCTGTTTTAAGTTTTCCGAAACTGTCGTTACGCCGTCGGATTGATTGATCGAAAAAGTAACCACCGGACTAAAGCTTTTGTCTTTACCTACTAATGTGATATCGGTTCCGTGCAATGTGGTCACTACGGGGATTTTGATGCCATAAGTAGCTAATATTTGTTTCGCCATAAATGCCACAGAAGCATGTGGGATAGCGTAGTGGACGTGCAAAAGATCCAGTTTTTCGTAGCGAACGACATCAACCAATTTGCTGGCTAGCGCACTTTCATACGGTGCGTAATCGAATAACGGGTATTGCGCCATGGCGACCTCGTGATAAAATAGGTTTTCCGAGAAGAAATCCAATCTAGCCGGCTGGCTGTACGTTATAAAATGTATTTCGTGACCGCCTGAAGCTAATGCTTTCCCAAGTTCAGTAGCCACCACACCACTACCGCCGAAGGTAGGGTAACAAACAATTCCTATTTTCATCGATTAATATCGTCTTCTTAATAAATCATTGAGTCGTGTAGATACATGGTATAATAGCAAGCGGTGTTTTCTAGTTTGCCTGCATCGCGACGCGGTAAAGATAAGCAGGCTTTTATAATTGTTTTGCAATAATTCCGTGGCGAAACATTATTTTTATATCAATGGATAAAGCTTCGATAGAAAATGAAATTTGGTATAAAACGGCTCGTTCGGGTGGCGCTGGCGGTCAGCATGTCAACAAGGTAGAAAGCAAGGTAATCTTGTATTGGAATCTGTCGCAAACTTCTTGCCTCCACGAAAACGAAAAACAGCAAATTGCAGAACGATTACGTAATCGTATCAATAGCGAGGGCGTGCTTCAGCTGGATTCTTCACAGAGCAGAAGTCAACTTTCAAACAAGGAAGAAGTGACGGAAAAATTTTTCAAGTTATTAGCAGAAGCCATGAAGCCGGCAAAAAAGCGTGTACCAACGCGCATACCCAAATCTAAAATTTTGGAACGGTTGGATAGGAAAAAGCGTCAATCTGAAAAGAAGCAGCAACGAAGAAATAAAGATTGGTAATGTTCACACTTGAACGGAAGTTTATTTACTTTTAAGTTGTTTCGAGCTCGATGACGCAGTTCAAGCATAAATAAATGATATTTGGTTAAATTAAGAATTATGATTTTAGAAATTGCAGTATTAGAAATTATCGCCGGTCAGCAAACTAATTTCGAAAGGGATTATAAAACTGCGTGCCAATACATTAGCGCTAGCAAAGGTTACATCACGCATTCGCTTCGCAAATGTATCGAGAAGGATAACCAGTATATTTTATTAGTAGAATGGGAAACATTAGAAGATCATACGATCGGTTTCAAAAAATCTCCATTATTTAAGGAATGGGAGAAGCTGTTGCATCATTACTACGATCCTTTCCCAACGGTGGAGCACTATGAAGTATTAAAGTAATACTTCCTTTTCTCACTTATTAAAATTAATCTAGTACTTTTGTAGATATTTTTGATAATTGATTTTTCAACCCGAGAGTGCTTCGGCATTGTCACATTGAGCAATACAATATGTACACAAAAGAAAAAGCCACAGTAAATAGTTTCACGGTAGATCATACCAAATTGAAACAAGGAATCTATGCAAAAGCTTCGGCAACAAATAAAAGCGGTTTAGAAAATTATACGACGTATGATATTCGTATGATCCGTCCAAATTCTCCAGAACGTATGTTGTCGCCGGAAGTAATGCATACGTTGGAGCATTGCTTTGCGACAGAAATCAGAACGATTTTAGGAGATGAAGTGATTTATGTTGGTCCAATGGGATGTTGTACTGGTTTCTATGTTGTTTTAGCAGGAACCGATCGTACGCCTCAGGATGTAGCCACATTGATGAAAGAAGTTTTGGAGATCGTTTTGGAAGAAGGTTACGAAGTGCCTTTTCAAAATCCGATTAGCTGCGGAAATTATACCTTCATGGATTTCGAAACGTCGAAACAAGCTTGTGTTAATTATTTAAACCTGATTAACGCCGGAGAATTAGAATTCGAGTACCCATATATTGACGAAAATTAAATGATCCTCCATAAGGATATAGAAACCATTATTCTAGTTGCAAATAGAAATGAATTGTCATTCGCAACAACTGATGAGTCAATTTTGGTTTACGAAATTGGCGTCGGAAAGGTAAATGCGCTGTTGTCCATCGCTACGTTATATGAAGACATCAAAGCATTAAATATCAATCCCGTTCTGCTTAATGTAGGCACCGTTGGTTGTACGCGATATCCAGTTGGAAACGTTTTGTATCCATCGTATTATGCGCAAGGCGATGCGTATACCGATGGTTTCTTTTTAGAAAATACGTTGTTCTTGAAAGGGCAGGGCATGATTGAATCCATTCCAATGGATGAATTTCGCTATGAAGAAGCATTATTGACATCCGATCGCTTTATCAATGTCAATACTGCTTTTTATCAAGATATTAAACATCTTGATCCATTGGCGTTTGATATGGAAGGATACGCGCTTGCAAGTTTCTGCTTTCAGAAAGGTTTGCTTTTCCACAGCATCAAGATTGTTTCTGACAACTGCGATGGCACGGTAAAGGATTGGGAAAGTATTCTTGGCGAAATTTCGGGCCGATTGGGTGATATTCTCGATCAATTTATGCAATCGTTGGATCAGAAGAAAGTTGCAGGTTCGACGATGTTTTCTTAGATGGCAATGTGACGACTTTATTTCATCTATACAGTTGAAAGATCGCTTCGTCGGAACTCCTCGCGATGACGAGATTGGTTTTTCGCGTGTCGCAAATCGAAAACTTGCCGTCATCGCGAACTCGAGGAACGAGGGGGTGAAGTGATCTATTGACTTTACAAATCAACGAATCGACAATTTTACAAATCAACAACTTTACAAAATATTCTTGCAATCAGGACGTTATAACTATAACTAATCCCTAAACCGATGATATACAAGAATACTTACGTTCGGCTGTTGTTTCTTTTTCTGTCCGTTATTTTAATATTTTCTTCCTGCAGGACGTATCCGTTTTCGGAGTATGGTTATACGATTGAAAAGGATCCCAACTATCACAATGTTAAGAGCCATTTGAGCATTCGAACCGATTCTCAAGCAGTTGTCGACATGCAAACGCTTCATGCTAGAGATAAAAAGGTATTAAAATCCTATAAACTGAAACCCAAAAATGTTAACGTTTTATATAGCGCAACATTCCCGGAAGATTCGAGCGTGAATATGTTAGTGTGGCAGGCGGATGAAAACAAACAGGATTTTAAAAACTATTTGCCACAAACGTCAAAAGCAAACCGTTATCTGTATCAAAAGAAACAGGCTGGCGATGGTCAAATGATTCATGTGGTTTACGAATCGCTGACCGGTTCACAAGTTGGATTAATATTTTCGAGTGATACGTCAATTGATGAAGCGAAGATCAACGCTTTTTTAACGAAGGACGTACGTTTCAGTCGCGAAATGTTTCCCGATTTGACTTCTGTAGATTGTCCGCCGGAAGACCAAGTTGGTTGGGGAATCGATATTCCGTCCGAATTAGTTCGGGATAAACATACCTTGCTTAAAATATATCAGGTGAACGGCGGTGAGGAAGATTTGATTCTTTATACGTTGCGCGAGCCAAAGGAATTTTATTACACCGCTTTTTCTGTTTGCAAAGACAGAACTTACCGCGCCGTTTACACCGATTTGCAACACAAAGAAATTTGGTCGATTGAAAAGCACGGTTACGAGATTGTAGCTGAAGATGCGGAGATCATGAAAGCGTACGAGAATAGATAAATACTAGTTGTGGTTACAATGTTATCGCATAAAAGAGCGGTAAATGAATATCCTGATTTACCGCTCTTTCCTTATCTGAATGATCCGTTTTACTTATTCTGCAATGCCTTCAAGCTTAAATAGGAAAGCATATTCTAACGCCAAATCTTTCAAATAATCGAACCTGCCCGAAGCACCGCCATGGCCATATTCCATATCCGTTTTTAATAAAACAACGTTATCACCTTTCTTCGTAGTGCGTAATTTTGCCACCCATTTTGCCGGTTCGAAATATTGCACTTGGCTATCGTGCAATCCCGTCGTCACCAATAGATTCGGATATTCTTTCGCTTCCACATTTTCGTAAGGAGAATACGATTTCATGTAATGATAAGCTTCCGCATTGTTAGGATTTCCCCATTCATCGTATTCATTCGTGGTCAAAGGAATAGTTTCGTCCAACATGGTGGTTACCACATCCACAAATGGAACCGCCGCAATAACGCCATTCCACATGTTTGGCGCCATATTGATAATCGCACCCATCAACAATCCGCCAGCGCTGCCGCCTTCTGCGTAAAGATGTTTTTCGGACGTAAATTTCTGATCGACCAAGAACTTACCACAATCAATAAAATCGGTAAACGTATTCTTCTTTTTCATCATTTTACCATCTTCATACCATTGACGACCCATTTCTTCGCCACCACGGATGTGCGCAATCGCAAAAACAAATCCGCGGTTCAATAAGCTTAAACGCGTGGAACTGAACGTAGGATCCATTGACATACCATAAGAACCATACGCATAAAGAAGCAATGGCGCTTGTCCGTTTTGCTCAAATCCTTTTTTGTAAACCATGGAGATCGGAACTTTCGTGCCATCGGTGGCGGTCGCAAAAACGCGTTTGCTTTCATACTGATCAGCATCGTATCCACCCAAAACTTCCTGTTGCTTTTTCAATTCCTTTTCTTTCGTACGCATGTTGTAATCGTACGTAGAACTCGGAGTTACCAACGACGTATATCCGTATCGCAATACTTCGGTGTTATATTCAACATTAACGCTGGAATATACTGTGTAAGCTTCCTCGCCGAAATCTAGATAATGCGCTTTGCCGGATTTCGTATCGTGAATAGCCAATTGTGATAAGCCATTCTTTCTTTCGGAGACCACCATAAAATCTTTGAACTCATCCACACCCTCGACCAACACATTGTTGCGGTGTGCAATCACTTCTTTCCAATTTGCTTTTTCGGTTTTGTCCAAAGGTGCTTCCATCACTTTGAAGTTTTTCGCGTTATCGTTGGTCACGATGATAAACTTGTCGTCTAATGGAGTGACATGATACAAAACATCTTTCGTGCGCGGTTGAAACAATTGGAAGTCTCCTTGGGGATTATCCGCTTTCAAATACCGTGTTTCCGAACTCATTGTTCCGCCAGAATAGATCATAATGTACGCGCCATTTTTCGATTTGGAAACACCGATGTAATTGGTCTTATCCTTCTCTTCGTACACGGTTATATCTGCACTTTCCTGCGTACCGATAGTATGGCGTTTAATCTTTTCTGAAAGTAAGGTTTTCGGGTTTTGAGAAGTATAGAAAATAGTCTTATTATCGGCCGCCCAAACAATACCACCTGAAGTGCGTGCAACGCGATCAGCATATACTTCGCCCGTTTCCAAATTTTTAATATGCAAGGTATATTCTCTTCGCGAAACCGTATCTACAGCATAGGCCAATAACTTGTTGTCTGGACTGATGGATGTTCCGCCAACAGCGAAATACGCATATCCATCCGCCATTTTATCGACATCTAAAATCACTTGCTCTTTCGCATCCAACGAACCTTTCTTACGACAAAGTTTATAGTATTGCTTACCCGCGTCGGTGCGGCGGTAATAGTAGTAACCGTCCTTAATATACGGAACGCTTTCGTCAGCTTCTTTAATTCGACCTTTCAACTCCGTGAAAAGATTCTTTTGAAAATCTTCTGTGTCCTGCATCATCGCTTTCGTGTACGCATTTTCTGCATTGAGATAATCCACGACTTTTGACGAGTCCGGTCCTTCTTTGAAATAGTCATTTAACCAATAATAATTGTCAATAACCGTATCGCCGTGCATCACGCGCGTATAGGGCTTCTGTTCCGCTAAGGGAGCTTCCACATCCTTCGGCCATTGCGGCGCTGTTCTTTTTTCCTCTTGCGTTTTGCAAGATCCTGCAATAATTGTAAGTGCTATCAAACCAAATCCAGTTTTAGATTTCATATCATTTTAGCTTTTATGATTAGTTATTTGCTTCGGCACGAATCCGATTTTTACGGGATTTTTAGGAGAAAACGGTGGCGTTGATCGCGGTGTTTTTCCAAACCTTAGCATGGTTTAAAAATAAGGTAAAAAATTCATTTTTGGACTATTTAACATTGCTTCATACAATAATCGTTTATATTTGTTGTTACTGAAATCATTATCGTAAACACATCATGAACAAAATTAACAAAGCACTTTTATACCTTGCATTTGGTACATTGCCCTTTGTGGCTAGCGCTCAAGATAAAGATACGCCACCACCAAATTGGTACAATTTAGATTATAAACAGGATGGCATCATGGGAATTAGTACAGAAAAAGCGTACGAATTCCTGAAGGGCAAAAAAGCAAAACCGGTAGTAGTTGCGGTATTGGATGGGGGTGTCGATATTCATCATGAAGATTTGAAGGATGTTTTATGGACCAATCCAAAGGAAAAGGCGGGAAACAAAGACAATGATGGGAATGGTTACGCCGGAGATGTTCATGGATGGAACTTTTTGGGGAATGCCAATGGCGAAAACGTGGATCAAGATAATTTGGAGGTAACACGACAAATCCGGTTGTATGAGCCGAAGTATATTTCCGTGCTTCCAAGCACTAAATTATCCGAAGCGGAACGTCGTGAGTTTGTCGCTTATCAGCGCATGATCGGAGATTATACTTCGAAAATGGAGGAAGCACAGTTTGGAGCGAGCAACTACACGCGTTTGAAAGAAGATATTGATCAGTTGGTAGCTAACATTGGTAAAGATCCAAAAGACATTACCAAAGAAGATCTAGATAAAGTAACGCCAGCTGGTGATCGCCAGAAAATGGCAGTCCGAATTATTAAAAAGGAGTTGGAAAAAGATCCTTTCAGCAAGTTTTACGACAGCTTGTCTGAAGGCGTGAAATACTACAATGAGCAGGTTTCTTATCATTTGAATAAGGAATTCAATCCCCGTCACATCATTGGGGATAACTACGACGACGCGAGTGAACGCCATTACGGTAATCCAGATGTGAAAGGTCCTGACGCAGGGCATGGAACGCACGTTGCCGGAATTATCGGCGCGAAACGTGGCAACGGAATCGGCGTGGATGGTGTAGCGAACGACGTTCAGATTATGGCGGTGCGGACAGTGCCAAACGGCGACGAGCACGATAAGGATGTTGCGAATTCCATTCGCTATGCGGTGGATAACGGTGCTCGCGTGATCAACATGAGCTTCGGTAAGGCATACGCTTATAATAAGAAAACAGTCGACGAAGCAGTAAAATATGCGGAATCGAAAGATGTGCTTTTAGTGCATGCAGCCGGAAATGATGGTCAGGATGTTGATGTAAATAAAAATTATCCGATGAAATATTACACGGATAGTTTAGGTTCAACGCAAGGCGAAGCAACAAACTGGATCACAGTTGGTGCGACAGGTTGGAAACAAGATAATGACTTGGTGGCTTCTTTTTCTAACTACGGATATCGTACGGTGGATGTGTTTGCTCCGGGCGTTCGTATCAACTCAACGATGCCGGAATCCACATACAAGGAACAACAAGGAACTAGTATGGCTGCACCAGTGGTTGCTGGTTTGGCGGCAATCATTCGCGCGTATTACCCGGATTTAACTGCTCCGCAGGTGAAAGAAATCATTATGAAGAGCGTTACAAAAGTCGACCAGAAAGTTAAAGTTCCCGGCGAAGGGCGCTCAAGAAAAGCGTACTTAGATGAGATTAGCGTATCTGGCGGTATCGTGAATGCATACGAAGCGGTAAAGCTTGCTGAGCAAATGGCAGGAAAGTAATATTTTGTAAAAATTTTTTTACACGAATACTATAAATCTTTATCTTGCGTTTAGATAGTAAAATCTAATTTAAACGCTTATGGTTAAAGTTTTTACAAAAGAAGAATCATTAGCTTACTACGTAGATCGGCAGCCACAAAAGCTTACCGATGGTCAGTTCGAAATGAGCTTGCAAGCGAGCCTAAAAAAATTGACCAAAAGTCCGGGCGAAAAGACTATCGAAGCGATTTTGGACTACTCCAAATCCTTACGCAAGAAGAGGTAATGAATGAGCCTCAGGAGAAAATCCTGAGGCTTTTTATTTTATAGATTAACAGTAACGATATATCGCTCAATCGAAAGTGCCAACTTTTTAGTAGATTGGAGCTTATGAATAAACTACTGCTGTTATTTGCTCTTAGCTTTGTGTACTTTTTGCCTTCTCAGGCGCAACAAACTCACGTTTTGTTCGAAACTTCTTATGGAGATTTCGAAGTCGAACTATATGATGATACCCCAAGACATCGGGATATGTTTCTTCAAGCGATTGACGATAAAATATATCATAAAGCTTTGTTTAATCGCGTGATTGCGGGTTTTGTTAATCAGGGCGGCGAATTGGACGAGCCAATTTTAAAAGAAGAAGCGGATGGCCTTAGAGAACGCCGTCGATTAGCTCCAGAACTTCTTCCAAAATATTTTCATCATAAAGGTGCACTCGGTGCGGGACGGGATGATAATCCGGAAAAAGCTTCCTATCTATCGCAAATCTATTTCGTAATTGGCCGCACGTATAGTAGCGAAGAATTGGACAAAGAGGAGAGAGCAAAAGATTTCACCTATTCTGCCGAGCAACGGAATACATATTTAAATGATGGTGGTGTGCCACGATTGGACGGAGATTATACCATCTTCGGTCGCGTAGTTCGCGGTTTGGACGTAATAGAAAGAATCAACCAAGTGGAAACCGATAAAAGCGATATGCCAAAACAAGCGGTACGGTTTTCGATAAGGGTGCTTAACAAATCGCAAAATCGATGAAGAAATTAGATGTTACCAAGCAGGATCATGAAACGCTGAGCGAGGCGATCGATTTTTGGGA
>JAAIGF010378973.1_pt1 | contig 10083 bp, 7 predicted proteins | sample 6487441 | NCBI WGS metagenome assembly JAAIGF01 (sample SAMN13974129, study PRJNA590717) | phyllosphere metagenome | biome: pepper field; feature: multiple bacterial spot infested pepper fields; material: pepper leaves; isolation source: leaves from pepper fields | host: Capsicum annuum ...
AAAACGCAAACTTAGTTATCGTATTTGATCCAAACAATAAAAAGGATATCTATTTAGTGTATCCATATGTGGAGAAAATCAACAAAAAAAAGCTAAATCTGATAAAATTGAATCCGGACGATTTTAACAGCAGATTTTATAAGCCAGGACTGATGACCGATCCGGATACATTAAAAAACCCGTATAAAGAATTGTTAATAGCTCCAATGTCTTATCTAGTATCTCTCAGAAGAGATACAATATTTGGTCACCAGATAGATTTGAAAAAGGGGAATATGTGGGGAGAGTAGTTTCTGCAGGGGGCAATGTCATTGAAAACGGTATTCTTGGTATTACTGTAACTAAAAAAACTGATAACAGCATTGAAATAGATATTTAAGTAAGTAGGCTTATGAAAACGGCAGAAAAGATTCCAATTATGTTAAAAAATGAGTTAGATGAACATCTTTAATATGCGGATCATTTTTTTAATCTTAATAGTTTTTACGGTATTTTCTTCTTGTTCATTAAATGAAGAAAAAAAAGTAAATAATGATTTTTCTTTCTATTTGCGAGATGCAGATTTATATATGACCACATCGAAAAGAGAGGGAGGTGATTTCTATGTGATGTTTTCCAGGACGGACAGTGTAAGCGAATTGTCGGATAGCACGGACTATATCCATTGTCGTGTAGAAGACGCAAACTTAGTTATCGTATTTGATCCAAACAATAAAAAGGATATCTATTTAATGTATCCATATGTGGAGAAAATCAACAAAAAAAAACTTAATCTGATAGAATTAAACCCGGACGATTTTACCGCTAAATTTTATCATCCCGGACTGATGACCTATCCGGATACATTAAAGAATCCGTATAAGGAATTGTGTATAGCTCCAATGTCATATGGTATCATTTATCAACGTGATTCGACCTTTGAAAGTCAAATAGATATTAGAGAAGGCAACATTTGGGGGGAGTAGTTTCTGCGGGGAAGCAATGTCATTGAAAACGGTATTCTTGGTATTGCTGTAATTAAAAAAAACGATAATAGCATCACTTTCCGTTCGTTTTTAAGCACGTTGCATGATATTGCATTGCCGTCCGGATGGATACAGACAGCAATGCGCTTTTGAAATTTACTACCTGTTATTTCTCATTGTATACCACACTGACAATTTTACCAAAGCCCTCATAGCTTTGGAGCGACACAAAAGGCCGGTTTAACGTCGGTACGGTGTAAAACCGAATATCGCCGGAGGTCGCAGGATTGTTTTCGTCGTACGTGCAAACAATCAATCGTCTTCCATATTGGGTGTTACGATTCGGACTGGTAAAAAATGAGGGAAATGATGGGGTCAGCATCTTCGGAAAGGCGAGATAGCTAATTTCTCTTCCGGTGTAACTTTGCATCAATGATGTGCGTCGGGTACCAAGATCATATTCATAGATCTTTCCATTGGCTGCGTAAAGCAGGTATCCCCAATCGGGATGTATCGTAAATAATTTGGCCTCGTCAATTTCCGGGCCATCAATCTGGCCTAAAAAGGCCAGTCTGCCGTTCATGTTAAATTGTGCGAGTTGATATAAGCGGGTTCGCGTATCTTTAAATACTGCAAACACATATCCGCCATTATAAGTCGAATAATCCATAAAAACCAAGTCATAATACTGCATATCTAACCCATTAATGGTTAGCGGATCACTGATAATGCCGGGTAAGCCTAAGAAACGGTACATCATCTTTTCTTCGGTATTGAACAGGATAGCTTGCGGATTAAAGACATTTCCTGTCGTGGCGAAAAACGGCGACATCGTATAGCGCTGGTTTTCTGCATTCGTATTTATCGGTCCTACCGTGTGATTTACCGTGTTATGCACATCGTAATTTCTATAATACAGGCCGCCATTCGTATAAATATAATCCGTGAATATATTCATGTTAATCCTCGCATCCGCAAATCCCAAGGATGCACTACTTGGAATGAGTGCACTTAGCGGAAGATGGATTACTCCAGGAACATCGGTTTGGTAGCTTGCCGGTCGTAAATGATAACCTTCCTTCGAGGTGACGACATAGAGTTGATGCCCAAAGGGGTTAAAGCCACGATTGACGCTCACCGGTGAACCTTCTAACAGCACATTGGAATGCATAGCTGCCAAAAGATCTATTTGCGGAATAAAGGTTTCGCCGTCGATAAAGTTAAGCATATCAAGTCTTGATTGACCGCCAATATCCGAGAGCAACAGCCAGCCTTCGTAACCTAACTCGCCCACAGCCACCGTAAAAAATTTAGTGTAGATGATGCCGGTGGATTTTTCCGTTATACGATAGTACATATGGTAATTTCCGGGATCCCAGTCAATAATTTGGTTTAGCGCAATACCGGTATGGATGACCGAATCGGTACGACCTTGATCGCCGGTCGGCCCATTGTAACGCCATTCGTACGTGAATAAGTTAGTATCCGCGTTTTGTGTATAAGATAATTGAGGGCTGATGGTCAGTCGGTCACCGCGAAGCAGGCTATAATTGCTGTCTAAAGCAGCGATAGCCACCTCGTTAAGCTCGCTGTAGGTGTAATTTCCCAAATCTTTTTGGCAACTGCTTATGGCGTAGATGCAAAGGCAGGCAATACATATTTCTCTTATTATTTTCATTATCATTAACCCGTTATTGCGCCGAAGCTCCCATAATGATGACTTGCCCGTTTTCATCGGTCATTATATTTCCAAGCAGGCGTTGCTCGTTAAGATAATCCTGCACGTCCCAAGCGGCGATCAAAAGCTCTTGCTCGGTGTAGGATGGTCTTTCACCTAATATGTAGACGCGGTGTTCTTCCAAGCCGCCTACGGTTACCAGTAAATCAACCTTGCGGCCTGAAAAGGCACCGAGAATATTGGTTCTGTAATGTCTCCAGTAAAGCGGCTCCAAGGCAAAGTCTCCGAAAACAACAGTATTGCGAATACGCGAAGCGATCTGATGCCCTGCATCATCATAATGCCAGGCGTATGCTGTGGCGAAATGAGCGTTGGGTTCCAGTTGAAGTGTGACTGTTTTCGTCGTGTTTGCACCAGTTGGGTTTTTAAACAATCTAAAATAGATGGTGTCTGTATACGTTCCGGCGGCGATCTCCAAAGTATCTTGAAGAAAGCGATAGTCTGTACCCGCAATCGCCGAGTTGTCTGACGAAAAAGTAGTCAGCAGGTAAGGTCTGTTTATATCCATAACTCTGCCCTGGCTCTGTATTACGATGGGCACATCCAAATAGTTGGTATTGCTACTTTTCGAGGTGTAGGTTACGGTATCACTGATTATATTGGGTAGCTGCATGCTCGGTGCGATGTGAATGTTGTCTACGCCGCTGTAAGAGTCGATCTCAGCCCGTTTGCAAGCGGTAAAGAAAAGCGATAGTATTATGCTGTGAAGAATAAACTTTTTCATGTGTGATAGCGTTTGGTTTTAGCGATAATTTCGTTCGGCAAGCGGAAGGGGCACCACATATTGCGCCGTTCCCATCGCGATGGTTTCCATACGTTTGCCACTGGCGATGGAGGAGAGATTCCGTCGTTTGTAATAAAAGAACGTTTGTCCTTCACCCCAAAATTCCCGGCGGTATTCGTTGGCTATTTCCGTGTCAAGGTCGGCCGCGTTACCAATAGCCACTAAGCCACGGTTTTCCCTTACCTGGTTCAGATAGTCTGCGTTTCTGGTGCATTCTGCCATGATGTAGTACATTTCCGAAATGCGAATCAGCGGTTGAAAATAGCGCACCAAACGATTTTCGTCGTTGACTTCATCAAATTTGTAAAAAGTGCGTACAGTAGGATAATAGCTGCTCGGATCAGTAAACCAGGATGATCGGTAGCGGTAATCATTGGTATTTGCAAATATTTCCGTCAAACGGGCAGGAAGTGCCGTAAACACCGTGTTAACTCCCAGAGAGGATGAAAAGTATGTACGTTGAAGTGTATAGAGGTTGGTATTCTCCACGCCAAAAAGAATTTCCGATGAAAAAATACGGTCGGGTGCAGACGCATTGGATAGCGAAAGATCCGGATCTGACCAGGGAAAAAAGGGGCTGCTCTCTTCAATAACGTTTTGCGCATAGCGCTGGGCTGCTGCCGTGTCGCCCGCATACAAGCTCACGCGTGCATGCAATGCCAATACAGCAAAATAATTCATTCGGCGGCTTCGCATCCTGTAAAAGTTTGTTCTGCTGTCGTTGCCCACAATTGCCTGGCGTCCGCCAGCCGTTCTGACCGGATCGTCGGCTAGCAATTCCGCTGCGCGCTGCAAGTCGGCTATAACGGCATCCAGCACTTGGTTTGCGGGCAGTAATGGAAAGATATCGTCGTTAGGCGCCGTAACATATGGAATGGCGGTTGCGTTAGGACTGCTTGCATAAACTGGTCCGTAAAGGCGAAGCATATCGAAATGTATAAATGCACGCAAGGCATATGCTTCACCCAGCAAAATAGACCGTTGAGCCGCAGGCAAAATCTGTTCCGGTACATCGAGCAGTTGTTGAATAAAATTGTTTATATTGAGAATAATCTTATAAGACGAAGCCCAGGTGGCTGCAAAACTAGTTTGTGCACGCGCATGGTTGTAGTTGTAATTCACAATTTCATCGAGACTCCCGGCTGGCATGTTCGAGGTATTGTAGTATTGCGCAAGCAAATCCACGGATAGCATCGTCATATGACCGCCATAGGAATCGTTTTCAGCCATGCTTAAATAAATGCCATTAAGAGCATTGTGTATCGAGGTCATGGAACTAAAAACGCCTTCCTCCAAAAATTCGTTTTCCGGCTGTATACTAAGAAATTGGGTGCACGATAAGGGGGCCAACGTACAGAGTAAAAAGGCTATTTTTTTTAGACAACTTAAGTAGTTCATCATATATCTGTTTAGAAAAATGCGTTTAGCGTAAAGGTTACTGTTCTGGCAAAAGGATAATCAAGGCCACGTTCTGCCTGTAAATTGCTCAGGCGAAAGATGTTGTTGGCCGTCACCGCACTGCGCAAGCTGGATAGCTTCAATTTTTTTATCCAGGGATTGCGGTCTTGCGTAAAATCATATCCTGCGCTGATAGATTCGCCGCTCAGGATACTCTCCCGCTGCACAAAGCGCGACGATATGGGCGTTGCGTCGGTGTTCTGGATGCTTCGAAATGGCACGACGTCGCCTATATTTTGCCAACGACCATATAATGCCCGCCGATCTTGGTTCGCATCGAGATTCGTAATATTTTCTACCCGTTGGTAAAGTGCGGTATTTAGCGCAGATTGTTGCAGTTGGTAGCGCAAAAATGCTGTAAGGCGAATACCTTTATAGCTGAGATTGGCGTTGATTACACCTTCTGCTAAAGGGCGTATATTACCAATAATGACCTCATCGTTGGCATTCCACTGCGTCGTGTATTGACCATCTGCTGTTAAGAAAACTTCCGATCCGGTAGCCGGATCGATACCTAAAGAGCGGACTGCCCAAATATCATCGGGGCTATTCCCGTCACTAAATCGTTGTAAAGAATTGGATTCGCGGTTAGCTTCATTAAATTGATCCAACCGGTTTGATAATCCAAAATAGTGGTTTTTCAATACGCTGCCGAAAAAACCTAACGAAAATAAGGTGTTTTTATTTCGGATTAATTGCCCTTGTACATTATACTCAAAGCCCAGGGAACGAAGTCCGCCGACATTTTGAAAATAGGTTTCGACACCTGTGGAAGTTGGAACGGAAACGGCGCCAATCAACGGATTGGTTATTTTTTCATAACCATTCAAGGTGATGGTTAGTCGTCGGTCAAGTAAGGTGGCGTCCAGACCGACGCTCAGCTGCCCGGTTTGCTGCCATGCCAAACCGGCATTTCCCAAAGAACTGATCACCATGCCTTGCCCGAAAGAACCCACGTTGTTGTGAAAAATGTAAGTCGACGTCGACGTAAATTGACCTAAACTTTGGTTGCCATTATAACCATAGTTACCCCGTAAGCGCAATTGGTCCACCCAAAGCGGAAGCTGCAAAAATGCTTCATTGTGCAGATTCCAGCTTGCGCCAAGTGCCCAGAAAGGCGCATAGAGGTTTTCGCTGCCAAAGCTGTTGGCTCCATCGAAGTTAAACGTAGCGTCAATATTGTATTTATTTTCAAATGAATAGTTGATACTGGAGATAAAGCTTACGTTGCGATTCACTTGTTCATAGCCTGAAGCAGATGTATTTGGGGCGTAACTCACAGAAAAGTTAGGTACCGGTTCGACCCCGGCAGGAAATCCGACCATTTGTGTTGTCATAAAATTATTGCGGGTTTCCTGGACGTTGGCCCGCAGGTTTCCGTTGATGCTATGCTTTTGTGCCAGCACTTTATTGTAGATCAATCCGGCAAAACCCTGGTAATTGCTGCTGTTCCTTTGCGTTACGTCGTATGAGCCGCGCTCCAGTATCGTTACGTTATCGAATAGGGTGTTTTCCGACGGTACATAATTTTGCACGGTGCTGGTTGTTTTGCTGGCTTGAAAACCTGCATTAAAGCGTAGGGACGGCAGTATATCCCAAAGCGCATTTAAGTTGTTGCTTAAGTATTGTGTGTTCGTGCGGTCTCTGCTATTTAAGCTGGCATTGTACAAAGGGTTCGGCACGTTCATCAACGAGGTGCTATTTAAATCTGATGATAAGTTTATATTATATTGTTCCAGGTATCGGTTGGTGTTGAGATTCCCATATTCATCTGTTTTTCGGTAATACGGTGGTATGGCCACGTAGTCGGAAAAACTTCCATACGGAGAATGGTTACTTTCAACCCCGTTGATCATAAAGAGATTCGTGATGTTGACCTTGCCTTTTCGGTAGCTAAACGTGATGTTTCCATCGGCGACGCGGTTGTTCGATCCGATCATTACACCTTCATCGTTGCGGTATCCGCCGCCAATGTTGTACGTAAAGGCGTCATCGCCACCGGCGACATTGAGCGAATGTCGCACATTAAATGTGGATTGTACAGGCGTGTTGAGCCAGTAGCTGTTTACACCACGATTTACTTCCTGTAACCGGCTGTTGTACAGCAAATCATTTACAAATGGATTGATGTTTCTACGCCGCTCGTAATAGCCTGACAAACGTTGGAACTCTAGAAATTCTGCTGCATTCATCATGTTATAGCTTCTTAAGTCAGGCATTTCCAACACCGCGTTAGCGCTGTAGGATACCTGTAGTCTGCCCGGCGTCGGCCGAATTGTCTCCACCACAATCACACCGTTTGCTGCGCGCGAGCCATACAATGCGGTGGTAGCGGCATCTTTTAAAATGGTTACCGAGGCCACACGCGTAATATCTAAATTCACGATTTGGTTGATGGTGGTCTCCATACCATCCAATACAAATAACGGTTGATTGGGATTGTTTGAAAATTGGTCTTGTATTCCGGTGGTCGTCAAACTGGATTGTCCGCGTACCTGTATCTGGTAAGCTTGATTGGGATCAGATCCCAGTGCATTGTTGTCTAATAGAATGAAGGAGGGATCCAACGATCGTAAACTTTCGATAACATTGATATTCCCTACGCGTCGCAGGTCTTCACCTTGAAAGGTCGCGGTGGCACCGGTTAGGCTGGAAACTTTACGTGTGAACATGCCGGTAGATACCACAACCTCTTCAATGGAATTCTGATCCTGTACAAGCTTTACATCGCCCATTTCTCTTTTTCCCGGAATCTCCTGACGGCGATGGCCAACATGCGAAAAAATGACCGTCGTCGTTCCTGACACGTTATTGAAGTGAAAAATACCATTCTGATCGGTGTAGGCCGTGCGATCAAGTTCTTTGATTTTTACATTAACCCCGGGCAGCGGTTTACCATTCTCATCAAGCACCCGACCGTGTATACTGCTATCTTGTCGCACCAATATTTCTGCTACAGTATTGTTGCGCTTCAAATGTTCAGCAGCCTGTGTCGGATTAATCAACAGAAAAGTAAAAGTCAGGAATACTGCGCAGTGTAAAATGTAAGGCATATTTATGGGTCTGTATTGTTTAAAGAAATATAACGGCATTATTTAGTTAATTTTAGTTGTACGCGGTGCTTGTTAGTTTTGTTGTTGGAGTTGTGTTGTATTTCTGATTGCGGAATGTTGGTTAATTGTTTTGTGATTAAATTTCTTCTGGTGTAAAAGTATGTATTTTTTATAATTATTTTTACAAACAGGACTTTTTTCTGAAATTTTAACATAGTTAAGCTTGAGTTTATGTTTTATTGCTAACGTCGCAAAGAATCCACTTTTTTGTTATGAGAAATTAATATAAAGTCTATAGGTTAGGTGTATTTTATATTTGGAAAGGGGTAGTCCGTTTTAGTTCGTTCGATTACGCTACCGATTTGTATCCGCTAATTGAGCTGTCAATCAGGTATTAAGATGATGGTTGATATAATGAGGCTTAGCGATGCGCGGTGGTTTGCGCTAAAAGTCGGGTTTCAAGCATTGGTGCCATTTATATTTTTAGGAGAATATAAATCGGAGGCTGTTTATACCGCCTTAACGGCCTGATATGCAAACTTGCGTTTGAAATTGAAAGGTTATGGTATGGTGAAGTTTAAGTAGCGTAGGGCATACGTAGTTTTGAATGCGAGGCTAATCGTATGTTAATAGACCGCTTTGAAGCGTTTAGGAGACGGAAAATTTCGATACTTTTAAACGTGTCTGCTTTTTTGCCTTGCATTGATTAGTTGTCTATAGCTAGCTATAGCGACTTCTGTTCAATGACCTGTAAAAAATATGTACGGTTAAAAGCCTTTAATTCAGCATCGAAGGGTTCACGCTGTGTTATGGTACGCGGGCTATCGAAATCGTGCAGGCTATTGGGCTAAACTATAGACTGATTATTCATAAAATTGTGATCAAATATGATGGGCCAAAGGTATTTGCGGAAGGATTGATTTTCGGAGCTTATTTTGTCGCTTAATTCTTAAATTTGTTACTATTTAATTTAAATTATAATTTTATTGTTTTTAACAAAATTAATTGTAATTTTAATAATGATACGCGTGTTTTATAATAAGTAGAATTGCTTGAGATGATGACTACGATTTCCGCACTGCTGTTTTTGATAAGTCTTTGTGTAATCACGATGGGTTACGCTCATGCGCAAAAAATGGCGGTTGAGCTAATCGACTCGTTAACGAAAGCACCAGTTACCATTGCCTATATCATTCCTGTAGAAGATCAAGAGTACGCTGTGACGAACAACAAAAGTACAGCTTATACGGAGAACAAACGCAGAGACGCCGGTATCTCACCTATACATTATCCTGATAAACGTATTCGCTTGGCAACACTCGGTGCGGTGTACATACGATGTACACGCGTCCGAAAAGTCCCATTGCCTTGGCAGGATTCGTCATCACTAACCAGGCCGATAAGACTAGATTAGGCACCTGGATATTAAAGATAATAACCGCACCAGAAGTAAAGCACACAGGAACAGCTGAACGAAAGCCTCATAAAAATCTACCAGTCCAGGTGCCGGAATACCGCGGCGACCGATATTTTCGTGCATCCGTTCGCGACCGTCCGCTGATAAACGGACCATGTCCAGCGGTTAAAAATCAGCTTGATGAAAAAGTAGCTAAAGCCAGTAGCAAGGCATTAGCGAACCTTGACAATTGGCTAGTTGCTGTCGTTCGTAAAGATCGTAAAATGCTGATGGTTAGCTGTTAATTGCCGAAATCAGTCCATTTCCTGAAGGAGCTGTGAAAAAGATACCGACAACCAATCACCTAAAAATCGAGCAAAATTGCGCATAGCATAAGCTAAAGTCTATCATAGGTCACGCTGCTTACCATAAAAAATTCCGGCTTACGATAGTAAGCGAATAAAAATTACAACTGTTCACGGGCTATATCAAATGCTGTGGCACAGCTAATTTTATCACTATCCTGTCATCAGGCTGTATACCGAAATGGACTATCTCTTACCGCAAAAAATACATCGCTAAAAACGTTAATTTATCTGGAGAAAACGCCGCCGAAGCATGGTGCCGCTTGTTGTCGAAATAGCCAAAAGTGATCACTTTTTCAGCCACAAGCAATTGCTTTCCAGCCA
>JAAIGF010238362.1_pt1 | contig 10077 bp, 9 predicted proteins | sample 6487441 | NCBI WGS metagenome assembly JAAIGF01 (sample SAMN13974129, study PRJNA590717) | phyllosphere metagenome | biome: pepper field; feature: multiple bacterial spot infested pepper fields; material: pepper leaves; isolation source: leaves from pepper fields | host: Capsicum annuum ...
AGCCGAGCGAGCGTCAGGAGAGCCGCAGCCTCCCCTCGAGCTGTCGCATAACCGACGTCCGCCGTGCAACGTCTGCGATGTGGTTGCGACACAGCGTTACAGGAATCGCATCCCCAGCAATCTCGGAGCCTCGCGATGGGCTCGATGGCAAGGCTTCGGGACGCTCCGGAAGCCAACGATTTCAGGACCCTCGATTCATCCTCAGCGAGCCATATGCTGAGACAAATTTCGAGGGGGAGTGTATGGGCTTCGGTTTCAGGCTTTTCAAAGTGACCGCTGCAGCCGGCGCGGTCGGAACAAAGCCAAAGCAACTGGAAGTCGCTGGCGATGCCGCCCAGCAGCACTACGGCGAGCATGTCGACGTGTTGCTGACCATCCTGGAGGACTGGAGCACCTTGACGGGTGCCCCAATTCTGAAGCCCAGCATCCGCCTCAAAATACGCCAGCATCGCAAGGCCCTAGGAGAGAAGGGCGATCCTCGGATTCGATTTTTATCTCATGAGGCGATCTCCACTCGCGAGATCCTGTTCGAGACTGCTTACGGCCGAGTGGGTCGGTTCCCAAAGGCACTCGCGGTCGACGTTAAGGGGGACGCGGATATCGGCGGCCTGGCGACTGGACACCCATTTCGGTCCCTCCTACTGCTGCCAGAAGAAGGCGAAGTTGGAATACTGGCTATCGAGGATGTAGACGGCAACAGTCCTGCGAGAGTGATTCCTAATTGGATCTCCCGTGCAAGCGACTGGCGTAGCCGTAAGCAGACGCAGATAGTAAAACCTGCGAACGTGAGGCTTGTAGCTAAGCAAGTTGCGGACTTGCCTAAGTTGCGAGCCATGATTAATGGCGCATCAGACATCGGGATCCGTCTAACCAAGAAATCAGTGAATTACGCCAGTAAGCGCAAGTCAACGGATCTGAAGGTCGAGTACAAAGTGAGGACGAAGGTTGAGCGAGAAGCGATAAGTACCTGGGCTGAGCAATTCGCTGGGGTCGCAGACCACAACTTGCAAGGCAATGGCGTCGCTGAGATGGCTGGTGTTGTGGATGGCTCTTTGAAAAGCATTGGTTTCACCGATGCCGTCATCACCTTGACTGATGAGAGTGGAACCAAAAAAGTCAGCGCCAGCAAACTGGACGAATTCTTCGTATATCCGATCGACAGTGAAGATAGGCCCGACGACGATGCATGGATGTCGGCGGTCAAGGCTACGGTGCTTGCCTTGCAAGGCTGGCTCGAAGTGGACGTGCTCGAGGCAGACTAAGGAGGTGGATCCTGACCGATCGCTTTTCGCCGATGCCCGCGGTGAGGGCGCACTTTCGTGCGCTCTCGAAACGCTCCTACAAGAGTAGTGACGTCGCAACTGTCGGCCGCGACTGGGTTGCTCTGGGGGTGCTTTACGGTGGGCCTCTGCTGGTGGCGGCGTTTGGTTATCACGCCAAATGGGCAGTCACTAATCTCGACCAGTTGCTTGGCGGAGTGGCGCTGCTCGTTGGGGGACTGATGGCTGCTTTCGGACAGGTGGCTTCATGGCGGGCGAAGTTGACGGAAATGCAAAAGGCTAAGCCAGTTAGTGGCGCTTCGCAGAGAGACCATCTCGACGAGGCGACAGCACACCTATTGATGGCGATATACGCGTCGATCGCATTTGTTGTCGTGGCTTCGGTGGCCGGCAATTACCTTCCGAAGGAGCCGGTCGTCACGGTAAGTTCGTTGGTATCGGGGTGGACGGCGGTGCTCGTCGTCATTGGTGGTTTCATTTGTGGCTTGATGGTCATGGTGCTGTCGAGCCTTTGGACTGCCTACGCGGAGAGCAACGAAGTGCCGGAGCGGATGGGCGGTCGACACTAGTTATGAGGCGTTTGAGACCGGATCGCCTGCCTCTCGGGCTACGCGTCTAATTTCTGTTGCTCGCTGATAATCCCTGTTCTGTCGGCGACGGGATCGGACGATCCGGCCGTTTCAGCAGCGCCGTCCCCCCGCAGTCGTCGTGTTCATGCCAAGTTAGCGAGATGATGACCAGGGGGAGTTGGTCCGCAGCTATCTGCGCCGGGGCGATGACGCTTCTCTTTGTGAGCGGATGCTCGGCAACGGGTAGCTCGTACAAGGATCTAAAAGCTGAAGCCGTGCACGAGGACGCTTTGCCGCCCGATCTCGTCCACACCGGGTTCAGCGAAGCGTTCGCTCTGGACACCATGCGCCCAGCGGGCGATCACGAGGGGGCTGCGTTGTGGTTGACCGAAGGAAGCGGCTGTGACGGAGTCTGTCTGGCGGCGTACATCGACGGCGGTGGCTACAGCGCTTGCGGCGCCGCCGAGTCACTGGTCGAATTGGGTACGCAGGATCTGGATTTCTAGGTAGCGCCAGACAGTGCCGGAACTCCCGAGCGCACTGCGGCGATCTCGAGCAACGTCTACGCCTACACGCGATGACCTGCCTCAGCGTCGGCAACCGCTGGCGCGCTGTGGGATGCGAGAACCCATGCGGCTGCAGCGCTCACACCGGCAAGCTCAGTCAGGTCAGCTCGCTTCCCACTGGTGTTCTTGGGCGTTCAACAGTGCTCATGGCGCTTCTTCTGTGCCAGGCACTCACCGCCGCCGTTCCAATCGATCGGCGCACCGAGGCCTCAGGGAAGACGCTTCAGTGCATCGACGAGCAGTTTGGAGAATCCCGGCTCAGTGGAGAGCACCACGGAACTCGTCGCGTGCTCGAGCGATACCTGGCCGCGATGTGACGTCCTCATGTCGGCGACGGTGCAGCCGCGCGCCGGGCCTTCCGCGATCTGAACGCGCACTGTCGTTCGTGCTTCTCGCTGCACGAAGATCGTCTCGGTTGCGATAGCGGCCGCCAGGGGGTCATGGAGGGCGCATTCCTCTCGGCCGAAAACGCCTTCGTAGAAGCCGAGGTAGTGGTCGAGTGCCTGACCAATGAGTCGCGCTGTCCGGCTCTGCGACTGCACAAGATCGGACTGTTCCGCTCGCGTCAATCGCTGCTGCATCGTCGCGTCGAGGGGCACGAGCTGCAACGACATGTCTGAGCCGAGCAGGCGATCCGCGGCCTCCGGGTCGTGCCACACGTTCGCTTCGGCCGCCGGCGTCGCGTTGCCCGGGTGCAGCACTGCTCCACCCATGATCACAACCTTGCGGATTTTCTGGGCGATGGAGGGGTCGATACTCAGTGCGATGGCCAGGTTGGTGAGTGGTCCGACAGCGATGATCACGAGACTTCCTGCGTGCTCGTGGGCCGCGCGCACAAGGAAGTCGGGGGCGCTTTCGCCTGCCGACTCGCCGACGGCGCGGGGGAGCTGAATACCGCCGAAGCCGTTGGTGCCATGCACGCGTTGCGCGCCTCCCGCGAATGCTCCGTCGAGCGACGTTGCCGCGCCCTGGTAGACGGGTATCTCGGGGTGACCAGCGACGGCCAGCAGATCGAGAGTGTTGCGGGTGGCCACCTCGGCCGACACATTGCCGAAGACCGTTGTGATGCCGAGGAGACGATCGGGGACGGTAGCGAGCAAGTAGCCGATCGCGAGGGCGTCATCGATGCCCGTGTCGCAGTCGAGGATGTAGGCGCTCTCTGGCGTCATTGGTCGCTCCTAGTTACTCGGTGCCAAATTGATTCGGCATTTCAAGCTATCGCAGTCGCCCGCCAGCCGCGTGAACTTCGATATCTGCCCGTTTCCGGCTCGTTACGGTTCATTGCCTGAGCGTTAAATGTCCTGCTGCGTCGATCGTGATGGATGGATCACCCGTGCAGAATCGATTCCGCGCTCCGGGAGCCGTCCTCGGTCAAATGGTCATACCTCCCGCAGCGTCATCCCGACCTCACTTCAGGAAGAGCAGCCATGCGCACATCGCCCCCCATCAGTACGCCTCGTCGGCACTCGAAGACCGTGCTCGCAGTCGGAGGAGCTGTCATGGTGCTCGGGCTGACCGCCTGCTCGGCCAGCACACCGGGCCCGGACGCCGACGGTGCAGACCGAGCTGCGGTGAGCTTGCAGCTCGGCTGGTTGCCCAACATCGAGAACGGTGCGTTCATCGGCGCGCTCGAGAAGGGCTACTTCGAAGAGGAGGGGCTCGAGCTCGACATCATCCCCGGGGGCCCCGAGGTCGCCGTCGATGCGCAGATCGTGGGCGGGGGCGCGCTCGTAGGGCTGATGACAAGCGAGACTCTTGCCAATGCGGTCGCCGGCGGCGCCCCTCTCGTGGGTGTCGGTGCCGTCTACCAGTTCTCCTCGAATGCGCTTGTCTCGCTCGAGGGATCCGGCATCGACGAGCCGCAGGATCTCGAAGGCGCGACACTCGGGCTTTCGACCAACGACCGTACGACCGAGCCGTTCCTCCGATGGCTCGGCCTGGATATGGACTCGATCGAGATCGTGGCTGTCGATGGCTCGCCGACACCGTTGGTCGCGGGCGAGGTCGACGCAGTCGTGAGCACGCTCGGGAACGTGCCGGTCGTGCTGGCCAGTCAGGGGATCGAGACGACGAGCATCCCGGTAGCGGATTATGGCTACAACCGCTGGAGTAGCGTGCTCGCCGTCCGTGCGGACTCCCTCGAAGACCCGATTAAGCGAGAGCAGATCCAGGGCATCGTCGCGGCCACCCAGCGCGGCGCCCAGGACCTGATGGACGACCCGGCTTCTGCGGGGGAGCTGGTCTATTCCGTCTATGGCGAGCAGCTCGGCCTCGAGAAGCAGTCGCAGATCGACGGCGCCATGGTCTGGGCGGACCTCATGGAACGCGGGCTCGAACGCTCCGGCGGCGATCTCCTGGTGATCACCGAGGCAGGCCTCGAAGAGCAGCAATCTCTGTACGACAACATCCTCGGTATCGACCTGAGGGCAGCTGACCTGTACGACCTCAGCGTTGCGGACGGGATTCTCGATGACTGAGCCTCGTAACGCAGCGACTCTCGACGCCGGGATCACCGCCAGCGCTGGCCTCGCAGCAGAGGGCGTGGTCAAGCGATTCCGGACGCGGCACGGGGACGTCACGGCGCTTGACGGTGTCTCCTTCGCGGTCGCCGAAGGTTCCTTCACTGCGCTCATCGGGCCATCGGGGTGTGGCAAATCGACCCTGCTGCGCATGTTCGCTGGCCTCGACGAGCCGACCTCAGGCGCGGTGGCGCTGCTCGGCGACGCCCCTGCTGAGGTTCAGAGCGGTCATCACATCGGAGTCGCCTTCCAGGACGCCTCGCTGCTGCCATGGCGCTCGGTCGAGGCCAACATCGCATTGCCGCTCCAGGTCGCAGGACGCCGCGTCGACCGCAGAGCGATCGCAGACCTGATCGCTCTCACTGGCCTGAAGGGCTTCGAGAAGGCTCGGCCCGCGCAACTCTCCGGGGGTATGCGTCAGCGAGTGGCGATAGCCCGTGCCCTCGTCCTCGAGCCGAAAGTGCTTCTGCTCGACGAGCCGTTCGGCGCTCTCGACGATATGACGCGGCAGAGCATGAACTTCGAGCTGCAGCGCATCTGGGCTGAGCGCCCGACGACGACGCTGCTCGTGACGCACTCCCTCCAGGAGGCGGTCTTCCTCAGCGATCATGTCATCGTGATGGCGGCCCGTCCCGGCCGGATCATCCGGCGCGTCGATATCGAACTCGAACGTCCCCGGGCGGCTGCGGTGCGCGAGACGCCGCGATTCTATGAATACTCGCGTCTGCTGTCGGAACTGCTGTTCTCGTCGCACGCGGTCGTGGAGACTCGATGATGGCACTCGTAGCCGCCCGACCCAAGGGCTTCACCACGGGTGCGGCATGGCGGCACATGCGGCTCCCGCTCCTCATCGTCGTCGGCATCCTGTCGGGTTGGATAGCGATCGCGTGGCTGTTCGATGGTCGGTTCGTCGTGCCTTACCCCTGGACACTCGTGAGCGCGATGGTCTCTGACTGGGGTTTGCTCGTCGGTAATGCGGAAGTCACGCTCGTCAACGCCGCGTTCGGCCTCCTCTGGGGCGTGGTGGCGGTCGTGCCGCTCGCTCTCGTCGCCTTCCTGCTGCCCTCGGCTCAGCCGACGGTGACCATCGTCGCTACGGTCGTGCATGTCATCCCGACCGTAGCGATCGCTCCGATCCTCATCGTGGCTGTCACGCCCGAGCCGGCGCGCGTCATCATCGCGGCTCTGCAGGTGTACTTCCCCGTGCTGATCGGCCTCATGCTGGGTCTGCGGTCGGCGGATCGTGGTGCGCTGGACGTCATCACCGCCAGCGGCGGGCGCGAGTGGATGAGGGTCCGCCTTGCCCGCGTCCATGCGGCTCTCCCGAGTCTCATCGCGGCGTTGCAGATCGGCGTTCCGGCCGCGATCCTCGGCGCCCTGATCGGTGAGTTCTTCGGTTCCGCTCGCGGGCTCGGCGCGCTCCTGCTCTCGTCGCAGGAGCACATGCTGGTCGACCGAGTCTGGGCGGTAGGGGTCTTCGCCGGGCTCATCGCGACTCTCGGCTTCGGTGGCGTGGCCCTCTTGGCTCGAGTACTCGTGCCCTGGGCCGGTAAGGGCAACACGGTGGGCACGAGCGTTGCCGGTGCCGAGTCGCAACCGCTCGGCTCGATCATCTCGCTGATCTCCGGAGCTGGTGCCATCGCAATCCTCATAGCGTTCTGGTACAGCCTCCGCTACGTCTTCGGATTCAGCGACTACTTCGTCAAGCTGCCTCACGAGCTCCTCTCGTACCTGGTCGCCGGTGACCCTTTCAGTGGTGCCCGCCCTGGGGAGTTCTGGTCCGCGTTCTCCGTCGCACTGGGCGAAACGGCCCGGGACGCTTCTGTTGGGTTCATCGTCGGCACAGCCCTGGCGATCGCCGGCGCTGTCATGCTCGTGGCGCTGCCCCAAGTCAGCCGTGCTGTGATGCCGATGGCGATCGTGCTGCGTTCGATCCCTTTGCTCGCGATGCTGCCGCTCATCGTGATCGTGTTTGGTCGAGGGCTGCTCTCGGTGACGATCGTCGTCGTGCTGGTGACCTTCTTTCCCACTCTCGTCAATGTCATGGCCGGCCTGCGGGCCACGCCCGAAGGCGTGGTCGACGTCATCCATGCAAGTGGTGGCTCGAGCTTCGCAGTCGCGGGCCGGGCTCGCGTGCTCTACGCGGTGCCGTCCATCATCGCCTCGGCGCAGATTGCCGTGCCTGCGGCGATCGCTGGCGCGACACTCGCCGAATGGATGGTGACGGGCAAGGGCATCGGCTATCTGCTTGCGCTCTCGTCGGTGCGCGCGCAATACCTGCAACTCTGGAGCGCGAGTATCCTGCTGGTCGCCGTGGTCATGATCGCTTATGCACTTCTCGGCGTACTTAGTGGCTGGATCAGCCGTCGCGTCGGAGTGAGCGGATGAGCAGGCTGACCGGCCCGAACGACCACGGCGGCATGCCGCCAGAGCTTCGGGACGGTGATCTCGCGGCTGCCGGTCGACGCCCCATTGTGTATCTCGCCGGGCCGGAGGTGTTCCTCAGCGACGGACGAGCAGTCATCGAGCGCAAGCGGGCGGTGCTCGAAAGATATGGCTTCACTGCGGCTCAGCCGCATGGCGAGATCGACCCGGCAGCCGCGCATCGCGGACCCGAGGCGATCAGCGCTCACAATGAGCGGCTGATGTGCGAGGCGGATCTTTGCATTGCGAACCTGACGCCCTTTCGCGCAGTCAGCGCCGACCCTGGGACGGTCTTCGAAGTCGGCTTCGTGGTGGGGCTGGGTAAGCCGGTGTTCGGCTACTCCAATGACCCGACGGACTACGCCGACCGGGTCGCGAGCCTGCCGGGCGGAGTCGCGCGTGACCGGAAGGGTTCGCTGACGCACCGCGGTGAGATGGTCGAGGACCACGGATGGTCGGACAACCTCATGATCGAAGGCTCCATCAGGACTCGCGGCTGGGCCTTCGTGCGAGCGTCCGACGCGTCGGCGGATCCTCTGCGCGACCTCTCCGTCTACGAGGAATGCGTGCGTCGTGCGGCGAGCGTGCTCGGCATCGCCTGATCAGGTCAGGGCGCGACGGGGCGCCGGGTCGACTCACGGGCGATGATGCGGGGAGCCGGGGCCGAAACTGTGACGAATTCGCTGCTGACGATGCCGGTGAGCAGCATCGACATCGCGGAGCGTGCCATCTCTGCGAGACGCAGGTCGAGTGCGGTCAGCTGGGGGTTGCTCGTCCTCGCGCGCGGCCCGTCGTAGTTCGTCGCGATGAGGACGTCATCGGGTACTCGGCGTCCCAGCTGACGCAGTGCGTCGACTGCGCCTAGGGCGAAGGCATCGAGCGGAGCATAGATCGCATCGACATCCGGATCCTGGTCGAGCAGAGACAGCGTTGCATCGAAACCGGCCTGCTGCCCGCCAGCGGCCGATGCCTGGACGAGCGTGCAATCCAGACCCACGGAACTCGCCAAGGCGGGTAGATCGCGGGCAAGCGTGGCGGAGAGCGAGTGCTCTTCGAAGCTCGTGATGACGGCAGCTCGACGGGCTCCCGCTCGAACGAGATGATCGAGAACAATGTCAGCGCCGGCGAAGCCGCGATCGACGGCGCCGTCAACCGACGCGCCATCTGCGCGACCGACCGTAACGACGCGCACCCCCCGGCGGCGGAAGGAAGCGCAGTAGGGGTCGTCGACCACTGGATCGATCACGATGGCGCCATCGACGTCGAGAGAGTCAAGATAACCGGCATCACTGAGCGGAGGCACGAGCAGCAGCGAGTAGCCGTGCTCGAGGCAGGCCTGCGCCATCGGCAGCGCCATGTCGAGGAGGAAACCCAACTCTGACGCCTCGCCGACGATTGACGGAGGTAGTGCCGTGACTAAGGCCACGGTATGGGAACGCCCGCCGCGCAGGCGCTGCGCGCGCACGTTCGGACGGTAACCGAGTCGGGCAGCCACTTCGGCCACATGGGCACGCGTGCGCGGGTCGATGCGTCCCTTCCCCGACAGGGCCATCGACACGGTCGTGCGCGACACCTTCGCCGCGGAGGCGACCTCGGCAATCGTCGGTCTGGGCGCGCGCTCGGTACTCATATGGCTCCTTGAACCGACGTCGCCGTCTACTCGCCATCGGCACTGTTCGGGACGTGCGGTAACGATTCTGCCGGAAGAGTGTAAACGTCGTGTTTCCTCGGCGCGTCACCCGGAGAGAATCCGTACAGTCAGTGGTGCCAAAGCGATTTGGCACCACCGACCTGTCGTGACTGCGACCGCAAGTAAGTCCATCGAGCTGCACGCTCGGTCTGGCAGAGCCTTTCAAGCCTTCCGTCGGTGTTCCAGTACATCGAGGAGCGCAGAAGCATGCCCAGCCCCCAGCCCGTCGACCTGCTCCTGGAGCACGCGTTCGTCGTCGCTTTCGACGAAGAGGACACGGTCATCGCAGACGGTGCCGTCGCCATCCGCGATGGAGTGATCGTCGACCGAGGCACCACCGAACGATTGCGACAGCGCTGGCATCCTGCGGCCCGCAGGGATCTCGGCGGCGACATCCTCATCCCAGGGCTCACCGATGCGCACTTGCATACCGCGCAGACCATGATGCGCGGCCTCCTGACGAGCCTGCGGCGCACCGGCGATCTCCGGGTCCCTACCTGGCGGGAGTACCTGGTGCCGTTTGAGGCCGCCCTCAGCCCCGACGACGTTGAGCTTTCGGGATTGCTCGCGTACTCGACGATGCTGACGAGCGGGACCACGAGCTTCTTCGAGGCCGGAGGTCCGCATCCGGAGCGGATGGCTGCTGCAGCGCAGCGCACGGGCATTCGCGGTTCGGTCTCGCTGTCGACCATGGACGGGGGCGATCGCATACCGGAGAGCATGCGGATGACGACCAGTCAGGCTCTGCGGCGGAATGTCGAACTCGTCGAGGCCTTCCCGGCTTCCCCCGATGGCTCAACTCGGGTGACCGCCGGCATGTCGTTGCGTCAGATCGTGACGTGCACGCCGGAGCTCGTCGTCGACATCCATCGCGAAGCTCGGGCGCGTGGAGTCAAGGTTCACACGCACCTCGTCGAGGGTACGTACGAGATCGATTTCGCGCTCGAACGCTCCGGTAGGCGGCCAGTCGAGTACCTACAGCAGCTCGGGGTCTTCACCGACACGCTCCATGGCGCTCATTCGGTACTG
>JAAIGF010074566.1_pt1 | contig 10076 bp, 11 predicted proteins | sample 6487441 | NCBI WGS metagenome assembly JAAIGF01 (sample SAMN13974129, study PRJNA590717) | phyllosphere metagenome | biome: pepper field; feature: multiple bacterial spot infested pepper fields; material: pepper leaves; isolation source: leaves from pepper fields | host: Capsicum annuum ...
GCAAGAAGTGCTGCCAGCAGCACCAGCGAGGCAGAACGGAAAAGGGGCGCAACGGCAGTCATGACGGGGCTCCAGCACGATCGGGGACGAGCAGCGGTTGACCGCTCAGGCGTTGGATCTCCACAAGGGCGGTCTGGGCCGACACCGCCGCCTGCAGCTGCCGCTGCTCTGCTTCGATGCGCATGGCCTGCAGCTGCGCCCATTCCAGGTAGCTGATGGCGCCAGCGCGCCATGCGGTTTCTGCGGCCTTTTCCGCGCGGGTCAGCTGCGGCAGCACATCGGTACCCAGGCGCTGCACTTCCAGTCGCGCGGTCATGTAACTGCCGTGTGCCTGGGCCAGAACGGCCTGCAGCTGCAGCGCGCGCGATTGCCGTTCCAGCGCCGTCATCGCCAGCTCGGCCTGCGCGGCGCGGATGTCCGGTCCGGCCAGGCGGGCACTGCCCAGCGCCACACTGACACCGCCTACCAATCCGATATCGCCGGTGTCCCGGCCGTGCCGCAGGCCCAGCTGCCAGGACACATCACTGCGCTGCGCGGTCTGCGCGAGGGTGAGCTGGGCCTGGCGCACACGCGCCTCGTTGGCGAACACGGCCAGCTCCGGCGTCTGCTGCAGCAGCGCCGCCAGGTCACTGAACGGCTGCAGCGGCGGCAGCTGCAACGGGTCGCCCGCGACCGCTTCAAAATCCACGTCCTGCGCGTTCCACAGCACTGCCAACGACAGCCGCGCGCTCTGGCCGGCCTGCAGGGCGCGGTCGCGGTCCAGCTCGGCCTGGGCAAGGGCGGCCTGCGCGGTCATCAGCGTCGATGCGGGCGATGCCCCGGCCTGCAGCCGCTGGCGTGCCGCCTGCACGGCGCGGCGGCGCTGTTCGATGTCCTTCTGCGCGATGCGCAGCTGTGCGCTGGCCTCGGTAATGGCCAGGTAGCGCCGCGCCGTCTCGGCAAGCAGATCCAGCCGGGTGATCTCACGTTGCGGCGCCAGCGCGTCGAGCCGGCTCTGCGCCAGGACACGTCGCGCATCGAGCTTGCCACCGCGCTCCAGCACGCCGGCCAGTGATACGGTGGTCTCGGCCCGTCGCAGACTGCGGCTGGCGCCACTGCCCAGTACGTTTTCGACCTCTACCCCCAGCACCAGCGCCGGCTTGAGCCCGGCTGCGTCGGCCCGGGCCCGCGCAGCCTGCTGCTGCAGAACCGGCAGGCGCAGGTCAGGGTGCGTGCGGGCGACACGGTCGACGGCGGCATCGAATGACAACGGGGGTTGCGGCGACGGTACCTGCGCGGACGCGCACGGTACGATCGCCATCGCCGCGAGCGCGGCAAAGCGGATCCACATGGGGATTCTCCAGAGAACTCAGGGAACGGTCGCAACGCACGCCAGGCGTGCGGGGATCAGCCCTGGATCGGAGGACGCAGCAGGGATTCCAGTGGCGCTGGGCGCCAGGCATCGAGCCGGATGGCGGACACCTGCATCAGCTGCGGCGGATCCAGCTCCCAGGCCGCAGAAGCAAACGGCAGCACCCCGCCGTGGCCGTGGCAGTGGCTGCAATGCACCAGCGCGTGCAGCAGGCGCGCGCCGGTATCCTCGTCATGTCCGACGTCGTCCTCGATGCCATCGTGCGGCACTGCAGGATGATCGGCATGGCTCATCCCATGCAGGTCGCCCAGTGCCGAGGCCAACGTACCGCCCGCCGTGCCCAGCGCGACCACCACCAGCATCAGCAGGCGGAGCAGGAACGCGGGGCGGTGGCGCACGAGGCGGTTCATGCTGCGCAGCGTAGCCGCGCATCGTGGGGTTACACAATCGCAGGCTGCGACAGCGTGCCGGACAGCGCCCGGCGGATGCTCGACCTGGAGCGGGGCAGAGCCCCGCGCAGGTGATGACGCGCAGCGGGGCAGAGCCCCGCTCTACGTGGGGTCAGGCGGCCTTGCTGCGGGCGATGAACTGCTGGATCTGCTGCTCCAGCACCGGCAGCGGCACCGAGCCCTGCTGCAGTACGGCGTCGTGGAACGCCTTCACGTCGAAGCGATCGCCAAGCTCGCGCTCGGCCTGCGCACGCAGACGCACGATGGCGATCTCACCGAGCTTGTAGCTCAGTGCCTGGCCCGGCCAGGAAATGTAGCGGTCCACTTCGGTGGTCACTTCGTGCTCGCTCAGTGCGGTACGGTCACGCAGGTAGGCGATGGCCTGCTCGCGCGTCCAGCCCTTGCTGTGCAGGCCCGTGTCGATGACCAGGCGCGCGGCACGCCACATCTCGTAGGTAAGCCGCCCGAAATCCTCGTACGGGGTTTCGTAGATGCCCATCTCGACGCCGAGTTTCTCGCAGTACAGACCCCAGCCTTCGCCGTAGGCGGAGATGTAGTTCTGGCGACGGAAATCGGGCTGCTCGCCCTGCTCGGCCGCCAGCGCGCCCTGCAGTGCATGGCCGGGATCGGACTCGTGCAGGGTCAGTGCCGGCAGGTTGTACAGCGGGCGGGCAGGCAGGTTGTAGGTGTTGACCCAGTACGTGCCCATGCCGCCACGGCCGGCGGTCCAGAACGGGGCGATGTCCGGCGGAACCGGCACGATGGTGAAACGCGCACGTGGCAGCGTCATGTACCTGCCGATCACCGCATCGACCCGCTTGGAGATCCATGCAGCGCGATGCAGCAGTTCTTCAGGCGTTCTGGCATAGAACTGCGGGTCGGTGCGCAGGAAGGTGAGGAAGTCGGCAAAGCTGCCCTTGAACTCCACCTGCTTGATGATCGCGTCCATTTCCTTCTGGATGCGTGCCACCTCGGCCAGGCCGATGCGATGGATCTCATCGGGGGTCTGGTCCAGCGTGGTGTATTCGTGGATCTGCTGGGCGTAGAAGGCCTTGCCGTCCGGCAGGGATTCGGCGGCCAGCGTGGTGCGTGCCTGCGGTACGTATTCGTTTACGAAGAAGGTACGCAGCTGCTGGAAGGCCGGCACCACGCTTTCGCTGATGGCCTTGCGTGCCGCCGCCTGCAGTGCGGTCTTCTCGGCCGCCGGCATCGACGCCGGCAGCCTGGTGAACGGCGCATACAGCGGCGAGGCGGTCGGGTCACGCAGCTCGGACACGGTGGCGATGGAGACCTCGCGGCCGTCGAGCACGGCGCGCGGCACGCTGAAACCGCGTGCGAGACCGGCGCGCATGTTGTCGGTCTGCTGGCTGAAGTAACGCGGTACATCGTTGAGCCGCGCGATGTAGTTGCGGTAGTCCTGCGCGGTCTTCATCTCGCGCCGGGCCATGAAGGAGAGATTGGACCAGAACGAGGAGTCGGAGTTGAACGGCATCTCGTAGGTGCGCAGGCGCACTTCCTGGGCCAGGTTGAAGACCTGGTCGCGGTAGATGGCGTAGTTGATCTGCTGCCCGTCGGACAGGGCCTTGACGTCGAGCCGGTCGAGCTGGGTCAGCACATCCTCCCAGACCTTCAGCCGGGCCTGCTGGGCCGCGGCGCTGACATCGGGCAGACGCGAGGCACTGGCAGGTGCATCACCATCTTCACTGGCCTCGCCACCGCCGGCCTGGCGCCAGGCCCATTCCTTCTCGTAGATGGCACGGAAGGCCGCATCGGCGGGCGATTCGTTGGCCACGCTGGCGGGTGCGGTGGTGGCGGGGGCAGCGGCGAGGGCCAGCGAGGGCGAGGCAAGCGCGAGCATCAGCGCGACAGCAAGACGGGTTTTCACAAGCAGCAGGTTCCCGGAAGAGGCAGACCCCGATCATCGCACCCCTGCCCGGTAGGGGCATGGGATAAAGGTCCTGCCCGCGCAGCGGGCGTGCCCGTAATCCGTCACGGGTGGAGCCGACCCGACGGTCGGCTCACCGCGCGCCAGCGCGGCCGGTTGGAGCAGCCGGGCAGAGCCCGGCGCTACGATACGGGCTTGTCGCGCTTCCAGCCGTGGTGCTGGATGTCCAGGTGCAGGCTGTACAGGGCGGTGAACGCGGGGAACAGGTTCTGCAGCACGCCCACCGAATCCTGCTTGGCCGAAAACATGAAGTAGCTCAGCGTCATCAGGCTGCCAATCACGCTCATGTACCAGAACAGCCGGGGAATCACCGGCCTGCCGGCGCGCCGTGAAGCGATGAACTGCACCAGCCAGCGCCCGCCGAACATCAGCGCGCCGGTGTAGCCGATCAGCTTCCAGCCGGTCACATGCAGCCCGGTCCAGTACAGCCAGGTCAGCGGCTGGTCCAGCCAGTGAAGCTCCATCAGCACTCCTCCACGTCGGTACGGCGGCTGCGGGCGATCAACCAGGCCACGCCGCGCAGGTCGCGGATGCCGACCAGCGCGCGGCCCAGGTTGTTGTATTTGGAAACCCCTGCGGTGCGGTGGCGGTGGTTGACCGGCACGCTCACCGTCTTCCAGCCGGCGCGCTGCATCAGCGCGGGCAGGTAACGGTGCATGTGATCAAAGTACGGCAGGTCAAGGAAGGCCTCGCGCTCGAACAGCTTGATGCCACAGCCGGTATCCGGCGTATCGTCTCGCAGCAGGCGGGCCCGGATGCGGTTGGCCCACCTGCTGGCCCAGCGCTTGCTGCCGCTGTCCTGGCGGTTGACCCGCCAACCCGCGAACAGCTTGACCTGCGGCGCAGCGGCAGCGCGTGCAGCCAGCAGGCCCGGAATATCGGCCGGGTCGTTCTGCCCGTCGCCATCGAGCGTGGCGATCCACGGCGCGCGTGCCTGTTTGACGCCGGTGCGCACCGCCGTGCTCTGGCCGCTCTGGCTCACATGGCGCAGCACCCGCAGTTCCGGGGTACTGGCCTTGAGTCCCTGCAGCACGGCCAGGGTGTCATCGCGCGAATGGTCGTCGACGTAAACGATCTCGAACGGCAGCCGCCCGCGCAGGGCCGCCACGATCTCGGCCACGAGCGGGGCGACGTTGTCGCGCTCATTGAAGACAGGAACAACAACGGAAAGCTCGGGATGGCTCATCGGCGACTCGGCCAGAGGGATCGGGGTATCCGCGCATTCTCCGAGGCCGAGGTTATCCGATGATGAATACGCCTGCACCGCCCCCCGGGCTCAGGCGCGCTCACCAAAGTAATCGCGGCACCAGGCGACAACCGGGGGAAGGCCGACGTTGATCGGCGTGATCGGATCAAAGCCGAACACGTCATGGGCGCGACGGGTATCGGCCATCGTGCGCACCATGTCACCCGGCTGCATCGGCTTGTACACCTTGTGCGCCGGGCGCCCGGCCGCTTCCTCGATCACCGCGATGAAGCGCTCCAGCTCCACCGGCGTGTGATTGCCCAGGTTGAATACCCGGTGCGGCACGCGCTCGTGGCTCGGATGCGCGAACGCGCCGAGGATACCGGCGACGATGTCGGACACATGGGTGAAATCGCGCTGCATCCGCCCTTCGTTGAAGACCTCGATCGGTCGTCCGGCCAGCACCGCGCGCGAGAACAGCAACGGCGCCATGTCCGGCCGGCCCCAGGGCCCGTACACGGTGAAGAAGCGCAGCCCGGTGGCTTTCAGTCCGTACAGCTGGGCGTAGGTGTAGGCCATCAGCTCGTTGGCGGCCTTGGTGGCCGCATACAACGAACGTGGCTGGTCCACGCGCTGGTCCTCGGAGAACGGCGGCACCGCCGAATCGCCGTAGACCGAGCTGCTGGAGGCATACACCAGGTGCTGCACGCGGCGATGGCGGCACAGTTCGAGGATGTTGACGAAGCCGGTCAGGTTGCTGTCGACGTAGGCATGCGGGTTCTGCAGGGAATAGCGCACGCCGGCCTGTGCCGCCAGATGGATCACCGCGGTCGGCCGGATCTCGTCGAACAGCGCGGCCAGTCCCTGCTGGTCGGTCAGGTCCAGCGTGCGCAGGTCCAGCGTCGGGCACAGCGCGGCCACCCGGTCACGCTTGATCTGCGGGTCGTAATAGTCGTTGAAGTTGTCCAGGCCGACCACGGTGTGGCCGGCCTGAAGCAGCGCGCGGGCGGTGTAGGCACCGATGAAACCAGCGGCGCCGGTGAGCAGAAGGGTCATGTCCAGATCCGGGCGTTGGCGCGGACGTCGGGCCGCCCGCGCGTGAAGGGGCGGCTCAGGGCTCGCGACGGGCGCGGAGCTTTTCCAGCACGCCGTCCAGCGTGTCCAGGTCGGTGTAGTGGATGACCAGCTTGCCTTTGCCACCGCGGCCGTGGTTGATCGCCACCCGGGTTCCCAGCGACTCGGACAGCTCGGTCTCCAGCGAGGCGATGTCGGCCTGCGGCGCGCTTCTGGTCGGCGCCTGCGGGCGGTTGCTGGGCACCTTGCCGGCGGCAAAGGCCTGCGCGCGGCGTTCGACCTCGCGGACCGACCAACCTTCATCGGCCGCTTCCTGGGCCAGCTTGCCAGCCAGTTCCGGGGCCAGGGTCAGCAGGGCGCGGGCGTGGCCCATCTCCAGACGGCGGCTTTCCAGCAGCAGGCGGATGGCGATGGGCAGCTCCAGCAGGCGCAGCAGGTTGGACACCGCCGCGCGCGAACGCCCCACCGCCTCGGCCGCCTCGGCATGGGTCAGGTCGAATTCGCTGATCAGCCGCTGCAGCGCTTCGGCTTCCTCGAGCGGGTTGAGGTCTTCGCGCTGGATGTTTTCGATCAGCGCCATCGCGATGACCGTGCGGTCTTCCAGCTCGCGCACCACCACCGGCACTTCGTCCAGCCCGGCCAGCTGCGAGGCGCGCCAGCGACGTTCGCCGGCGACGATCTCGTAGTTGCCCGCCGGCAGCTGGCGCACCAGGATCGGCTGGATCACGCCCTGCGACTTGATCGAGTCGGCCAGCTCGGCGAGCTTGGCCTGGTCCATTTCGCGGCGTGGCTGATATTTACCGGGCTGCAGCTGGCCCACCGCGAGCTTGCGCAGCACTTCGCCGGGCAGTGGCTCGATCACCGACGTCTGTACCTGGCTCACCGTCGACTTCGGGCCGAGCAGGGCATCCAGACCACGGCCGAGGCCCCGTTTCTTGCCGGCGGCGGGCTTGCTGCTCATCAGGCGGTCTCCACGGCCGTGTCGGCCTTGTTGCGTTCGTTGTTGCGTCGGACGATTTCGCTGGCCAAGCCGAGATAGGCCACACCGCCGCGCGAGGCGCGGTCGTAGCCGACGATGCTCTGGCCATGGCTGGGCGCCTCGGCCAGGCGCACGTTGCGCGGCACGATGGTGCGGAAGACACGGTCACCGAAGTACTCGGTGAGCTGGGCCGAGACCGCATTGGCCAGGTTGTTGCGCACATCGAACATGGTGCGCAGCACGCCTTCGATCTCCAGCGCCGGGTTGAGGTTGACCTTCAGTGCGTCGATGGTCTCCACCAGCGCGGTCAGTCCTTCCAGCGCGTAATACTCGCACTGCATCGGCACGATCACCGAATCGGCTGCGGCCAATGCGTTGAGCGTCAGCAGCGAAAGCGCCGGTGGGCAGTCGATGAGGATGAAATCGTACTCGTCGCGTACCGGTGCCAGCGCGCGCTTGAGACGCTGCTCGCGATCGTTCTGGGCCATCAGCTGGATTTCGGCCGCGGTCAGGTCGATGTTGCCCGGCAGCAGGTCATAACCCTCCTCACAGGCCACACGGACATCGGCCGCACTGCCTTCACCCAGCAGCAGGTCGTAGGTCGAGGCGACCAGCTCGCGCTTGTCCACGCCGCTGCCCATGGTTGCGTTGCCCTGCGAATCCAGGTCCACCAGCAGCACACGCTCGGGGGCCTGGGCGAGGGACGCGGCCAGGTTGACGGCGGTCGTGGTCTTGCCGACGCCACCTTTCTGGTTGGCGATGGCGATGATGCGGGCCATGCAGGTGAGCCTCGTCGACGGTTACTTCGGATCGGTCATTATGCGTACAACCGGCCCCGGGCGGAAATCGTGCGTTGCCACACGCGGCCCGGAACAGGGTGCGGCGACCCGTCTCAGGGGCCGTGAACGGAGACCAGGTGGCGTTCGCCGTCCAGTCCCGGCACCTGCAGCGCGGTCACTTCGCGTACCGACCAGCCCGCTGGCAGTTCGGCGATCTCTTCATGCGGGTATACGCCTTTCATCGCCAGCAGCACACCGCCGGGGCGCAGCAGGTGACCACCGACGCGCACGATGCCGGCCAGCGTGTCCATCGCGCGCGCGGTCAACTGGTCGTACTGGCCCGCTTCATCGAGGGCTTCGGCCCGCGACTCGGCCACGCGCGCATTGCCCAGCCCGAGCTGGCGCACCGCTTCGCGCATGAAGCGCGCTTTCTTGCCGTTGCTCTCCACCAGCGTCACCTGCAGGCCGGGACAGGCAATGGCCAGCGGAATGCCCGGCAACCCGGGGCCGGTGCCCAGATCAGCCAGCGAACCATCGGCCACGAACGGCTGCATCGCCAGCGAGTCGAGCAGGTGACGGGTCACCATCTCCTGCGGGTCGCGGATGGCGGTGAGGTTGTAGGTCTGGTTCCAGCGGTGCAGCAGGGCCAGATAGCGCAGCAGGGGCGGCGCCAGGTCGGCGGCCAGGCCCATCTGCGCCAGGCCGCGCTCCAGCGTCTGCACGACGCCGGGCGGAAGGGTGGATTCGCTCATGCCGGCATTATCGCCGGTTTCAGCGCGGCTGCGGGTACCACGCCAGCGCCGCGCGGAAGCGGTCACTGGCCTGCCACTCGTGCAGGTGCCACCGCGCCGGCTCCCCCAACGCCGGATCACACCACGACAGGTGCAGCGCGCCATCGTCGCCGGGGACCAGCAGCAGGCGGTGCAGGCCGAAGGAAAGCCCCTGCCCCTGCGCCTTCAGCAGCGCTTCCTTGGCACACCACAGGCGGAAGAACCAATGCTCGCGCGCGGCCAGGTCCAGTCCCTGCAGCCACTGGTATTCCTGCGGATGGAAGAAGCGTTCGGCGATTTCCAGCATGCGGGGGCGGGGACGCAACAGCTCCAGGTCCACCCCCAGCCGAACCCCCTCGCCCAGTGCCACCAGCAGCACATCGCCACTGTGGCTCCAGCCGGTGCCGTACCGCGAGAAATCCGCCACCAGCTCCGGGCGGCCCCGCGCGTCACGGCAGATCGGCACGGCGTCCGGCGCAAGCGCCAGGGCCAGAGCCAATACCTGCCGCGCCTGCGGCTCGCCGCGCTGTCCGGGCTGATGGGCGCGCCGCCACACGGTGACCGGGCCGAAGTGCCAGGGCCCGTCCAGCGTCGCCGGCAGGGAACCGCTCATTGCGGCCTCCTGCGCGGGCTGCACGGCGGTTTCACGGCCAGGCGCGTCAACTTGTGCTCGTCCACCACGGGAGTCATCGCAATGGGCATCATCATCTGGTTGATCGTAGGCGGTGTCGTCGGCTGGCTGGCCAGCCTCATCATGCGACGTGACGCCCAGCAGGGCATCATCCTCAACATCGTGGTCGGCATCGTCGGCGCACTGATCTCAGGCTGGTTGTTCGGCGACGGCATCAATGCCGCCATCACCCTGCGCTCGTTCCTGTTCTCGCTGCTGGGTGCGGTGATCCTGCTGGCCATCGTCAACCTGTTCACCCGCAGAAGCCTGCGCTGAGTGCGTGGCACGGCAGGTGGCGGCCCGCGGTCGTCACCTGCCCCCGCCGGATGCGAGGCTGATCGCCATCAGCCCAGCTGCACCCACGCCGGAGCATGGTCACTGGGGCGTTCCCAGGTGCGCGGCTCGCGATCGATACCCGAGGCCACCGCGCTGGCCTTCAGTGCATCAGAGACAAGGGTCAGGTCGATGCGCAGGCCGAGATTGCGGCGGAAGCCGGCAGCGCGATAATCCCACCAGCTGAATACCCGCGCCTCGTCGTTGTGCAGCCGGAAGCCATCGCTGAGGCCCAGCTGCAGCAGCTTGTTCAACGCACCGCGCTCGGCTGCGGAGGTCAGGATGTGGTTTTCGTTCCACACCAGCGGGTCGTGCACGTCGCGTTCGTCAGGGGCGATGTTGAAGTCGCCCAGCACGATCAACCGGGGATGGCGCTGCAGTTCGGCCGCGATCCAGGCGTGCACGGCCTCCAGCCAGCGCAGCTTGTAGGCGTATTTGTCGGTGCCCACGTCCTGGCCGTTGACCACATAGAGGTTGATCACCCGCAGGTCGCCGAAGGTGCCGGCAATGACGCGCTTCTGCTCGTCCTCGAAGCCGGGA
>JAAIGF010126961.1_pt1 | contig 10065 bp, 9 predicted proteins | sample 6487441 | NCBI WGS metagenome assembly JAAIGF01 (sample SAMN13974129, study PRJNA590717) | phyllosphere metagenome | biome: pepper field; feature: multiple bacterial spot infested pepper fields; material: pepper leaves; isolation source: leaves from pepper fields | host: Capsicum annuum ...
CCGTGGCGCAGAGTTATCTGCAGGCCCGTCGCCGCCTGGGCTTCCCGCTCGCCGCCCCCGATCTGCGTGATGAAGTACTGGCCAAGCTGGAGGCAGCAGAATGAGTGCGCTCGATTTTCTGGTTGAACTGGGCACCGAAGAACTGCCACCCAAAGCCCTGAAAACCCTTGGCGAGTCCTTTCTCGCCGGGGTCGAAAAAGGCCTCAAGGCCGCCGGCCTGAGCTACAGCGGTGCGCGTTACTACGCCGCGCCGCGTCGCCTGGCCGTGCTGGTCGAGCAACTGGCCACCGAACAGCCGGACCGCACCGTCAACCTCGACGGCCCGCCCGTGCAGGCTGCCTTCGACGCCGAGGGCAACCCGACCCAGGCCGCCCTGGGCTTCGCCAAGAAGTGCGGCGTGGAGCTTGCGGCCATCGACCAGAGCGGGCCGAAGTTGAAGTTCAGCCAGCACATCCCTGGCCAGCGTGCCTACACGCTGCTGCCCGGCATCGTGGAAAACTCGCTGAACGAGCTGCCGATTCCCAAGCGCATGCGCTGGGGCGCCCGCAAGACCGAATTCGTCCGCCCGAGCCAGTGGCTGGTGATGCTGTTCGGCGACCAGATCGTCGACTGCGAAATCCTCGCCCAGAAGGCCAACCGCTTCTCCCGCGGCCACCGCTTCCATGCCAACCATGAAGTGCGCATCTCCGCGCCGGCCATGTACGCCCAGGAGCTGCGCGCCGCCTACGTGATCGCCGACGCTGCCGAGCGCCGCGAGCAAATCGCCAAGCGCATCGAACAGTTGGCCGCCGAGCAGCAGGGCACCGCTATCGTGCCGCCGGCGCTGCTCGACGAAGTCAGCGCCCTGGTCGAATGGCCGGTGCCGCTGGTCTGCTCCTTCGAGGAGCGTTTCCTGGAAGTGCCCCAGGAAGCGCTGATCACCACCATGCAGGACAACCAGAAATACTTCTGCCTGCTCGATGCCAACGGCAAGCTGCTGCCGCGCTTCATCACCGTGGCCAACGTCGAGAGCAAGGATCCGGCGCAGATCGTCTCCGGCAACGAGAAAGTGGTACGCCCACGCCTCACCGACGCCGAGTTCTTCTTCAAGCAGGACAAGAAGCAGCCGCTGGAAGCCTTCAATCAGCGCCTGGCCAACGTGGTGTTCCAGGCCCAGCTCGGCACTGTCTACGACAAGGCCCAGCGCATTTCCGCCCTGGCCGGCTTCATCGCCGGGCGCATCGGCGGCGACGCCAAGCGTGGCGCCCGCGCCGGCCTGCTGAGCAAGTGCGACCTGGCCAGTGAAATGGTCGGCGAGTTCCCGGAGATGCAGGGCATCGCCGGTTACTACTACGCCCTGAACGACGGCGAGCCGGAAGACGTCGCCCTGGCCCTGAACGAGCAGTACATGCCGCGCGGTGCCGGCGCCGAGCTGCCAAGCACCCTGACCGGTGCAGCGGTAGCCCTGGCTGACAAGCTGGACACCCTGGTCGGTATCTTCGGTATCGGCATGCTGCCCACCGGCAGCAAGGACCCCTACGCGCTGCGCCGTGCCGCCCTGGGCGTGCTGCGCATCCTGATCGAGAAGGGTCTGGAGCTGGACCTGGGCGCCACCGTCGAGTTCGCCGTGCGCCAGTACGGCGGCAAGGTCAAGGCCGCCGGCCTGGCCACGCAGGTGCTGGAGTTCATTTTCGACCGCCTGCGTGCGCGCTACGAAGACGAAGGCGTGGACGTATCGGTCTACCAGGCCGTGCGTGCAGTGAACCCGATGTCGCCATTGGACTTCGACCAGCGCGTGCAGGCCGTGCAGGCCTTCCGCACGCTGCCCGAAGCCGACGCCCTGGCCGCCGCCAACAAGCGCGTGTCCAACCTGCTGAGCAAGGCCGACGGCCAGATCGCCAGCAGCATCGAAGCCCATTACTTCGATACGCCGGCCGAGTTCGCCCTGAACGCCGCCATCCAGAAAGCCGACAACGCCGTGCAGCCACTGGCGCAGTCGCGCCAGTACCGCGAGGCGCTGGCCCAACTGGCCTCGCTGCGTACGCCGGTGGATGACTTCTTCGTGAACGCCATGGTCAACGCCGAAGACCCCAAGGTACGTGCCAACCGCTATGCGCTGCTGGCCCGTCTGCGAGGCCTGTTCCTGGGTGTCGCCGATATCTCGGTACTGGGCTGAAAACAGCCGCGAGCTGCAAGCCTCCAGCTGCAAGTGAGCGGCTCTGGCTTGCGGCTTGAAGCTTGGGACTTGCCGCTATGAAGCTGATCATTCTGGACCGCGACGGGGTCATCAATCATGACTCCGACGCCTATATCAAAAGCCTCGAGGAGTGGATTCCGATCCCCGGCTCCATCGAGGCCATGGCTGCGTTGAGCAAGGCCGGCTGGACCGTGGCCGTGGCCACCAACCAGTCCGGCATCGCCCGCGGCTATTATCCGCTGAGCGTGCTGCAAGCCATGCATGCGCGCTTGCGTGAGCTGGTAGCCGAGCAGGGCGGTGAAGTAGGCCTGATCGTGCAGTGCCCCCACGGGCCGGACGAGGGCTGCGAGTGCCGCAAGCCCAAGCCCGGCATGCTGCGCCAGATCGGCGAACACTACGGCGTACCGTTGAGCGGAATCTGGTTCGTCGGCGACAGCGCCAGTGACCTGGAAACGGCGCAAGCCGTCGATTGTCAGCCGGTGCTGGTGAAAACCGGCAAGGGCCAACGCACCCTGGCCAAGGCACTGCCTGCGGGCACCCTGGTATTCGATGACCTGGCAGCCGTGGCTGCCCAGCTTCTCTCCTGATAGCGCAGGCCAGGCCTGCTACGGTAATCGCTCACATGTCGACAGTGCAGTTCCTCAGAACCTTCCTTTTCTACCTGTTGCTGTCTTCCAGCTCGTTCGTCTGGTGCATCATCAGTGTGTTCGTCGCGCCGTTCCTGCCGTTCCGCGCGCGCTATCGCTTCGTGGTACAGGCCTGGTGCCGCTGCGCGGTATGGCTGGCGAAAGTGATCGCCGGCATCAGCTACGAGATCCGCGGCGAAGAAAACATCCCCGAGCGTCCCTGCGTGATCCTCGCCAAGCACCAGAGCACCTGGGAGACCTTCTTCCTGTGCGCCTACTTCGAGCCGCTGAGTCAGGTGATCAAGCGCGAGCTGATGTACGTGCCGTTCTTCGGCTGGGCGCTGGCCATGCTCAAACCCATCGCCATCGACCGCAGCAACCCCAAGGCCGCGCTCAAGCAACTGGCCCAACAAGGCCGCACGCGCCTGGAGCAGGGCGCCTGGGTACTGGTTTTCCCGGAGGGCACACGCATCCCGGACGGCCAGATCGGCAAGTTCTCCCGGGGCGGCACCGCCCTGGCTGTGAACAGCAACCTGCCGGTGCTGCCGATTGCCCACAACGCCGGGCAGTTCTGGCCGAAGGACGGCTGGAGCAAGAAACCGGGCGTGGTGCAGGTGGTGATCGGCCCGGCCATGTATGCAGAAGGCGAGGGCCCACGGGCGATCGCCAAGCTCAACGACCGTGCCTTCGAATGGGTCAGCCAGGCCCAGTGTGAAATCGGTGCCCTCAGCCCACAAGCCGAAGCAGTGGAAACCGCCAACGATCTTGCCTAAGCCGGCCTATCTGTGGATAACCTGTTGAGAAATTTCCTTTTTAATTGAATTTACGCTCCCAATTTACTGATAAATAAGGATTTTTATCGGTACCCGATCTGTCGATAAATTGGGCATAAGTTTTTCCGTGGCACATGACAATGTTCACGTTGGCGTATCGCTTAGCAGGTGCCTGACCGGCTAAGCTGGCGACCAGCCAAAAACCTAGAAACATGGCGAAACGGAGTTCGTAACATGCTTTCGATTTACCAGCTGAAACCACGCTTTCAGAACCTCTTGCGCCCCCTGGTGCAGCGCCTCTTCGACCGTGGCATAACTGCCAACCAGGTGACGCTCAGCGCTGCCATCGTGTCGGTGCTGATTGGCCTGCTACTGGCCTTCTTTCCCGACCGCCTCTGGCTGTTCGCGTTGATCCCGCTGTGGATGATTCTGCGCATGGCGCTCAACGCCGTGGACGGCATGCTAGCCCGAGAGTTTGGTCAACAATCGACCCTCGGCGCCTACCTCAACGAGCTGTGCGACGTGATCGCCGATGCCGCGTTATTCCTGCCCTTTGCCTTGCTGCCGGGCGTGTCGCCGACGCTGGTGGTGGTGCTGGTGCTGTTCGCGCTGATCAGTGAGTACGCCGGCGTCATGGGGCCGATGGTGGGCGCCTCGCGCCGCTATGACGGGCCGATGGGCAAGAGCGACCGCGCCTTCTGCTTTGGCGTGCTCGGCGCTGGTGTGGCGACCACGCTGCTGCCGCTGAGCTGGATCAATCCGATTCTTGCGGTCATTACCGCGCTGCTGCTGTACACACTGTTCAACCGCGTACGCCAGGGTCTGGCGCAAGCGTCTTCTTCTGCGCAATAGGAATGCATTGATGACTGAAGTTCGCTCCAACACCTTCACGACCCACGACGGCGTCAGCCTGTTCTACCGCCATTGGCCCGCTGCCGATATGCAGTCCAACGCAGGCCGTCGCGCCATCGTCATGTTCCACCGCGGCCATGAGCACGGCGGGCGCATGGCCCATCTGGTCGAAGAGCTGGGCCTGCAGGGCTTCGATTTCTTCGCCTGGGATGCCCGCGGCCACGGCGAATCGCCGGGGGAGCGGGGCGACAGCCCGAGCTTCGCCACCAGCGTGCGCGACGTGCAGACCTTTATCGACCATATCGCCGCTACGTATGGCATCGATACCGGGGACATGGTGGTACTGGCACAAAGCGTTGGCGCCGTGGTGGTTTCCACCTGGGCTCATGATTACGCGCCGAAGATCCGCGCACTGGTGATCGCCTCGCCGGCATTCAAGGTGAAGCTGTACGTACCTCTGGCGCGACCAGGCCTGAAGCTGATGCGCGCCTGGCGCGGCAATTTCTTCGTCAACAGCTATGTCAAAGCCAAGTTCCTCAGCCACGATCCCCAGCGCATCGCCTCGTTCGATAACGACCCGCTGATCACCCGCGCCATTTCGGTGAACATGCTGCTGGGCCTGTACGACGCTGCCGAGCGCGTGGTCGCCGATGCCCAGGCGATTCAGATTCCCACCCAGCTGCTGATCTCCGGCAGCGATTTCGTGGTGCACCGCAAACCCCAGGAGCAGTTCTTCCAGCGCCTGGGCAGCCTGGACAAGGAAATGCATATCCTGCCCGGGTTCTTCCACGACACCCTGGGCGAGCGTGACCGTGCTCATGCGCTGAGCCGCATTCGCCGCTTCGTGCTCAACGCCTTCGAGCAGCCGTTGCAGCGTCCGTCTCTGCTGGAAGCCGACCGCCTGGGCTGGAGCTGTGCCGAAGCCGAGGAACTGGCGGCGCCGCTGCCGAAGAACTCGCCGCGCGATCTCTACTGGCGCGCCACGCGGGCCAGCATGCGCCTGGGCAGCAGTGTGTCTGCAGGCGTGAAACTGGGTTTCGAGACTGGCTTCGACTCGGGCAGCACCCTGGATTACGTGTACCGCAACACGCCAACCGGCAGCTCGCCGATTGGCCGACTGATCGATCGCAACTACCTGAACTCCATCGGCTGGCGGGGCATTCGCCAGCGCAAGGTGCACGCCGAAGAGCTGCTGCGCCTGGCCATGGGCAAGCTGCGCGAACAGAGCCGCCCAGTGCGCATCGTCGATATCGCTGCCGGGCATGGCCGTTACATTCTCGAAGCGCTGGAGCAGGGCAGCGACAAACCGGATTCGATCCTGCTGCGTGATTACAGCGACATCAACGTGCGCGACGGCGCGGCGCTGATCGAGCAGAAGGGCCTGGGTGGCATCGCCCGCTTCGTCAAAGGCGATGCCTTCGACAAGGCCGATCTGGCCGCGCTCGAGCCGAAACCTACCCTGGCGGTGGTCTCCGGCCTGTATGAATTGTTCGCCAGCAACGCGATGGTCGGCGACTCCCTGGCAGGTCTGGCGGCAGCGGTGGAAGAGGGCGGCTACCTGATCTACACCGGTCAACCGTGGCACCCGCAGCTGGAACTGATCGCCCGCGCGCTGACCAGCCACAGGGGCGGCGAGGCCTGGGTGATGCGCCGGCGCAGCCAGGCGGAGATGGATCAGCTGGTCGCGGCGGCAGGCTTTCGCAAGCTGACCCAGCGCGTCGATGAGTGGGGTATCTTCAGCGTGTCCCTGGCGCAGCGGGTGTCCTGATGGCGCCCGCCGCGGTCGTCCGCGAACGCGGATTATGGAAGCGCGGCGTACTCTGGCTGCTACTGCTCGCGCCGCTGTTCTTCGGTACCTATGGCTTCGCCAACTGGTTCACCGGCCAGCGTGACGACGTCGGCAGCCTGGTGTTCGGCTGGGAGCGGCTGATTCCCCTGTGGCCGTGGACGATCATTCCCTACTGGTCCATCGACCTGCTCTACGGCCTGGCCTTCCTGCTACCGGCCACCCGTGCCGCGGTGGATCGCCTCGGCCTGCGACTGCTCACCGCGCAGGTGATCTGCATCACCTGCTTCCTGCTCTGGCCGCTACGTTTCACCTTCGACCGGCCAGCGCTGGATGGGCTGTTCGGCATGATGTTCGACGTGCTGATGGGTTTCGACAAGCCCTTCAACCAGGCGCCATCGCTGCATATCACCCTGCTGGTGGTGCTCTGGGCGTGCTTTGCCCAGCACGCCAGCGGCCTTTGGCGTGCTGTCGTGCACATCTGGTTCTGGCTGATCGGCCTGTCGGTGCTGACCACCTGGCAACACCATTTCATCGACGTACCGACCGGCATGCTCGCCGGCTTCCTGTGCCTGTGGCTGTGGCCCAGCGAAGGGCGTAGCCCGTTGTTTGCCTGGCGCCTGGCCCGCGACCCGAAGCGCTGGCGGCTGGCTCTGCGCTACGCCTTTGGGGCAGCCCTGTGCAGCGCCCTGGCGATCCATTTCGGCGGTTTCGTCTTGTGGCTGCTGTGGCCGGCCCTGTCGCTGCTGTTGGTCGCGTTGAACTATGCACTGTTCGGTGCCAAGGGTTTTCAGAAGCGCGCGGACGGCCGCCTCAGCGCTGCCAGCAGCTGGCTGTTGGCACCCTATCTGCTGGGTGCCTGGATCAATTCCCGGGCCTGGACCCGCAAGCACCCGCAGCCCGACGAAGTGGCCGACGGCGTCTGGCTCGGGCGCATTCCCGGCAAGGCAGAAGCGCAGGCCTTCGCAGCCATCGCCGACCTGTGTGCCGAGCTGCCGTGCCGGGTGGAAGGCAAGGTCTACCGCGAACTGGCCAGCCTCGATCTGATCGCGCCGAGCAGTGAACATTGCCTGCAGGCGGCAGTGGCCATTGAGGACCTGCGCAGCCACGGGCCGGTACTGGTGTGCTGTGCCCTGGGCTATTCACGCAGCGCCACCGCCATCGCCGCCTGGCTGCTGCACAGTGGCCGTTGCAGGAGCGTCGCAGAGGCCGTATCAAGGCTGCGCCAGGCTCGCCCACAGGTCGTGCTGGGAGAAGCGCATCTACAGGCCCTGGAAGACGTTTTAAGCCACTCGATAGCCACCGTGGGAGGCACACTACATGGCCAGTGAAATGCAACTGCAGCTGGTTGCCGGGCTGCTGCGCCGGGGCAAAGCCCTCGATCGCTTGTCGGGCGTGCTGACCTTGCTCGCACTGGTCATCGGCCTGGGCCCGCTACTCGGTTTCATGGCACTCAGCACGGGCGCGGCGGTGTGCATCGCGCTGCTGCTCTGCGGCCTGATCCAGAAATACTACGCGCTGCGCGTCGCCCTCGATGCCGAGCTGTTCGCCACCCTGGCTGCCGCGCCCGAGCAGCTCGAGCGGCGTACCACCGAGCTCGATCAGGCGCTGCTCGGGCTGGGCCGCAAGGCCGAGCCCGCGCGCTCCTGGGAACAACGCAGCCAGGGCGCCCTGCACCTGCTACGTCTGCAGGGGCTGTGGCTGGTCCTGCAGTTAATGGTCGCCCTGGCGGCCATCGTGTTGATGCCGTGGCTCTCACACATTCGATTCGGATAAGGACTTCATCATGCTCGCCTCGCTGGTCGCCTTTTTCATCACCTCAGGTGCGCGGCTGCTCACCGGCGCCCGGGCGCTGTGGCTCGGCAGCACCGCGCAGCCGGTGCAGCGCATCTACTACGCCAACCACAGCAGCCACGGCGACTTCGTGTTGCTCTGGGCATCGCTGCCCGCCGAACTGCGCAAGCGCACCCGCCCGGTGGCTGGCTCCGATTACTGGATGAAGGGTGCGCTGCGCAGCTTCCTGATCCAGCGGGTTTTCAACGGCGTGCTGGTCGACCGCCAGCGCAGCGATCCCAACGCCAACCCCTTGCAGGCGATGCTCGATGCGTTGGGCGAGGGCGACTCGCTGATCGTCTTCCCGGAAGGCACCCGCAATCTCGAGGATGGCCTGCTGCCTTTCAAGGCAGGCCTCTATCACCTGGCCAAGGCGCGCCCGGATGTGGAGGTGATCCCGGTGTGGATCGCCAACCTCAATCGGGTCATGCCCAAGGGTCGAGCGCTGCCGCTGCCGCTGCTGTGCACCCTGAATTTCGGCGCGCCGCTGGGCATGGGCGAGGAGGAGGGCAAAGAGGCTTTCCTCGAACGCGCCCGTAATGCCCTGCTGGCCCTGGCCCCCGAGGAGGTTTGAGATGGATCGCAATACCTTGCTGTTGTTCGCCGGCATTGGCGGCATCCTGCTGCTCGCCAGCCTGATCGGCTGGCTGCTGAAACTGCGCGCCGGCCCAGGTCAGCACGCTGTGATCGACAACCTCAATGCGCGCATCAATGCCTGGTGGGTGATGGTGGCGGTGATCGGCTTCGCCTTCCTGTTCGGCAACACTGGCGTGGTGGTGTTGTTCTACTGCGTGTCGTTCTACGCCCTGCGCGAGTTCATGACGCTCACGCCCACCCGGCGCAGCGATTACCCGGCGCTGGTGGCCGCCTTCTACTTCGCGCTGCCCATGCAGTACCTGCTGATCGGCATCGGCTGGTACGGCCTGTTCGCCATTTTCATTCCGGTTTATGTGTTCCTGCTGCTGCCGATCCTGTCGTCCCTGGGCGGCGACACCACGCGCTTCCTCGAGCGTACCTCCAAGGTGCAGTGGGGCCTGATGATCGCGGTGTACTGCATCTCCACCGTGCCGGCGCTGCTGACCCTGGAGATCGCCGGTTACGAGGGCCGCAACCTGTTGCTGATCGCCTGGCTGGTGATCGTCGTGCAGATATCCGATGTACTGCAGTACGTGTGCGGCAAGCTGGCCGGCAAACGCAAGATCGCGCCCAACCTGTCCCCCTCGAAGACCGTGGAAGGCTTCTTCGGTGGCGTGGCCCTGGCCACCCTGGTCGGCGCTTCGTTGTACTGGATCACCCCGTTCGCCTTCTGGCAGGCGGGCCTGTTCGCCCTGCTGGTATGCCTGCTCGGCTTCGCCGGCGGCCTGGTGATGTCGGCGATCAAGCGCGACCGCGGCGTGAAGGATTGGGGCCATATGATCGAAGGCCACGGTGGCATGCTCGACCGCCTCGACTCGGTGTGCTTCGCCGCCCCGGTGTTCTTCCATATGGTGCGGTACTGGTGGGCTTGATGGGCCACTAAGCAATTGATAGGCAATAAAAAACCCGGCTCAGGCCGGGTTTTTTTGTGCAGCTCGATACGTGCTTAGCGCGTATCAAACGTCGAGGTTGGACACCGCCAGGGCGTTGGTCTCGATGAAGTCACGGCGCGGTTCCACTTCGTCGCCCATCAAGGTGTTGAAGATCTGGTCCGCGGCGATGGCGTCTTCAATACGCACCTTGAGCATGCGGCGTACTTCAGGGTCCATGGTGGTTTCCCACAGCTGGTCCGGGTTCATCTCGCCAAGACCCTTGTAGCGTTGAATGCTGTGGCGCTTGGTACTTTCGGCCATCAGCCAGTTCAGGGCGTCCTTGAAGGTGCTGACCGGCTTCTTGCGCTCACCACGCTGCACGTAGGCGCCTTCTTCCAGCAGACTGTTCAGCTGGTCGCCCAGGCTGGTGACGGTCTTGTAATCGTTGCTGGTGAAGAAATCACGGTTGAAGGTGATGTAGCTGGAGTTGCCGTGGGAGATCAGTTCGACC
>JAAIGF010007357.1_pt1 | contig 10061 bp, 9 predicted proteins | sample 6487441 | NCBI WGS metagenome assembly JAAIGF01 (sample SAMN13974129, study PRJNA590717) | phyllosphere metagenome | biome: pepper field; feature: multiple bacterial spot infested pepper fields; material: pepper leaves; isolation source: leaves from pepper fields | host: Capsicum annuum ...
AAAAAGCTTCTGACTATGTTCAATCGAAGTATTCTATAAGAAACGAGGAACAAGATACGCTAAACGCATGGAAGAAAATATTGGATATGCCTTAGCAGTGGCATCCGTCTTTTTTCATCATGTACATGCTAATTTGAAATATATAGGCGTAAAAACGCAGTTATCACTTAAAGACATAAGCTCAAACTAATTAGCTTTTTTTTATTAATAGGGTCATTTATATCATTATTACAAATAAACATATCATAATCAAACAACACAGGACGTATCCAAAAGTGGAAAGCGTCTTTATTTTATAAAATAATACAGAAAATTAACAGCTTTAGAAAAGCTATCAGCTATGATCCGAGATAAAAAGGCGACGCTAATCCCTTCTTTAAAACCAATACGACAGCCTATGCAATTTCCTACCTGATCATGTATGGAAATCACTATCTTTAGCTATGGAAACAAAATCACTCTATATCATCCGACATGGAAAGGCAGAAGAACATTCTTTTACAAAAGATGATTTTAGCCGCGATCTAGTAGAAAAAGGAATTGCACGCTCTCACTTGGTATCCGAAAAGATAAAGAAGAAAATCTCCCTTGTGGATGAGCATACGTTAATTATTTCATCCACGGCCAAGCGTGCAGCGCAAACCGCCCTAATCTTTGCACGCACGCTCGGTTATCCCGAAGACAGAATCTTGTGGGAACCGTCCATCTACGAGGCCCATTATCTCTTAATCTTAAAACGACTAAATGATATACCAGCACAATATGAGCGTGTATTGTTATTCGGACATAATCCGGGTCTATCTGATTTGGTGGATTATATTGCCGATGACTATATCAATCTAAAGACGGCCCATGTTGCCTGCTTGACTTTGGAAGAAGGACTCGATTACTCGACACTATCTGCAAATACCGCTTATTTAAATGCGATTGTAGATGAGTCTATCTAATCTTGTACACGAGCGTATTTGTTAGAGGCGATAGCTATAATTTCCAGTTTTTAAAATTTACGTACCTTCGTTGCTATGGCAAATAAACTTCAACAAGAAAATTCCCCTTACCTACAGCAACATGCGGAAAATCCAGTAGACTGGATGCCTTGGGGATCGGAAGCACTACAAAAGGCCAAGGACGAAAACAAACTGATCATCGTAAGTATCGGTTATTCGGCCTGCCATTGGTGCCATGTTATGGAGCGGGAGAGTTTCGAAAATGAGGCTATTGCCGAAACGATGAATCGATTTTATGTATCCATCAAGATCGATCGCGAAGAGCGACCCGATATTGATCAGATCTACATGATTGCCGTGCAGTTGATGACCAATGCAGGCGGCTGGCCGTTGAACTGCATTTGCTTGCCTGATGGACGACCAATTTACGGAGGCACCTACTTCCGTCCGCACGACTGGCAGCAGGTATTATTGCAAATCGCCCAAATGTGGGAAGAGACGCCGGAGGTAGCCATAGATTACGCGGCACGTCTCACCGAAGGCATCCACAAAGCAGAACGCCTTCCGATAGCCCATATTCCAGCAGCTTACACAACAAATGACCTAGAAGCGGTCGTGACACCATGGAAAGCACAATTTGACCGAGAGGATGCTGGATACAATCGTGTACCTAAATTTCCCTTGCCGAACAATTGGATGTTTTTCTTGCGCTATGGCGTGCTAGCGAAAGACGATGATATCCTACAGCATGTACATTTCACTTTAGAAAAAATTGCCAACGGTGGTATCTACGACCATATCGGTGGCGGCTTTGCCCGCTATGCTGTAGACGGGAAATGGCACATCCCTCATTTTGAAAAAATGCTTTATGACAATGGGCAGTTGCTATCGCTCTACGCCGAGGCCCATCAGCAACGCCCCAACGCCAAGTATCAACGCGCGGTGGCCGAAACCATCCAATGGGCAAAACGCGAAATGCAAGCAGCAAATGGCGGCTTTTACGCGGCATTAGATGCCGATAGCGAAGGCGTCGAGGGAAAGTACTACAGTTTCCAACAGGCAGAACTCGAAGAAGTATTGGGCGACGACGCGGCATTGTTTATTGCGTACTATAACATCAGCGAAGCGGGCAATTGGGAAGAAGAAAGCACCAACGTCCTAAACTGTAGCATGGATGCAGACCGCCTCGCCTTGGAAAGTGGCTTTAGCGAAGTTGAATGGGAGGCTTACCTTCAAGAAACTAAGCAGAAGCTGTACGAATATCGTGAAAAACGAATTAGACCGGGACTGGACCATAAACAATTGACCAGTTGGAATGCCTTGCTCTTGAAAGGCTTCGTCGATGCCTATCGGGTATTCCAAATAGACGATTATCTGCTACTTGCCCAACAAGCGGCTACTTTTATTCGCAACCACTGTTTTGCGGCAGACATTTTGCTCCATCAGCCTGCTGATCAAAACCGTGAAATTGCAGCCTTTCTAGACGACTATGCTTTCACCATCGAAGCTTTTATTGCCCTTTACGAAGCAACCTTCGACGAGCAATGGTTACACGATGCCCTGCGCCTCAGCGATCAGGCCATAGACCTTTTTTATGATCGTGACGAAGCTACCTTTTATTACACCTCGACAGCCGCTAGCAAACAGTTGATCAGTCGCAAAAGCGAGATCATGGACAATGTGATCCCTGCCTCTTCTTCCACGATGGTGCGCAACCTCTATCGCCTTGCAGAGATGTGGGATAAGGATCATTACCTCGCCATCGCCGATCAGGTTTTCGCAAATGTATTTCCACACATCAAACAATACGGCTCTGCCTATTCAAATTGGGCCATACAGTTGCTGGAGCATGTGTATGGCAATAATGAGATTGCGCTCACTGGCGAGGAAGCGATTACATGGCGCAAAGCACTGGACAAAAGCTATATTCCGAATAAAATCACCATTGGAGGAACAAAAAGTAGCCTACCTTTGTTAAAGGATAAAGAAGGTTTGCAATCAAAAGCATACCTTTGTCGAAATAAGACCTGTAGCTTACCGCAAACATCTGTGGTAGACCTGCTGCAGTTATTAAATGATAACTGGGATTCATCCCAAATAAATTAAGCAAAATGGCAATAGAAAACAACAACGTAGTCACGTTGAATTACAAACTTCACACAATCGAAGAAAACGGAGAAAAAACTTTTGTGGAAGAAACGACAAATGAAAACCCTTTAACTTTTTTATATGGTGTAGGTATGATGTTGCCTAAGTTTGAAGAAAATATCGCAGGCTTGGGTGAAGGCGACAAAACATCTTTCACGCTTGAAGCTGTTGATGCTTATGGCGAGAAAGACGATCGCGCAGTAGCACAACTTCCTGCAGATATGTTCAACGAAACCGGACTTCCTCCAGTTGGTGAAGTACTGCCTTTGCAAGACAACCAAGGCAATCAGTTTCGTGCAGTGGTGATTGAGGTAACTCCTGAAGCCGTTATCGCCGACTTAAACCACCCTATGGCTGGTAAAACGTTGAACTTTGACATTGAAGTTCTAGGAGTACGTCCTGCAACAGAGGAAGAATTGGCACATGGACATGCGCATGGTGCTGATGGTCATTCAGGACACGAATAGATATAGAGTACGTAAAGTGACGAGGTGATAAAAAAGATTTTTTGTCACCTCGTCTTTTTTGTACTATGTGCAATAGCCCCCTGACACCTTCATCTCGCTTTCACTATTACATTTTTATTGCGCGCAACATTTCCCGTTTACCAGGGGCGCCGGGAGCCTTCTCTACAGCAAAGCCAAGTGCTTTCATCGAACGCTTCAAATTGCCAGTAATTGCATAGGTAACGAATACACCGCCGACTTTCAAAAAGGAACAAACCTTGGCTAGCGCTTCATCTGTCCACATTTCGGGCTGATGAATAGCCGCAAAGGCATCAAAATAGATGACGTCAAATTTATTTTCAGTTGTAAAGTCCAACAACTTTTCATGGGCAATATGCAACTGCACCTGCGGTGATACCATCACCTTCTGCTGTAAAGCGGCGCGATACTGTTCGGTGAATGTGTGCCACAGGTCTGTATGCACGAATTGATCGTAGCCAGTTGCGAAAATTAGCGCTTCTTCTAAAGGAAAAGCTTCAATACCGCAGTAATTGATAGCAACCTCCGCTTTAGCGGCGTAATCTGCCGTCAGCAGGAAATTTAACCCTGTACCAAAACCCACTTCCAATACGGAAGCCTCCTTGGCATCCTCCTTTTGCAAGAAAAAAGCAAGTCCTGTCTCCAAAAACACATGACGACTTTCCTGCAGCGCCCCATGCTTAGAATGGTAATGCTCCCCTATTTCTGGATGGTACAGCGTAGACGACCCATCCCCCGTAATAACGAATTCCATACTTGCAGATTTTTTTATCACAAAACTAAATAAAAAACAAGTATTTTAGCCTGAGCATGGGTAAGATTCTAGAAAATTACGGAAGTATACTCCTCCTTCTTTTAGGTATTAGCTTAGGGAGCATTGTCGGCTTATGGATTCCACAGGTGGTCGACTACATCAAACCACTAGGTGACATTTTCCTCAACCTACTGTTCGTATCCATCATTCCCCTGTTGTTTTTCGCAATCTCCTCGTCTGTAGCCAATATACAGGGCGAACAAAAACTCGGTAAGATCATCGGATTAATGAGCGTCGTTTTTTTGGTGACAATCGTTTTAGCGTCTATCGCAACTATTGTCGCACTGTACTTATTTCCGGTTAATGCAGGCATCGCAGCAGCAGGCGGGGTGGAAAATCCCATGGCCGACAATAGCAGTTGGGGCGACCGTATCGTAAGCTTTCTAACCGTCTCCGAATTCAACGATCTGCTATCGCGACAAAGCATGTTGGCCTTTGTGATATTCGCTTTCCTTGTGGGTATTTCGGCTCGACGCGCCGGCACTGCCGCTAACGCATTCATAAATTTCCTGCAAGCAGGGAATGAAGTGATGAAGCAGCTGCTGTTGCTGCTGATGAAGGCTGCCCCCGTAGGCTTGGGCGCCTACTTCGCCTTTCAGGTAAAGACCATTGGCCCACAACTTTTCGGCTTCTATGCCAAGCCCATGGCGCTCTACTACAGCTTCGGCACGCTGTTCTTTCTCTTGTTCTTTAGTCTTTATGCTTTTTTGGCCTACGGAAAAAAAGGCCCTGCAATCTTTTGGAAAAACAACATCGTGCCTTCCCTAACCGCATTGAGTACCTGCAGCAGCCTAGCCACGATGCCCGCCAACTTAAGTGCAGCCAAGAAGATCGGTATTCCAGCAGCCATTGCCAATGTGGTGATTCCCTTGGGAAATACGCTCTATAAAAATGGATCGGCTATCTCATCGATACTTAAAATTTATGTCGCTTTTGCCATGCTGGGATGGAACTTCTTTGAATGGAGCACGATCATCACCGCAATAGGTATCACGGTGCTGGTCACCATTGTGGCCGGAGGCATCCCCAACGGTGGTTACATGGGCGAGATGCTTATGATTTCCGTCTATGGATTGCCAACAGAAGCCATTCCGGCCGTCATGATTATCGGAACCTTAGTAGATCCACTGGCAACCATCCTGAATGCAACAGGTGATACCGTAGCAGCCATGCTCGTCACACGGCTCTCCAAAGAGCCTTTCCAACCTCAAGATATATCGTGATATTGTTAGCCTTGTGTAATTTTGATACCGACAACCAGAACTTAATAAAATGGACACCGCATCTTAGGAAACAAATACCTTATATTTAGACACTTAATATAGTATCATCTTATTCTCTAGAACAATTCTAAATAATAAGCAAAATTTGGCAAATTCCTTCCTTGTGAAAGCATTTCGTAATTTTGTATTTTATTTAGAGATAGTGCACTATGAAGAAAAGCTCAATTATCTTAATTGTTATTATTGCCGTAGCGATTTCCATGATCTTGGTGATCTATACAGACTCGAGTACGTATTCCACTTTTACAGAAGCAAAAGAGAAGCAAACCGAGCTTTATGTGGTAGGGGTATTGAATAAAGAGAAGGCCTTACATTATGATCCGGTGAAGGATGCTAATCATTTTTCGTTTTTTATGTACGACAACGATAGCACAGAATGCCAGGTCGTGTTTAACGGTTCCAAGCCACAAGATATCGAACGCTCGGAGCAAATTGTATTGACCGGAAGGATGGACGGGAACATTTTCCATGCGAGTAAGATCTTGATGAAATGTCCTTCAAAATATAACAAAGATCAAGTCGAGGTGATCGAGACCACAGCCTCTTTGTAGCACAGCGATGGAGCATCCATTTGTGCACGTAGCAACAATGGCACTATCGCATTTTTACTTTTTAATTTTTACTTTTTTATTTAAATAATGGACGTTAATTACGTTGGCGAGCATCTTCTACCGGGACAAATAGGGCAATTCTTTGTGATTCTGGCCTTTGGTTCTGCTATTCTATCTTGTATCAGTTACTTTTTCGCTACACAAGAGCCCGAGAACAGCGCTTGGCGCACCATGGGACGTATTGGTTTTTGGACCAATCTCCTATCGGTGGTTTCGATTGGTTCCCTGCTCTTTTACATTATTTACAACCACTTTTTCGAATATCATTACGCTTGGGCTCACTCTTCGCGATCCCTGCCCACACATTTTATCATCTCCTCCTTTTGGGAAGGTCAAGAAGGTAGTTTTTGGCTTTGGATGTTTTGGCAGGTCATTCTAGGCTCGGTATTGCTCTTCAAAGCCAAAAGCTGGGAGTCGCCTGTGATGACTTTCGTGATGCTGAGCCAAACATTCCTTGCTTCCATGCTGATCGGCATCGAGGTTTTCGGATCAAGAATTGGTAGTTCGCCCTTTATTCTTTTACGGGATGCGCTAGCTGCACCAATCTTTAAGGACCCCAACTACCTATCGATGATTGCCGATGGAAGTGGATTGAATGCTACGCTACAAAACTATTGGATGGTAATTCACCCACCCACCCTATTTTTGGGCTTCGCATCCATGATTGTCCCCTTCGCTTACGCGGCGGCAGGTTTATGGACCAAGCGCTTCAAAGAATGGATCACGCCGGGCTTACCTTGGGCGCTTTTTGCCGTGATGGTGCTCGGAGCCGGTATTATTATGGGCTCGTTCTGGGCCTATGAAGCCCTTAACTTCGGTGGCTTTTGGGCTTGGGATCCCGTGGAAAATGTTTCCATTATCCCTTGGTTGACACTGATCGCTGCCGTGCACGTTATGGTAGCTTACAAAAACTCCGGACACGGATTTTTTACGGCGACCTTCCTCGCCTTGATCAGCTTTGTGCTGGTGATCTACGCTTCCTACCTAACACGAAGTGGTGTCTTGGGTGAAACCTCGGTACACTCTTTCACCAGTTTAGGAATGTCAGGACAGCTCATCGCTTTCAATGTGACCTTTCTGCTTGTGACTATTCTGTTTTTGGTTCTGCGCAATAAAGAAATGCCCTCAACCCAAAAAGAAGAAGATATTTATTCCAGGGAATTTTGGTTGTTTATCGGCGGATTGGTGCTGACCGTAGCGTGCGTGCAAATGATTGCAACCACATCCATCCCCGTATTCAATGCGATATTCGGGACGAAAGTGGCGCCTCCAATCGATCCTATACCACACTACAATAAATATCAAGGCGCTTTTGCCGTTGTGGTGATGTTGCTGACAGCATTTACTCAATTCCTGAAATACAAGAAAACGGATAGCCGTAAATTTTGGGCAGCTACCATGGCGTCTTTCGTGATGGCTTTGATTATCGCAGGCTTGATCGTATACTTTGCTAAAGTATACAGCAACGTGATGTACATTCTCTTGACGCTTACCTGTGTATTCTGTTTGTTGGCCAACCTGCGTGTACTTGGCGATGCATTTAAGGGTAAATGGCGATTGGCGGGATCTGCAGTGGCCCATATCGGCTTTGCCCTATTGCTACTAGGCGCTTTGATCGCTGCGGCGACGAATGAAGTCATGTCGGTCAACGAAAGCAAATATATCGCCGTTCAGAACTTCGGAAAAGAAGGCGATAAATTCTCCGATCCCGGAGAAAACCTTTTCTTGACACAAGACGAGCCCGTACAAATGGGGGATTACCGCGTTACCTATATCGGCGACAGCGTTGCGCCTCCCAATGTATATTACAAGATAAAATATGAGCAACTAGATGAAGAGAGCGGCAAAGTAAAAGAGTCGTTTATTTTACGCCCTTTCGCACAAAACAATCCCGATATGGGTGGTTTGATCGGCACACCGGGCACCCACCATAGCATAACCCATGACATCTATACGCTGATCACAGCGGCGGCATCAGACTCCCAAGCAAAAGCCGCTGGCGTGCCAGAAGAAGAGAAAACAGGTTATGAAGATTATGATGAACCTGCAACCTACCAAGTCAATATCGGTGATACCCTACGCTACCGTAGCGGTTATTATGTTATCGAAGGCGTGAATAGGGATGCCAAACTTAACAATATTCCGAAAGGACCTGACGACATTATTGTAGGACTGAAGATCAAGGTTGTGACGGCGGATAACAAAACCTATCCCGTAGAGCCCGTTTTTGTAATCAAAGATGGTAACAGCTACGACTTCAACAAGGATGTGGCCGAACAAGGCTTACGTTTCCGTTTCACCAATATACTTCCGAAAGAAGATAAGTTGGAAATCATGCTGTATCAAAAACCCCTTCCAGAGAAGAAATGGGTAGTGTTTAAGGCGATCAAGTTTCCTTTTATCAATTTCTTCTGGGCCGGAACCATTATCATGACGATTGGTTTTGGAATGTCGATCTACCGTCGCTTGAAAGATGGTAAATTTGCCTAGCGTAGAACGGTGTGTATTTATTATGTTAATTGTAGTACTTAGATTTTTGGAGCTCGATGAACATTACGATTTTAGGCAGCGGCAATGTCGCTACGCATCTTGGAAAAGCATTCCTAAAAGATGGCCATCGCATCCAGCAGGTATATAGCAGAACTTTGGCCAATGCGCAAGCATTGGCCTCGCTATTAGACGCCACCGCTGTCAACAGCATCGAGATGATACAAACAGATGCTGACCTGTATTTGCTTGCGGTGAGCGATCAAGCAATAGGTTCCATCGCCGCCGCACTTCCGCAAAGCTTACGCGGCATTGTAGTTCATTGTTCGGGCGCCACCTCCATGGAATCGCTAGCTCATTTTCAACAGTACGGGGTGATCTATCCACCACAAAGCCTTCGAAAAGAAAATGATAACGCCATATCAGAAATTCCCTTTGCTGTTGAGGGCAATACCCTTGCAACAGGAAATATACTCAAGCAGCTGATGCAGAAGATTGCGTCGAAATCTTTTTCCTGCAGTAGCCAGCAGCGCCTAGCGCTGCACGTCGCGGCAGTCTTTGCCAATAACTTTACCAACAGCCTCTTCCAAATCAGCTTCGAGCTCGTGCAGGCGCAGGGTCTATCATTCGATCTAATCCATCCTATTATGCTGGAGACCGTACAAAAAGCCCTGCAGCAAGAACCAAGAAACGTACAAACGGGACCAGCACAGCGTGGGGATAAATTGACAATAGAAAAACATTTAAAGTTTATTAGCGAAATGCCAAATTGGGTCAAAATATATCAACAACTAACCGAAGAAATCAGCAGTAAAAAGGATAAGTAACCAATATTTTATCAAACAAACAAATCTTCACCGAACAACGTTCTTTTTTCTTAAAGATGTAATTAGTTCCTAATTTTGCATTGACCGCAGGATCATCGTGATGGTATGTGCAGCACGGATAGTAGCTACTGGCTCGTCTTTTGCTAGCTTTAAACAGCATAGCCTATGCGATAGGATTACAACAGCGGACAGTTTAGACAACATTTTTATATATGGCACTTAGAAAACTAATTCTTGGAACAATAGTTCTCATCAACCTGATCATTGTCTCCTTTGGAATTATATTCACCCCGAGTTGGTTTTGGCTACTTTTGGTTCCATTTCCACTGTTAATCTTAGCTGTTATTAACAGCACCCAGACAAAGCATGCAATTCTTCGCAACTATCCTGTAGTAGGTTATTTCCGATTCTTCTTTGAGAGCATACGTCCAGAGATGCGCCAGTATTTTTGGGAATCGG
>JAAIGF010003883.1_pt1 | contig 10060 bp, 8 predicted proteins | sample 6487441 | NCBI WGS metagenome assembly JAAIGF01 (sample SAMN13974129, study PRJNA590717) | phyllosphere metagenome | biome: pepper field; feature: multiple bacterial spot infested pepper fields; material: pepper leaves; isolation source: leaves from pepper fields | host: Capsicum annuum ...
GACGGCTGCGCTGCTTGCGCGGGGGAAGCGTCCAAATCGGGTTGTCCTGCATCATCGATCCGTTGTTGTTTCGTTATCGGCATACGACCGCAATGCTGGCGATTTGGTCGCATCGAATGACAGGGGGTGATAGTAGCAGTAGTAGAGGACAAGTTGCCCTAATGGGAATGAGGGTAACGGTGAATGAAAGCGTGGCGAGGAAGTTGCCGAGCCTGCTTTCTAAGAATTCGAAGGCCTAAGTTGGAGCGTTTCATCACTCCAACTTAGGCCCTGGAATCAATCAGGGTCAGCGCCAGCAATCATTGGCGCTGGCGCCTGATGCACCAACGCTGCGAACGCCCCTGGCGTTCAGCAGGAGGTCACCGCATTTGGTATCTGCGGTCTGCGCACCTTTGGGAGTGGCTGTAAGCAGGTAGCCCCCGCTGCCATTGGGGTTACTGACACTGAGTTCGTAGCGGCCAGATGACGATGTTTCGCTCATTCCCAGCTTGTCCATATCGGAATCAGAGGTGACGTAGCTGTTGGTTTGAGCGTAATAGCGCTCTTGTCGGGCGGCTGCATCGTTGAGCAATGCCATACCTTCCGAGCGGTACCCTCTCAACACATACTCCTGATAGCTCGGGTAGGCGATAGCCGCGAGAATTCCGACGATCATCACGACTACCATTACTTCGATGAGCGTGAAGCCACTTTGAGGTTTATACATCATCACTGATCCTCTGGAAGGAACTGCCAGCTCTGCCTACCGGAAACCGTAGGCCCGAAATTCACGTCGATGGACTCGCCGTCAGTTGTGAACAAGGTTCCGCCGCTCAGCGTGAAGCCACCGCCTGGCGCTTGGAAGCCCGATACGGGCACAGGCTTGCCGTCGTCAGTGTAGCTATCGGCATTATCTATTCTTCCATCCCTGTTGAAGTCGAAGACGGCGAACCTGGTTTGCCCGCCCGTGTAGGGGTTGATGCCGTAGGTCCAACCGGTCAGACCAGCCTCACAAGGGTCGGTTGATGGGGTCCTGGTTGTCAGGAACAGTACTTGCCCACGTGCAGCCATTTCATCAACGATCCGCTCACCCTCGACAGTGTCGCCTACTTTCAGGTCCAGGAACCAGCCATCTACTCCGCTTTCACCATCTGCAACTCTCCAGTTGACCGGTTCATCACTCAGGATACGAATCGTGTTTGACGAGGAGGTTTGTCCATTCACGAAGCTCGCGGTGGTCTGCGTGGTAAACCTTTGCTCTTGCAGTGACCCGCGTACGATAGTAGGTGTAGAGTTCGCGGCTTCCCCGGCAGTCTGTCTGTCCCAGATGCCGTAAAGGGTCTGCACGATTGCCTGCTCATCGTTCTCCTTGTCGGCATCTCTGAAATAGCGGCCAGTGCCGAACATCACGATATAGCCGCTTCTGCTCGGGTGGCGAACCAGAGAGGGAGGCGCGGTAATAGCCTGAGTTTCATCGTTTTCGTTGACGGCACTGAATAGTGGGCTGCCTCCAAAGGAAAGCTTGAACGTACTCGGATTCACGTCAGAGTCGCCACCATTGAGCGGTGCGAGGTCGAAGCGCCAGAGATTACCTTTCAGATCCCCGGCATATACGTAATCTGCAAACCCATCGCTGTTGTTGTCTGCAACACGAACGCTGGACAGGCCATTGTCCGCATCGGTATCTGCAGTGGGTATTTTTCGAATTAGATTGCCGGTGGCAATGTCGATCATCATCAATACAGCGCGACCGCTGCTGCTGTCGTAGCCGTTGCCAGTTACTACTGCCCAGTGGCCGCTGTGCAGCTTGGCAATGGTCGGTGCAGGGAAGCTATAACCCATATCGCTCGGTGTATTCTGCGGAGCATCGCTGGGTACATCATCACCGACGTTGAACTCCCACAGCAGGCTTATCTGGTCTGGGTCAGTAATATCCAGTGCATAGATGGCACGGCCACCTGCTCGCAGTGTGCCTACGAGTACCGTACGCCATTGGCTGTTGATGAATACATCCCTGATTACAGGTGTGCCATCTACATAGAACTTGTGTCGGCCACCCTCCTCGTTGAAGTTCGGGTCTGCCAGGCGATACAGCTCCGGAATCACCGCGGACGGAACGAACGCAAATTTTTCGGTGCCGTCATTGGCGTCGAACGCGTGCAGCATCCCGTCGTTTGCGCCTACGTATATTTGCTGCCGGCGATCTTTCTCTGCCTCTGCGAAAGCAGCATAGTCACCTTCGGGCTCGATGCTTTGCGCCAGATAGGCCAGATACTGAGCGCCTCCCACTACGACTGGGCTGGAGTTGATGATGTCGCCCAGCAGCGAATCTCGCGGACGGAAATTCGCATTGGCCGTGCCCTTGATGAAATTCAAGCGATTCTGGCCCAGCGTGATTGCAGCTTGGCTTAGCTGACCATTGGTGATGGGAGCTGGCGTATCGGTCGCCAGATCAGTAGCAAGAGAGGCCTGTAGGTCAACCAGAGCCAATGAATTGTTGCGCTCCTGACGGCTGGCCAGGTTGCTCCAGGTTAAATCTTCCAACCCTGTTCCCGCCGAATTCGCGATGCGAATATTGCGGTTGGCTGCGGTTAGTTTTGAGCCGGCGCTCCATTCTTGAGTACGCTTACGGGTAACGCGATCAATGCTTTCCTTGATGAGGTCTCCGCTCCAGGTGGCGATATCGAAATCGGTACGATAGATGAACTTATCATCGCCAGCTTCATTACCCGCCACGGAAACAGCTGGGCTTGTCACCGAATTGTTGGATTGATTGAGGCTGTCGAAAGCCTTGGTTAGCTGCTCTTTGAGCGTCAGCGCGTTGGTGACTAGGAAGTAGTTATCCGGATCGCCCGTCACCGTTGCCGGGTCTCGGCCGGGCATGCCGTATTTGGCGGCGTACCACAGCGGGCTGTTCAGAATCGCGGCACCACTTGAGCCAGAGGCTGTGAATTGGCGTGTCGCGTTCGGGGGCAGGCCTGTACAGTCGGGTTTTCCTCCTATGTTTGTCGCGCAATACCCTGCTGGTCTTCCAGGTGGCGTATTGAGCTTATAGGCTGTCTGACCGTCGCAACTGGAGCGCTGCCCATCATTAACAACTCGGTCCCTAAGGTCGCAGATTTCGAGATAGATACCGTCGGTTTGGTCCCCCGTACCAGAAATAACATAGCCCATATGCTGCCTGATTCCTCCGGCCGCATATTCAGACTTCAGATCTATTTGCAGCGTATTGTTTGGCAGGACTTTCAAGGTATATAGCGCAATGGCATCCATGTCATGGTCGGCACCCTGCTCAACATCTTCATAGTTGATACGGAATACTGCATAGGGTAGGCCGCCGTTAACCGTCTCATCTCTATCGCTGCCCTCAGGGTCCGTATTGGCTATCTGCTGCACATAGAAGTCGACTATCTGGTTAGTAGGCTGGAATGCACTGGTAGCGCTGATAGTGTCGCCGCCAACCGATTTGGCAAATGGCACGACGGATATTCTGCTATTTCCCACCGGGAAATCGATTTTTGGCAGCGGGGAGGCCAATGCCACAGCGTAAGTCTGCAGCTGTTTATCTCCACCAATTGCGTTCGTAGCAGCAAATTTTGCAACCCCGGCAGAATAATAGGTACCGCTCTTGCTCGGCTCTTCTGGCGCAAGCCCCCGAACCGTCGCCAGATCTGCGATGCGTTTTGCAGTTGGGGCATTGTCGGCAGTACCGTTGGATTCGCCGATAAATACAGTTTTCCCCGTCAAGCCTTCAGCTACGCCGATAGCGTTTGTTTCAGTGCTGACATCCAAGTTCCTTATTGATTGAGGATCATTACTGTTCGAAAACGCTGTACCATTTTCCTGCCAGCTACTGGTAGCTCCTGGTAATTTATAATCGTAGGAGGGGTTAATGTCGCTAATAATGGTCATCGCCGGAATCGAGCAAGAGGCGCGGTTGCCTCCGGATGCCGAATAGGGAGCTACCCAGCTTGGTTTGGGAAGTCCAAGAGTTGCGTCAGGGCCTGTTGTGTAGTCATAAGCACTGGTCGGCCCACTAGCCCCGGAAAAGTACCGCAAGGTTTCATACATCATTTCGCCAATAGGGTTGCCCCACATATAACAGGTATCTGCCTGCGTCATCGGCCTGCTTGACGTGCTCCAGGCGCAACCGTATTGGTTGCTGCCATAATTGAAGTCATAAATTCTCAGCTTGTTGATGGTGGCGACGATACCGTTGCGCTCTGGGGTCGGATTGTTAACGGTGTTAGTGCAGTAGGTGCTATCTGAAGAGCAGAATTGTCCAGTATAACGATCGACCTCCTTGGAAAAGCTGCTGATGTTACTGCGCAGAGTGCCGCCGCTCATGTTTTTGGCGTACGAGCCAGACAGTAGGCCAAAGAACATTTTATTGGTTTCACCAAAGTCATGCAGGATACCGGTCGGTTTTACCGCGCCACTGCCATAGACTTTACAGGTACTCTCGCGAAGATTTTCACTGTTCGGGGGGCAAACTTCAACGCGGATATTGTAGTTCGTTAATGTGCTGGTGGCCGCCTGAGCTCTGCGCCAATATACATACCAGCTATCCCCCCCAGCATTCTCGCGATGCCGTAGTCTGATGTTATAGGTTTTGCCCGCTTGGAGCCTGACTTGGGCTGTGGTTCCAACGCCTCCAGCATTGGCGGCACCGTTGTCGCCATAACGATAGGCGGTAGCCAGTACTGTCGTGCCGTCCAATATAGAGAAGTCAACGGCGTCATCTCCGTCGACAGAGAAGTCATACGTTACTGTTTCTGTTGGTGTAAAGGTGCCGGTGATCAGTGTGTGGAAGTAATCCTGTCGGTTAGTTGAGCAGTTGGTCGTGCCTGACCCTGAACCACCTGTGCCATTTCCTGTGAAAGGGTTATTGTTTTGAGTGCTTGGTGATTGTATGTAATTTACTGTTTGCTCCCCACATTTTCTATAGGTGTTATTGGCAAACAAACTGTTCATTTGCGCAGTGTTGGTTGGGGTGGCTAGGCTGCTAGTGTTCTTCCAAATTGCCAAGTTCAAGTTGTTAAAGGAGCTGTTTGGCACCTTTGCCCATGTGCCCGCCTGTGGACCGCCTGACGTGCAACTCACTTCGCTGCCTGTCGGGCCGACGCAATTCTCCATTGCAACTGGGCGCTCCTTAGATACCCAGTTCCAGATGCGAAATGATGTATTGGTTAATACGCGTAATTGTGGAATGCCGGTATCTTGTGTCGTTGATACCACTGCGAACATGTGGTGGTATCCTGATGCCGGTTGGCTAAGAGGGGTATAGTCGGTAATTTGATAACCTGAGTCGGCAAAGTACTCCTTGCCCCACGCGTGGGCATCCCGAGGGATGTAGGCGCCTTGCAGTAATGTTCTATCCGCAGCGTCTGTTACCCGATAACCACCATAAAGCACCTTGCGCAATGCATCCATGCGTGAGGTGGTCAGGTAGTTTAGGTAGTCACCGCTCCACTGGCCAGAGCATGTTTTATTCGTCGCAAGAGTAGTAGGGACGAAAGTGCCATCGGTGATTACATAGCAAACGTTGGAGTTGAAGTAGCCAAAGTAATCGATTCCGCCTTCATCTTTCGGGAGGTAGCCCTTGTAGCCGATATCTAGAACACCATCGCCATTGAGGTCGGATGCATCGTTATAAGCTTCGTAATAAAGTTTGTGGTCGCGCCCCATGACGAGCATGTTCAGTGGCGTAGCAGATTCGCTAACGAACAGCGGCTGTTGAGAGGGATTATTAGGCCCACCTGCGGCGAAGGCAGGAGATGCTGCAAGCGCCAAAGCTATGGCGAGCATATTGGGAGCCACGTTTGAAGAAGTTTTTCTTGAGAACATCATCAGTGGCCCCATTAATTGAATACCTTGGCTGTGGTAGTGCGCAGATTGGTCCTGTTATTCGAAGCGCTGTTCTCAGTTTCGGCATTTATCTCGTAACGAAAGGTGCCGATGCCGAGCATCATGTTTCCATATTCCGGATTTTCTGCCTGGCCTTCGGTCGCGCCGGAGGGCGCTTGCACCGCATACCATTTGATTGTTTGGTTGCTCTCGCCTGTCACGGGGCTGTATGTCAGAGCTGTCGTGAAATCCTGCGCGTATGCCGGCGCGACATTCAGAAAACAATAGGCGCCCGTGCAGTTGTTTGGCTCCAGAGGCTTCAGCGGCGACGTAAGGGCACGTTCGCCTTGCCGCAGTGCTGCCTCCGTATTGTTCAGCAGTTTCTGTTGCTCGATGAAATTACCGGTAATTCGCGCTTCAAGCGTTGTTTCTCTTACGCCCGACAACGCCAGAACTGTCACCACCAATAAAATAATTAATGCGACGAAGAGCGCTGCCCCGCGCTGGTTATTTTGCGTTGCCTTCATGGCATTAGGTTCCTCAGCGTCACGCTGCTTTGTGAAACTTGATAAAGTTGGCCCTTGTCATCGTTTTTCAGGGCTGAGAGTTTTGAGTCACTGTCATCAAGGCCGGTGATTGTCTGCCAGTTCTTGAGAGCATCTGCTGCACTGATCGAATCGCGCAGGCTACCACCGCTGCTACGCAGCAGCGCCACATAACGAATTGCAAGAATGGGATCGCTTGTATCGTCGATGGTGTACTGGCTGACGCTACGCGGATCCGCACTGCTCCCCGTGCCCAGCTCAAAGCGAAGATCAACGATGCCAGCTATCAATTCCCCTGAGCTCACCGTTGCTGTAACGGTACCGGTCATGTTCGTATGCACTCGCGTGCAATTCAGCCGTCCGGGTGTAGTGCCATCCCCTTCTTCGAACCACAAGCGCTCTATGATGATTTCCTGAGGGCTGGTATAGGGGCCGGATTCTAGAGCAGAGGCCGTTACGGGCAGATCTCCCAGGCAGTCCCGGTCAATCTGATCGCGCGGCTGGTAGCGAATGCATATTTCGTTTTGAGAAATTCTCTTTGCCGCAGTACCCGCTTCAAAGTCGCCACAACCGGCGACGTTCCCGGATAGCGCGGGGAAGGCAAAGTCAAAAGGTTCATCTGGCCGCCGGCGGTAGCCCGCTTTGGACAGTTCCTGTTGTAGCAGGAGCAGTGCGTAACGACTGCCTTCTAGGTTTTCCGATTGGCTTTGCTGAAATGAATAGCTGCGCTTGTTATCGATGTATATCTGCACAATGCCCAGTATTAGAAAGCTGCTAAGCGCCATCGCTACCATCAGCTCAATCAACGATAGGCCAGCCTGTAATCTCTGTTGTCTCATATCGGTGTCCTAAATCTGCGTACGCAGGCGATATCTGCAGATGGTGGAGTCTTCATCTTCGTCGTTAGGATCCATGCACTCACCCGCTTTGGTACGCCAGGCAATTTGAATCTCGACCGTCGTACCTGTGCCCGAACAGCTGTTGGCTGTATTTGTACGACACACGTAAAAATCGGAATTGAGCAGGTCAGCAACACCGTCTTCACTGCTGACAACACCGGGCAGTGCCGTTTTCACCTTGCCGACCCAACAGCCAAGCTGCTCTGACGGCGTGTTTGGCATTGGCATACAGCTCGTCGGTGTTGCTGGGAAGTCTTCTGCGGCGGCCTTATAAAAGCCAGATGACTCAGGCAGGCCTGTTGGTGTGGCGCGCATCAATTCGACAAGATCGTTAGCCAGTGTCGCTGCGACATTGCGTTGAACGGAATCCTGCGTGAACTGAATGGTTCTGGCTTGCAATGCCACCATACCTAGAACACCGACGCTTACCAAAACCAGTGTGACGAGCACTTCGATCATGCTGAAGCCGCCTTGCTTCTTGCTGTCAGTCATCACTTTCGGTCTCCTGTTGTTCTGAGGCGCAGGTGGTCATTGCGTCAGTTGCTTCAGGACCTGTTTTACCCCGCGCCCAGCTACGCACGCTGCCTGAGCTCCTGACCATGATGGTAAAACCGTTTGCGAACTCATTGTCTCTGCAGGTGTAAAGAGTTGTGGTGCTGGCCGTTCCGTTGTACCGATACGTGATATCCGACTTATCCGCGCTGATATTGACGTTTGCAGGCAAATCCAGAGTACGCAGAGGGTCTTCTGAACAGGTTTTCTTTCTTACCGTCCAGCCAGTATCTTCCTTGCAGACCTTTATTAACTGACGCTGTTCTACTGCAGTGCTACGGGCATACTGAAGTAGAGACAGCATTTCGTTATTGAACGCCTGCGTCCGATTGTTATTGATGAATTGCGTGAAGTTCGGAACAGCAATAGCAGCAAAGATGCCTAATATTGTTATTGTGACAAGTAGTTCAATCAGGGTAAAAGCGCGTTGCCGGGACCTTCCCTGTGCAGTAGCGCTGCTGCTATCCATATTTATGAGCATGGCTTTCGGTTCGAGTCAGGACGATGCTGCATGCTGACTATCAGCGCGATGCTTGTCTCGGGGCCGGAGATGACCGGTTCAACTCTCGGGATGGTCGGTAGCGCAGCAGCCTCTTGGTGATGCACTGATGCCCTGCCGTATCCGGCCTTGGCGGTTGAGGGTGAGCTGCCAGTGTTCTCCATTTGCGCGGCAAATCGTAAACCTGCCATTGCTGGCTGGACTCGTGCCGTTAGGTTGGAAACGAATGTGTTGACCGCCGAAGCCCGCCCAGCAAAGATTCTCCGAGGGCGCTTTATGTTGACTCAGCAATTGGTCTTCAGCATTCGTGCGGATTTGTAGCCAATATCCCCCCCAATCGCCATTGCAATTCATCCCGTCGCTTGAACCGCATAGCTGGTGTGGCCGGTTGTGGATGATGGCATTGGTTCTTGTTTGGTTGATTTGTGAAACAAGCAGGTTACGTAAGGCTTTATCCTTGTTGTCTTGGACAAACTTTTGAAAGTTGGGCAGCGAAATACTTAATAGGATAGCCAGCAAAGTGATTGCCACTAACAGCTCTACAAGAGAGATTCCCATTTGTCGATCTCTATTCATGACGCAAACCTCTATGCGCGTATGATTGGCAGCCTTCTCGGCTGCCGTTCTGTCTAGACCCTGGGGTCTCACTGTCAAGGCATGCCGCTTGTGTGATGGGGTGAGTTTTGCGTGCGGATGTAATCGTTGTGGGCGGTGGGGTCATCGGGTTGTTGTCGGCGTACCTGCTGGCGTGCGCGGGCAGGCGGGTCACGCTGGTGGATCGCGCGTCGGTCGGTAGCGAGGCGTCCTGGGCGGGGGGCGGAATTGTTTCGCCGCTTTATCCGTGGCGCTATAGCCAGGCGGTCACGGCACTGGCTCACTGGTCGCAGGATTACTACCCGGGTTTCGGCGCGCGCCTGTTGGCCGATACCGGGGTCGATCCCGAAGTGCATGTCACCGGACTCTACTGGCTGGATCTGGATGACCAGGCCGAGGCGCTGGCGTGGGCGCAGCGCCAGGGGCGGCCGTTGCACGAGGTTTCGGTCGAGGCCGCCTATGCCCAGGTGCCGGTGCTTGGTGACGGATACAAGCGCGCGATTCATATGTCCGGCGTGGCCAATGTGCGCAACCCGCGGCTGGTCAAGGCGCTGCGATCGGCCTTGCAGGGGTTGCCGAACGTTACGCTGCGCGAGCACAGCCCGGTGCTGCAGTTCGTGCGTGATGGCGCGCGCGTTACCGGGGTCGTTACCGCGGAGGGCGAGATGCTGGCCGAACAGGTCGTCGTCGCGGCCGGGGCGTGGAGCGGGGAGGTGTTGCGGAACTTGGGGCTGGCGCTGCCCGTCGAGCCGGTCAAGGGGCAGATGATCCTGTTCAAGTGCGCCGAAGACTTCTTGCCCAGCATGGTATTGGCCGGCGGGCGTTATGCGATTCCGCGACGTGATGGACACATTCTGGTGGGCAGTACGTTGGAGCATACCGGCTTCGACAAGACGCCGACCGACGAGGCGTTGGCCAGCCTGCGGGCTTCTGCTGAATCGCTGCTGCCGGCGTTGCGCGATGCCGAGGTGGTGGGGCACTGGGCCGGCCTGCGGCCCGGCTCCCCCGAGGGCATTCCCTTTATCGGTGAGGTGCCGGAGCATCCGGGCCTTTGGCTGAACTGCGGGCACTATCGTAATGGACTGGTGCTGGCGCCGGCGTCCTGCCAGTTGCTGACGGATCTGATGCTGGGGCAGCAGCCGATC
>JAAIGF010381205.1_pt1 | contig 10056 bp, 6 predicted proteins | sample 6487441 | NCBI WGS metagenome assembly JAAIGF01 (sample SAMN13974129, study PRJNA590717) | phyllosphere metagenome | biome: pepper field; feature: multiple bacterial spot infested pepper fields; material: pepper leaves; isolation source: leaves from pepper fields | host: Capsicum annuum ...
GCACCGGATGGGAGAACGGCGCCCTCGGATACCCCACCACACAGGAGTACGGAGGACTCCGCGACGGCGGAGTCTGGCAACGATTCCAGGGCGGCACCATCCACTGGTCCGCAGCCTCGGGGGCTCACTGGACCAAGGCCGCATCGAGCATCCAGAACGCCTGGGCCGCGCAAGGCTGGGAGAACGGCGCCCTCGGCTATCCGACCAGCGAAGAGCAGGCCGTGAGCGGCGGCGCCGTGCAGCAGTTCCAGGGCGGCTCGATCCGATGGACGGCGGCCACGAACACCACCCAGGTGATCCTGCGCTGACTTCGCGTGCGGCCGCCGCGCGCGGCGGCCGCACGACCACGGTGCGGTACGCTCCTCCGTTGTGTCCGTCCTCGCCACCCCCGTCGCAGAGCAGCGCCCGGCGCGGCGTCCCACCGCGGTCATCCCCGAGATCCAGGGCCTCCGCGCCATCGCCGTGGCGGCGGTGGTGCTCTACCACCTCTGGCCCGCGCGCCTGTCCGGCGGCTTCGTCGGCGTCGACGTCTTCTTCGTCGTCTCCGGTTTCCTGATCACTGCGCACCTGCTTCGCGAGGCTGACAGCGGACGCGTCGCGGTCGTACAGTTCTGGGCCCGTCGGATCCGGCGGCTCCTCCCAGCAAGCCTCCTGGTGCTCGCGTCCATCGCGGTCGCGTCGGTCGCCTTCGTGCCGCTTGCCGATTGGGAGCGGATCTTCCGCCACATCGCCGGCTCGACGGTGTACGTCGAGAACTGGTTCCTCGCCTCCGACGCCGTCGACTATTGGGCGCAGGCGAGCGCTGCGCCGCCGACGCAGCACTTCTGGTCGTTGTCGGTCGAAGAGCAGTTCTACCTCGTCTGGCCCATCATCTTCGCCGCGCTCGCAGTGATCGCCGCGCGGCGCGGGCAGCGTGCTTTCCGCCGGGCCGCCACTGTGGTGTTGGCCGTGATCGTGCTGACGGGCTTCGCCTATGGGCTCTGGTACTCGCTCGCGTCCCCGAGCGTCGCGTATTTCTCGACCTTCGCGCGCGCCTGGGAGTTCGCCGCCGGTGGCCTGACGGCGCTGCTTGTGGACCGCGTCCCGGGCCGCCGCGCGCTGCGGGCCGCCGCGGCCTGGACCGGCGTGGCGCTAATCGGTTTCGCCGTGATCGTCATCTCCTCCGATCTGCCCTTCCCCGGCTGGGCCGCGCTGCTCCCCGTGCTCGGAACGGTGCTCGTGCTTCTCGGCGGGGCGTCGCAGGAGCGCTGGGGCTTCGGCCGTGTGTCGTCATGGCGACCGGTTCTGCTGGCGGGCGACCTCTCCTATGCGATCTACCTGTGGCACTGGCCCCTGATCGTGCTCGCCCCCGAGGTCACCGGACGCGAGCCGGGCACGCTCGACAAGCTCGTGATCCTGGCGCTCACCGTCGGGCTTGCCGCGCTCACCAAGCGCTTCGTCGAGGATCCGGCCCGCCGGTCTCGGTTCCTCTCCTCGCGCCGCTCGGTACCGACCTTCGCCGCGGCCGCGGGCGCCACTGCAGCCCTCGTCGTCGGATCGCTCCTCGCTCCACAGGCGGCGTCAGGCATGATCGCCGACCAGCTCAGACAGGCGAACGCCATCGCCGCTTCGTCCGAGGCGTGCACCGGCGCCGAGGCCGCCGTCGAGGCAGGCTGCGACCCGGTCGGCGTCGGCAGCCCGGTACCGGACGCGGAAGTCGTCTTCCAGAACTTCGACCCGGTGATCGAGGAATGCTTCAGCCAGGACGACAACGCTCGCCTCCAGATCTGCGCGTTCGGTGAGCAGATGGCACCCGGCCTCCGCGTCGCACTCGTGGGCGACAGCCACGCCGGCGCCCTGGCCCCGGCGCTCGAGCGACTCGCCGAGCAGCGCGACTGGGATCTGCAGGTGATGCTGAAGCCAGGCTGCCCCTGGTCCGACACCACGCGCTACCGCTCCGACGGCAATACCGCGGCGGTCGAGAACTGCTCGTCCTGGCGCGAGCAGGTCGACGCCGAGCTCGCCGGCCAGGAGGTTCCCTTCGACCTCGTTGTCACCACGTCCTACGCGATCGTAGGCAACCTGGTGCAGGCCGGCGCGAGCGCTTCGCCCTACGACGAGTCGGTCGCAGGGCTGCAGCGCACATGGAGCGCGCTCGAAGCGCGCTCGCCCGGCACGCGCATCGTCGTCGTGCGCGACAACCCGAACTGGGATGCCTCTCCCGTCGACTGCCTACAGCGAGCGTCGGCCGCGGATTGCACGCAGTCCCCGGAGCAGGCGTTCAGCAACCCCGACCCCCAGCCAGAGGCCGCTGCCGGTGGAGTCGCGACCCTGCTCGACCTCAGCGACGTCTACTGCCCGGACGGCGTCTGCCGCTCGGTACTCGGCGGCTTGACGGTGTACCGCGATGCCCACCACCTCTCTGAGGCGTTCGCGATCTCGCTCGCACCCGTGCTGGGCGCTCGTCTCGACGGCATTCTCGCCACCTCCCCCGATCCTTAGGAGCCCCGCTCATGTCCTGGTTCCCCGCTATCCTCCCGACGCTGACGGCGCTCGCGCTCCTACTGCTGCCCGGCGCATCAGTGCTCCTCGCAGGCGGTGTCGAGCGCCGACTGATGCTGCTCGCGCCTGCGATCAGCACGGGTCTGATCGGCGGGAGCGCCGTCGTGTGGGGCTTCCTGGGCTGGGCCTGGGGGCCGGGAGCCGTGGCGCTGACGGCGCTCGCGGCGACCGTCATCGCTGCGCTGCTGCGCTGGCGGCGACCGCTCCCCCTCACGGTAGGCGTGCGCCCCGGCGATCTGCAGATCGTGCTCGCGGTGCTCGTCGGTCTCTTGGTCGGTGGCGTCGTGCTGCTGCGCGTGTATGCCTCGGTCGTCCCTGGCCCGGAAGCGATCGGCCAGCTGCAGGACACGATGTTCCACATCGATGTGGTGCGCTACATCATCGACGGCGCCAACGGCTCTTCGCTGCAGACCGGTTACATGGACGGCTCGGCGGAGGCCTCCGGCTTCTACCCGGCAGGGTGGCATGATGTGGCCGCGCTCGTCGTGCTGCTGACCGGCTGCAGCATCCCGATGGCCGCCACCGCGATGACCGCCGCGATCACCGTCGTCGTCTTCCCGGCCTCGATGCTGCTACTCACGACGACCCTCTTCGGAACGTCGGCCCGCCTGGCGCTGGCGACCATGATCGGTGCGCAGGTCGTCGGCGCGTTCCCATGGCGCTACCTCAGCTGGGGCCAGCTCTACTCGAACCTGCTCGCGATGGCGCTGCTGCCCGCCCTGATCGCCGCTCTCGTGCTGCTCTTCCGCACGTGGACGGACCTGCGCCCGCACGAACGCGCTCTGCGGATCGTGCTAATCCTCTGCGCGCTCGGCGGCACGGCGCTCGCGCAGCCCAACACCGTCTTCGCCCTCATCGTCTTCGGCGCCCTCTTCCTCATCGGGTTCGTCGGCGGACGCGAAGCGCGCGCGGCTCACGGCCTCCGACGCGCCGTCGCCGGGACCGCAGCGGTGATCGTGGGCACCGGCCTGGCATGGGTCGCGCTCTACGTCGCCCCGTTCATGCAACGCACCGTGACCTGGGTCTGGAACTCGTTCGAAACCCCCGCACAGGCCTTCGGCGAGGTCGCGCTGCTCGGCCTAAACGGCGGCGTCGGCCAGCCGCTCGTCGCCGCGTTGGCACTCATCGGCGCGGTAGTCGCCTGGCGCAGCGTTCCGTCCGCACGATGGTTCGTCGCGGCAGGAGCGGCCTTCGCCGTGCTGTACATGCTCGCGGCCGGCCTCGAGGGCTGGGTGCGCGACTTCCTGACCGGTTTCTGGTATCACGACTCCTACCGTCTCGCCGCCCTCGTCGCGCTCGTCGCGAGCGGGCTCGTCGCCCTCGCCATCGATCGGATCTGGGCGTCGGCCTCCGACCGGCTCCGCGACGCTCGGGGCCGCATCCTGCTCGGCGCCGTGGCGCTCGCTGCCTTCGCCGTGGTGCTGCTCGGTCCGGGCCTGCACCAGCAGCGTGAATGGATCCGCGCCAGTTTCCAGACGGAGGACGCCTGGATGCTCTCCCCCGGCGAGCAGAGCTTCCTTGACGAGGTCGAGACCACAATCGCCGACGATGCTGTCGTACTGAACAATCCATATGACGGTTCCGGTCTCGGCTACGGCCTGAACGGTATCGACATGCTCTTTCCCGCGATGGACGGCAACTGGCTCGGCACGTGGGACGAGCGCAAGCGCCTGATCGCAAGCTCCCTCAGCACCGACGGCCTCAATCCCGAGCAGTGCGCCGCGCTCGACAATTTCGACGTCGAGTACCTCGTACAGCTCGACGATCGGCCGTACTCGGCCGCCGGAACCGGCCCGGAGTGGTCCGGCCTGCGCGTGGCGCCAGGCACCGACGGCTTCGAGACGGTGCTCGTCGACGGCGAGCGCTCCCTGCTCCGGATCGTCGGCTGCGACTGACCCCGGTAGAGTTCCCGAGCGGGCGTCGCTGCGCCGCCCGCAGCACGGCGGGCTCCGCTCCGCGCCCCGACCGAAAGGCCACCCGTGAAGTTCCCGTCGCCCGAGCGCGCCATCCTGCCCGAGTACCGGAACCGCCGTCGAGGGCGTATCGGCGCCGGGGCTTGGATGTTCCTCGCCACCTCGATGATCGCCGGCGTGCTGTTCATCCTCATGAACCCGCCTTTCTGGGGCAACGACGGCCTCAGCCAGTACTCGCGCGCCTACCAGGTCTCCCACGGCCAGTTCCTGCCGCAGGAGATCGAGTGGGGCGGCAAGGGCGAGTCATACGGCGGGTCGATCCCGGCGCCGGTATGGCAGCTCTACACGCACGCCGCGACCGACCTCGGCGCCAACCCCTCCGAGCCGGCAGCGATGATCCTCGAGCCCGAGCGCTACGCCGAGCTTGGCTCAGCGACGTACCGCTCCGACGAGAGCAACCTCATCTGGTTCACGAACACGGCAGCCTACTCGCCCGTGCCGTACCTGCCTGCTGCCGTGGCGTCCCTGATCGCCGAGGTCGGAGGCTCCTCAGTCGACACGGCGCTGCGCGGCATGGCGATGGCGAGCCTGCTCGCCTACGTTCTGCCGGTGTTCGGCGCGCTCGTCATCGTGCGGGCCTCGCGCAGCCGGTGGCTCTTGCTCGTGCTGGCGCTCCTCCCGCCGGCCTTGCTGCAGTCGGCGACCATCACCGCGGACGCGCTGACCAACGGCGTCGCGCTGCTGTTCGCGGCGCTCATGATGCGCGTCTCTCTCGAGCGCCGGGCCCTCACCGGCGTACAGACTGCGCTGCTGTACGCCTCGGTCGTGTTGCTGCCGCTCGGCAAACCCAGCTACATGGTGCTGGTGCTCCTCGTGATCGCAGCCCCACGGACCCTCCTGCGAGGGCCAGGATGGTTGCGCTGGGTGGCCCTGAGCCTGTCCGCCGCCGCGTGGGGAACGTGGACCCTGGCGACCCGAGGCATCAGCGATGTGCTGGCGTTCTACCGTGCCGACTACGAGCAGCGCGACTTCGGTATGACGCCGATGATCGAGCAGACGCTGGGCGACCCGCTCGGCTTCGTCGCGAACGCCATCCGCACCCTCTTCTACCGCGACAACTTCTTCTTCCTCGACCTCATCGGCTCCTCGAACATCCGCGTGCCGAGCACCGCGATGCTCGCGATGACCGTGGTCATTGTGATCGCGGTGGGCCTGCTGCCGAGGTTCAACCTGGCCGCCCGTTGGTCGAAGCGAATATGGATCGGCGCCTCGGTCATCTCGGTGCTCGCGATCTTCGGCACGCTCTACGTTTCCTTCACCCCGGTCGGCTTCTACCTCATCGACGGCGTCCAGGGCAGATACTTCTTCCCACTCTGGCCGGTGCTGCTGCTCACTATCGCCGCCTTCCTCCCGCTGCGCTGGCAGTCGACGGCCGGATCTGATTCGCGCGTGGGAGTGGTCGTAGGATCGGTCGCGGTCGCGGCAGTCGCGGTGACGCTCGCGAAGTTCTGGTACGTCGTCTGGGTGGGTGCGTAGTCGAGGCGCTGTTCAGGCTGCGGCACGGGCATCGTCCGAACTCCGCCGATAGGATCGCGGGAATACCGCATCGGGCGACTTCCCACGCGGCGGAGAGGACCGATTCACCGTGACAGCGCTCCGGATCATCCTCGATCCGATCGTCGCCCCGCAGCCTGACGAGAGCGGACGCTACGCGTTCGAGCTGACGAGGGAACTCATCGCCACGGCGCCATCGGGAGTGGCGGTAGAGGGTGCGATCGCCTCGTCTCCGTCGTCCGTCTACGAACGTCTGGAGCGCGAGCTCCCCGGCCTGGCGGAACTCCACAAATCGGCATTGGACCCCGTTGCCCTGAGACGTCTCTGGCGAAGGGGAGTCGGCTTCTCGCATGGAGGTATGGTCCATGCGCACGATCTCCTGGCCCCGCTCGCACGGCACGATCACGACGCCAACCCTGGCGTGCAGACCGTCGTCACCGTCCATGACACCCTCGCGTGGACGGCACCCTCGTGGCTGGGCAAAGGCGAAGCAGCGTGGCGTGTAGCGATGCTGAGACGGGCGGAACGTTTCGCGGATGCGATTATCGTGCCGAATCACACGGTTGCCGATGCACTCCACGACTTCGGAAGCTTCAGGGACCGGATACGAGTGATCGCGGGCGGCACACGACTCGCATCGGCCAAGCTATCCGCGAAGCCGACGATCTCGAATTCGTTGGAGCTGCCGGAACGGTACCTCCTGACGGCAGGGTCCGGCAGCGCACGTCGAAGTCTGATGCCCCTGCTGAAGGGGCTCAGCCGGACCGATGGTCCCGAGATCCCGCTCGTGCTCCTCGGTCTGACCGACGTCGATGCAGCGTGCAATGCGGCCGGCCTCGACCGGGACCGGGTCATCGTGATGAACTCAAATGACCGTGACGTCGTAGGCGCAGTCTTCGCGGGTGCATCGCTGTACGTGCACCCTGGCCCGGCGGACGGATTCGGGCTCTCGATCCTCGATGCCATGGCTGCTGGCGTACCCGTGGTGCACGGCGACGAGCAGGAGCTGGTCGAGCTCACGGCCGACGCCGCACTCGTCGTCTCCCGGAAGGACGTGGCGGGTTTCACCGCATCTCTGGCGCAGCACCTCGACGCGTTGCTCGACGACGCTCAGACGATGGAGCGCATGCGCTTCTCGGGGCGGGACCGTGCCCGGTTCTTCAATTGGCAGGATGCCGCCGAGAAGGTCTGGCAGCTGCATGCCGATCTCTGAGCGTCTCAGCAGATAACATCGGTCGCGGGGGACGACGACGCCGGATGAAACGGCACCGCCGAGCAGGACAGGCACGACTATGACCATCGCTGAATCGCACCCCACCAGACGCTCCTTGAGGGCCGGAGGAGTCGCATCTCAGCGACGCTCCGACGTTCAGGGCCTACGCACCGTCGCCGCCGTGCTCGTCGCCGCGTATCACATCTGGACGTATCGGATCTCCGGCGCCGTCGATGTGTTCTTCGTCGTCTCGGCCTTCGTGATGACGCAGTCGATGCTCCGGAGCTTCGACCGTCACGACGGCGTCCGTTTCGGACGCTTCCTCCGCGATCTGCTGTTCCGCATGGCGCCGCTCGCGTGGATCGTCGTGGGCGGAACGATGATCGCGGCTCTGATCCTCATGCCGATCACCGACTGGTCGACGATCACAACCCAGGCCGCCTACGCCGGCACGTTCTCGATGAACTATTTCCTCGCGAGCGAGAGCATGGCGTATCTAGGCGACGATGCCAATGGCAGCCTCTTCCAGCATTTCTGGGCAATGGCCGTGCAGGTACAGTTCTACCTTCTCTTCCCACTCCTCGGAGCGGTTGCCTACAACGTCGGGCGGCGGCTTCGACGGTCCCCGGCGAACGTGCTGCTGCTCATCTTCATCGTCATGTTCGTCGCCTCCTTCATTTATGCATGCGTTGGTGTCTCCTGGAGACAGGAGTTCGCCTACTACGACACACCAGCCCGAGCGTGGGAGTTCGCAGCCGGGGCGCTCGCGGCGATCATCATCCCTCGAATCCGCTGGGGCAAGTGGATCTCCGCGATCGCGTCAGGCCTCGGCCTCGCAGCGCTGATCAGCTTCGGTGCCCTCTTCAACGCCACCACCTTGTCGCCGGGACCTGCATCGCTCGTGCCCGTCGTCGCAGCCGTTCTGATCTTGCTCGGCGGCGTCGCCGGAGTCGACAGCGGCGCCAGCCGTCTTCTCTCGTGGAGGCCGCTCGTCGCGGCTGCCGAGTACTCTTTCGGCTTCTACCTGTGGCACTGGCCAGTGCTGGTGATCTACCGGTCGTTGACAGGTTCCGATCGCCTCGATGCGATGTCCGGCGTGGGTGTGATGGCCGCCGCCGCCGGCCTCGCATTCGTCACCCAGCGTTGGCTTGAGAGGCCGGTGCGCGATGGCGCACGTGCGGCAGCGAAGGCAGGTGGCTGGAAACAGCCTCTATTCGCCCTGGCCGCGCTTGCCCTCGTTCCCCTCCTCACCGTCGGTGGGACGCGTGTGTATCTCGACGGCGTCCTCGCGGCGACGCCGACGACGAATCCCGGTGCTGCGGTCGTCGCTGACCCCGCAGTCGTCCTCAGCCCCCTTGCGGGAGTGCAGCCGTCCCTAGCGACGCTTGCCGATGGGCAATGGGAGTCCTGGTTCGAGGATTGCGAAGAGCTCTTCACGGACGGGGGCGCACTCTACGAGCGTTGTGAGGCGGGTTCGGAGGATGCGCCGCTCTCGATCGTCGCGGTCGGCGATTCCCACACGGAGATTTGGTTGACGGCCTTCGCTCCAGCCATCGAGGACGGCCTGATCCGTATGACCAGCCTGAGCCGCGGTGGCTGCATGCTTTCGAGCCGTGGGGACGACAAGTACGCGGAGGATCCCGCGCACGTGGCCGACTGCGAGCAGTTGAACGAAGTCCGCGCGGAGATGATCTTGAGCGAATCCCCGGACGTCGTGTTCACGACGGCCAGCATCGCCCAAGCTGGAAGCCCGGAGCTGACCGTGCCGTCGGGATTCGTCGACGCAGCAACGCAGCTCACCGAGCTCGGGATCCCGGTGGTCGGGTTCCGAGATGTTCCCCGCCACCTCGAATCACCGGGCGATTGCCTCGAGTCCACCAGCATGAACGAGGAGGCGTGCGCCATCGCGGCCGAGGAACTGCTCGAAGCGCTCGATTTCGAGACCTCGATTCCCGAGCTGCTTATCGCCAATCCGCTCGTCACGACCGTCGACATGACGGACCTGCTCTGCTTCGACGGCTGGTGCCCGGCCGTGATCGGCGGCGTCATCCCCTATCTCGACGATAACCATCTCGCACGCGACTACGTCGCGACGATGAGCCCGTACGTGCTCGAGCGCTTCGCCGCTGCCCTCGATCGCATCCCGACACCGGTCTCACTTGCCCTCTGAGCGCATCCTGGGCGTCCGACGACACCCAGGAACCCCGAACCGGGTCCTCGCCCACCCTGGAAGAGGACGTAGCGGCGCCGCGCCGCTGCCGAGACCGCAACGGAGGCATCATCATGCGCACCGCCAAGAAGACCCTCATCGCCGTATCCGCAGCCATAGCCCTCGCCGGCTTCGGCGCGACCCCGGCGTTCGCAGTGCCCGCCCCGACCGCCTCGATCCAGGTGGACCAGACGCTGCAGGTGCGCTATCTGATCTTGAGCCAGACGAACCAGCTGCGTGCGGCCGCGGGGCTGCCCGCGCTGCAGCCCTCCGCACCGCTCGACGCCTTCGCGCAGCAGTGCACGCAGCAGCAGGCGGATGCGCGCAGCATCTTCCACTGCGCTCCGCCCGCCGACTTCGACCTGGCCTGGGGCGAGAACGTCGCCTACGGATACAGCCCCGAGCAGGTGGTGACCGGATAAATAAACTCCCCCGGCCACCGCGCCAACATCCTGAACCCGCGCTACACGCACCTCGGGGTCGGCTACGCGCTCGACGCCGACGGGCGCACGCACTTCACGCAGAACTTCCAACTGCCCCGTTGATCGGAGGGCGCCCGTCGTGCCTCAGGGCGCGGCGGGCGCTGCGGTGAGCGCATCCCGCACCAGCTGATGCACCTGGTCGAA
>JAAIGF010010219.1_pt1 | contig 10055 bp, 7 predicted proteins | sample 6487441 | NCBI WGS metagenome assembly JAAIGF01 (sample SAMN13974129, study PRJNA590717) | phyllosphere metagenome | biome: pepper field; feature: multiple bacterial spot infested pepper fields; material: pepper leaves; isolation source: leaves from pepper fields | host: Capsicum annuum ...
GCGTCGTAGCGCGTCTCGAGGTTGTGCAGCATGGTGGTCAGCTCATCGCTCGACGACACCTGGTCCTCGACCTTCTCGAGGTACTCGCGGTTCTCGTCGCGCAGCGTGTCGCTGTCGAAGACGAGGCCCGTGGCGATCGAGACGCTGTCGAGGGCGGCGATGGCCGCAGCGGGGAAATCGGTCTCCGCCAAGTAGTGCGGAATGAGGAGCGCGAAGCCCGACACCGACATCCCGGCATCCGACAGGCGGTATTCGAGGAGGTGCCCGGCGGTCGACGGCACCTGCGTGCGCGGCTTCCACACCGAGTGGGCTTCGGTCAGATCGCTCCGGTTGCCGCTCACCGTCGTTCCGAGCGGCCGGGTGTGCGGGACGGGCATCGGGATCGCGTGGAACCACGTCACCGATCGGACCTGGAGTCCCTCGGCGAGTCCCACCACGGTGTCGACGAACGCCTCCCACGCGAAGTCGGGCTCGTACCCGGAGAGCAGGACGAACGGCTGCCCCAACGCGTCGTGCACGAGGGCGAGGTCGAGACGGGGCGCCTGATAGTCGGTCAGGTGGTCGCCGTCGAACGTGATGATCGGGCGACGGGCGCGGTAGTCGAAGAGGACATCCGGGTTGAAGGTGACCACCGGCTGCGGGTCGTGCTCGGTGTGCAGGTGATCGACGACTCGCGTCACCGCGGATCCGGCATCGGTGAAGCCGGTCAACGCGACGACCAGAGGCAGACCCGCCGGGACGGGCGGAGCGGTCGTTATGCGCTCGTACAGGGGACCAGACAGGGGCATGTCTCCACTGTAGGAGCAGGCTCCAAGGGGTCGGCGCGCCCGGCGTCCCGCTCTGAGCGAACGCCGCCCTCCATAGGATGGAGGCATGCCGTACCCCGAGCTGACCGTGTCCACCTCTCCTGCACGCGACGGCGGCGCCGACGCGATCGTCCTGGCTCTTCCGCCACTCGATGAGGCGACGACGGTCCTCGCAGACTGGCCGGGCGTAGAAGACGTGCTGCGAGGCGTGGGGTACACCGGCGCCGCCGGCACCACGGTGCGTGTCTTCGCGCCGGCATCCACCGATCTGCCCCTCTTCGTCGTCGGCACCGGAGCGACCCCCTCCGCCGATGCGATCCGGGATGCCGTCGGCGCCGCGGTCCGCACGACGACCGGATTCGCTCACCTCGCCGTCGCCGTTCCCCACGCCGAGGATCACTGGCGTGCTGCTGCCGAGGGCGCCGTCCTCGGCGGATATCGCTTCGAGGGCTACAAGTCGGGTGAGCCCGGCAAGACGCGCGCCGCTCACGTGACCCTCCACCTCGCCGCCGACGTCGACCCGGCCGATGTGCGCGGCGTCGACATCACCGGTTCCGCCGTCGCTCTCGTGAAGGACCTCGTCAACATCCCCGCCGAGTGGCTCGGCCCGGCCGATCTCGCGGAGCGCGCGATCGAGGCCGTCGCAGGGCTGCCCGTCGACGTCGAGGTCCTCGACGAGTCCGAGCTCGCCGCGCAGGGCTTCGGCGGCATCCTCGGGGTCGGCCAGGGCTCGGACCGCCCGCCGCGTCTCGTCCGCCTGACCTACTCCCCCGCCGGCGCCGACCGCCATGTCGCGATCGTCGGCAAGGGCATCACCTTCGACACCGGCGGCCTGTCGCTGAAGCCGCCGGCATCCATGGTCGGCATGAAGTTCGACATGGCCGGTGCGGCGACGGCTCTCGCGGTCGTGCGGGCGGCCGCGCAGCGCGAGCTGCCCGTCGGGGTCACCGCCTGGCTCTGCATCGCCGACAACATGCCCTCCGGACGCGCGACCCGCCCGGGCGACGTGCTCCGCATGCTCGACGGGACGACCGTCGAAGTGCTCAACACGGATGCCGAGGGCCGCCTCGTCATGGCTGACGGTCTCGTCGCGGCGAGCCGAACGCAGCCCGACGTCATCGTCGATGTCGCCACTCTGACGGGCGCCGTCATCGTGGCGCTCGGCAACCGGCACACCGGCGTCATGGGCGACGACGACGCCGTGGCGCGCTACCTAGAGGCGGCCGGCTCCGTCGGCGAGGCCGCCTGGCGGCTGCCTCTCCCCGAGCACATGGAGGACGAGCTCGACTCCCCCATCGCCGACCTGCGCAACGCCAAGGTCGGCGATCCTGCGGGAGGCACGATGTTCGCAGGGCTCTTCCTGCAGCGGTTCGTCGGACGGATGTCGGAGGATGCCGACGCACCCCGCATCCCCTGGGTCCATCTCGACATCGCCGGAAGCGGTGAGAACAAGGCGTCACCCTTCGGTCCGACGGACAAGGGCCCGACGGCGGCGACGGTGCGATCGCTCCTCGCCTTCCTCGAGGCGGAATCGCGATGACCCGTCACGAGTTCGACCTGGTCGTCCTGGGTGGCGGCAGCGGCGGGTATGCAGCGGCGATCCGCGCCAGCGAGCTCGGCAAGACCGTGGCACTCGTCGAGAAGGACAAGGTCGGGGGGACCTGCCTGCATCGAGGCTGCGTGCCGACGAAGGCGCTGCTGCACACGGCCGAGATCGCCGATCACGTGCGCGAAGCGGCGTCCGTGGGTGTCGACGCAACGTTGTCGGGTTTCGACACGTCGCGGATGACCGCGTACCGCGAGGGCATCGTCGCCAAGAAGTACCGAGGCCTGCAGAGTCTGCTGTCGACGCGCGGAATCACCGTCGTCCCCGGCGAGGGACGGCTGACCGCCGACCGGACGATCGTGGTGGGCGACGATGAGTACGCCGGTGCGGACGTGATCCTGGCGACGGGCTCGCGGACGCGGTCCTTCCCCGGGATCGAGCCCGGCGGACGAGTCCTCACGAGCGAGACGGCGCTCACCCTCGACGAGGTGCCGTCGTCGGTCGTGATCCTCGGCGGCGGGGTGATCGGCGTCGAGTTCGCCAGCGCGTGGCGTTCGCTCGGCGCCGAGGTCCTCGTCGTCGAAGCACTGGACCGTCTGCTGCCTGCGGAAGAGGCCGCCTCGAGCAAGGCTCTCGAGCGCGCCTATCGCAAGCGCGGCATCCAGACCGCCCTGTCGACCCGGTGCGACGGCGTGACCGCGCGCGCGGACGGCGTCGCGGTGACGCTCTCGGACGGTCGGGTCGTCGACGCGGACTACGTCCTCGTCGCCGTGGGACGCGGACCCGTCACGGACGGACTCGGCCTGGCTGAGGCCGGAGTCTCGCTCGATCGGGGCTTCGTGACCGTCGACGCCGACCTCCGGACCACGGTCCCCCACGTCTGGGCCGTCGGCGACATCGTTCCCGGACTGCAGCTCGCCCACCGCAGCTTCCAGCAGGGCATCTTGGTGGCGGAGCGGATCGCGGGGCTTTCACCCGTTCCGGTGCCGGAATCGACGATCCCGCGTGTCTCGTACTCGCATCCCGAGGTCGCCTCGGTGGGGTTGACGGAGGAGCAGGCGCGGGCTGCGCACGGCGACCGGGTCACCGCATTCGAGTTCAACCTCGCGGGCAACGCGAAGAGCGAGATCCTCGGGACCGCCGGGTTCGCCAAGGTCGTCCGGATCACGGACGGGCCGGTCGTCGGCGTCCATCTGGTGGGCGACCGCGTGGGCGAACTCATCACCGAAGGGCAACTCGCCATCGGATGGGAAGCGCACCCCGAGGACATCGCCCCCTTCGTCCACGCTCACCCCACCCAGAGCGAAGCCCTCGGCGAGGCGTTCCTCGCTCTCGCGGGCAAGCCCCTCCACACCATCTGACCCCGTCGCACTCGCGACACTAAGCTAGAGAGCACATCGCTTTTTCTTGAAGGAGACACAGTCATGAGCACATCCGTGGTCCTCCCCGCGCTCGGTGAGAGCGTCACTGAGGGAACGGTCACCCGCTGGCTCAAGAAGGTCGGTGATTCGGTCCAGGCCGACGAAGGTCTCCTCGAGATCTCGACCGACAAGGTCGACACCGAAATCCCCTCGCCCGTCAGCGGCGTGATCGAGGAGATCCTCGTGGACGAGGACGAGACCGTCGAGATCGGTGCCGTTCTGGCCAAGATCGGTGACGGATCGTCGACTCCCGCTGAGTCGGCACCCGCCGAGGAGTCGGCACCCGCCGAGGAGCCGGCCGCCGAAGAGCCCGCCGCCGAGGCGCCCGCACAGGAGGAGGCACCGGCCGAGTCCGCACCGGCATCCTCCGCCCCCGCCTCGTCCGGTGACGCGAAGGACGTCGTCCTCCCCGAACTCGGCGAGAGCGTCACCGAAGGCACCGTCACCCGCTGGCTGAAGCAGGTCGGCGATGACGTCGCCGTCGACGAGCCCCTCCTCGAGATCTCGACCGACAAGGTCGACACCGAGATCCCCTCGCCGATTGCCGGAACCCTGACCGAGATCCTCGTCCAGGAGGACGAGACCGTCGAGGTCGGTGCCGTGCTGGCTCGCGTCGGCTCCGGCGCCGCTGCACCGGCCGAGGCGGCCCCCGCCGCACCCGCCGAGGAGAAGGCTGCCGAGCCCGAGGCCCCGAAGGCCGAAGAGCCCAAGGCCGAAGCACCCAAGGCCGAAGAGCCCAAGGCCGAAGAGCCCAAGGCTGCAGAGCCCGAGGCGGAAGCGCCCAAGGCCGAAGAGTCGAAGGCTCAGGAGCCTCAGGCCGCCCCGGCCGAGGACGGCGTGACCTACGTCACCCCGCTCGTCCGGAAGCTCGCTCAGCAGCACGGCGTGGACCTGTCGACGGTCACCGGCAGCGGTGTCGGCGGGCGCATCCGCAAGGAAGACGTCCTGAAGGCCGCCGAGGCTCCGAAGGCCGACGCCGCTCCGGCGGCGACGCCGGCACCCGTTGCCGTCGAGGTGTCGCCGCTGCGCGGCACGACGCAGCCGATGTCGCGTCTGCGCAAGGTGCTCGCCAGCCGCGCCGTCGAGTCCATGCAGCAGACCGCTCAGCTGACCACGGTCGTCGAGGTCGACGTCACGAAGCTCGCGAACTACCGCGACTCCGTGAAGGCGTCGTTCCTCGAGAAGACGGGCGACAAGCTGTCGTTCCTGCCGTTCTTCGCGCTGGCCGCCGCCGAGGCTCTGAAGACGTTCCCGATCATCAACTCGACCGTTGACGGCGACCAGATCGTGTACCCGGCGAGCGAGAACCTCTCGATCGCGGTCGACACCGAGCGTGGCCTCCTGACGCCGGTCCTGCGCGACGCGGGCGACAAGAACATCGCTCAGATCGCTCATGAGATCGCCGACCTCGCCGGTCGCACCCGCAACAACAAGCTGAAGCCCGACGAGCTCGCCGGCGGCACCTTCACGCTGACCAACACGGGTTCGCGCGGTGCCTTGTTCGACACCCCCGTCGTGTTCCTGCCGCAGTCCGCGATCCTCGGAACCGGCGTCGTCGTCAAGCGCCCGGGCGTCGTGTCGGTCGACGGGAAGGACGCCATCAGCGTCCGCTCCTACGTCTACCTCGCCCTGTCGTACGACCACCGTGTCGTCGACGGTGCGGATGCCGCGCGGTTCCTCAGCACGATGAAGGCTCGCCTCGAAGCGGCGCAGTTCGAGGGCCAGCTCGGCGCCTGACGCTGACAGCTCGACCGGTCATGGCTGGTCCGCGAGGTCGTACACCTCGCGGGCCAGCCATTTCTCTTGCACCCGGACCATGACGAGCACCTGCGTCCGTTCCGCACCGACGATCTTCACCGCGGCCGCACCGCCGTACTCGTCGACGACCTCGATCGCATAGTCGCCTCCGGCGGAGGGCAAGGCTGCGGGCGCCGACGGGTCCTCCCAGAGCCGAGAACGGCAGGCGTCGTCCGAGCACGACCCCATCTCTGCGATCAAACCGCGCGCAGCGGTGACGATGGCTTCAGGCCCGGCATCCCTCTTCACCGGACGCTGGTCCGTCACAGGAGACGCCTCCGCCGTCTGAGGTGGTGCTGACATAGACGGGCTCCGCGGCGGGGTGGCCGGCGCTTCGGACCCGGGCGCATCGGCGGCAGCGGGGCTCTCAGCTTCCCCGCTCGGCCAGAGGGCGCCGCCGAGGATCACCGCGGTCGCGGCCGCACCGGCGACGAGCACGACGCGTCGGCGCCGGGGGCGCGGTTCGGGCCGCGCACGGTCCGGCCGACGAGGGTGTCGCACCGCGGAGGCCACCGCGCCCAGTGCGGTGGCCACGCGGTGCGCCACGCCGACATCCACCAGACGGCCGAGCAGGTCGCGCACCGTCGTCGCGAACCCGGTCGGCCGTGTCTGCGCCGCCCCCGCCCGCGTCCTTTCAGGTGGACCGGCGGGGGTCCCCTGACGATCGGTCGGAAGGGGTTCGGGCTCCGCGGCCGCGAACAGCGCGCTTTCGATCTCTTCCGTCTCACGACGCAGTCGACGCGGTTCTTCGATGGCGGCCGCGGCGCGTTCGAGAGCAGCATCGAGAACGGCGGCCCCCGAGTCCGGAGTGCGCCGGGCGACCGCCTCCCGGAGCAGAGCTACGGTGTCGTGACGCCAGGCCAGCGCGCCTGTCAGGGCGAGGACGGGTCGCCCCTCGGCCGTCACCCACCAGCGTCCCGTCTCCGCGCCCAGCCGATCGGCTTCGGCGGCGCCTCGCAACGCGCTGATGGCGACCGTGACGAGTGCACCGTCGGACGGAGCACCGTGCCGCACGACCTCGTCGAGGGTGACGGGGCAGTGAGGAAGGATGACGCAGGATCCGTCGGGCGTACCGGCGGAGTCGAGTGGCGCGAGGATGTGCTCGGTGCCGCCGGCCGCCCAGGCGGGCGAGGTGCCGAAGTCTTCCGCGCCGACCCAGACGGCCGGCGTCGCCCCGCCGCGCAGTACACCCGCGAACGGGGCTTCGGCGGTGGTCAGTTCGCGGAGCGCGGGGGGCACCTCGAGTGAAAGCGGATCCATCCCCTCAGGGTGCGCGTCGTCGCCGCCCCAGGGCGGGGATGCGAGGGCGTCGTGGACAGCCGACGGCCGACGAACGGTGTGAAGAAGTCTGCGAGCCGCGAAGGTAGGCTGATCCCATGGCATCCCGCAGTACCGCACCAGAGAAGCGCCCTGGATTCTTCTCGCAGATCCGCTCGCTCTACACGTTCACCAAGAACGAGTTCCGGTGGCTGCCGTGGGCATTGGCCGGCACGGTGCTCGTCGGAATCGGCATCGGCATCGGCATCGGGTTCCTCGTGCAGCCCGTGCAGCTCTGGAGCATCATCCTGTGGGGCGTCAGCGGCGTGCTCATGGGCGTCCTGCTCGCCATGATCCTGCTGACGCGACTGTCGACTCGGGTCATGTACCGGAAGCTCGACGGGATGCCGGGTGCCGTGGGCCACGTGCTGTCGACCGGTCTCGGCCGCAGCTGGGTGACGTCGGAGATGCCCGTCGGCGTCAACCCGCGCACGCAGGACGCCGTCTACCGCGCCGTCGGTCGCGGCGGCGTCGTCATCATCGGCGAGGGTGCTCGCGGACGTCTGACGCGACTCATCAACGATGAGCGCAAGAAGGTGTCGCGAGTGGCATCCGGAATCAACGTCGAGGTCCTCTACGTCGGCGACGAAGAGGGTGACATCCACATCTCGAAGCTCGGCAAGACGATCAAGTCGCTGCCCAAGACCGTCGATCGCGCCACTCTCGCCGCCGTCGTCAAGCGGATCGACTCGGTGTCGCAGTCGGTCACGTCGCTGCCGATCCCCAAGGGCATCGACCCGGCGCGCGCGCGGGCTCAGCGTCCGCGGTGATCCCGCTCAGCCTCTGACGAGGACGGTTCCCACGACCTTGTCGTGGAGACCTCGCTGATCGGCGTCCCAGATGACCGCCGGCAGCACGAGCACGAGCAGCGCCGTCCGCACGATGGGGCGCCACAGACCAGGCCAGCCTCCGCGGGCCAGTTCGACCCGCATGCCGAGGATGCGGTGCCCGGGGCTCCCGCCGATGGTCGGGATGAAGAGGATCTGCAGGACGGCGAAGACGATCATCGGCGCGAAGAGGGTCCATCCGGCTTTCTCGGGCAGCGCGAACTGGTCGTATCCGAAGAACGCCGTGGCGAGGATCGTGGCCGCGGCGTAGTCGATGAAGAGGGCGCCGATGCGGCGGCCGGGACGGCCGATGCTGCCGCGGCCGGTGGCGGGACGGCCGAGCCGCTCGCCGGGATAGTCGGGCAGGGTCGAAGACACCCCATCAGCGTAATCGCGCCCACGTAACATCCTCGAAACATCGGAGACACTGCCGGGCAACTGCTGCCCGATAGGTTCGAGGGGCGCCTGATCCGACGGGCGTCGACATCGCACCCGATCTTGGAGACTCCATGTTCAAAGATTCTTCCGAGGTGCTCGCGTTCATCAAGGACGAGGACGTCAAGTTCCTCGACATCCGTTTCACGGATCTCCCTGGTGTCCAGCAGCACTTCAACATCCCGGCCTCGACCGTTGACGAGGAGTTCTTCACGGTCGGCCAGCTCTTCGACGGCTCCTCGATCCGCGGCTTCGCGAACATCCACGAGTCCGACATGCAGCTCATCCCGGATGTCACGACGGCCTACCTGGACCAGTTCCGCGAAGCGAAGACGCTCGTCATGATCTTCGACATCTACAACCCGCGCACGGGCGAGATCTACCACAAGGACCCGCGCCAGGTCGCCAAGAAGGCGGAGAAGTACCTCGCTTCGACCGGGATCGCCGACACGGCGTTCTTCGCTCCCGAGGCGGAGTTCTACATCTTCGACGACGTGCGCTACGAGGTGAAGCAGAACTCGAGCTTCTACTCGGTCGACTCCGAGGAAGGCGCCTGGAACACCGGCCGCGTCGAAGAGGGCGGCAACCTCGCCAACAAGACCCCGTACAAGGGTGGGTACTTCCCGGTCAGCCCGGTCGACAAGACGGCCGACCTGCGCGACGACATCACCCTCAAGCTGATCGAGTCCGGCTTCGTGCTCGAGCGCTCGCACCACGAGGTGGGCACGGGCGGCCAGCAGGAGATCAACTACCGTTTCGACACGATGGTGCACTCGGCGGATGACATCCTGAAGTTCAAGTACATCGTCAAGAACACCTGCGAGGAGTGGGGCAAGGTCGCGACCTTCATGCCCAAGCCCCTCTTCGGTGACAACGGCTCCGGAATGCACACGCATCAGTCGCTGTGGCTCGACGGCAAGCCCCTCTTCTACGATGAGAAGGGCTACGGCGGGCTCTCGGACACCGCTCGCTGGTACATCGGCGGCCTGCTCGCGCACGCTCCCGCGGTCCTCGCCTTCACCAACCCGACGATCAACTCGTACAAGCGCCTGGTCAAGGGCTACGAGGCTCCCGTCAACCTGGTCTACTCGGCCGGTAACCGTTCGGCTGCGATCCGCATCCCGATCACCGGCTCGAACCCGAAGGCCAAGCGCATCGAGTTCCGCGCTCCGGATGCCTCCGGCAACCCGTACCTCGCCTTCGCGGCGCAGATGATGGCCGGCCTCGACGGCATCATCAACCGCATCGAGCCGCACGAGCCGGTCGACAAGGACCTGTACGAGCTGCCCCCCGAGGAAGCGAAGAACATCCCGCAGGTGCCGAACTCGCTCCTCGACTCGCTCGAGGCTCTGCGTGCCGACCACGAGTTCCTCACCCGCGGCAACGTGTTCACGCCCGAGCTCATCGAGACGTGGATCGAGTACAAGATCGAGAACGAGATCAAGCCGATCGCGGCACGTCCGCACCCGTTCGAGTACGAGCTGTACTTCGGGGTCTGATCACCGGATCATCGCGAAGGGCCCGTCGGCATGCGCCGGCGGGCCTTTCCGCATCTCTCCGTCCGGGAGGCGCGACGCCGTCCTTCAGGCGAGGGCGGCGTCGATGATCGCCCGCACCCGGTCCGCGGGCACGGCGCTCTCGCGCGAGACCTCGACGAGCTGCGCGGCGAGCTCCTGCACGCGACGCTCACCGGCATCCGGAGACCACGCCACGACGGTGCCGTTGCGCCCGCGGGTCTCGATCGCTCCGGCCGCCTCGAGCTCTTTGTAGGCGCGCGCGACGGTACCGGGCGCCACGCCGAGGTCTGCAGCGAGGTGCCGTACGGTCGGTAGCCGGGTCCCCGCGGGCAGCTCGCCCTCCCGCATCCGGTCCAGCAACTGGGCGCGCAGCTGCTCGAACGGCGGCA